>Ga0137378_10003788_pt1 | contig 13054 bp, 9 predicted proteins | sample SagtaG_21_FD_104813 | JGI IMG/M metagenome (GOLD analysis project Ga0137378, IMG submission 104813) | Vadose zone soil microbial communities from Sagehorn Ranch, Mendocino, California, USA - Sage2_L_60_16 metaG | ecosystem: Environmental > Terrestrial > Soil > Vadose zone | place: USA... | reverse complement strand
TTCTTGCTTTTACTTCTTCTACTGATACATGGAGTGCCGCACGCGTTATCCTTGCCATTGCCCTTTTCTCCTTGGTAGCAATCTTCTCATCTCAGAATTATACCACCGAGCGCAGGTTGGTATGAGCAGATCGTCAGCCACATTGAGCGCAACAGTTTCACCGTCTACATCGGGCGCTCGATGACCAGGCCGAACAACCCGGCGGTGCGGATCACTTTCTACAAGCGCCACTTAAAACTGCTTGGGGCAAGCCAGCACGGCAAGTCCAGTATGGCTACCGCGCTCCTGGAGATCATCCTGCACACCCACGACCCCAACTACGTCCAGGTCGCCCTGCTTGACCATGAGGACAAGGCCAGTCGGCTGTTTGCGAACTCGCCACATATCGCAAAGGTACGCCTCGGCGAGCGGGAGGTTCGCCTGCACGCGCGCAGTTATGAGCAGGCGCTTCTGCACCTGGAATATCTCGCGCAGCTCATCGACTACCGCTACTACAACCTGAGCGAGGAAGAGATCGAACAGCAGCCGCTCATCGTCGTGTACCTGGAAGAGTTTATCGACCTGAAAGACTACTTCAAACAGCGCATCGAGACGGTGGAGAAAGACGAAAAAGAGCAGGCGAAACGGGACTACGCGCGCCTGATCTTCTGCATCAAAAAGATTGCCCGGCGCGGGCTTAAGGTGCTGGTGCAGCTCCTCATGTGCGCGCAGGTGGATTATCGCGACGAGGACTTGCAAGAGGCCCTCGTCAATGTCACCTCCGGCATGTCGTTCTGCCTGCGCGTCTCGGCGGCGCAGGCCGCCGGGTTCTACCAGACGGAGCTGCTGCAGCGCAACGCAAAAGAGGACAAGGTCGGCCAGGCCGTCGCGGAAATGCCTGATTGCAAAGACCTGATCCTGTCTCCCGATTACGACTTGAGAGCCCGCTTAATGGCGCTGGAAAAAGCGCGGCGACAGCAGGACACCGTCAGAGATGGCCCAATGGACGCCCGCCTGTCACCGACCCCCGAAATCGGCAGGGAGCAGCAGATGGCCTCGGCCAGAGTTGCGGCAGCAGATGAGGAGCAGCCTGCAAACGCATCACCGACGGAAAAGGCGACCCGCGATCCGTTAACCAATGCGCAAAAATGGGTCCTCAAAGTGTGGAATGAAACCGGAAAACGGACCCACCGCGAAATCGGCGCATACTTACGCAGCCACCATGTGGACATGTCAGATAGCAAAGTCTACTCGGTCATGATCGAGCTGGAAGAACGCAAGTTGATTGTCCGGCAAAAGAAGGGCCTTGAAGCAATTGAGGCAACGGTCTGATGCGTGTGTTTTTGTGCGTGTGTGTGTTTCATGCCCTCTCAACCCGGCGTTTTGAGCGTAAAAAGCAGAAAAACACAAAACACACACACAAAAACACAAGAGGAACCCGCTCTCACAGCTGCACATGCCAACGACATCCTGGAAGGAGTCATAGATGAACGTCCAACAGTACCTGACACCCGAAAACGTCACTCTGGCGGCAGGGGTCGCCGGCGGCGTTGTTGCCCTGGCCCTGATCGGACTTGCCATTTGGAAGCGCCGATCGATCTCGATAGCCTGGCAGAGCATCTTTAGCCAGGGCGGGTTGTTTTACATCGGCATGGGCCTCTTCATGCTGGCCAGCGTTGTGGAAGCCGGCCCGGTCCTGAACAAGATCGCCATGCATGGGACGCTGTGGGGATATGGTGGGCATATGCTCGTGTTCGCCTTCGACATGATCTCCGCCGTCAGTCTGCGCGCCCGGCTCAATGCCCGCCGCGTGTTTGATACGCATGGAATGAAGCTGCAAATGTGGGGCATCTGCTTGCCAGCAGCCGTGTCAGTTTCAGCCAACCTGGCCGGGGCCATTCAAGGCTTCAATCAGAGCGACTTCAGTCACCTCTTCATTTTTGCCTGGCTCTTACCCCTCATTGGAGCGGTGTTCCCTTCAATGATTATCGTGCTTTCACTGGCAGCGGATCACCTGATCGACACCACCGCCGTCAATGTGAAGATCGATCCTGAGGACTTCAGAAAGCAGGAGAAGAAGCGCGTTGAAATTTTGAAGGTGCGGCTTGAAACGGAACAGGAACTGTTGAAGGAAGAAAGCAAGATTGCGGCCATTCGCAGCGAGCGCGACCAGGCGCGGGACAAACCCACCCACGAATGGTTCTTCACGCGCTGGCTCCGGCCCCACGTCACCCCACCGATGGCAGCTCTCAAAGCCGAAATTGAGCGGGCGGTGAACGAAGCCCGCAAGAGCCAGGAGCAGCAGGCGCGGGAATTCGCGGGGACGCTCTCCACCGTCCAGCACGCACTCGCCACCATCACCGACCAGCTCACTCAACTCACTACTGCGCAGCAGACGCTCGCCCAACAGATGAAAGCGCAGAGCGATCAAATCGCAACTGTCACCAGCGAAACGCATCTGCTGTCTACCATCCAGGAGCGGACAGCCGAGCAAGTAGCGCAACTGTCCGGACGGACAGCATCACCACGTAGTGCCCGCGCTCACACTGTCCGTCTCCTATCCGCGATGAATAACCAGAAGCAGGTGAACACCCACAGCGGACAAGAGAACGGCGACCTTCGTGTCCGCGCAGACGATGAAGACGACAGCGTGGATACCGAGGAGAGGGAAAACACAGTCCTGAAACAGCGTGTCGCGGACAAGTGGGCGGAAATGCCAGAAGCGACGGCGCGGCAGATCGCGGACGCGCTAGGCTGCTCACGGAGTACGGCAGGCAAATGGATGAAAATGATTCGTGAAGAGCAGAGATACTCCATACAAGCTGAAGGGAGCATCGCCTAATGGAATTTACCAGCAACACTGCTGTCGAACTCGGAGCCTTTGCTCGCGTGGGCTTACGCCAAGTATGGGGAGCAGAGCATCGAAGCTTTACCCCCTGGCTGGCAGCTCATCTTGACCTCCTCGGTGAAGCAATCGACATTCCTTTGAGCCTGAAAGGGCAAGAAACGGACATAGGCACGTTCCGGGCAGACATTTTAGCAAAGGACACGGCGACCGGACAGGCAGTGTTAATTGAAAATCAGCTCGAGCGGACAGATCACACTCATCTCGGACAACTGATTACGTATGCAGCGGGGGTAAGAGCTGGCGTTGTGGTGTGGATCGCGGACACGTTCACGGACGAACACCGTGCCGCCCTCGATTGGTTGAACGAAAGCACACCGGACAGCATCAAATTTTTCGGCGTTGAAATTGAACTCTGGCGCATCGGTGAATCACAGATTGCTCCCCGCTTTAATGTGGTGTCCGCGCCGAATGCGTGGGCACGGACGGTTACACGGACAGTTACACGGGCAGTTTCCCCAACGGTGGGAAGCAAAAAAGAACGCGCCTTCGCCTTCATCGCAGAGTACCAGCACCAACACGAGGGGACAGAGCCGACGCTGGAAACGATCATGGAGGCGGTTGGCTGCTCGCAAGGAGCTGCCTCCAACTACCGGAGTGAACACCGGCTGCAAAAGGGCGAACTCGCCGTGGGCGGGGCGTCCAACGGCCACACACCGATGTAGGAGGCGCAGATGAACACGGCTAAAGCGTGGTGCCGAGTGCTGTTCCCCGGCCTGGCACTTCTCATTGTCCCTGGTTGAAGAATCATCGTAGGTAGGAAAGCGGAGCGCGTCCGTGTAGCCAAAAAAATCAAGGCGGCCAGATCCAGGTTAGTTTGCGAGACCGAACCATCTGGCCGCCACAGCGGGAGACCCGCCAATGCCTACAAGTATAGCATATGGGTTTCCCGCCTGCAATGGGAGATTCACCATGCCAAACACCAAGAACGAACGCACGGCGACACCACCCGCCACCAGACCAGTGAACGACTGTGCATGGTGCGGAAATGGGGGCCAGGGCATCTGTCAGACGCACCTGGATGCCCTCCTGGCTCAGTCCATCGCGAGGGCCGCGACAGGACGATACAGAGCCAGGGACGGCGGTGAGAACCGGGAAAGCCGCGTGCCTCCACAGGGAGCGAAAGAGGCGCAGGAGGTGACTGCATGATCGCGACTATCGATGAGCGCACCCCCGAGCAGCTTCCGGTCGCAGAGCTAGTGCAGGCGACTCGCGGCGAGATCGCACAGTTTTTGCGCGGCCAGCCGACCGATGACGTTCACGGCCTAGCGTTGTTCCGGCGCGCCATCGCCGGAAGAGACGACCAGGCCTGGTCGGGCCTCTATACCCTCTACCGGGCCGTCGTCGATTCGTGGATCGCGCGCCAGGCTCCCGCCCTCTCCTATGAGGACCGCGAAAGCCTGGTCAACGGAACCTTCGCGAAGTTCTATCGAAGTATCGGCCCGGAGCGAATCGCGCGCTTTTGCTCCGTCCGCGCGCTGCTGGCCTACCTCAAGCGCTGCGCCTGGAGCGTGACCGCCGACTTTCGCCGGTCGCAACAGGCATGGTCGCGAGAAGAGCCGCTCGAGGTCACGAAAATGGAGGAATCAGTCCTCGATGACCCTGCCGAGATCATCGCAACGCAGCTGGCCAGGCAGGAACTCTGGCAGATCCTGTGGAGGGAAGCGACGAGCGCGGAAGAGCGCTTGATCCTCCAGTTCGTCTGCGCGCTCGGACGGTCTCCGCGCCAGCTTCAGCAAGCCTACCCGGCGCTGTTCCAGAGCGTGGAGGACATCTACCGCATCAAGCGCAACCTGCTTGAGCGACTTCGACGCAACCAGCGGCTCCTTGCGCTCCTCACGGAAAAGTCGGGTGGGCCGAGGGTCTGCGGACAGCGGGCAAAGGCGGTGCTGGTATGAGGACGAAGCCAGGGCGACTCAGCTTTTCGCCGGCACTTCCCTGCGTCGATTGTTGCGAACTCACCACCCAGGGGCTCATCTATCCGGTCAGCTACCCAGGCCCCTTAAAAGGGGCGGGCTTGTGGCCCCTGGCTGACCAGCCTCAGTCTCGCAAGAGACTCCGATCCTGGCGAATGCATAGGCACCTGTCCGTGACCGAACCAGCGGGCAGCTCTGCGGGCCGTCGTTAAAAGTTCCGCTGGGAAGGAACGGTGCGCCGACTAACCCAAGGAAACCGCCGGTGATCATTGGCGAGGTTCACTTTGACCTGTCAGGGCAACCTGACAGCGATCCCTCATTAACGAGGGTACCCGTAAAGGGGAGAGAAAGGATGACAAGGATGTCTCGCATTTTTGTAGTCGATCAGCAACGCCGGCCACTGATGCCGACGACGCCAGCGCGAGCGAGAATCATGCTCAAGCAGCAGAAGGCGGCTATTCTGCGCCGCTTCCCGCTCGTGCTGATCTTGAAAACCAGTCGGCCTGATGCCGTGGTGGAGCCACTGCGCGTCAAACTCGATCCAGGAGCGACGACTTCGGGGATCGCGTTGGTCAATGACAGAGGCGGCGAGGTGATCTGGGCTGGCGAACTCACCCATCGCGGCTGGGAGATTCGCACGGCACTCGCCAAGCGCCGAGCCGCGCGCCGCTCACGCAGAAGCCGCAAGACGCGCTACCGGGCCTGCCGGTTCGCCAATCGGCGCAGGTCGTCTGGGTGGCTTGCCCCCTCGCTTTTCTCGCGTGTGCGGAATCTGCTCACCTGGGTCAAACGGCTTCGCCGCTGGTGCCCGGTAGAAGCCATTAGCCAGGAATTGGCCAAGTTCGACACCCAGGTCATGCAAGATCCCTCCGTTTCCGGCATTCAATACCAACAAGGCAGCCTGGCAGGCTACGAGATCAGAGCCTTCTTGCTCGAAAAATGGCAGCGGCGGTGTGCGTATTGTCAGCAGCCCTCCGCTCGGCTCCAGGTCGAACATCTCATCCCGAAAGGCCGGGGTGGCTCTGACCGACTCTCGAATCTGGTGCTGGCGTGTGAATCCTGCAACATCACGAAAGGCAAGAAGACAGCTCAAGAGTTTGGGTTCGCCCACCTGATGGCTCAGGCGAAAGCCCCGCTGGCGGGGGCAGCCGTGATGAACGCAACCAGATGGCGACTCTTCCAGGAATTGCAGGCAATGGGCTTACCGGTGGAAGTGGGCACCGGAGGCAGAACCAGTTATCACAGGGCCGTCCGTCAGCTTCCCAAGGTTCACTGGGTTGATGCAGCTCTAGTAGGGGCATCCACGCCTGAGCACCTCCACCTCCGACATATACGTCCCTGGCAGATCGTGTCTACCGGCTGGCAGAGCAGACAACTCTGTTTGATGAACCGCTATGGGTTTCCCCGAACACGTCCCAAACAACAGAGTTTGGCGCAAGGGTTTCGCAGTGGCGACATGATTCGGGCAGTGGTCAAAGCGGGGATCAAAACGGGAAGCTACCTGGGGCGAGTGGCCATCAGAGCTAGCGGGTCCTTCAATATCACCACCGAGAAGGGAACCATCCAGGGCATCAGTCATCGCTGGTGCCGGCTGCTCCAGCGTCGGGATGGGTACAGCTATTAGCAACGAAACGAAAGAGAGGAGTGCGCTATGTCTGGGAACACGACAACACCGGCCAGGGGGTGCCTGGCCGACATGGCGCCAGAGGAGCTACGCGCGTGGCTGCGTGACGCGACACAAACGACTCGTCACCCACAAGTGCTTTGTTCAGCAGCACCTGAATCGCCGCCAGCTCCATCGCCACGACAAGCAGGGCTACGCCGATCGGCAGTACTGCCGATTTCAGGCGCGAGCCTCTGACCTGCTGGAACTGCTGGAGGGCGTGATCTGCACCATCGAACAGGAGATGCGAGCTGAGGCCAGCGAGCAGCAGCACGCATGACGTGCCGGCGGGCCGCGCGAATCCCGCGTCTGGCCCACAGGCGTTTGAACGCGAACGAAAGGGAAACCGATGTCAGCAACCTTCTACATCCTGCATGCGCTCCCTGAGGAGGGGCAAACGGAAGTCACGGTGCTCTACGCCAGTGGCCGCGCATGCTCACTCACCTGGCACAGCTCGTTGGAACGTGCCAGGCACCTGGCCTTGACAAAGGTCTGGCCGACCGGCAGAGAGGTGAACCCGGAGACCTGGGAAGCGGAGTGGTACCGACGCAACCAGCCTACCTATTATCGGATTGTGGAACACGCGAACGGCGGGTACTACGCGCACATCTGGCCCTTCAAAGGGGGTCCGCTGGACTTCGGGCGGGCTAGAAGCTCCGGGCGCATGTGCGGGGCATTCGAGGACGAAGAACAGCTCCGGCAGGAAATCGAGCGTCACTACCACGGCGCTCGACCGGTGGAGGGAGAAGCACCATGACGATTCTACGTGGAGGCAACCTCCCCCACCGAAGTCTGGCGCTAACCCCACCGAGGTTCGGCGCTAACCCCACCAGGGTTCGGCGCAATTTTGAGCGTCACGCCTGGACAGGATATATGTCCAGCACACAGGAGAGGAAGGTCTCCTGTTCGTTCTGTATAGTGAGAGAACGTCTGCTCTGCGGCAATTCCGGTGAGCAGGTAGGAGGAGGCAACACAATGCACGGGAAACAAAGAGGCCACAACAATCAGCAGGAACTGTCCGACCAGCGCGCAACTGTCGCCGAAGAGGCAGAGAGCGAGCTTGCCGGTCTCCTGGACCAGACGATCGCCGAGATCACCGAGGGGATGAGCGAAGAAGAGGCCGAAGCCTATCTGGCCAGTCTCTTTGAAGGGGGAGAAGTCGGCAGCGAGCAACTGCTCTTCGCCCATGTGATCCCAGAGGTGACGGAGAGCATGGCCGTAACCAATTACCGGCCTGACCAGGCCATGCGCGAGGCCTCGCTCGCGCAGAAAGACCAATGGAAACCCACCGAAAGCGGCGAGATGGCCTACCTGGCCTCCAACGCGCTCGAGGTCTACTTAGGCACCAGGGAACACCCGCTCGAGCTACCCCAGGCCCTCAAGCACATCCGCCTGCTGAGCGAGAGTACGATTCTGACCGCCCGCATTGTACTCGGGCTCTGGAACACGCGCCGCAATAACGCGCGGGTCTCCAAAAACGGGAGTGTGGCGATTCTCCTGGACGAAATCCTGCAGTGGCAGGGCCTGCAAAAGCATAGTCGCATGGCCCATCCCGGAACCGAGACCACCAAGCGCTATACCGACGGCTACCGCACCGAGCACAAGCAACGGGTCATCCAGGACCTGGCGCTCCTCGCTTCCTGCAATGTGCGCGGCGCCTGCACCATCACCGTGCGCGGCAAAGCGACGCCGATCGAGGTCGACGGCCCCTACCTGCGCTACTCGACGGTCAGCCGGAAAACCGGCCCTGAGGAAAAGAGCATCATCGGCTTTCTGATCTCGCCGGGCGACTGGATCACCACCTACGAGCAGCATCATAACTACTACCTGGCCGAGGTCGACAGCCGGATCTTTACGCTCAACCCCCAGAATGACCGGTACGCGCTGCGCCTGGCGCTCTACCTTACCGAGCGGTGGCGCGAACAGGCGCGAGAGGGGGGCTTCAGCACCCCGATTGCCATGGCCGACCTGCTCGCCGCCAGTATGATCGCCGTCGACGAGCGGCACCTCACCGTGCGCTTTGCTCCTGGGATCGAAAAGGCCCTGGACCAGCTCGAAGCGATGGGTGTCATCGGCCGCCACCTCTGCCTCTCGACCATCGATCGTACCCAGGCACGATGGGGGAAGGAGTGGCTGACCTCACGGTGGGAAATTCTCCCTCCGCTCGACCTGCTTCGCGCGTATGCCGCGATTGGCAAACGGGGACACCGGCGAAGGTCCACGATGGCGGATTAACACCGCCTGTTTGTCCTACCCCACCAGGGTTCGGCGCAAACAAGCAGCCAATCCAGATTGATCGGTTGTGCTCTACCCCACCAGGGTGTCGCGCATTCGCATCCCTTCCCCGCCTGGGAAGAGAAGTGATCAGCTCCAGACCCCACCAGGGTTCGGCGCAATGATGCGGTGGATCGAGCTCGATGCCGCGGAACGCAGCCCATCGGCTCGCCTAGGGAGAGGACCCCACCAGGGTGTGGCGCTAACCCCACCAGGGTCCGGTGTTATCCCCACCGGGGTATGGTGCATTTTCGAGCGCGGACGCGCGACACTGATCGACGCGAATCGCGTGGGAGGAGGGCTGGTCAAACCTATCCCTGCTCGTTACTATAAGGGCAGATGTTCCTGAAGACACCTGTTCCAAACGAATCTCCCGCTTCGAGCGAGGAGAGCAGACGACCAGTCGCGCCGACGGGAACCCGGCGCACGAGCGGAACGCGGCGCGCGCTGGCAGACAAAAACGATCCGCTGCTAGCAGCAGGGCGGGATCCTATCGCGGTCGGGGGAAATGCTCCGCTCGAACGCGCGTGACAAAGGCCGGGAAAAACGCGTGTTCACTTGCCAGTCGCGGGCAAGTCATGCGCAGCGCGAAGCGTTATGTTAGAGGCACGAGTTGTACCAGGAACGTTCATTGCGCCAATAGACATACAGTAACAGCAATGGTCATCCGTCCCATTGAATGCCAAGTGCTTATGACCTGGGCTATCGTGGTGAAAAGCCAGACGGGTGCGGTGGCAGGCAACTGCGTAGGTCCTATAGAACGTCAAGTAGGTGGGACGGAGCCGGGTAAACGGATCAGGCAAAGAGGTAGGGACGAACGAAAAAGTAGCTCCTGACGCCTTTAGGCAAGGGAGTAGAGGCCTCGTAGTTGGGCCGCGGTGGAGCATTTGCAAGTGGAGGGAGGCAAGCGGTGCTTCCGTGCGAATGTCCATCTTGACAAGTGCGTGGATGTCTACACATGTCCATGCAGGAGAAACTATCCCTGCGGATGTGCGCAGAAAAAAGACGGGAAAGACGTATGAGTGCTCAGCACCTGCATGAACAGGCGATCTCTCGAGTGCTTGCCAGGCATCGCCGACATTCACTCGGTGACGAGCTGACACCGGCCATTTTGCGGAAACGTGCGTTTCCGCATGTCCCGTCATCCGCAGGTGCAGAGAAGAGCGCGCGTAGGGGAGGGACGGCATGACGACGCGCCAGCAAGACAGGCCGGCCTCACCGCAGCCCAAGCAGACCCCCTACGAGCGTTTCCTGGCCCTGCCAGGTGTCCAGCAGGCCAAACCGTACCCACGCGGCTACCGCCTGCTCTGCCCGGCACATCACGACACCGAAGAAAGCCTGATCTGCTGGGAAGACGAGATCGACGGGCACGTCGGCCTCATGTGCTTCGCCAACTGCCAGCGGGCCGACATCTGCGCGGCCCTGGGCATTCGCGAATCCGATCTCTACAATGGCGCTCGCCCCCCCAAAGCGGGACCCGAACGCAAGCTTGACCTGCTCGATCTCGCGCTGGACAAATTGATTCACCCCGGACTGCTCGTAACGGTGGGCCTGGAAGACGGCTACACCTGGAAGCCCGATGGAAGGCCCACCGTCAGAGGGGTCGTGCGCATCCCGTATTACCTGGAGGATGGTTCTCCCTATCGCCGAAATCGCATCCGCACGGCGAAAACGGCCAAGTCCGGCTCCTACTGGGAGGGGGAAGAGGCCCCGATCATCCCCTACGGCCTCTGGAAGCTCGCCGAGGCCAGAGCAACCAGGACGCTCTGGCTGGTCGAGGGCGAGTCAGACTGCTGGACGCACTGGTACCACAAGGTCCCGACCCTGGGCATTCCCGGCGCGGGAGCCTACAACACGCTCGAAGCCACCCACCTGCGCGACATACAAACGCTCTACATCGTGCAAGAGCCGGCGGAGCCAGGCAAAACCGACGCGGGCAAAGGGTTCGTCGATGGCCTCTGCAAACGCCTGAAAAGCCTCGGCTACACGGGCGAGGTCTACCTGGTTTCGCTCAAGCGCAGCCACAACGTGAAAGACCCGAACGACCTGCACAAGCAGCTCTTCGTCGAGGGGCGCACGCGAGATTACCCAGGTGAACTCCAAAAGGCCGCCCACGAGGCCATCCCACTCGACCTCTCGGCATCTCTGCCCCCAGCGGAAGAACAGCTCGCCGAGGTGCAGCCCCTGGTGGAGGCCGCAGTGAGCGCCCAGGACAGCAACGCCCTCTACGAGCTGGCGTCCAGGATCGCAGGCCTGCCGACCAAAGAGCAGGCCGTCGTCACCACCCTGGTGAAAAAGGGTATGCCGCAGGCATCGGGCTTTTCCCTACGCGCCTTCAACAAGCTCGTCAGAGAGGCGGTAGCCGCTGCGCGGCAAGGGAAGGCTCAGCACATCACCGTCAGCAATAAGCCCGACATCGCGCTCTCCGGCGACATCGAGGTCGATGCCCAGGCCGCGCTCATGGCACTCTACACCGCCAATCTTCCGCCGGTCATCTTCATACGCCGCGGCAGGCTGGCACGCTGCCGGAAAGACGAAGAGTTCCGCCCCATCATCGAGGAGATCAACGAGGGCATCCTGCTCTACGAAATGGCACGATCGGCCAACTACGTCGTCTACAACGAGGCGCGAGAAAGCTACGTCCCGACATACCCACCCCTGGCCATCGCCCGCCACATCCTCTCACAGGGCGCGTGGAAATTTCCGGCGCTGCGGGGTATCACCGAGGTCCCGGTGATCCGCGAGGACGGGACGATCCTGGACCAGCCGGGCTACGATCCGGTGAGTCGGTTGATCTACCTGCCTGACCCCACGCTCGTTATTCCAAAGATTCCGGCCAACCCCACGCGCCAGGAGGCCGAGCAGGCCCGCGACTTCGCCTGGCAGTACATCGCCGAGTTCCCTTACGAGAGCACAGCCGACGCCGCCAACGCCTTTGGCTTGCTCCTCACCGTGGTTGTCCGCACGCTGCTCAGCCTCGTGCCGATGGCGGTGGTGGACGCGACGAAGCAGGGCAGCGGCAAGGGGCTGCTCGCCAAGTTCGTCTCCTACATCGCGCTGGGGCGATCCGCCGCCTCGATGGTGCCGCCGGGCGACGAAAACGAGTGGCGCAAGACCCTCACCTCGCTGCTGGTGGAGGGGGAGACGCTTATTTCACTGGATAACGTGGAGGGGCTCCTGTACAGCCCAACGCTGGCGTCGTTCTTGACCGCCGACGTCTGGAAGGCCAGGCTACTCGGCACCATGCAGAGTCCGGATCTCCTCCAACGTTCGATGGTCATCGCCAATGGGAACAACATGCAGCTCGGCGGCGACATCCCGCGGCGCGCCTACCGCATCCGCATGGACGCCGGCGTCTCCAAGCCCTGGATGCGCACCGGATTCACCTTCTCACCGCTCTTGAAATACGCGCGCTCGGACCGGGGCAAGATCATCGCCGCCCTGCTTACGATGGTCCGGGCCTGGTACGTCGCCGGCCAGCCTCAACCTGCCACGCCAACGCCCGCCCTGGCCGAATTTAGCGGCTGGGCCGAGATCATCGGGGGCGTTCTGGCCTACGCGGGCGTCGATGGATTCCTCGACAATTTGGTGCAGCTCTACGACGAGACGGATGTAGAAGGCCCGCAGTGGACCGGATTTCTTGAGATGTGGCTGCTCAAGCTCGGCAGGAAGGACTACACGACCGCATTGTTCATCGACGCCCTCAAGCAAGACAAGGACCTGGAGGCCACGCTCCCGGAGCCGCTGGCCGGGCTGCCACTGGGCGACGAGAAAGAAGTCAAAGCCTTCTCTATCCGACTTGGTCGCGCACTACGCAAGCGCAAGGGAACGCCCTACGGCCCCACCAACGTGCGCCTAGAGATGAAGGAAGACAAGCACTCGAAGCAGAAGCTCTGGAGCGTGACCGACAGGCTGGTGACGCAGGCCAAGCCCTCGCGGCTGGATTGGAGCCAGCCGCCCGCATCGAACGCGTCCCCACCCACTCCGGGGGAACGCGAGGCAGGCGCAGAAGACGAGCAGGCCGTAGCGTTGCCGGTAACAGAGCAGAACCTAGCGGGCAAGGAAGAGAGGCACATCCCTACACAGCTTCCTGAGGCATGTGAAGCCCCCCACTGTGAGCGTCGGTCCGAGGAAGACGACGGCTTTCTCTACGACACATATGGGCATGCCTGGTGCAGCCAACACGCAAACCGCAGGCATATCCTGGAACGCGGAGCCAACCTCCAGACCCCGTTCCCCATGCTCTTCTACGCACGAGCCAGCCGCACACTCGAAGAGGGCCAAGCATCCTGGGAAGAGTTCGTGCTGACAGCGTCG
>Ga0137378_10003787_pt1 | contig 13055 bp, 8 predicted proteins | sample SagtaG_21_FD_104813 | JGI IMG/M metagenome (GOLD analysis project Ga0137378, IMG submission 104813) | Vadose zone soil microbial communities from Sagehorn Ranch, Mendocino, California, USA - Sage2_L_60_16 metaG | ecosystem: Environmental > Terrestrial > Soil > Vadose zone | place: USA... | reverse complement strand
TCGAACCAGGCTTGCTCAGTCGCGCAGGTCAGCAAATGTTTGCCGAACCCGCGGCCAATAAACGCCGGCAACAATCCGAAGTAGGCGATCTCTGTCGAACCGTCTTCGCAGCGGCGCAACTCGAAATAACCGGCAGGTTCAGTTTCGTAGGTCATCAGCCAAAGAGAAATCTCCGGCTGGTTCAGGTGGGCCTCAATCTGTTCGTCAGTCCACGGCAGACGATCAATCCAATGGTAATTGGTACCAACCTTAACGTAGAGATGGCGATAGAACGCTGAGGAGCAATCTCGCACTCGCTCAATCGAGATGCGGGGGTCGTCGGATCGCCAGGATTGCAACTCGTCCGGCGATCGCATTTCCAGATAAGTGCGGGTGACTTCAGTTGGCGCAGTCTTCATTCGAGAAGGCTCAAGCAATTTTCCATTTCTCATTTGGCATTTTTTATCTGCTATTGGAATACATCGGCTGTCGCAATTGAAAAGTAACGCCGGAGACTAAATGAGAAATGAAAATTGAAAAATGATATATGGAAAATGGGTTTGCCGGATGCTCACTTGCCGCTTTTTCCTGTCACCACCCGCGCCCTTGGATGGAACCGATCATAGGCCTTGCGCATATGTTGATCCGTAATGTGCGTATAAATCTGGGTCGTCGAAATGTCTGCGTGACCCAGCAGCGCCTGCACCGATCGCGAATCGGCTCCGTGCTGCATCAGGTGCGTGGCAAAGCTGTGCCGCAAAGTGTGCGGCGAAATGTCAGGCACGCCGGCGCTGGCTGCATGTTTCTTGATTATCGACCAGGCATTTTGTCTGGTCATCGCGCGACCGCGAAAGAGAAATAATTCAGGTTTTCCTTCAACTCCCAGGCGTTGCCGGACGGGAAAATATTCCTGCAGCCAATGAATCGCGCTTTTGCCAATCGGAATGTGTCGTTGCTTACTTCCCTTTCCAAAACACGAAACCAGGCCGGCATTAATATCGATGTCACGCGCTGTCAGCGCGCACAACTCCGAAACTCTCAAACCCGTGGCATACATCAATTCCAGCATTGTCCGATCGCGAACACCCTCATCTGTCTTGATATTGGGAGCATCCAGCAAACGGTCAATCTCGTCTTCAGTAAGATATTGCGGCAAATAAGTCATTCGCTGCGGAGTATCAAGGTCCTCAGCCGGGTGCCGCTTGATATGCCCGTCGAGCATTAGAAAGCGATAGAAGCCGCGCGCCGCGCTGACAGCTCTGGCAACGGAAGTCGGCGCGAGTCCCTCACGCGACATGCGCGCAATCCAATCGCGCAGGTCTTTGCGTTCGAGTTTTTCAACGGGTGCCCCTTTTGTCGCAGCCCACGCTTGCAACTTTATAAGGTCGCGGCGATAGCTTTCCAGCGTATTCGCCGACAGACCTTTTTCGACCTGGACGTAATTGAGAAACTCGCGAACCAGATCGCGTTGCGGGCGTCTTTCGCTCATCGGGTTTGATTATAAACCAGGATGCACAACAAGTGTGGCACGGGCATCTTGCGCGATTTTTCAACCAGCGAGACGACGGCGCCACTTCCCTGTTTTTGCAATTCCGGCTCTTTTGATAGAATCCGCCCTCTCACGACTCGAATTTCCGAGGACATCAACGATGCGAATAAAAACAATTGCTTTAACAAGCGCACTAATTCTGGCCGCCGCGGCCGCTCATTTTGCCCAGACACCTGAGGCGCCAAGGTACCTATTGCCGCCAAAAGAAATCATCGACGCCTTCGACGCGCCACCCCTGCCGACCGCTTTGCTCAGTCCGTCCAGGCAAGTACTGGCCTTAAGTTATCGCAAGGCCTATCCCGGTATTACCGAGTTGTCGCGGCCGATGTGGCGGTTGGCGGGAGAGCGCGTGAATCCGAAGACCAATGGGCCACATCGCACCGCAAACATCTACGCGATCGCCGTTAAGAAGATCGCCGACGGCAGCGAAATAAAGGTTTCGGTCCCGCCACAGGCTAACCTTTCAAACATTCACTTCTCGCCGGATGGCGCGCACTTATCATTTCTCAACACGAGAGATAACGGAATTGAATTGTGGGTTGCCGACGTCGCAACGGGTAAAGCGAGAATGATTAGCGGAACGGATCGTTTGAATGCCACGACCGGTGATCCCTGCGACTGGCTGCATGACAACGCGACCTTGATCTGCGAGCTGGTGCCAGCAGGTCGCGGGCCGGCGCCGGCGGAAGCGCCGGTGCCCATGGGCCCGAACGTCCAGGAGAATTATGGGAAAGCCGCGCCCGCACCCACATTTGAAGACATGATCAAGACAGCGCACGACGAGGCGCTGTTTGAATACTATTTCACGAGTCAGTTAGCGGCTTTCAATATTGCATCAGCTAAGAAGACGCCGATCGGCCGTCCGGCAATCCTTGGAACCGTAACCCCATCGCCAGGCGGCGAATATTTTCTGGTTTCCAAAATAAAGCGCCCCTTCTCGCATTTGATTCCAATCGACGGATTTCCCGAAGACGTTGAGATATGGACGCGTGCCGGGGAAATGGCACGCAAAATTGCCGATGTTCCCAGCCGGGAAGGCGTACCACTCACCGGCGTGCAAACCGCGCCGCGCGGAATTCACTGGCGACCGGATCAACCGGCGACTGTCGTTTGGGCGGAAGCGCTGGACGGAGGTGACCTGAAAAATAAGGTTCCCTTCCGTGACAAGATCATGTCGGTTGCCGCTCCCTTCAACGCGGAACCGGTTGAGATGGCCAAAACAGAATGGCGATATGCAGGCATTTCATTTACCGAAAAAGGAATCGGGTTGTTAACTGAGACCGATCGCGCGACGCGCCACGTACGCACGTGGATTCTCGAGGCCGGTGCCGAGCCTCGCAAACTCTGGGATCGACGGCAAGATGCCGCGTACGAGAATCCGGGTTCGCCCGTTGCGCGCCGAGACAGCGGCGCGGGAGGTTTTGGTGGCGGGGGCAGCGCCGGGCCAATCGTGCAAAATGGCGATTACATTTATTTGACAGGCCAGGGCGCGTCGCCGGAAGGTGATCGCCCATTCATCGATCGCCTGAATCTCAAGACACTCGCCAGCGAACGTCTTTTCCGGAGTGACAGCAAATCATATGAAACGGTCGTCGCTCCTCTCGATGACAGCGCCGGCATGATTCTGACGCGGTACGAAACGCCCACCGACCCTCCGAATTATTACGTGCGCGATCTCGCCGCCAATTCGCGCCGGGCGGTGACTGACTTCAAAGATCCACAGCCGCAGCTTCGCGGCGTCACCCATCAATTCGTTACTTACCAGCGCAAGGACGGCGTGAAGTTATCAGCGACGCTTTATCTGCCGCCGGGCTACAAACCCGGGACCCGTTTGCCGATAGTGATTTGGGCTTACCCGCGGGAATTCGGCGATCCCGATTCAGCGAGCCAGATTACTGGTTCGCCAAACCGTTTCACCATCGTCAGCGGATATTCACATCTGTTTCTGCTGCTCTCCGGCTATGCGATTCTGGATAATCCCGCAATGCCAATCGTCGGCCCGGGCGAAACGGCGAATGATCATTACGTAGATCAACTCGTGGCCAGTGCTGAGGCGGCAATCGACAAAGTCGTCGAGATGGGTGTCGGCGATCGCGAGCGCATCGGCGTCGGTGGTCACAGTTATGGCGCTTTCATGACCGCAAACCTTCTGGCGCACTCGCGTTTGTTCCGCGCCGGGTTTGCCGAAAGCGGCGCCTATAATCGTTCACTCACCCCGTTCGGCTTTCAGAGTGAGCGCCGGACTTTTTGGGATGTCCCGGATCTGTACGCGAAGATGTCGCCGTTCTGGTACGCGAACAACGTCAAGGATCCGATCCTTTTGATGCATGGCGAAGCCGACGACAACTCAGGAACATTTCCGATTCAGTCGGAACGCTTCTATATGGCGCTTAAGGGTCAGGGCGCGACTGTGCGTTATGTAACTCTGCCGTTTGAAGCGCACGGTTACGCGGGGCGCGAAACCCTGCTGCACATTCTCGCGGAACGAATCAATTGGTTCGATAAGTATGTGAAAAATGCCCCGCCGCGAAACAGCGAGAAGATGGCTACCAATTGATTTCCAAAAGCACCCGCCTCGAGATCAGAGTGCGCATTTGCCGGCCTTCCGCGATTGTGGCTGTCTCCGGTAACGGTGCGTGACCGGCCGCCTCCGGCCGATGCCGATTGCATTGCGCGAGATGATCAGCGTCGGCGGCAACTGCCGGCGCTTGAATTCATTCGCCGGCGATTCCACCCGGTTCAGGATGTCGTAAACCAATTCCACGTCGTGACCAGCGGCAATGATTTCTTCGGGCGATTCTTTCTGCTCAAAGTAGAGTTTGAGGATCGGATCGAGCTCATCGTAAGGCGGCAAAGATTGATCGTCGAACTGTCCCGGCGCCAGTTCCGCCGACGGCCGCTTGTCGATGATTGATTGCGGGATAATTTCACGTTCGCGGTTATATAGTCGCGCCAGCTCGTAGACTTCCGTTTTCAAAACATCACCGATCACCGCCAGCCCGCCGTTCGTGTCGCCGTAGAGCGTACAGTACCCGAGCGCCAGTTCTGATTTATTTCCGGTCGATAGCAGCAAACGATCTTCAGCATTAGAAATCGTCATGAGGATGTTGCCGCGCAGGCGCGATTGCAGGTTCTCTACTGCATGCGAATTACTTCCGGCCTTCGGCTCCGATAAGTCGAGCTCCTCCCGTAATAATTGAAAAGCTTCAGTGATCGGTTTTTCAATCACCGGCATTCCAAGTTGGCGTCCCAGGGCAAACGAATCTTCGATGCTGCCCCGTGACGAATATGGCGAAGGCATTGTCACCGCCGTTACGTTTGCCCCACCCAAGGCTTCGCACGCGAGTGTTGCAACCACTGCCGAGTCGATTCCTCCGGACAGGCCAACAACGGCTTTAGCAAAACCATTCTTGCCGGCATAATCGCGTATCCCCAGGACCAAAGCGCGGCGCACTGTTTCAATATCATCTCCCGGCAGGCAGCGCGTATCCGCTACGCCACAATCGAGATCGACCGTGCCAACGAATTCTTCGAACGGAGGGGCCTGCAAAATTATTTTGCCTTTGCTGTCGGCGATAATGCTCGAGCCGTCAAAAATTACTCCGTCATTTCCGCCGATGAGATTGACGAAGATGATTGGAACGCCGGCCGTCTTCGCCCGGTGCGAGACCATGTCACAACGCACTGCCAGCTTACCTTTATTGAAAGGTGAAGCATTGATGGAGACCAAAAGGTCGGCCCCCATCTCGATGAGTTCTTCCGCCGGATCATTTGCGTAGAGCCGTTGTTTCCAAAACGTCTTGTCATTCCAGAAGTCTTCGCAAATCGGAACTCCGAGTTTGCAATCACCCAAATTAAAGAGCCGCCGTTCAGACGCCGGCTGGAAATAACGGGGATCGTCAAACACGTCGTACTCTGGCAACAGGGTCTTGTCGGCGAAGCCGAGCAGAGTTTTGTTTTGGATTACGGCGGCCGAGTTATACAGCGCCCGCCCGGTGGCCTGATCGCTTGGGCGCACCGTCCCGACAACCGCGGTAAGGCCATCAGTCGCTTCGACAATTCTGTTAAGAGAGTCGAGAGAAGTACGAATGACGTCGCGGTCAAGAAACCAGTCGAGCGAGGTGTAGCCCTGGATGGTGACTTCGGGAAAGACGATCAGGTCCGATGATTCGTCTTTGGCTTGTTCAATGGCTTTGATGATGCGCGCGGTGTTGCCATCACAATTGCCATTCGTCGTATTGATCTGGCCGATGGTAACGCGCATCCATACAGATTCTAACACTTATCCGATAAGCATTTGATTGGGTGGGGATTGGCTCGTAAATTCGCGGGAACACCAGAAGTGGTGCCGGAGGAGAGACTCGAACTCTCATGAGGAGTGAACCTCGCCAGATTTTGAGTCTGGTGCGTATACCAATTTCGCCACTCCGGCATGCTCCAGGTGCACGTCATGATAAGAGTCCCAAGCCGCCGCGGTCAACCCATGATCAGCTCCAGTAAAAGAGAAATTGGGCCGAAAATGGCCGTTCGCCCACCCATGCAAAAAATGGTTTACCACGCTCAAATCATTGTTGTACAATCTTCGTGCCTTCAGCCGAAGGGCTGACCCCCCCGACCGCCGGGGAATTCTTCCTGTAGCTTACCAAGTCAAGTCTCCCAGCGGCCGAGACTGTGCTCAAATCCGGAGCGATCATAATGTCGAACCCTCAAACTGCTTCGCGCAAATTGCTGATTGTCGATGACGAGCCCGAAGTTCGCGCTGTTCTGCGTGACTTATTGAGCGACACCTACGAGTGCTCAGAAGCCTTGTCGGCGGAAGAAGCTCTGCAACGGTTGCGTGAAGATAATTATCAATTGGTGATCAGCGACATCACCATGGGCGGCATCAGTGGTTTGGACATGATTCCCCACGCCAGGCGAATCTCTCCGGACACTGTGATCGTGATGGTCAGCGGTATGCAGACGATCGAGAGCGCGATTGAAGCATTGCGACTGGGCGCGTTCGATTACCTGATGAAGCCGTTCGACCTGCGTCAGGCAGAAGCTGCCGTCGCGCGCGCGCTGGAGCATTACGAACTTGTTACCGCCAAGCAACGCTACGAGAATCATTTGGAAGAACTTGTTGAGCAGCGCACCATCGAGTTGGATAAAGCCCTGGGTTCTTTGGAAGGCGCCTATCGCTCGACTTTGCGGGCCTTGACGGCGGCCCTCGAAACGCGCGACGCGGAAACGCACGGGCACTCCGAGCGCGTAGTGACTTTCAGTTTGCGTTTGGGTCGCGAGTACGGTTTGAATGGGCCGCAAATGAATGCGCTGGAATTCGGCTCTCTCTTGCATGATATTGGAAAGATTGGTGTGCCGGATGCAATCTTGCGCAAACCCTCGCAGCTCACAGAGGATGAATGGACGCGGATGCGCGAGCATCCCTTGCACGGCCAGCAGATCCTTCGCGGTATAGAATTCCTGGAAGGCGCGGCGCGCGTCGTCGCCCAACATCACGAAAAATGGGACGGCTCAGGGTATCCGTTGGGATTAAAAGCCGAGGAGATCGATGTCTGCGCGCGAATCTTTTCGGTGGCGGACGCATTCGACGCGATCACCAGCGATCGTGTCTATCGCGAAGGACGCTCTTACGAAGCCGCCGTGGCTGAGCTGGATAAATGGGCTGGTAAGCAATTTGATCCCAGGGTTGTCGAAGCCTTTCATCGCGTACCGAAAGAGGATTGGGACGAATTACGAAAACGTTCCTTAATGCGCGAACCTCACCAGGACGTGTGGCAGGTAAGATCGTCGGAGGTCCAATCTCAATTGGCCGCGCGGATCAGCTAAAGTTTAGTTCTGGCTCCACCTTCCGGCTCGCGCCATTTTGACTCTAATCCCCAGCCTATTTTGAATTCGGAACTACGTAACCACGGCGACTCCTCAGATGCAGCCCAACGCGCCGTGATGCAACCTCGATATGGCGAAATTCGCCGGGTTCCGCTTCCGACAAAGGCCGAGTGGGCCGGTACGTCACCACATATTCAGCGCCGATTTCGCGCGCGACTTCTTCACCCTGCGCGATCATTTCCTCAGTCGACTTCGGCAGAAAAATCTTTCCACCGGTATCGTTAGCTAATGACGTCAGCCACTTCTCGCTCTTCCTTGTGTCCGCTTCATATGCCTTTCGTTGTTTTCGCATCGCCGGATCGAAAGTAATACCCACGCCATAGGACGGACTGCGGCTGGTGCCGGGCGGCAAGGTTGGATCATTGGCGACAGTTGGATCGGATGAAGCGGGGCGCGGTCCGGACACAACGCTCGTCGGCGATCGCTTATCACTTTTCTGACGAACGAACATTGTATAGCTGATGACGTGCACTGTGGCCCGGGCGGCCATCAACTCGTTGAGCGCATCTTCAACCTTGACGCTGCCGCCCGGTGTTTCCACGCCGTCAGTGATCAAAACAATATGGCGGTTCCCTTCCGGCTGATCTGCGAGCATTTTCGCCGCCAGCGCCATGGCTTCCGAAAGCCGAGAGCGCTTGCCGGCGAAAAGCTTCCAGTCCAGAGTGCGCTGAATCTCCGCCAGATCGTCCGTCCAATTCAGAATCAGTTCAGCGCGGTTTGCGGAGTCAATGATCGCGATGCGATCGCCCTCGGGCAAGCGTGAGACTAATTTCGCGGCCACATCGCGCGTCGTACTGGTCTTTTTTGATAGCGCGCCCAGGCCACTTACCTCTCCACCCGTATCGAGGATTAGTAACACGTTGGCGGGAACGTGACGCACGCTTCTAATCTGTTGAGCCGTGCCGTCTTCGATTACGAGGACATCATCGGTTTCAAGTGTGGGATCGTAATGACCATAGGCGTCCAGGGCGATGACCGGGAGCCGGACCTCTTCGGTAAAAACCGTGACGCGTTGCCGATCTTCAGGCTTTGGTTCCGATTTCGGAGCCGGTGAAGCCGCGGGCTTGGGTTTTGGCTTGTCCTGGGCGAACAGATTAAGCGGCGAGCAGAACGCGAACAGCAGAGCAAGGAGAAGAAACTTGCGGAGTAAGTTCGACGTGCGCAAATGATTTCTCACTATTGAGAGTTAGGAACGACATAACCTCGCCGGCTACGCAGGTGCAAACCCACCCGGCGCGAGGCAACTTCCACTTTGCGGTATTCCCCAGGTTTTGCCGAACTCAGCGGCCTCGTCGGACGATACGTAACTACATATTCCGATCCAATGTCGCGCGATACTTTTTCCGCTTCGGCCAGCAGTTCGTTACTGGTCGCCGGCAGCAGCGTCTGACCCCCACTCTCTTCCCCGATATCCTTCAGGACGGCCTCGCTTGCCAGGGTGGCGTTCTCATATTCTTTGCGACGCTGCCGGAGCGCTACGTCGGTATCGATCCTCGCAATTCGAAACCCGGGAGTGCGCGTGGTTCCGGGCGGCAGCGTGGGATCGCCGTTAGCCACCGGGTTGCTCGCGGGATTGGCGTCGCGCTGAACCCGATCACTTCCTCGGACTACTTTGCTTTGCTCTTTCAAGGCCAACCGGGCAAGCGCCGTGTAGCTGATAACGTGGACCGTAGTCTGAACTGAATTGAGTTGTTTGAAAGCTGCGGTCAAAGTCGTTCGACCACCGGGACTTTCCACGCCGTCTGTGATCAAGACAATGTGACGCGAACCCGGCGGGGTGTTCTGAAACTGACCTGCTGCGACGAACAGTGCGTCGGACAAGTGACTGCCTTTCCCGGAACTGAGTTTCGTCCTAATCGCATTAATGGCTGCGCTTTTTTCTCCGGTCCACGCCTGAATCAGCTGCGTCCGATCCGTAAACTGCATCACCGCTATGCGATCGCCGTCGGCAAGCCTGTTGACCACTCGCGCGGCAACCTCGCCCGTAGTATTTGTGTTCTTCAAGCCGAGTTCATTTCCTATATCGAGCAACAAAAGAACGAACGACGGCATGCGTCGAATACTGCGTATTTGTTGCGCGACCCCGTCCTCAAGGACCATCACGTCGTCCATTTCCAGGGCGGGATCGTAGTGTCCGTATTGATCGAGAGCCACCACTGGCAAGCGAACTTCCTCCGTAAAAACTCTCAAGCGTTCCTGTGTGTCGGTTTTGGGAGGGGAGGGAGAGGGTGTCTGCGCGTGGATGGACGCCGCCACGCCGATAGCCACAGCAACGAGAAAGATCGATCTAATGCGTCGGAACGACAAAGCAAACGTCCTGATTTGATTCTACCGGATCGCCGACTTTGATGCGCAATTACTGGTGCGCGCGTTGCCCATCAAGATGTGGCTTTTCGTGCTTGCGCCTGCACGGCAGTAATGGCGATCGCGTCAATTATGTCTTCTGCTTTGCAGCCGCGAGAGAGATCGTTTGCCGGGCGATCCAAGCCTTGCAGGATTGGTCCGATCGCGGCAGCTCCTGCCAGTCTTTCGGTTAATTTGTAAGCAATATTTCCGGATTGCAGGTCAGGGAAAATGAGCACATTCGCGCGGCCGGCGACCCTGGAACCGGGCGCTTTGGATTCGGCAATTACCGGCAATAGAGCCGCATCCGCTTGCAGTTCGCCGTCGATCTCGATTTGTGGCGCGCGTGCTTTAACCGTGCGCGTCGCCTCGACAACTTTGTCGATTAATCGATGTCGCGCACTGCCTTTCGTGGAGAATGAAAGCATGGCGACACGTGGTTCGGCGCTTAGCAGCGCGCGACAGGAATCAGCCGAAGCGATGGCGATCTCGGCCAGTTCGGCCGCGCTGGGTTCAATGACCACGCCGCAATCGGCGAAGATCATCGCCCCGTTGTGACCGACGGTCTGATCTCGCAAGGCCATCACAAAAAAACTCGAAACCAGTTTGAAGCCGCTGCGCACCCCGATGCAGTGCAGGGCAGCCCGCACAGTGTGCGACGTTGTGTTGGTCGCGCCGGCAACCGATCCATCCGCGCGGCCGGAGCGCACCATCAAGTCGCCGTAATAGAGAGGATCACGCAGCGCATTGCGCGCTTCATCGAGGGTCATGCCTTTAGCGCGTCGCGCTTCGTAAAGCAGGCTGACCATCTTGTCGAAGTCGTTTGCGCGGGTGTGATCAATCACTTCAACGCCGCCGAGATCACTTCCCGTTTGCTGCGCCGCCGTGCGAATCTTGTCTTCGCTTCCCAGGATCGTAATGCGCGCCAGCCTGTGCCGGGCAGCCGCGCTGGCGGCGGCAACTGTGCGCGGATCCTCTCCTTCCGGAAGGACGATGTGTTGTTGACTTGACGAAGCGCGCTGGCGAATTTGATCGAGTATGGACATTCGGAAACGGCTCTGAACCAATCAGTGATGAAACCTTTTCTCGCCTGCGGAGTCTAACCGAGGCGGCGACGAGAGAACAAGTTGAAACTCTGAGCACGGATTGCGCGTTAGATGACCATCGTCGCTTGCCGCCGGGAAATCGTTGTGGTTGACTAGCCCGCAGGCCAAAGCTCAGGAGAATCAATAATGAACATCGCATCGCGAAAGCACCTCAAGACCCTGGCCCTCGTCTTATTGGCCGTCCTTGCGTTTCAAGTCTCGGTTCGCGCGCAGGACAAGGTCACAAAAATCGATCAGTTGGTTTCTCTCTACAACAAATATGGTCAGTTCAATGGCTCAGTGCTGGTCGCCGATAACGGCAAGGTCATTTATAAAAAAGGCTTCGGGCTGGCCAACATGGAATGGAATATCCCGAACCAGACTGATACGAAATTCAGACTCGGCTCGATCACCAAGCAGTTCACCGCGACATTGATTCTGCAATTGGTCGAGCAGGGCAAGATCAAACTAGACGGAAAGCTAACTGATTACCTGCCGGAATATCGCAAAGACACCGGCGACAAAGTGACCATCCATAATCTGCTGAGCCATACATCGGGCATTCCCAGTTACACCTCACTGCCTGGCTTTATGAGCAATGTCAGTCGCAACCCTTATCCAGTCGACGATTTCATTAAGAAATATGCCAGCGGGGATCTCGAGTTTGAACCCGGCACCAAATTCGTTTACGACAACTCCGGCTATTTTCTGCTCGGCGCCATCATCGAGAAAGTAACTGGTAAGCCGTACGAGCAGGTACTGCGGGAAAATATTTTCGATCCGCTGGGGATGAAGAACACTGGGTATGATCACTGGGGAACGATTTTAGAAAAACGCGCCACGGGTTATACCAGGACTCCCCGCGGTTATAGTAACGCGCCTTACCTCGACATGAGCATTCCTTATGCGGCGGGTTCACTTTATTCAACAGTCGAAGACTTGTATCTGTGGGACCAGGCTCTGTATGGACAAAAGATCCTTTCCGCTAAATCCAAAGAGCTGATGTTCAAACCAACTCTTGAGAACTACGGGTACGGCTTTGTGATGCGTAAGGTCGCGCTGCAGCCGAGCAAGTTCGAGGTTCCGGTGATCCAGCACAACGGTGGGATCAATGGTTTCAGTACCGTCATCGTGCGCATGGTGGCGGATAAACGGCTGATCGTCTTGCTCGACAATGCCGAACAGGGCGAGTATCTCGACCGGATCACTTCTGGACTTATGAGTATTTTGTACGATCAGCCTTATGAAACGCCGAAGCGATCCGTCGCTGAGCGATTAATCAAGACCGTCGTGGAAAAGGATGTGGCTTCTGCGATTAAGGAATACCGTGAGCTGAAAGCAGGACAGACGGCAAGCGAGTACGATTTTGCCGAATCGGAACTGAATCGGCTTGGCTATCAATTGCTGCAAATGAGAAAGGTGAAGGAGGCGATTGAAATCTTCAAACTAAACGTGGAAGTTTATCCGCAAGCGTCCAACACTTACGACAGTCTGGGCGAAGCTTACATGGTGCATGGCGATAAAGAGCTGGCCATAGCCAATTACAAAAAGTCTCTCGAACTGGATCCAAAGAACGCGAATGCGACGGCGAAGCTCACTTCTTTGACGACTGGGCACAAGGAAGTCACAGTCGATCCGAAGACTTACGATGCGTACGCTGGAGATTACGAATTAGCGCCCGGTTTCATCATTACCGTCACAAATGAGAATGGCAGATTGATCGCTCAACCTACCGGGCAAGGTAAGTTCGAACTGTTTCCCACCTCCGAGACTGAATTCTTTCTTAAAGTGGTGGACGCGCAGGTGACTTTCGTGAGAGATGCACAGGGTAAGGTGACGCAGTTGATTCTCAATCAGAACGGGAGAAAGACGCCGGGAAAGAAAATCCGCTAGAGTGAGAAGTCAGTACGGCCTGGGCTGGCGGGTGTAATAGGATGCCCAGGAAGTCAGTACCGCCTGCGTAAGCAGGCGGGATCAGGATGGCCCGATGATTCCACTGAACCAGAGTAGAAACGAGATCGCTGATTGGAAACGGGAGAAGTCGATGTCCCAGTCTTGCTGTATCCATCTGTTGTTGCTGTGTCTTTGTTTCTCATTAACAGGCTGCGGCAACAAAGGCCCCTTGGAAACGGCGAAGCCAGTTCCCTCGCCCGCGCAAATCTCATCGTCCGCGGAAGTCGTGCGCGTTTCGGCTCGACCCGTTGTGATTA
>Ga0137378_10003785_pt1 | contig 13056 bp, 11 predicted proteins | sample SagtaG_21_FD_104813 | JGI IMG/M metagenome (GOLD analysis project Ga0137378, IMG submission 104813) | Vadose zone soil microbial communities from Sagehorn Ranch, Mendocino, California, USA - Sage2_L_60_16 metaG | ecosystem: Environmental > Terrestrial > Soil > Vadose zone | place: USA... | reverse complement strand
TGGGGGTTCACTCTAAGTAAGTCCGCCGCGACAGATTCGCCAAGCAGAAAAGCTCGCTGTTTTGAGGATCGATCTCGAATCACATTAGCTTTGGGTCCGGCCGAGACTGAACCGGTGTTCCCCAAAAAGATTTGCTCATGTTCTGTCGCACCGAATATTTGCTTTCTCCAGATGAGTAACGACGAACGGTTCATGCGCAGTGCGCTGTCGGAGGCGCGGAAAGCAGTCGGGCAAACGAGCCCGAATCCCGCGGTCGGCGCGGTCTTGGTTGTGCGAAACAGAATCGTCGCTAGCGGACACCATCGTCAGACCGGTAAGCCTCACGCTGAAATTGAGTGTCTGCGAGATTTTCGACGAAAGGTCCCGAGAGACGCAACGCTGTATGTCACGTTAGAGCCGTGCTCGACGAAAGGCCGGACCGGCGCGTGCACCGAGCAGATTATACAGGCTGGCGTAAAATCTGTTGTGATTGGCGCTACCGATCCGAACCCGCGTCATCGCGGCCGCGGAGTCGAGATTTTACGCGACGCCGGCATCGAGGTCAGAACTGGCGTGCTCGCGGAAGAATGCGCCGTCCTGAACGAGGCGTTCAATAAATGGATCGCGACCGGAATTCCGTTCGTAATTGCAAAATGCGGAATGAGTTTAGACGGAAGACTGACTCGCCCTAAAGAGGAATCGCGCTGGCTGACAAGCGCAACCGCACGGCGGCACGCGCACACATTGCGCGCGCAAATGGACGCTATTCTTGTCGGCGCCGACACGATTCGGATCGACAATCCCCGTCTGACTGTGCGCGGCGCATCACACCATCGACAGCCGGCACGCATCGTCATCACACGCTCAGGGAAAATCCCGGGGGACGCCCATGTTTTCACCGATCGCTTCGCGAAGAATACGTGCGTTTATCGGAATGAGACACTTCCGGCAATTTTAGCCAACCTCGGCGCAAAAAAGGTCACGAGCGTGTTGATCGAAGGGGGTGGACGCGTTCTCGGTCGAGCTTTAGATGAGCGATTGATCGATAAAGTGCGAATTTATGTCGCTCCTATCCTCACCGGCGGACCAATTATTGCGTTTAGTGGGCGCGGCGCACTTCGCACGCGCGACAGCGCACATCTCGAACGGGTAAAATTTGAAAAAATCGGACGCGACATTTGTGTGACGGGTTATCCGAAATATGATCACACTGCGAAGGAGTAAAAGATTTCAGAAACTTTAGGCTCTACCTCAGGTTCAATTGCTGAAGTTTTGGGAGGTGAAATAAACATGAAAAAGCTTCTTTTAATCGCGCTCGTGGCGGGCGGGTTCGCATTCGCTACAACGCCAAGTTCTAACGCTGGGGTCGCGATCGGCATCGGATTCGGATATCCAGGGTATGGATATCCTTACTACGGCTGCGGCTACCCTTATCCGTACTTTGGATACTACCCGTACTACCGGCCGTATTACTACGGCTACTACGGTGGGCCGTCATTTTATTGGTATCACGGTCATCGCGTTTATTATTCGCGAGTCCACCATCGACACCATCGGCATTGGTACTAAAGCAAACCGCGGGCTAAGCTCTTTCGCAGCCGGCGGGTGCAAAAATCCCGTCGGCTCTATTTTTTTGGCGAGCCCGAGGCGGCCGGCGCCGATGTTGATGTAACGGATGGCGATGGCTCCTGAAATTCCTTCTTCAAACGTTCCCGTAGCGCCGGTAATTGCTCCTGACGCTTCGCTTCAGTTTCCTGACGCAATGCGTACTCGATGCGGCGTCGTTCCTGCAAATAACGTTGTTCAAACTGCGCGCGCTTTTCCCCTTCAAGATGCAAACCGGAATCGCGCAAGGCACCGTCCACTTCGACCTTCACCCGATCGCGGTACGCCTTTTCCCGCTCACGCATTATTCTTCGCTCCTCCGGTCCCATTTGCATCCAACGCTCGGCATTCCTTCGAAATATTTGTCGATCTTCCGGAGGCATCGCGATCCATCGATCGCGCGGATTGTTCAGCTTCGGAGCGTGGCGTGGCGGAGGCATTCTGCGACCATTCGAACCTTGCGGTCCCTGCGGCTGCGCCTTTGCCGATCCGGAGCCGATGATCAAAATCGCGATCGTCGCTACAAAGTTTGCGTGTCGTCGTCCCACAAGTTGTTTTCGTCTGTGGCCAACAATTCGTCCAGATCGGCGACCACGTCGTAATCTTGCGGATCGATCGCCGCAATCACATCCGGCGCGCTGTCCACCGGATTACGGGTTGCGAGCTGATGCGTGGCGAGGACCGCAGCGATTACTGCCACGACCAAACCCGTCGCCGGAACTAGCTTTCTCGGAGTAAGCCAAGTGCGCAGCCGTTCGAAGCGGTCCCGCCGCTCCCGAATTCTGCGAACGACGTTACGCGCAAAGAAAGGAGAAAGCTCGGCTTGTGCTGCCTGGCCAAGGAGATCCCATAATTGTTGATCGTCTTCGCGTTTCATTTTCTCCGCGAATTTAACAAACAAAGCTCCTGAAAGTTGCGCGCGCCGTGCGTCCGGCAACGTCTTACACTTCAGGCGCTTCCAAAAATCCCTCCAACTGACGGATGCGGGTAGGATGGCGCATTTTGCGCAACGCTTTCGCCTCGATCTGGCGAATACGCTCGCGGGTAACTCGAAATTGGCGGCCGACTTCCTCCAGGGTGCGGCTGTATCCGTCCACCAAGCCGAAGCGTTGTTCGAGAACCTGGCGCTCACGTTCGGTCAGCGTCTCCAGCACATCCTTAATTTTCTCCTTAAGCAGCACAATCGCCGTCATGTCGCAGGGATTTTCAGCGCCTTTGTCTTCGATGAAGTCGCCGAAATTTGTCTCCTCGCTTTCGCCGACAGGCGATTGCAGCGAAATCGGTTGCTGCGCCATCTTCAAAACCGCTCGCACTCGATCTACCGGCAACAAGATTTCCTCCGCCACTTCCTCCGGGGTTGGTTCGCGGCCGTATTCCTGGACCAATTGCTTCTGCACCCGCATCAATTTGTTGATCGTCTCGATCATGTGGACGGGAATACGGATGGTGCGTGCTTGATCAGCAATGGATCGAGTGATGGCCTGACGAATCCACCAGGTGGCGTAGGTGGAAAATTTGTAGCCGCGGCGATATTCAAATTTCTCGACTGCTTTCATCAGCCCCATGTTGCCTTCCTGGATCAGGTCCAAAAACGACAAACCGCGGTTGGTATACTTTTTGGCGATCGAGATCACGAGGCGCAGATTCGCTTCGACCATCTCGGTCTTGGCTCGGAGCGCTTTTCGCAGCCAGCTTTTCAACGACTGGTATTGCTCCGCGTACTCGTCCAGCGAGAGCCAAAGCGATTTTTCCAGCTCACGAGACTTGCTTCCGACTTGCGATCGCCCGCCGGAACCGCGGCGATGCTTTGCGATCTCGCTCTGAACAGCCAAAAGGATGCCGTAATGCTCATCCGCCAGGTGGACAAACTCTTCGGTGACCTTTTGCTTGAAATAAAACTTAGGGTAAAGCCGCTGAAGTGAATTGAGCGTCCGCTGAAACGCTTTCAATCGCTTCGTGTCTTTTTTGGAGGGATTGTTCGAGAGCTTCGCGTAATTCTGAGTAATCGTGCCGCCTAATTTTTCGACCTGCTTGCACAATCGCGGCAGGATCTTCATGTAACGCTCGCGGCTTTCGATCTTCTTATCGAGAATGACGCGGTCGAACCGTTCCCGGCCTTCGGTGAGTTTCTGGGCGAGATCGAGATGCGCGCGCGCGGTGAAGCCGAAACGGTTAATGTGCTTTTGCACCATGTTTTCCGCTTCCTCAATGCGCTTCGAGATTTCCACTTCCTGCTCGCGGGTCAGAAGCGGCACCTGACCCATTTGTTTGAGATACATCCGAACGGGGTCGTCGAGGATATCCAGCTTCGTCTCCGGCTTTTCTTCCTCCTCCTCGTCGACGTCTTTTTTAACTTCTTTGTGTCGATCAACGTCGGATGCTTCAATGACGTCGATTTCCATCCGGCGTAGCCGCGTAAGAATGGCGTCCAGCTCGTTCGCATCCGTTATTCCCTCGGGCAGGGCTTCGTTCAGGTCGTCGAACGTGAGATAGCCCTGCTCCTTGGCGAGTTTGATTAGCTCGCGAAGACGAAGCTGAATCTCGGCTGCTGTGTCAGCTTCGGTTTTCGATTTGAGCACTGCGTCCGGCGTCGCTCTTCGCGCTCGCACTAATCGCGTAATTCGCTTCGCTTTGAAGGCTGCGATGATTGCGCGTCCTTTCAACCGCAGCCGCGGCGCCGAACCGTTTCTACCTGAAGCCCGTCGGGCACTCTTAAATTTCGGCCGCTTCGCCGATGATCGGCGAAGGCCTTTCCTTGCTTTCGAATGCCTGGCCAAGACTGTGGGTTAAGGTTCGCGGCCTTCGATCAGCGTTCCCATCAGATCGACAATTAGCCGCCGACCTCGGGAACAGACGAAAGCCGGGAAATCTGGTGGAGTTGCTCCCGCAGGTCAACAATTTCTTTCTGTAAATTAACGACCTCGCCGGTGGTCAATTGTGGAAGCCGGATTCGGGTCTCGGCGATCTCAAGTTGCCGGCGTAAAGTTGCCTGAATTAGGCCGTTCCACCACCCCTCGGCCACTTGGATCGCGTTTGCCGGCATCTTTTGCATCAGCCAAGCAGAAACCAGACCTTCCTCCTCCGCTGTCAGTTGAGACATAAAGGAATTGAGAGAAACAGGGTCGTCCGGTCGCAGATCGCTTTCCAGGATCCGAGCGAGTAATTCTGCGCCGGAAATTTGCTGCAACACTTCTCGCCAGTTTTGTTCGAGAAGAAATTTGCGAGCAACGTCATCGCGCAAGGCGAGAAGACAAAGCACGGCAATATCATGCCGCGGAGCCGTCGCAGCGCCGGATGGCGCCGGGGCCGATTCGCCGCTGCGTTCAGGTCTCGGCTTAGGCACTAGCTTTTCAAACTCGGATGCGGGAACTCCGAGACGCGCACTCATCTTGTTCGAGACTTGGCCCCGCATGAGTGGATCGCGCACCTGCGCAACAGTTTCGGCCAGCTTGCGCGCCAGCTGCATTTTTGCTCCAAGCGAGCTTGGATCGACAACTGCGAATTCGCGATTAATCCAATAATCGAAAAAGTCACGCGCAGATGCCACGCGTTTTTCAAATTCTTCTTTCCCATCTCGCCGAATGAGCGAATCAGGATCCGCACCCGGCGGCATGTCGACCACGCGGACGATTAGATCGTTTTGGAGAAGCGCGTCGAGCGAATGTTCCGCGGCTCTTTGACCCGCCTGGTCCGCATCAAAACAAAGAACAACCTCATCGACGAAGCGCTTCAAAATCCGCGCCTGATGTTCAGTGAAAGCAGTGCCTTGCGGCGCAACCACATTTTTGATGCCCGCTTCGAACAATGCGATTAAATCGAGCTGGCCTTCGCACACGATCGCGCAATTTGCTTCAATCAAAGCCCGTTTAGTTTTGTGTAGTCCAAAAAGGACGCGCCCTTTTTGGAAAAGAGGCGTTTCCGGAGAATTCAAATATTTCGCGACCTGTGGGTCGGACTCGAGCAGTCGGCCACTGAACGCAATGACTTCCCCGACGTCGTTGCAGATCGGAAAAATAATGCGGCCGCGGAATCGATCGTAGACTTCATTGCCGGGCCGTTCTTCATCGCGCGGCTTTACCAGCCCGCTTTGTAACAGCTGACTGCGCGAGTAGCCGCGCTCGAGCGCCCATTTCAAAAATGTGTCCCAGCTGTCCGGCGCGAAACCGAGTTGCCAATTCTTCGCGACTTGGCGGTCGATCCCGCGGTTTTTCAAATATTCGCGGGCTGGTTCCGCGAACTGTTTTTTCAAAAGATTGTCCTGAAACCACTCCGCGGCCTCGGCATGCAATTTTAGCAATGTGCGCCGCGCTTCATGTTGTCGATCTTCGTCCGCAGCCGCGCGCTCCTCCATAATCGGAATGCCGACGCGCGCCGCTAGTTTTCGCACGGCCGATGGAAAATCGGTGTGCTCGTATTCCATCACGAACCGAAAAACGCTTCCGCCCACGCCGCATCCGAAACAATGAAACGTTTGGCGCTGCGGACTGACATGGAACGACGGGGTTTTTTCCTGATGAAATGGACAGAGCGCTTTGAAATTTGCGCCGGCTCGTTTCAGTGGAAAATAAGAGCCAATCACTTCGGCGATGTCGTTCGCCGCAGCGATCTGCTCTATTGTTTGGGAAGGAATCACTCGCTTTTATTTTTCGCTCGTTTGCTTTCCGAAGCGATGTCAAAATCTACTCAGTGCGGGGGCGCTTTCCAAACAATGAAGAAATTGTCGATCCTGGTTTTGATCGCGGTCTTGGCAACGCTGGAAACTGGTCAGGCCCGGGAAGTCATTCACAAAGGTGACGTGGTAGTGGTGCCACTGCGCGGTGAAATCTCTCCATCGCTTCTCATGTTCTTGCGTCGCGCGGAAAAAGTCGCCGAAAGCAGCGGCGCCAGCGCCATCATTTTTGAGATGAATACTTACGGCGGGCGACTTGATTCCGCGGAGGAAATCACCAGCGCGCTGAATCACGCGACCATTCCAACCTACACCTTCATCAACTCCAATGCCGGTTCGGCTGGTTCGCTCATCGCGCTCGCGACCCAGCACATTTACATGGCTCCAGTCAGTGCGATCGGCGCGGCAGCCCCAGTGTTGCCAACGGGCGAAGACCTTCCGCTGACTCAACGCGAGAAAACAATTTCATATTGGTCGGCATTGATTCGCAGCTCCGCGATGAAGAACGGACACAATCCGGATGTGGGCGAAGCGTTCATGAACAAAGAGAAGGAGGTTAAGATTGGCGACCGCGTCGTTCATGCGAAGGGGACTCTCCTGACTTTGAACGCGCAGGAAGCGACGGAGAAATTCAATGGCAAGGCGTTGCTCGCCGACGGGATCGCCGACTCGGTTGTCGATCTCATGCAGAAAGCCGGCCTTAAGGGAAACGCCGTTTCGCTTGGACCTACCGGGTTCGAACAACTCGCGTTTTGGATCACAGCTCTCGCCCCTCTGTTGTTACTGGGCGGAATCATCGGAGCGTATCTCGAATTCAAAATTCCCGGCGCAAGTTTGCCCGGAATTATCTCGGCGATTTGCTTTGCACTCTTTTTTCTCGGGCATTATCTCGCCGGCCTCGCAGGATGGGAAGTGGTCGCGCTCTTTGTTTTGGGCCTGGTGCTCGTCATCATCGAAATTCTTTTTTTTGCGCACTCGACCATCGTCTTCGGTGTCGTTGGCGTTTTCCTGATCCTGGCATCGTTGTTCTGGGCGATGATCGATCGTTATCCCGGCGAAACATTCTTCCCGACCGGACGCGCGCTGGCCGTGCCGCTTCTGAATCTTTTTCTTGCCCTGATCGGAGCGGCGATTGTTATCGGCTTACTCGCCAGATATTTGCCCCGCACGAGCGTTTACCGCCGGTTCGCGCTAATGACTTCGAATCCGCCCGGTCCGTCATTGGCGGGCATTCCTCGCGAATTTGCGACTGCTATAGACCTTTCGCCGGGCACCGAAGGGATATCGTTGTCGATCTTGCGCCCAAGCGGCAAGGCGCGTTTTCTCGACCAAATTATCGACGTGGTCACACAAGGCGAATTCATCCCGCCAAACACTGCCGTTACCGTGGTCCGGCGAGACGGAATGCGCGTGGTGGTCAAAGCCGCGCGTTAAAATCGCAACTACCCGCCGGCGGTAACGCGAATGATTTCTATTCTGTCGCCATCAGTTAACGCCTTTTGCGGCCATTCACGGCGGTGCAATGCAACGCCATTGTGCTCGATTAAAATCGTCTCGGGCGACAATTCGAACCGCCCGATGAGCTCGGCCACCGTTTGTGCACCGCGGGCATCTGCTTCCTGCCCGTTGAGGGAGATGTGCATCAGCCGGAAAGCGTTTGTTCCCAATCCTTCCAAACCGGTTCGAAACCGCGTTGCCGTAAGATGGTTGCGATTCTTTCCGGTGGTCGGTCATCACTAATTTCAAATTGACCCGTGGCGAGTTTGTCTTCGCCGTCCTGAAATTCCGGCGGAATAATTCGGCCGCGCACGGTCTGATGCAGATGTTCGATGCCGCGGCGGGTGTAGCCGCCGGGCTCGGTATGGCTGCCGGCGCTCATCATCGTTACGCCTAGCAATACCAGCGCGTCGCGCAAAGAAGGCCGTTCGCGCGTGCTCAAGACGATCCCGACCTGAGGAAAACTGATGCGCAAAGCGCAGGCCAATTGCGCCAATTCGCGATCACTGATTGAAAAGAGCGGTCGAAATCCGCCCGCGGCCGGCCGAAGCCGCGGCAAGCTAATGGTGATTTGGGCCTGCCAACAGCGTCGCAACAGATAATCGACATGCGCCGCCAGGGCGATCGCTTCGTCCTGCCAACGCCATAAACCAAAAAGTGCTCCGACCCCAAGCCGGCGAAATCCGGCAGCGTATGCGCGTTCCGGACAATCCAGCCGATAATCAAAATCGCGTTTTGGGCCGGCGGTATGCAGTTCCGCGTAAACGGCGCGCTGATACGTCTCCTGGTAGACGACAAGTCCTTCGCCGCCCGCGCGGACGATGGGAACATACTCATCGCTCGCCATCGGACCGACTTCGATAGCAATGGAAGGAAAATCAGAAGCTAACGCCCGAACGCACTCGACGAGATAATTGCCGCTGACAAACTTCGGATGCTCCCCGGCGACCAGCAGGATCTGTCGAAAACCGGCTTGCTGGAGATAATGAGCTTCCGCCGCAACTTCCTCCACGCTCAGAGTCACTCGTAAAATGGGGTTATCCCGAGAAAAACCGCAGTAACGACAATTGTTAATGCACTCGTTCGACAGATAAAGCGGCGCGAAGAGACGCATCGTCCGGCCAAAATTTTGCAGCGTGAGTACGCGCGAACTCTGCGCCATGGATTCCAGTTCCGCGTCCGATTTGGGCGCAATCAGTTGCTCGAACTGCCGGACAACAGCCGATTTTCGCAGCGCAAGATTATCGAGAGCGTGAGCGAATGACATCGAGACAATTTCGCGCCCGAGCGCAGGCTTCGCAACCGGCGTCTCCTCGAAGTTTTTGCAGCAATCCGTTGGTGGCAGTGCTAATAAATCTCGCTGACCTTTCGGTCACATTTGACCTTCAAGAATGACGCGACTTCATCGCAAAAAAGTACACGATAAAAGACTCACGCATTCCCGACCGTCTGCGTTTTCGGCGGGATTCGCGATGCTGCAGCCGTGGCGCAATTACATTTTTGCGATCGCGCTGGTTCTTACCACGCTCCTCGCATACCGGCCGGTATGGCATGGAACGCCACTCATGGACGACCAGACATATTTGATCACCAAGCCGGAGCTGCGCTCGGGGAGCGGTCTGCTGAGCCTATGGATGCAACCGCCGACGACAAAGCAGTATCACCCGCTGGTTAACACTGTGTTTTGGCTCGGAAACAAATTGTGGGGCGACGCAATGTTAGGTTATCATCTCATCAACATTTTTCTCCACAGCTTTTCGGCGCTGCTGTTGTGGAAAATTCTGCGCCGGCTTGATGTCGCCGGAGCCTGGCTGGCGGCGGCCTTGTTCGCTCTTCATCCAGTGCAGGTAGACTCAGTTGCGTGGCTGGCGGAACTTAAAAACACGCTCTCAGGCGTGTTTTTTTTTAGCTGCGTTCTCGCCTATTTGCGCTTCGATCAAACCAGGACTCGAGGAGCGTACGCGCTCGCCTTGTTGTTGTTCTGTCTCGGGTTACTGGCAAAGGCCATTGTGGCCATGGCTGCAGTGGTGCTGCCGATCCTGTTTTGGTGGAAACGCGGCCGCTTGCAGTGGAAACGCGACTTCCGGCCTTTGATTCCTTTTGTTTTCCTGGCAATCGCCTCCGGCGCCGCCACGGCTTGGATAGAGCGAAAGTTCAGCGGCGCTGAAGGCGAAGCGTTCGCCTTTTCATTTGTCGAGCGATTGCTCATCGCTGGTCGCTCCTTTTGGTTTTACGTGATTAAATCTCTTTGGCCATCCAACCTGTTATTTGTCTATCCGCGCTGGGACGTTAACTCGCAGGAGTGGTGGCAATACCTCTTCCCGGTTTCAGCGGTTTGTCTTTTTGCCCTGGCCTGGATGCTGCGCAAGCGCTCGTCCTGGTTGTTAGTGGGTTTGCTGATTTTTGGAGCGATTCTTCTCCCGATGCTCGGTTTTTTTAATGTCACTTTCTTTAACTATTCGTTTGTCTCCGATCATTTCCAATACCTGGCTATTTTGGGAATCATCGTGCCGTTTTCGGCTGCCGGAGCGATCCTGCTGAAGCGGTTGGACGGCGCGCACCGAGTTGCCGGTTACGCGTTGGTGTTCGCGCTTTTGGGCACATTGGCAGTTTTAACCTCAAGACACAGCGTGATGTACCGCAGCGTCGAGACATGCTCGAGGTTGGTCCTCGAAAAGAATCCCAGCCACTGGCCCACGCGAAACAATCTGGGGACCGCACTTTTGCAGAAGGGCGATTTAGGCGGGGCCATGGCTTGCTTCGAAATGGCGCTTCAAGAGTCCCCTTACCGTTCAGGAGTCCAAAAGAACATCTACCGCAACATCGGCGACGTCTTTTCGAAAATGGGAAAGACCAACGAAGCAATCGCTCAATTCGAGAAGTGCCTCTCGATGGCACCCGATTTCGCGGAGGCTCACCATGATCTCGCCAACGCTCTGCGCCGCAAGGGCCGATATCGCGATGCCATTGCCCATTATGAGACCGTACTACGAATCGACCCGCGATCCGTTTTAACCATGAACAATCTTGGCTGGTTATTGGCTACTTGCGTCGATCCTTCAATCCGCAACGGTGCCAGGGCAGTGGAAGTCGCCGCCCGCGCAGATCTGCTTTCCGGCGGAGAAGATCCTTTAATTCTTCACACCCTGGCTGCTGCTTACGCCGAGAATGGCCAGTTCTCCAAAGCCGCTGAAACGGCCGAACGCGCACTGCAATTGGCCGAGCAACAAGAAAAAGGCAGTCTAGTGCGCGCGCTCCCGCATGAAATCTCACTCTACCGCGCGGATTTGCCGTTTCACGAATCCTCGCGCTAGGCTGGAATAAAGTTTTAGACCATCAGCGTCTCCTCGAAAATTTTGGCGGCAGCCCGGAGGTGGTAGTGTTAATGATCCGGCTGAACTTTAGCGACATTTCATATTTTCAAAAATGACTCAGCCTTCCAACAAGACAGCATCCGATAAAAGAAGAGTCACGCATTCCGGACCGTCTGCGTTTTCGGCGGGATTCGCAATGCTGCAACCGTGGCGCAATTACATTTTTGCGATCGCACTTGTTGTTGCCACGCTCTTCACTTACCGGCCGGTCTGGTATGGAACACCCCTCATGGACGATGACGCGTATTTGATCAGGAAGCCGGAGCTACGTTCGGTGAGCGGCTTGATAAGGATATGGGCCGAGCCACAGACAGCGCCGCAGGAGCATCTGCGGCAGTATCACCCGCTGGTGAACACTGTGTTTTGGCTCGGAAACAAACTCTGGGGAAACGCAATGTTGGGCTATCACCTTGTCAACATTGCTCTTCACGTTGTTTCGGCGCTGCTGTTGTGGAAAATTCTTCGCGAGCTTGACCTAGCCGGAGCCTGGTTGGCCGCCGCCATATTCGCACTTCACCCGGTACAGGTGGACTCAGTCGCCTGGCTGGCGGAAGTGAAAAACACGCTCTCGGGCGTGTTTTTTTTTGGCTGCATTCTAGCTTATTTGCGCTTCGATCAAACCAGGACTCGAGGAGCGTACGCGCTCGCCTTATTGTTCCTCTGTCTCGGGTTACTGGCAAAGGCCATCGTGGCCATGGCCGCAGTGGTGCTGCCGATCCTTTTTTGGTGGAAACGCGGTCGCTTGAGATGGAAACGCGACTTCCGACCTTTGATTCCGTTTGCTTTGGCGGGAATCATCTCCGGCCTCACCACGGCTTGGATGGAGCGAAAGTTTAGTGGCGCCGAAGGCGAAGCGTTCGCCTTTTCCTTTCTTGAACGACTCCTCATCGCCGGTCGGGCGTTTTGGTTTTATCTGGGCAAATCACTCTGGCCGTCCAACCTGTTATTCATCTACCCGCGCTGGGACGTTAACTCGCAGACGTGGTGGCAATACTTGTTTCCGATGGCGGCGGTCTGCTTTTTCGCCCTTGCCTGGGTGCTGCGCAAGCGCTGGCGCTGGTTGTTCGCGGGGTTGCTGATTTTCGGTGCGATCCTCTTACCGATGCTTGGTTTCTTTAATGTCGTTTTCTTTCGCCTTTCCTTCGTCTCCGATCACTTCCAATACCTGGCTATTTTGGGAATCATCGTGCCGTTTTCGGCTGGGGGAGCGAGGCTGCTGAAGCGGTTTGACGGCGGGCACCGAGTTGCCGGTTACGCATTAGTAGTCGCGCTCTTGGGCACATTAGCGGTTTTAACCTCGAGACACAGCGTGATGTACCACGACAACGATACCTGCTCCAGGATGGTCCTGGAAAAAAATCCCAATCACTGGATGTCGCAGATCAATCGCGCAAGCGAACTTTTAAAGAAGGGCAATGTAGACGGCGCTTTGGCTTGCTGGGAAAACGCACTAGAAAAGTCGCCGCGGAACTTATTAATACGAAGAGAAATTTCCCGCAACATCGGCGACGCCTTTTCGAAAATGGGAAAGCTCGACGAAGCGATCGCCCAATTCGAGAAATGTCTTGCGATGTCGCCTGATTTCGCGGAGGCGCATCACGATCTGGCCAATGCGCTTCGAAAAAAGGGCCAATACCCCGATGCCGTCTCGCATTATGAGTCGGCACTTCGATTCGACCCGCGATCGGTTTTAACGCTCAATAACCTTGGCTGGTTATTGGCCACTTGCGTCGATTCTTCAATCCGCAACGGAGCTAGGGCAGTGGAAGTCGCCGCACGCGCAGATCTGCTTTCCGGCGGAGAAGATCCTTTAATTCTTCACACCCTGGCTGCTGCTTACGCCGAGAATGGTCAATTCTCCCAAGCCGTTGAAACGGCCGAACGCGCGCTGCAATTGGCCGAGCAGCGAAAAAAAAGCATCTTACTGCGCGC
>Ga0137378_10003779_pt1 | contig 13067 bp, 10 predicted proteins | sample SagtaG_21_FD_104813 | JGI IMG/M metagenome (GOLD analysis project Ga0137378, IMG submission 104813) | Vadose zone soil microbial communities from Sagehorn Ranch, Mendocino, California, USA - Sage2_L_60_16 metaG | ecosystem: Environmental > Terrestrial > Soil > Vadose zone | place: USA... | reverse complement strand
TAGTCGGCCGCATACTCCGGGCTGGTGAGAGCGTTCGGCGGCGGAAGCCGGAACAGCGAGGAACGCTTGAGCACCCAGGGCGTCATGGTGGCAAACTGTGAGCCTGCGCCCGGCGCGTAGATAGGCTCAGTGGGGCGCCACACCCCGATTGCCGACGATGAGCTCTCGATGCCTAACACTCCAACGAACGGCGGGGGCGGCGGCGCAACTCCATCATTGAGCCGGTACGCCCACATGGCATCGGCCACAGTTTGCCCCCAGGCGATGCCGGCCTGAATCGAGTTCGGGCTGTCACTCGTTGCGAGGGCTGCAATCGAGGCATCGTGCTGAGCCGTCAACGACGCGGTCACCTTGGGGTATATCTTGATCAGGATGGCGTACGCCGCCTGTACGGCTGCGGCTCGGGCGGAAGCATGACGAGGCGCATTGGGGAGTACGTGAAGGGGTTGATACCGTGTGTCGATTCCATTAACGGCATCGTAGACCGAAGCCGAGACAAGGGAAAGAACGCGCGACGTAGCGAGCGGATTACTCGCGGTCGCGATCGCCGTGTCATTCGTGATGGCAATCCAGTCCAGGACCGGATCGGACGCGTAGGCTGAGGCCGCGAAGAGTTGCGCGGTCATGATGGTTGCGGACAACAAAACGAATCGAACGAGTGGGCGGAGAGCGGATGGGAGAGTGGAGAACATGCGACCCCCTTGCACGCGTCGCGTGCACGTTCTACCGGCGCGGGTCGCTCTGGGGTGGGGGAAGAGGCGGACCCGTCGGAAGTGAAACTCAGTGGCTCCCATTGACTGTGTGCGTCAAGGCGACCAGAGCATTCATGGGCCGAGATTTGGGTCGATCGGCCGGATAGGCTGTTGCTGCCGCGGAATTATAGTCCTTGGATGTCAGCCTGGCACTAAAGGATTTTGCAGGGGAGATTCCACGAGCGACGGGCCCGAGTTCACGCGTGGGCGGATCCTGCAATCGTCTGGGATAGTCAGCGCGCCGGCGGCGTCAACAATGCATCGAAGAGACGGGTAACCATCTTCTTTTGCGTGGGCTCGTCCAGCAGTTCAGGCACGAACTGCGCTTCTACCGCCAGGGCCGAGAGTATGGGCGAGAGTGCCGCGACCGCGGAAGAGCGGTTCAACGCGGCCTTACCGCGTCCGCTCGAGCCAAAGACTTTCGCGAACTCTTCTTCTTTGTGAAGCTGGGGAAACAGTTCCCTGTAGACTCTCCGGAGCTGTTCCATCGATTCCGGGTGGCGGATCGCAAACAGTTTGAACTCGAGCTGGAGGAGGGACCAATTCTTGTCTTGCAGGGTCTCTACATAGAATTCCCGAAGTACTCGCAGGTTCTGCTCTGCGCTCTTCGATTCGGCAAGCCTCGCATCCACACGGCTAGCCTGGCTTCTCATTCGCTCCGCAAACAGCGCGATGAAGAGATCCTCTTTGCTTTTGAAGTGGCCGTAGATGGCTCCCTTGGTGCGTCCGGCGAGTGCGGCAATCTCGCCCAGTTCCGCCTTCTCGTACCCGTCGCGCACAAAGATCGTCTCAGCGGCGCGCAGAAGGAGGTCTTTGGTCTCTTTCGTTCTGAGGTCGTTCTTGTTGGGCAGCTTTGAAGGCATCTTTTCTCGTCGTGTCCGCCAATCAGAGCCGATCAGCTGGTCTATTACACAGTGATTCTCAGATTCAGATTGTACTTGGCTCAGGGTCAACAATTTGCACCAGCCTCCCTCAACTGGTTCTCTGCTCGATCCGAAATGTGCGCATCAGCGCTAATTGGCAGCTAGGGCCGTTGATTGCGGCCCGCGTCGGATTTGGCCGCCAGCAGCGCGTCGCGGAGTTCTTGATTTGTCTTGAGAAGGTCGCACACCAGCGAATGCAAAGAATTCAGTCTGTGCTCCCTCTCCTGGTTCGAATCAATGTCTAATTGGTTGTCTATCACGTCCAGTTTCCCGTCGCTCCTCATATTCTCTCCGTTGTAGTCCAAATTCCGGACTGTAACGTCTTCGTCCCCTGGGGGAGTCGTGAGCCGCGGCTGGCGCTCCCAACCGCATGTGCATAGACGATTCATCGTACCTTCCGTTGAATTCGAGAAAGTAGTTAGCGCCCCATACAGATCGCGGCGCACACACCGCGATCTGCGGGACGGCTGTCTCAGCGGTCAAGACGCGTGTGCCTGCAACTGCTTTTGCTCTTTGGTCCATTTGTTCACGACCTGGTGTGCAAGCTTGTCGATTACATTCACGCTTTCCGACTCGCCGCGCTGTGTGGCCGTAATCTGATCGCGCATCACCGTTCTGCCCTGCGCGTCAGTGATTTCCAGGTTCAGCGTTATCTGGGTTACGCCTACGAAAAATCCAACCGGCCCCATCGAAGCGCGCTTCACCTGGCTTCCGGGTTTGAACGCGCTCGTAGATAGCTGCATTGTGTACTGGGAACAATTGTTGCGGCTCTCGGACACTCCATCGCGAACAACATAAGCGCCCGGAGATTGACGCAGGCGCTCGATGATGTGCTCATAAACGAGCACTCGATAGGCCACGGGCATTTCACTGCTATTTGCGGTGGGCTGTTTCACCAGGATGGAATTCGCCGCAACTTTCGCGAAGGAACAGGTCTCTGTGGGCACGTCGCGATGGACAACCTGGATTGGAGTGATGGTGCGGACCGCTTCTTCAGCCTCGTTGCCCGGCAGATAGAACACCGAGCCGTGATAATTGCCTTGGCCGTCAACGAACTCCACCGTAAGCATGTCTCGCTGGTGATGCATGAACGTGGCGAAGGCCGCGCCACCGCCATAGGGGACGGCCATCCGCAGCAGCCGGCCTTTCATCCCCCAAAGCTCGACGCGCTCATTGCCCGCACTGAGCGCCACAATTGAGGGCAGGTCGATGGTGGAACTCCCCGATGTTCCGCTGAACCGCAGGTATTCCGGTGTGATGATCAGGGCTCCATTCTCTTTGGCCTTTACGTCCGGCATGCCAAGCACATGAACCGCGTGTGTCGATCTCCATTCCGATTTTGGAGTAGTGGATGAGCCGCGAGCGACGAATGAGCCCGCCTGTGATGGAACCGGCGAGCAGAAAAAGTTTGCGATGAGGAATGACGCAAAAGCCGCGTGAAGAAGGCGTAGCATGTGATCTCCTTGGGGATCGGATTCTGAAATATACGTACTAGTTGGTATGTACATGCATGCAAGAAACTGGGACTCCAGGGCAGTCGCATACACAAATCTACGTACTAGTAGGAATATATCACAACCCGTCTTTCAGCTTCCGAAATTGGGAGGGGATCGAGTCGTTCCAGCGGGTTGCTCACACTTCCGACTCAGTACGAGAGATATCCGGACGCTTTTTTGTGTTTTGGGCGATTTTCCATGTCAATTGCAAGGGTCGGTGAGCTACGCTCGTCGATTCGGCAAGCTTCGCGTGGCCGGAGAAGCCGGTTCCCAGCCTCCCCTGTTCCCAGCCTCCCCTTGACAACTAGGGTAAGCGGCCCTATTCTCGCATTACCCTCGACGTCTAGGGTAAAAGAGACATGGCAAAGAATGATCTTCAAGGCGCGCTCGATCTTCTGGTTCTGAAATCAATCGCACAGCTTGGCTCCATGCACGGCTACGGCATCGTCATGCACATTGAACGAGTCTCCGACGAACTTCTGACGGTGGAAGAGGGCTCGCTCTATCCCGCGCTGCACCGCATGGAGCAGAACGGATGGGTTCGCGCGGAGTGGCGGGTTACGGAAGCCAGCCGCAGGGCGAAGTATTACTCGCTGACCGCCGCAGGCAGAAAGCAGCTTGCCACGCGTGTGAAGAACTGGGAGCAGGTCGTAAAGGGTGTGCAGGCAATTATGCGTTTCGCGTGAGGTGAGGTATGGGTCTCTTCCGTCGCATCTGGGCTCTTGGCAACCGGACGGCTCTCCGCCGTGACAATAGAGATGAACTTCGCGAGCACATGCAGATGCGCATTGACGCCAACATGGCGCGGGGCATGAGCACTGAAGATGCCCAGCGCGAGGCGCGACGGCGCTTCGGCAATCCCGTGGTGATGCGCGAACGTGTCGACGCCGAAGACGCCGCTCTCGGCCTCGCCAGCCTCTTCCGCGACGCGCGCTATGCGGTGCGTGGCTTCCTGAAGAGCCCGGGCTTTGCTCTTGTTGCCATTCTGGCACTTGCGTTGGGAATCGGCGCCAACACCGCGATCTTCGAGCTCCTCGATGCTGTGCGCATGCGCTCCCTGCCCGTGCAGGGACCGCAGGAGTTGGCCGAGGTGCACATTGCCGGAGGCAATCGCGGGTTCGGCATCACCGACGGACCGTACACGCAGTTCACCATTCCGATGTGGCAGGAGGTTCGCCGCAATCACGAGCCGTTTTCCAGCATCTTTGCGTGGCGCGCAACAGACGTTCTCGCGGGCAGGATGACGGACGCGAAACGCATTCATGGGCTCGAAGTGAGCGGCGAGTTCTTCAACGTGCTCGGCGTGGCTCCGTGGCAGGGACGCCTCATTGAACCGCAGGACGAAGCGGGTTGTGAAATATCGAAGGTCGTTGCCAGCTATCCCTATTGGAGGTCGCAACTCGGCGGGCAGCCATTACGGCCAACACGACTACAATGATCGATGGCCACCTGGTGCAGGTGTTGGGAGTAACTCCTCCGTCGTTCTTCGGACTTGTGGTGGGAGATCAGTTCGATGTGGCTTTCCCCACATGCACGCCACCCAATCCCCGCCGCGAGGTGTTTTCCTTTTCAGTCATGGGGCGCCTGAAGCCGGGATGGACGATCGATCGGGCGTCGGCGTACTTTGGATCGCTCAGCGCGGGAATCTTCGACGCAACAGCGCCGACGGGGTACAGCGCGCAGGGCGCGGCGATTTACAAGTCTTTCCGGCTGGCTGCGTATCCGGCTGGCGCGGGCGTAAGCGCGCTGCGCGAGGCCTACGATTCATCGCTGTGGTTGCTGCTGGCCATCACCGGGCTGGTGCTGCTGATTGCGTGCGCCAATCTTGCCAACCTGATGCTCGCGCGTGCCAGTGTGCGGCAGCGGGAGATGGCCATCCGCCTGGCAGTGGGAGCTTCTCGCGGCCGCCTGTTGCGGCAGTTGCTGATTGAGAGCGGGCTGCTTGCCTTGAGCGGAGCGGCACTGGGCGTGGCGCTGGCACAGCCGCTCAGTCATTTGCTGGTGGCATCGCTTAACACCAGTCAGAACGCCATCCAGCTCACCGTCGCGCCCGATTGGCGGGTGCTGCTGTTTGCAGCCGCAGTGGCCGCGCTCACCGCCATGATCTTTGGAACCGTGCCTGCGTTGCGCGGCGCGAAGGCCGATCCAATGACCGCACTCAAGTCCGGCGCGCGGGGGGTGATGGGCAGCCGCGAACGATTTTCGATGCAGCGGTTCATGGTGGTCACCCAGATTGCCGTGTCGATGGTGCTGCTGGTGGGCGCGCTGCTGTTTGTGCACAGCTATCGCAACCTGGTGACGATCGATCCAGGCATGCGCGAGAGCGGCATTACGGTTGGCTACTTCGGCTATTACATGCTGAACATCAAGCCGGAGAATGAGGCGGAGTTCAAGCGCCAGCTACTGGAAGCGGTGCGCAGCGTTCCGGGGGTTGAGAATGCGGCCAGCACAACCCACACGCCGCTGGGCGGCGGGAGTTGGGAACACAACGTCAGTGTGGGCACGCAGGAAGGCGGAAGCAAGTTTACTTACGCGAGTCCAAGTTACTTTGCCACCATGGGCATTCCTCTGCTCACGGGCCGCAACTTTACTGACGCCGACACCAACGCGTCGCCGTTTGTGCTCATCGTTAACCAGGCGTTCATTCGGCGGTATCTGGGCAACGCTTCGCCGATCGGCACGGCGGTACACGTGATGCCCGAGCCGCAATATCCCGAGCGAACCTATCAGATTGTAGGCACGATTCCCGACACCAAATACAACAGCCTGCGGGATGCGACGCCGCCGATGGCGTTCGCTCCGGCGGCGCAGTTTCCTGTGACTGCCCAGGGGCCTGGCATGGCGATGATGATCGCTTCAAATACCGCGAGCACCATTGGCTCGGTGCGCCGTGCCATTGCCGTCAGATATCCGACCATGATTGTGCAGTTTGTCGACTTTCAACAGGGCATCCGCGACAACCTGGTGCGCGACCGCATGTTGGCCATGCTCTCGGGATTCTTCGGCCTGCTGGCTGCTGTGCTCGTGGTTGTTGGACTTTATGGCGTGCTCTCGTTTTTCGTGGCCCAGCGCCGGAACGAGATCGGCATTCGCATCGCGCTCGGGGCGCGCCGCATGCAGGTGATCAGCCTGGTGCTGCGCGACACCGTTGCCATGTTGATGGCGGGCGTCGTCCTGGGGATCGTGCTTGCGGTGCTCGCGGGAAGAGCCGCAAGCGCACTGCTCTTCGGGCTCAAGGCGTGGGACCTGGCTACGCTGGCCTTCGCTTTGGTGCTGCTTTCGGCGATTGCGGTGCTCGCCAGCTGGATCCCCGCGCTGAGAGCGTCGAGGCTTGATCCGATGGCGGCGCTGCGCTCTGAGTGATCAGAGTTGGCGGCCTGAAATTCACGCTTTCCCCCTGAGGATGCGGCCATTTCCGGCGCAAAGCTGCTAACGTTACTATCGCGCTAAATGCTTAGGTGACTTTTGGTAATAGAAAGTAATGTAGCTACTTCGATATCTACTGCGATCGCCTTTTGACTTGAGGATCTTACATATCTGCGTCCCAAGTAGTTCCCGCATCACTCAACGATGGGGTTTCCAAGCGCCCGCTACTGTTGAGCGGAGCCTCCGTTGTTGGATGCTGCAAGGGATCGTTTCCTCCTGTGGACTCTGGATGCGCGCGATACGGCAATTCTGAAAGGCATAGCAATCGGCGCGATCGTTTTTCACAACTTCTTTCACGCGGTCAGCCCGGCTCACCAAAATGAATTTACTTTCGATCCGGGAAGGTTCCTGCTATTCCTTCACACGGTGCGCAACCGGCGCTTGCGATCCAGGTCTTTTTCTCGTTCCTTGGGCATTTCGGAGTTCAGATTTTCATCTTCCTCTCGGCCTTTGGATTGGCAAAGAGTCATTGGAATGTCCCGGAGAGCTGGGCCGCCTTCATGGCGTTGGTGGGGGAGCGATCATCCCGAAAAGCAGGTCCTTCGGCTCCACTGAAAAATGCTTCGCTTCAGGATGACAAACCTGTGGGTGATGAAGGTCTGTGGCCTCCCGCCCTTGCGCCAGAAATAAGGCGCAAAGACGGGGGGCACGGAAGGTTCGAGTCTGCGTGCAGGAGAGCAACGGCAAGAGCAACCGCGGATCCTTCGACTGCGTTTGGCGCGCAACACGCGCGCCAAACTTCGCTCAGGAAGACACGTTCTGGGTGGGCGTTACCTTGTCAGGGTTGAAGCCCTGACCTACCTAAAGCTGGCCCTCCCCTACCGCCCGGCAGGGGCTAAAGCCCACGTTCTTTCGGGGCGTCAACGGCACGACTGAAGTCGTGCCCAGACGCGCTGGTGCCCTGACGCGTTCGTGCCTCTCCCGAGGCGTTTTCCGCAAGCTGTGAAGTCGTGCCCTGACGCGTTCGTGCCTCGACATTAGTCTCCAGAGGCAGGTCTTTCGGCTCCGCTGAAAGCGGGGCTACTGTTTGTCGTAAACCAGCTTCATGGTCATCGGCTTTCCATCGGGATCAACGCCCGATGCCGTGGTGGTCATGGTTTTGCCATCGGCGGAGATCACGACGCGTCCGCTGGCGCGATATTGGGTTTTGGAGTTCTTGGCTTCGTAGGTGAAGGTGTTGGCATCCACCTGCTTGACCGCCATGCTGTCATAGGGCGCCCCTTCGCCTGTGACCTCAGAGGACGAGCCATCGTACTTTGCGGTATAGCTTGCATTGATCGCCGAGCCGTCTTTGCGCATGCCCGTGTTGGTGACCTTGATACCGCCGGGGGCCGCTTCCCTGCTGACCGTGAGGCTCGCCACCGGCCATGGCGCAGGAGTGTACTTGCTCTTCGCGACGTTTGCCTTCCAGGTTCCGACGGAGTTGTCCTGGCCCCACGCGGTTGCAGTGGTGGTAAGTGCCAATGCGAACAATGCAAGTCCGAGTATCTTTCTCATGTCGATTCTCCTTGTGGCAATGAGGGGTAGGTTCAGTCAGTGCCGCCTTTGGGTACCAGGCCGGATGGTGAGGTTCGAAGGCCGGCCGTCGAATGGCACCCTTGCCGATGGCACGAAGCGGGGACTGTCCATTGGCCACGGGGACCGAGCTTACCACAGGGCGAGGATGGTCAGACAGGGTATTGTTGGGGGTGTTTGTGCCTCCCATGCATCGCTTACAGGATGTTCAGTTCTTTGGGCGGGTGAGATTCGAGGTATCCCAGGTCTCTAACCACTCCAGCGACGAAGACCCATCGCTGGGGGGCCCCGGGCAGCGAGACCTGGGGCACCCCTGGATTGTGCTGAGTGGAGGAAAGGCAAAAGCAAGAACAACTGCAGATCCTTTCGGCTCCGCTGCGCTTCCGCTCAGGATGACAAGTCTGTGGGGTGGGGAGGGAAAACAAAAGCTTGGGTTGGTGTAAAAGAAAAGCCCCCGGGGGTGCCGGGGGCTTTGGGTTTAGTGATTCTGTTTCCTCTGCGCTGGAGCTTGTTACGCGCTGAAGAGAAGAATGCCTGCCGCTTTCTCTTCGGTGCCGCTCTCGTCTGCGCTTACGGGGCGATAGAAGAGCTGGTTGGTGTTGAGGTAGACCTCTAAGAACGCGGGGCGGTCGTTGATCTGGCCGGCGATTAACGCTTCCGACAGCGGGTCTTCGACGTAACGCTGGAGGGCGCGGCGTAACGGGCGTGCTCCGTAGCTGCGATCTACCAGGGTCTTGTCGAGGATCCACTTCTTGGCGTCCTCGGTTACGGAGATGGTGATGGCCTTCTGCGCCAAGTTCGCGTTGAGCTGCCCCACCAGCAGTTCGACGATCTGGATGAGGTCGGCATCGTTGAGGGACTGGAAGAGGATGACCTCGTCGAGGCGGTTGAGGAACTCGGGGTTGAAGGTCTTTTTGACCTCCTGCTTGACGAGTTCCTCTATCTTCTCGCTCACCAGGTCGTCGCGATCGGACGCAAACCCGAGGCCCTGCTTCTTCATCAGGTGGCGGGCGCCGATGTTGGACGTCATGATGAGGATGGTGTTCTTGAAGTCGACCGTGTTTCCGAGGCCGTCGGTCAACTGGCCGTCTTCAAATACCTGCAAGAGCAGGTTGAACACATCGGGGTGCGCCTTCTCGACTTCGTCGAGCAGGACGACTGAATATGGAGACCGCTTGACGCGTTCGGTCAACTGGCCGCCCTCCTCGTAGCCCACGTATCCCGGAGGCGAACCGATGAGCTTGGAGACGGAGTGCTTTTCCATGAACTCCGACATATCGAAGCGGATGAGCGCCTTGTCAGATCCGAACAGGAATTGCGCCAGAGTGCGCGCCATTTCTGTTTTGCCGACGCCGGTGGGGCCGAGGAATAAGAAACTCCCGATAGGACGATGCGGCGACTTGAGGCCTGCACGCGAGCGGCGGATCGCACGGGCGAGGGCGCTGATAGCTTTCTCCTGCGAGATGACGCGCTTGTGGAGCTCTTCTTCCACGCGCAGCAGCTTCTGGGTTTCTTCTTCCTTGATGCTGGTGACGGGAACGCCGGTCCAGCGGCTGACTACGTCCTCGATGTCTTCGCGGCCTACAATTCCTGCTGCCGAGTCGTCGAGGTGATACTTGTCGCGCAGGGCACGCAGGGTTTCGCGCTCCTTGCGTTCCTCGTCAGAGTAGAACCGCGCCTTCTCGAACTCGTGGTTGGCGATGGCGGAGTCCATGCGGTGGACGATGAACTTGATGCGCTTCTGGACTTCGGTGATCTCTTCTGGAAGAGACGTCTGGCGGAGCTTGACCCTCGCGCCGGCTTCGTCGATGAGGTCGATGGCCTTGTCGGGCAGGAAGCGGTCGGGGATATAACGATTCGAATGCGACACGGCGAATTCGATGGCCGCATCGGTGTAGCTGACCGCGTGGAATTTTTCGTAGCGGTCCTTGATGCCCATGATGATCTTGATGGCGTCAGCCTCATTGGGCGGAGGGACCTTGACGGCCTGGAAGCGGCGCTCGAGGGAGCGATCCTTCTCGATCGACTTGCGATATTCAGCGGGCGTGGTTGCGCCGATGCACTGGATTTCGCCGCGGCTCAGCGCCGGCTTGAGGATGTTGGCGGCGTCGAGCGAGCCCTCGGCGGAGCCTGCACCGACGAGGGTATGGAGCTCGTCGATGAAGATGATGGAGTTTTGATTTTCCATCAGCTCTTTCATGATGGTTTTGAGGCGCTCTTCAAACTGGCCGCGGTACTTGGTGCCGGCGACGATGAGCGAAAGATCCAATCCGAGCACGCGCTTGTCGGCGAGGAAGGTCGGGACTTCGCCGTCGGAGATGCGCTGGGCGAGGCCTTCGACGATGGCGGTCTTGCCGACGCCGGGTTCGCCGATAAGCACCGGGTTGTTCTTGGTGCGGCGGCAGAGGATTTGAATGACGCGCTCGAGCTCGCCGTCGCGACCGACCAGCGGATCGAGTTGGCCGTCCATGGCAGCCTGGGTCAGGTCACGGCTGAACTCCGCTAGCAGGCTGGATTCACGCTGTCGCTGCTGCGCAGGCGCTTTCTCCTGGGTGACGCGGGCCAGCTCGTCGCGAATCTGGGCAAGCTTGAGGCCGCGCTCCTGCAGAATTTCTGACGCAAAGCATTTTTCTTCGCGCAGCAACCCCAGAAGGAGGTGCTCGGTTCCAATGTGCTTGTGGCCGAGGCGCTCCGCTTCTTCAGCGGCGTACGCGAGCACGCGTTTGCATTCGTTCGAAAGCGGCAGGTCGACGGAGGTCGAGACCTTTTCGCGGATGGTGGTGTGCGCCTCGATCTGCTTGCGAATCGATTCTACCGAGGCGTGCGAGCGCAGAAACCGGTTGGTAAGCGCCTTGTCCTCGCGCAACAGCCCGAGCAAAAGGTGCTCGGTCTCAATGTAAGGCGAACCGAACTGGCTGGCCTCATAGCGCGCGAAGAAGATAACTCGCCGTGCCTTCTCCGTATAGCGTTCGAACATATTGTTCTCCCTTAAACCAGGCTATCGGCCGCAGTAGTTGTCCGGTGCGTTTGCCGGCTTCAGCCCTGCTTGCCGCGCTGCCTGCGTAAAACAATGCCGCCTGAGGCCCCGTTGGAAAGATCGCTCCTGCCCCAGAGCAGCTATCAAGGATGGTTCCGGAAGGTTTTCCGATCGCCGCGGAGTGAGTTGCCGCTCCAGAGCTCCCATCCGACCACTTTCAGCCTGGTGGGGATTGAATGCCAGGCCGCGTACCCCCTACTCCTTAAGACTCATTTCACCCCCGGAATGCTGCTTTTTCCGGGTCCTAATTCTTGGCCGAGGGTTGAATTCGTTTCAGTTACAGGCAAAAGCCGCCCGCCTTCAAGTCGCATTACCCGGGTACAGCGGGAGGCCAGTTCCATGTTGTGAGTTACGACGATTGACGTTAGGCCGTTGTCGGCGTGAATACGTTGCAGCAGAGCAAACACTCCGCCGGCGGTGATTGCGTCAAGGTCGCCGGTAGGTTCGTCGGCGAGCAGAAGCCGGGGCTTGTTGACCAGGGCGCGGGCCAGGGCGACGCGCTGCTGTTCGCCTCCGGAAAGTTCGCCGGGGCGGTGATCGCGGCGGTCTTCAAGGCCGACTTCGCGGAGCCAGTTAGCGGCGATCACCAGGGCCTCCCGTTTTGGTTGGCCGCCCGCAAGCAGCGGCATTGCAACGTTTTCCTGCGCGGTGAATTCCGGTAGCAGGTAATGAAATTGCCAGACGTAGCCGATCTCGCGGTTGCGAAAGGTGGCCGCCTGTCGGGGAGTGAGGGTCGCCACGTTTGTTGAGGCGCAGTATACCGTTCCTGCGGAGGGTGCATCAAGGGCACCCAGAATGTGCAAAAGTGTGCTTTTTCCCGCACCCGACTGGCCGACGATTGCTACCAGTTCACCGCTTGCAACCGTGAAGTCCAAGTGCTTGAAAAGGGTAAGAGGGCCGCGGGCCGTGCGGTAGGTCTTTTCGAGGCCGGTAACTTCAATGATTGGTGAGCCGACTGGAGAACTGATCGGAGAACTGGGCGCTCGCAGGTCCGTTTCCCGCAAGGAGCGGGAGGCCTGGGCGGCAGCCGCTGGAAGGTTCTCCGTCATCCGTTAACGGTATTCTAACTTGTTTGGCGGCGAGGTGATTTAAATCACTCGACACGGGGTCCAAGTCCTTGTCACAGCGGGGATTGCGAACTGTTGCTAGAATCCGACGCGTTGATGGCGGCCGGAGACCGGAACAACATGAAGATGGTTCGCGTTTTGGCTTTGATTACGCTGGGCTTTCTAGGAGTGACTTCGTTGATGGGTGGGATCCCCATGATCCTGGATCCGTCGGGCGGGATGCTACACATGCCGCTGAGCTTGCTCGCGCACTCTCCGTTTCACAGCTTCCTGATTCCGGGGATCGTTTTATCGACCGCAAACGGAGCGCTCAGCGTGGTGGTGTTTGTGACAGCGGTGCGGCGGGTGACGGGATACGGAAACTTTGTCGCATTGCAGGGATTTGCGATCGCGGGATGGATTACGGTCGAGGTCGTCCTGCTGCAAGCGGTCGTCTGGGCGCACTACGTGTACTGGGCGGTGGGGCTGGTGCTGATTGTGAGCGGGAGCGTGCTCAGGCGGGATCGCCGCGTGGGCGGGCCGGGTCTCGTGGCGGGGGTCTAATACTCGATCTTGTTGGGAGTGCCGATCCACGCGGCGAAGCTGGCCCAGGCTTCATCACGCAAAAACTGCGTGACCGGAAGAGTGCGCTCGGACTTATCCTTGCGGAATTCGGCGTAGAGGAAGGCATCGTCGAAGCCGGCGCGGGCGGCGTCCTCGGCGGAGCAGGCGTAGAAGACACGATCAAGGCGCGCCCAGTAGCTGGCCGAGAGACACATCGGGCAGGGCTCGCAGCTGGTGTAAAGTTCGCAGCCGTGGAGGGTGAATGTCCCAAGCGCGGCGCAGGCGGCGCGAATCGCCGTCACCTCGGC
>Ga0137378_10003775_pt1 | contig 13076 bp, 5 predicted proteins | sample SagtaG_21_FD_104813 | JGI IMG/M metagenome (GOLD analysis project Ga0137378, IMG submission 104813) | Vadose zone soil microbial communities from Sagehorn Ranch, Mendocino, California, USA - Sage2_L_60_16 metaG | ecosystem: Environmental > Terrestrial > Soil > Vadose zone | place: USA... | reverse complement strand
TGCACTGGAAATCATAGCGGCCCTGAATTCCCGTCTTGTCGACAACGGGGCGATCGAGAACCAGGATCTGCAGAAATCCAGTAAAGTCTGGAATCGTCGCGTTGATCATGTTGAGCATAACGCCGCCCGTCCCGGGGCGCATACCAATGCCAGGCAACGTGCCCTTGACCTGCGTCGGGCTCAGTTTATAACCGCCTTTCCCAACCGTCAGTACATAGGCCGAAAGATCCCGCTTGTCGTGATGAAACGTCAGCTTAAACCGCTCCGTCAACATTTTCCGGATCATGATTCTTATTTGTTCGGGGCTTGGCGCGCCCTCCTGTTCAGGCACCGCAGCGATGTCGTACCGCTCTTTGTCCATCCAGTCAGGAGCACCCACGATTTGTTTGGATTGCACCTCATAGGCAAACGAGATCAGATCATTGAGCGAGGACGCGCGCGTGGCGAAATTGCGGCCCCGCATGGTGAGTCCCTGCATGCTCGTTGCCCCGGAGTTATTCGGCTTGATGGTCGCGACTTCAAAATTGGGGTCCGCATCAGTGGCCATCGGTTTCGGCAGCGGCTCTGGTTTGGGAATCTCCCATGCGGTTTCAGGGGTGGCGCGCGTCAGGACCAGCGGAAGAGGATTGGGGCCCTGACTCCAATTTCCATCGATGGTCTTGCCATCGGAACTCAGCTTTCCGTCGAAGGTGCCTCCAATCAGCTTCAGGGACATCTTCACTTCAGAACCTTGCAAGGCGATCGAATCCACTGTGAGCGGATTGGCGCCCTGATCGATGCTGTAGAAGACTCCCTTGTACCCGCCGTTGTCGCCCTTGGTTACTTTAAGCACGGTTCGCAGGTCACGACCCGCATGCAGGGTGCCTTGCCAAGTGTCCGCGATATCATGCGAGGAAATCGGCGGCATGCTTTGAGCGGCAGGGGCGACCGCCTGGCTCATAGTAAGAAGTGGCGAAGATGAGAGCATAACTCCGCAAGCCAGTGCGAGAATCACATTTATGCTAACTCGACGGGGGAAATTCACTCGATTTGTCGGCACGGATCTCCCTCTTGCGCGCTGGTTACCAACATCTCAGGTTAATTCCAGCCGGAATTCGATGAACTTGGCAAGAATACATCTTTTTATCTCAAAACGCGGTGAATAATGTGTAAGTGCTGCGATTTTGGGTTAATGCACGAGTAACTCATGCAAGATCGAATAACTCATGCAGGATCGTGGTTAGTCCTGGAACGTAGAAGGACTCCGCGCGATCAAGGACAAATCGTGCAGGCAAATTGTTGCTCTATCCGGTGCCGGAGGTGGCTGGTCGCTGGCAAGAACTGAGTCGGCAGGCAGCGGGGTATCGGAAGACGCTCAGTTAGCCGTGGGCCGGTCCGCCGTATCGACGACCAGCGCTTCAACCGGTCCTTTCATCGCCCATACTGGTTTTTCTCATTCGCAGTTCGATCTGCCCAAGCGTTTCTGAGAATCCCAACGCCGGCTGCGCCATCAAACAAAGATGCCCCTGATGCCAGCGAGGAACGACGGCAATCGATTCGTGAATCCAGTTCCGACCAAGGTGGGCGGCCTTTCGCTCATGTTCAAGATTGGCCCGCGCTTCTTCTTCGGAGCTCGAGCGCGTTCGCCGAGGGCTCCGCTGGGGCCGTTCTACACCGACCCGCGCGATTATGCCGCCCGACCCGCATCGGGACTGCGCATCACCTGGTTTGGGCACGCCTCTTCCCTGGTTGAGATGGAGGGCATTCGCGTGCTCATCGATCCGGTCTGGGATGAGCGCGCGGCTCCGACGCAGTGGGCTGGTCCGAAGCGATTCTTTCCGCCGCCTCTTGCACTCGAAGATCTGCCGCCGATCGATGTCATTCTTATTTCGCACGATCATTACGATCACCTTGGCGCAGGCACGATTCAACGCCTGGTGCAGATCGAGAGCACGCGAGACGCGCGCTGGGTTACCACGCTGGGCGTCGGGAAAATTCTTTCAGGCTTTGGCGTATCTGCCGACCGCTGCTGTGAACTTAACTGGACAGAGAGCGTGAAGGTCGGCTCCGTCGCTGTAACTGCTTTGCCGGCTCGCCATTTCTCCGGCCGCGGCCTCTTCAATCGGTTCGAGACGCTTTGGGCTTCGTTTGCTCTTCTCGGTCCGAACCACCGCGTGTACTACGGCGCGGATTCCGGAGAGTGGAATGGATTCCGCGATATCGGTGAAAGGTTTGGCCCCTTCGATTTGACCATGCTCGAAATCGGGGCTTCAAATCCGCTGTGGGCCGACGTCCACATGGGTCCTGAAGGTGCGGTTCGCAGCTTTCGCGCCCTTGGCGGGCATGGGCTGTTGATGCCTATTCACTGGGGCCTCTTCGACCTGGCGCTCCACCATTGGCGGCAACCGATCGAGAGCATCTCCCAAGTCGATGGACTCAAGCTCTGGTCTCCGAGACCCGGCGTACCATCCGAGGTCGTCCCCGACGAGGAAATCCGGTCCGACTGGTGGCGCTGAAGGCCGTACGGGTTGCGGGTGGAATCATGTGAAGATTTTGCGAAGAAGATGAATCACATTTTCCGAAACTTTTCGCAGTGATGTCGATTTCGACCTGCTCCGTTCGACTCTATAGTGAGGCCCAAGGCGTTCCTGGCTCGTCATGTGCGCAATTTTGGCTCGCCTGCGATCGAACCCAGCTCTCCGTGCGCAGGATCCAGATTCAAGTTTTAGCGGGAAATCGCACAGTTACAAGAGGGCTAAGGTCGCTTGCTCCGCCATGGGCCTCACACGTCGCAGAAATGTAACAACGACATAAACGCAATGCAAACATGGAATAGGTTCGCGTTCAATTGCGACTCCGATTCGAATTCCTGAATCCGATTTCGAGTTGAGTTCATCTGTGTAGAACATACGTTTTCGACGGCTTCCCAAAATGCCAACGATTTTTACGCTGTGACACTTCACGGTTTAATGGAGAATGACGATGATCGTCCTGAACACGCAGAGGACACGAACGATTGTCCTGAACTTGGCGATGCTTGCTGCTTCAGCGGGGCTGATCTTTTTCGGCACTGGAATGCTGACTGGATGCGGCAAAAATAATGTCTCCGCAAGTTCGGGCGCACCACCGGCAATGAAGGTTTCAGTGGTGAGGGCGGAACAGACAGATGTGCCTGTCACGGGCGAATGGGTCGGAACGCTCGACGGATACGTCAACGCGCAGATTCAGCCGCAGGCCAGTGGCTACTTGATTCGGCAGAACTATCGCGAAGGGTCTGAAGTTCAGAAGGACCAGGTACTTTTTGAGATCGATCCTCGTCCGTTTGACGCCGCACTGCAGCAAGCTCAAGGACAACTTGAGCAGGCAGAGGCTCAGCTGGGCCTCGCACAAATCAATGTGAATCGTGACACTCCTCTGGCTGCAGCGCGCGCCATAGCCAAGAGCCAACTCGACAACGAAAAACAGCAGGAGTCGCAAGCTGAAGCGGCCGTTAAATCTGCCCAGGCTGCCGTCGCTACCGCCAAGTTGAATCTAAGCTTTACGCAAGTGCGGTCACTCATCACCGGGGTTGCGGGGCAGGCGACGACGCAGGTTGGAAACCTTGTGGGTGCGCAGTCTGTGCTTACCTCGGTTTCGCAGCTCGATCCCATCAAGGTCTACTTCTCGATCAGCGACAGCGAATACCTGGCGCTCGCGCAACGCGCTCGCAAGGGCGGCAGCAGCGATCTGCTTCACGGCGCTTCAAAGATTCCTTTAACGCTTACGCTTTCCAACGGCGAAGTTTACCCGCTGAGGGGACGCATCGCCTTCGTCGATCGGCAGCTGAATGCGCAGACAGGCGCGATTCGGATCGCGGCTTCGTTTCCGAATCCCGGCAATGTCCTGCGCCCCGGCCAGTTTGGCAGAGTGAGAGCGGAGACCGAGATTCACCATAACGCAATCCTCGTACCGCAGGCTGCCGTGACGGAATTTCAGGGTACGCAACAGGTGTATACCGTGAGTTCCAATAACACGGTGCACGCAAATAGTGTGACTCTGGGCCCGCAGTACGGCGATAGCATGGTCATCGAAAGCGGCCTTGCGAGTGGCTCAGTGGTAATTACTGACAATCTTCAAAAGCTCCGCGAGGGCGCCCCTGTCGATCCTCAACCTGCGAAAGTGCAGGCGGCAACCACCTCTCAGGCGACACGCTCGGCGGGAAGGTAACGCATGTCGAAATTCTTTATTCGCCGGCCCATTGTGGCCATCGTTATCGCTATCGTTACTGTCATCATCGGCGTCGTTTCATTGCTCACGCTGCCGATTTCGCAGTATCCAAATATCGTTCCGCCGGAAATCCTTGTGACCGCCACTTATCCCGGCGCCGATGCGAAGACGGTTACCCAGGCGGTTTCGACGCCTATCGAACAGCAGATGAACGGCGTCGACAACATGATCTACATGAACTCCGTGAGCGCCAACAACGGAGTCGTTCAACTCTTTGTCGACTTTGATGTCAAGACCGATCCGAACATCGATCAGGTGCTGGCGCAGTTGCGTGTTGACCAGGCCCAGTCTCAGCTTCCGGCGCAGGTGACTACCGCGGGCCTCACGGTCCAGAAGGCTCTCACGTCGCCGCTGATGCTGGTGGCCATCAATTCTCCGGGCGGCAAGTTGAGCCAGGACTTCCTCACTAACTACGCAATCATCAATCTTCAAGACCAGCTTGCCCGCGTGAAGGGTGTATCACGCGTGCAGGTCTTCGGCGGCCAGTATGCTCTTCGCGTCTGGGTCCAGCCTGACAAACTGGCGAAGCTCGGAGTTACAGCGCCTGAAGTTATCTCTGCTATTCAGACTCAGAACAATGTCAACCCCGCAGGGCAGATCGGCGGGGAACCTATACCTCAGGGCCAACAGTTCACTTACACCGTGCGCACCCAGGGTCGCCTCGTCAAGCCCGAAGAGTTCGGCAACATCATTCTGCGCGCGAATCCTGACGGCTCCATCCTTCACCTTCGCGATGTTGCCCGCATCGAACTTGGCGACCAGGCCTACGGAATCTCAGGCCGCTATAACCAGGCGCCGTCTGGAGTAATGGCGATCTATCAGCTCCCAGGCTCCAACGCGGTTCAAACAGCTGCTGCCGTGAACCAGCGCATGAAGGAGTTGTCGGCGACATTTCCGCCAAGCATCACTTATAACGTGCCGCTCGACACCACCAAGGCTGTCACTGCCGGCATCCGCGAAATCCTATTCACACTCTTTGAAGCGCTTGGCCTGGTGGTCGTAGTCGTCTTTATCTTCCTTCAAGGGTGGCGTGCAACGCTCATTCCGCTGCTTGCCGTTCCCGTGTCGCTTATCGGCACGTTCATCATCTTTCCGGCGCTTGGCTTTTCGATCAACACGCTGTCACTTTTCGGCCTTGTGCTTGCAATCGGCCTCGTCGTCGACGACGCCATCATCGTCGTAGAAGCGGTTGAACACCATATCGATGAGGGGATGGATCCCAAGTCCGCAACAGAGAAAGCCATGGAAGAAGTGGGCGGTCCAGTTATCGCAATCGCCCTGATCCTTGCGGCTGTCTTCATTCCCACTGCGGCGATCCCCGGCATCACTGGCCGGCTTTACCAGCAGTTCGCCGTTACCATCGCAATCTCGGTGCTGATCTCTGCGTTCAATGCGCTTACTCTTTCGCCGGCGCTCGCCTCGCTGCTTTTGAAGCCACGCGAAGAAGGCCGCAAGAACGGACTGCTGGGCAAAGGCTTCGGTATCTTCAATAAGGTATTTGCTCGCACCACCGACGGCTTCGTTTCCACTTCGCGTGTCCTCGTTCACAAATCCTTCTTTGCCATGGTGGCCCTCGTACTGGTTGGAGTACTTGCTGTGTATCTCGGCAGCAGTCTTCCAGGCGGATTCATTCCCACTGAGGACCAGGGCTACATGTTTCTAGCTCTTCAGCTCCCTGACGGCGCTTCGGCACAGCGCACTGATGCCGCACAACAAAAGATCAGCGACGCGCTGCTGAAGACTCCGGGGGTCGAGGGCGTCATTGCAGTAACAAATTTCTCGCTGCTTACTCAGGTGCAGAGCACCAATGCCGGCTTCTTCTTCGTCAACCTGAAGCCCTGGGAGATGCGCAAGACGAAGGAGCAGCAACTCGAATACATCCAGAGCCACCTGCAGCAACAGCTCGCGGGAAATCCCGACGGAATCGCCTTCGCATTCCCTCCCCCATCCATTCCGGGTATCGGAACCTCGGGCGGTGTCACCATGATTCTCGAGGACCGCTCCGGCTCCGACGATCCAACGACATTGACGAAAAGCGTCTTCGGGTTCCTCGGAGCTATTTCGAAGCGGCCCGAAATAGCAGCCGCGATTCCGTCTTATCAGCCTGCTGTACCGCAGCTCTATGCCGATGTGGATAAGGAGAAGGCGCTGCAACAGCAGGTCGATCTCTCTAATATCTACACGACCATGCAAACATTCATGGGCGGGTATCTCGTCAACTATTTCAATCGATTTGGCCGGCAGTGGCAGACTTACGTTGAGGCGGAAGGCACTTCTCGAACCAATGTCTCGAACATTGGTCAGTTCTACGTTCGCAGCGCTAATGGCAGCCAGGTTCCGCTGGGCTCGCTTGTCAAAGTCAGTCGAATCACGGGGCCTGAGTTTATCTACAGGTTCAACGAGTTCAACGCCGCTCAGATTAATATCACGGGCGCTCCCGGATACAGTTCCGGCCAGGTGAGAAAGGCTCTAGAAGAGGTCTTCCATCAGACTATGCCCGCGACCGCCGGCTTCGATTACTCCGGAATGTCTTACCAGGAACAGCAGGCGGAAAAGGGAATCCCCTCGTGGGCGGTGTTTGGCCTGTCGTTGATGTTTGTCTTCCTGATTCTCGCGGCGCTCTATGAGAGCTGGACTCTTCCCTTCAGCGTTTTGCTTAGCACACCAGTCGCCATTCTCGGGGCATACATCGCGTTGCACGCGCGGCTGTTTGAGAACGACATTTTTGCCACCATCGGCCTCGTCATGCTGATCGGGTTGTCGGCCAAAAATGCCATCCTCATTGTGGAGTTTGCCAAATTGAATTACGAGAGCGGTCAGACCATCTGCGAGGCCGCCCTCAACGCAGCACGACTTCGGTTCCGTCCGATTGTCATGACCGCATTGGCCTTCATCGTGGGTTGCATACCACTCTGGACAGCTACCGGTTCGGGCGCTGCCTCGCGTCGCATCCTGGGGACAGTGGTTGTGGGCGGCATGACACTGTCCACGGCAATCGGACTTTTCTTCATTCCAGTTACGTTCGCTGTTGTCGAATACATCTCCCACCGCTTCGTCAGAGGAGGCAGGGGTACCACGATGGATTCACCGCATGGACCTATGTGTGGACCTGGCCCGGGAGCCAAGAGCTCTGTGGCGCAGGCTGAGACAGAAGGAGTTCAGGTATGAGTCGCCTCGCGCTCCCCGCAAAGTTTGCCTCTCTCAGCATGGCATTCATCGTGATGATTGTTCTCGCCGGCTGCAAAGTGGGACCGAAATATGTTCGACCCAACTACACTGCGCCGCCTGTCTTTCGCGGTGCGGACGATGCATCGGTGGTATCTGGCGCCAAGAACTCTCTCGGTGATGAGCAGTGGTCCGCCGTTTATCGCGAACCCGAACTGCAAGAGCTGATTCGCAAGGCTCTCGCCAACAACTACGATGTGCGCATCGCTGCTCAACATATTCTTGAGCAACAGGCACAAGTGAGGATCACACGCTCGCAACAGTTCCCCACGGTCACGGTTGGTGGCACCGGCATCGGAGCCACACTGCCCGAGTCACTGGGTACTCAAATTCCCAGCCCGCTTGTCAATGGATCATTTAACCTTTCGGCCGCATGGACTCCGGATTTCTGGGGTCTCTATCGCAAGCAGACTGAGGCCGCTCGCGCGCAGTTGCTCGCGCAAACCTGGGCGCAGCGCGCAATCCGATTGACACTCGTGCAGCAGGTTGCGGCAACCTATCTGCAAATTCGTGCCCTCGATCGCCAACTTGAAATTACGAAGGGTACGCTTAAAGTTCGGCAGGACTCTGTTGACCTGACAAAGACTCTCGAGAGCGGCGGGTCAGTGCCTCTCTCAGACGTTCGTCAGGCGGAGCAACTGCTTTACACGGCAGCGTCGGAGGTGCCGCAACTTGAGCAGCAGATTGAGCAGCAGGAGAACGCGATGTCGATCCTGCTTGGAGAAAATCCTGGGCCCATCGCGCATAAAGATCCTAACGCCCTGATCCCTCCGCCGCAGGATCTGCCGACCGGTCTGCCGTCGCAGCTTCTCGAAAGGCGGCCGGACATCCAGCAGGCAGAAGCTAGCCTGGTCGCCGCTAATGCACAGATCGGCGTCGCCCGTGCGCAGTTTTTCCCGAACCTCTCGATCAGTGCTTCAGCAGGTGTTGGCGGAGACAGCCTGTCAAGCATCTTCGATCCTGCGGGAAAGACGATTTACGGCATCGGCTCATTGACCCAACCGCTCTTTGAAGGCGGAAAACTTCGCGGCCAGCTTCAGCTCTCGCAGGAGACCAAACGGGAGATGGTACTGAACTATCAAAAGACCATCCAGGGGGCCTTCCGCGATGTGTCTAACGCCCTGATCGCGCTCAACAAGCAGCGCGCCAATCGCGAACAGCAGGAGAAGCTTGTCGCTGCGGCGCAGGATGCAACACGCCTCGCACGAGTTCGCTATCAGGGCGGTTCCACCAGCTATCTTGAAGTGCTCACAACGGATTCCAATCTCTACACAGCGCAGCTTAACCTGGTGAATGCGCAGCAACTGGAAGCGCTCTCACTTGTGCAACTGTACAGCGCCCTCGGCGGGGGCTGGCAGAGCTGATTTGCCGGGCGATTCAATTACTGAATCGCCTGGGTTCTTGTTACTCTTGCATCTCGCTCGCATCGATCCGCTGACATCTGTTCATCCACCTGGGCGTGCAATATCTCACCTATTTCCAGGTCTCCGTCGTATTCGCCTCCCTTCTCACTCTTGCGCACTTTGCTTACCGGCTGTATGCTCAGTTTTTCCGCAGGAGAACGTTTACTCAGATGACTGAAAACTCCACCTCACGCCGCAAATTCCTTCAGGCGTCCGCGCTGGCCGCCTCCGCGCTCGCTCTTCGATCGAGTTCGCTACTCTCACAGTCCAGCCAGGTCGACGCTCACATTGAAGTCATTCCCGAAGAGCCTATCGGGACAATTTCTCCGGAGATCTATTCCCACTTCATCGAGCAGCTGGGCGGGGTAATCTACGACGGTGTCTGGGTCGGTGAAAATTCCAAAATCCCCAACCAGGGTGGCATTCGCACATCGTTCATCGAGATGATGCGTGCGGTACAAGCGCCGGTTCTTCGCTGGCCCGGCGGGTGCTTTGCGGACTCCTACGATTGGCACGACGGGCTTGGCGTGAGAGAGAAGCGGCCGGCACGCGCCGGCTTCTGGGACCAGCAGGACTCCAATCACTACGGCCTGCATGAGTTCATGCGTACATGCCGCCTTATCGGTTGCAAATCCTATTTGGCCGCCAACGTTCGCACCCAGCCCGCGCGCGACTTTTATCAGGAAATTGAGTACTGCAACGCTCCCGCCGGGGACCTGCCTTCGAACTCCGCCGCACCGCCACAGGCTGATGCTCTGGCGACTTTGCGCGCCGCGAATGGTGACCGCGAGCCCTTCAACGTTGACCTTTGGGGAGTGGGCAACGAGAGCTGGGGTTGCGGCGGCAACATGACGCCCGAGGAGTATGCCGCCGCCTACCGTCGTTACACTACGTGGGTTCCAAGTTACAGTAAAGATCCGTTGCGCTTTGTTGCGGTCGGTCCGAATGGAGACGATGTCGATTGGACGACGCGCCTCTTCAAGGCGCTCTATGAAAACCCTGAACGGCGGCATCTGTGGGGCCTGTCGGTCCACTACTACACCTCGGGGAGTGCCGCACGCTTCGCGGATGGCGATGCGCTCAAGTTCAACGACGATGACCACTATGACCTTCTCACCCGCGGCTCGCTGATGGAAAAAGTCGTCACCGACCACTGGGCGGCGATGGGCAACGTAAAGGGACAGCCAAAAAGTCCCGGACAGCCCGATGTGAAACTCGTCGTAGACGAATGGGGAGCATGGTACGGCAAGGGCACCGAACTTGCGCCTGAGTACAATCTCTCGCAACAGTCCACCATGCGCGATGCGCTGCTAACCGGCATCACGTTTGACATCTTTCATCGTCACGCCGACAAGGTTGCCGTTGCGGCGGTCGCGCAGTCGGTCAACTGCATCCACTCGCTCATGCTTGCGCAAGGCGATAAGGTGACGCTGACGCCTACCTTCCACGTGTTCAAGATGTACTTGCCGCATCGCGGAGCCAAAGCTGTACGCGCGGAGTTTACTGCGCCGGCCATTCCCAACCCGCTTGGCAACACGCCCATTCAGGTTGGGGGCAACAGCTACATCGGCGCTCTGCCACCTGTGAAATCGCTGGCCGGCCTCAGCGGTTCCGCATCCATCTCCGCCAATGGGAATGGAAAGCAGCTTACGTTGTCAGTGGTGAATCCGCACCTGAGTCGTCCCGTGACAACGGAGATCGCTATTCGAGGGGCGAGCATTTCGGCAGCCTCGGGCACTGTGCTCGCCTCTCATGATGTTCACGACCACAACGACTTCGTGCGGCCTGATGCGGTGAAGCCGGCGGCCGCCGCGGTCGCGTCACCGAGCGGCGGCAAGATTCACTACACGTTTCCTCCGGCGAGCGTCACTACGCTCACAATCACCTTGGCCTGAAATTCAAGTACCCGCATCTCGCTGATGTATACAATTTTCGATGTGCTCCAGCAAGATCGATCCGCCGCTCTTTACCGCTGAACACGGCGCAGAACAACCGGAATGCTCGAAGGAATGTGCCACGACGGGCTTCTCGATGGATCGGATCCATCCGGGGGCGGCCCGATCGCGGGACGCTGCCCTGTTGGAGTTTCAGGAGGTGTTAGCGGGAAGCCGAGATCGACCTTTCGCTGCAGTTCGATCTGGTCACCTTTCAGTGTTCCCGCGTAGGTGTTGTTTCCTGCTTTGAAGGAGATACTGTCGCCATCAATTTTGCCCTCTGTGATTGGCGTGGGCGCATCGCCGCCACCAAAGAAGCCGCCCCCGGTGCCTTCTACGTTTCCTGTCAGTTTGCTGCCATCCTGCCGCAGCGTGAAGAGCATGGTGCCGCCGCCCACGATCATCGTAACGAAGCCGGTGTTGGCGCTGGTGTCAGGGATCGGCCTCCACAGGCCGGTGATACCCGAGCCGGAGGGGACCTCGCGCTCCCACATCGCAACTTGCGGACGCAGCTTTTGCGCTTTCGCCGGAATGGTTACGTTAGCCGAACTGAGTCCTGGAGATGTTGCTTCTACCGTGATGTTGCCCGCGGTCTTTGTTGATTGCACTAGCGCTATGCAGACGCCGCAGAACGCTTTGCGCGATTTTCCTTTGTCGGGCTCCTGGTTGGTGGGATCACCGTTGCCGGTGCCGATGAGTTTTCCCTCACCCGATACATGAAACGTTATAGAGTTGTCGGTGATGGGTACGATGCGGCCTTCCGCATCGTGCACTTCGATAGCGAACATGGCGACATCTTCGCCGTCGGCGGAGAGCCCTTCGCGGTCCGCCTTCATTACCAGCTTTGCAGCGGGACCCGTTGTCTCGCGCTTCGCAGTCATCACAACTTTGCCGTCTTTGTAGCCTCGCGCTTCGATGGCGCCCGAAGCATACTTCACGTTCCAGGCCAGGTGCGAATCCTTCTTCATGTCTTTCGCGCCGAGGCTCTCGCCGTTGAGGAACAACTCCACTTTGTCGAGATTGGAGTAGATCCAGACCGCAATCTCCTTGCCTTCCATTCCCGGCCAGTTCCAGTGCGGAAAGACATGCAGAACCGGTTGAGCGGTCCACCACGATTGGTAGTAGAAGAACGAATCTTTCGGGAACCCGCAGGTGTCGATGATTCCATATTGCGAACTGATGTTGGGCCACTCGTTGGGCGAGGGTTCTCCGCGATAGTCGAAGCCTGTCCATACGAATCCGCCTGAGCACCACGGTCGTGAATTGCAGAAACTCCACCAGCCTTCAGCTGAAGCGCGGCCTGTTGTCGTGTACGGATCGTATGAGCCCACATAGCCTTTAGCGTAGTCGGTGATGTAGATGCCTCGCGTGCCCACCGCGCTCACCGTCTCGGTGCCAATCACCGGCTTGTCGGGATGTGCCTTGTGGTATGCCTCAGCGCCGGGGTCCATGTAGTTGTAGCCCATGACGTCGCACTTCACCAGGCCGCCTACACCGATGGCGCGAATGGGCGCGATCGACACCGGGCGCGAGCCATCGAACTGCTCGGCGACGGCCTTCATCGCCGTAAGGATGTTTAAGCCTTTGTCGGTGTTCGCCTGCCCTTCTTCATTTCCCATCGACCACATGAAGACGCTGGGATGATTGCGGTCGCGCCGGACCAAATTGCCAAACTGGCTCAGGCCTTCAGGGTTGGACGACATCATGCGGGTCTCATCAAACACCAGCATGCCCAATTCATCGCAGGCATCGAGCAGTTCAGGAGTGGGCGGATTGTGCGACGTACGCCACGAGTTGCAGCCCATCTCCTGGAGCTTGCGTACGCGGTAGTACTGCACCGCATCGGGCACCGCCGCGCCCACTCCTGCATGGTCCTGGTGATTGCAGGTTCCTTTCAGCTTGACCGGTTTGCCATTAAGAAAGAATCCTTTTTCGGAGTCGAACGCAATGGTGCGTATGCCGAACCGGGTCTCGTAGCGATCGACGATGTCGCCGCCGGCGCGGACCTCCGTTACCAGCTTGTAGAGGTTCCTCTCTTCGAGCGACCACAGGCGTGGCTGCTTCACAGTGATCGCCTGCGTGTACGTTTGCTCGCCGCCTTCGGCAATCGACGTGGGCGCCGTCACGGCCTTCCCTGCTTCTTTGCCGGAAGCGTCGAAAATCGTTGAAATCACATGCGCATTCTGTGCAGCCTTGGCGCTGTTATTCACTTCGGTCTTGATGGAGAGCTCTGCTGCGCGATCCTTCACCTGCGCTGTCACCAACGTGC
>Ga0137378_10003765_pt1 | contig 13097 bp, 7 predicted proteins | sample SagtaG_21_FD_104813 | JGI IMG/M metagenome (GOLD analysis project Ga0137378, IMG submission 104813) | Vadose zone soil microbial communities from Sagehorn Ranch, Mendocino, California, USA - Sage2_L_60_16 metaG | ecosystem: Environmental > Terrestrial > Soil > Vadose zone | place: USA... | reverse complement strand
CGCGGCCGGGAACCTTATTTCCGGCAATGGCCATGCCGGTGTCTTTCTCAATGGGGTCGGCGTCGCAGGCAATGTGCTCCAGGGAAATTTCATCGGCACAGATGCCTCCGGCAGGATGGCGGTCGGCAACACCCTGGCCGGGGTGACCATTTCCGGCGCAAGCTCCAACCTTGTCGGCGGCGTCACCGCCGCAGCCCGAAACGTCATCTCCGGCAACAAACAGGACGGCGTCTTCATTACCACCAACGGCACCGCTAATTTGGTTGAGGGCAATTTTATCGGCACTGACGTGACCGGCACCAATGCTCTGGGAAACCTTTTCAATGGAATCTCCATCAACGCCACCGCCTCAAATACAGTCGGCGGCGCTACCGCTGGCGCGCGCAATGTTATTTCAGCCAACTTATTTTATGGCATCCAGATCTCCTCGGCAGCGACCGCCAACGTCATCCAGGGCAATTTCATCGGCCCGGACGTGAACGGGCGGTCCGCTTTATCCAACCACCTTTCCGGTTTGCGCGTTGATTCACCCACTAATACCATTGGCGGCCCTTTGGCCGGCGCCGGCAACCTGATCTCCGGCAACGGTCAGGACGGCGTCCTCCTAGTTGGGCCAACCGCTATGGGCAACGTCGTCCAAGGCAATTCGATTGGCACTGGCCCGCGTGGGACCAATGCCTTGGGTAACTTTAGGGCTGGGGTCGGCATCTCAGACGCCCCAGACAATACCATCGGCGGCCCCACCGCCGGCGCCGGCAATCTGGTGTCCGGCAATTCCTCTGCGGGCATCTACCTCATTGGCAGTGGCGCATCCCTCAATGAGATCCAAGGCAATACCATCGGCGCCGACGCATCGGGTTCCTCAGCCCTGGGCAACGGCTTGGAGGGCATCTACGTTGAACGCGCCCAGACCAATAACATCGGTGGCACCCTCTCGGGCGCCGGCAACCTCATCTCGGCAAACAATACCCGCGGGATCTTCCTGACCAACGCCTCCTGGAACGTGATCCAGGGCAACCTCATCGGAACGAAAAACGACGGCCTCACCGCCTTGGGCAATGGGGTTCACGCTGTCGAATTGGAGGTCGGCTCAAGCCACAACACGATCGGCGGCGGCGCCGGGGCCGGCAATCGCATCGCATTTAGCCCCAGCATTTACGCCGGCGTGCGCGTCCGCGACGGCAGCACTAATAACGGCATCCTGGGCAATGCCATCTTTTCAAATGGCGCTCTGGGCATTGACCTGGGCGCCGCCGGCGTGACGCCAAATGATCCGTGCGACGTGGACACCGGGGCCAATATGTCGCAGAATTTTCCGGTTCTCGCGCAAGCCGTCGGCGGCCCGCGCACCGTCATCCGGGGAACGCTCAACAGCAGGCCTAGCGCGGCGTTTCTGCTGCAGTTCTTCGCCAATTCAGTCTGCAATCCCTCCGACTATGGCGAGGGCCAACTCTACCTGGGTGACCTGACCGTCGTGACCAGCAACAATTGCACCGCCAGTTTTGTCGCGACGCTGGCAGAGTCGGTCCCGATTGGCAACTTCATCACCGCCACTGCGACCGACGCCGCCAACAACACGTCCGAATTCTCCGCCTGCGTGCCGGTGGCGCCCATTCCCTCACTTGGGGTCATTGCTTCCTCCAACCATCAAGTGAATCTGGCTTGGACCAATTCGGCCGGCGGTTTTGTGCTCAAGCAGACCGACAGCCTTTCGCCACCCATCCAATGGATCACAGTGACCAATAGCCCGATTCCGACCAATGGCCAGTATGTGGTGACCCTTAACATCACGAATGGTAACAAGTTCTTTCTCCTCAGTTTTGAGTAGTACTGGACATGCCCCGAATAAACCGTGCGACACACCCGTCCAGCCGGCTGCAACGGAAAAGCTGAAAAGCTGAAATGGGAGGTTTGAAATGTGAACGTTGAAAGCTTTCAGCTTTTCAGCTTTTTAGCCTTTCAGCGTTTTAAATGAAGCTTCCGAACGCCAGTACGGGGAGATTTACAGTGCGCTTTCCGCAAAGATCGTTGCTGCGGACAGGAATGTCCGCGCTCCGCGCTAAACGCGTACTCGGATGGGAGAGGGATCGCAACGCTGGGTTTGCGGCTGTTGCGAGTACTCCCTCTTCGGGTTTTCCATTTTCACTTCGTCGAGTGGGGGTGCTCCTTGTCCTTGCCGCGGTGGCCTGTTGGCAGTCACGCTCCTTCGCGCAACCCGCGATGCAAACCCTCCTGACCAACGGTCCGGCTTCAAACCGCCTCAACGTTGTCATCCTTTCGGAAGGCTACACTACCAACCAACTTCCCCAGTTTCTGGTGAACGCCACCAACGCCCTCAATGCGCTTTTGTCCACTCCCCCATATCTTGAGTACCGAAGCTATTTCAACGCTTTCGCCATCTACGTGGCTTCCAACCAGTCCGGCTCCGACCATCCCAGTTACCCGCAATATCACGATACTTACTTTAATAGTTCGTATGATCCCATTTCAGACCGGTTGATCACCATCCCCCCGAATTCCCAGGACACCAATTACAGCCACGGCCAGGGTAAGGTGGATGCCCTTTTGCAGACCTTCATGCCCAGGTGCCACCTGCCCGTGTTGCTGGTCAATGATCCTGCCCCTGGGGGTTCCGATGGATTTTTCAAGACTGCGATTGTCGCCTACGCGGGGTCATCTGACTTTCTGACCCACGAAACCGGCCACGTGCTGGCTAACCTCGGCGACGAATACGCCATTCCCTATTCCGGTTTTCCCGATACCGAAGAACCCAACACTACCCGTGAAACCCGGCCCGACTTTATCAAATGGAAGACCTGGATAGCGACCAACACGCCGATCCCCACTCCGGCTACCGACCCCTACAGCAGCGTCATCGGCCTCTTTGAGGGAGCCCATTACCACCCAACCAATTGGTATCGGCCCAAGTTTGACTGCGCCATGCGCAGTTTTGGCGTCCCCTTCTGCGCGGTCTGCGCTGAAACCCTCGTGCTTGCGTTCTATCAGAGAATTCGCCCGGCCGACGCTTTCACGCCCGCCAACACAAACCTCTCCGTCTCGTCGCCGCAGCCGATGGCCTTCAGCGTCGCCGTGCTTCAGCCCGCCACCCACGCGCTGAGTATCCAATGGTCTGCCAACGGAACCGCGCTGACGGGCGAAACCAACCTGGCCTTCACGCTCTTGCCGCAATCGCTGGGCAACGGAACCAATCGGGTCAGCGTCACCCTCAAGGACAACACCTCGTTGGTGCGCAATGATCCGACCAACCTGCTGAGCCAAACCCTCAGTTGGACCTTGAACGTAAACCTGCCCCAATTGCGGTTGGATTCTGCGGCCTGGGCAGCGGGCGGGCAATTCTCCTTTCGCATCAGCGGCAGCGCCCCGCAAGGTTTTGTCATTCAAGGTTCCACCAATCTTTCGATCTGGGCTCCGCTGGCGACCAACTCGCTGGTGGCCGGCCAGTTCTGGTACACGAACGACGGCGCTGCCGGCTTTCCCGGAAAGTTCTTCCGCGCCATCGCGCAGTAGCACATGAAAGTGGGACCGAGGGTATATTTGCCTTTACTGCCAACTCGGCAAGCCTTGACTCGGCTTATCCGGACGCTAAAGATTTACGCACACGGCTCATCTAAAGCAGCACTCAAGTCAACTTGGCCTTTTTGGGATAAGATCCAATAGCGCCAAGTCTTTTGTATCCTAATCAAGGTTAGGCCGGCACCTTCAACGCGTTCATCCGAAAATTATGAAGAAAGCACTCAAGCAGTTGCTCGATTCCATGGACCAAATTTTCGAGCAGCATGAAGAAATCGGCGATACCGATGTCAAGCAGAACATGTACGACGCGATTCACGCTGGATTCATCGTGCCCCGGCCTGGCTATACTTTGCCAGCCGAGTTCCATATGTTCAGTGACGAGGGCAACAAGAAAGTGCAATCGGCCCTTCAGAAGTTCCTCGTGCATCCGGAAGTCCTCGCCGCATCCAAATCTCTCAAGGCCGCTGAAGCCCGTTTGGCCGCATTCCAGGGTGGGAACGTCGCGTCAAGGGAGGGGAACACGTATGACTTTTATTTTGGATATGCGGAGAAGCCGTAGCCACCGGCCCAACAAAGCGTGCTGGAGGCACGGCGGCATTCCACGTTCGCGGCATGCTGAACGCGCTTGGCCCGCCGCGCCTCTCCCCGATCGCTAGTCGTTTATGCGTGTCCCGAAATTCACAACCCTTAACAACTCCACACATCATGAAACACATCCTCTACATCGGCCTCACTGTTGCCGCATCACTGACCGCGTTCGCTGCCGACCCACCCGACGACGCCAAAGCACTTCAGGGCAGTTGGACGCCCACCAAGGCCGACTTGGGCGGGCAACCCATGACCGAGGCCGTCCTAAAGAGCATCAGCCTCAAACTCGGCAACGGTAAGTATGAGGTCTCCGTCGGAGGCCAACGCGACAAGGGCACCTACACGCTCGATTCCACCAGCAAGCCCAAGAGCATGACCATCACCGGCACCGAAGGACCGAACCATGGCAGGATTTTCCCCGCGATCTACGAACTTAAGGGTGACACCCTCCGCATCTGCTACGACCTTTCCGGCGCGAAACGCCCTACAGAGTTCAAGAGCATCGCGGGCACGCAGCTCTATCTCGTCACCTACAGCCGCAAGAAAGAGTAGCTCGTTTCTCCAAATGAACAAAACGCCTAACCCCTATGCGGCCTCTCTTGTTCATTCTTGCTTTTTTGTTGACAGGTGTTGAGTCGCGCTGAGACAATCAAGGCGGCTAATGAAACAGGGAATCATCTGGCTGATCGGGTTTGTTTTCGTAACGGCCCCTGACGCGGCTCAAGCCCAATTTCGTTACAGGACGAACAATAACAGCATCACCATCACTGGCTACACGGGCGCTAATGGCGAGGTGACCATTCCCGACATAATCAAAGCTTGCTCTGACCTGGCGAGTGCAGTTTGGATTCCAATTTCGACTAATACCATGTCCAGCGATTCCTGTTATGTCAGTGACCCGACCTGGACGAACTTCAGCCAACGGCTTTACCGCATCCATTCACCCTGAGTTGCTTCTGCCGGGCCCTCGGCACCTTGAGTGACGCCACCTCCAGGGTGCGTCGCTTGTCGCAAATCCGCCCACAACCCGGCATTGACGGCTTTCTGGATATCTTGAGAGCGGCGATCCCTTCAAGCAAAACTCAAATGGAAACCTGAGATTATTATTTGCGATTTGGGCGACTACTCGCTACGGTGTCTTTCTGCTCGCCCGCGCAGGAGAATCAGGGACGGTGACAGTCCAGGTGGAGTTGAACGAGTCGTTCGTGTAGTGCTTGCCACCATCATAGATCAGATCCCAATCCACCTCCACGATGCCATTGGTGGTCGAGCCGGTGATGGTGTGAATGTGCTCACCTGAAGGGGCAGTAATCTCGAGGGAATAAGAACCAACCGGCTGGGCAAGTTTAACGCGGAAAAAGGCGCCTTTGTCGCTGTAAAAATTACCCAGCGGGGAGAACTGGACCGCGTTTGTGGAGAGGAAAGAAAAAAGCGGCCCTTTCAAAGTAATTTCTTCAACATCGCGGGTGCGTCGATGCGAGCGTCTGCGCCAGTTGCCGATTGACAGTTCGGCTTGAAGGAAGTGTTTGCCAGGGGGATCATAAGTGGTGTTCCAGACCAGGCGGCAGTTGCCGTTGGTGACTCGCTTGCATTCCTGCACCTGGGCTGGCTCATTGGAGTTTTCATTTGGGTCCGCATCGCAGAGCAACCGGAGCGTTCCAATATTCGTCACGGCATCGTAACTCATGGGCAACTCGAAGGTGGCGATATCCTGGTCTTTTCCGGCGGTGATCTGGCGCAAGGTCAGCATTTGGTCGAGTCGGAGCGGAGGGCCGGCAATAGCCTTGTTCCGCAGGACCTGGCTGAGCAGACCTCCTTCAATTTTAGGATCGGGTATTTTACGAGTCTCGCCTTTTGCGTAAATCCCGGCCAATTCCGCGATGATGTCCCGACGCCGTTCTTCCGCCTCCCGTTCACGTTCCTCAGCTTCCCGTTCCGAGGTTCTGATGAGTTCCTGTTTTGCCCGGGTTTGCTCGATCTGAAAAGCCTGGGTTTCCGCGTCTGAAGCCGCCCGCGGCCAGATCAGATCCGGACCGTCAAATGGATCCAATTTGGGAAACTCATCGCGCGTTTTTTTTGCCATCGAAAATTTTCCACCATCATCGACGCAATCCAGTCCAACCGAATAGAGCACAAAAGCACCGGGCTCGCAGAGCCGATACCGCAAAGGTTTGCCATCCATAAAATCGACCGGAACACTCTCAAGCACATCCGGGACGACAGACTGCAGCTCTTTGGGGTACGAGCCATGCGCCACGCGATGGCGCTCCAAAGCGATAGCGGCAATGACGAGCCTGCGCCGCGCTTTGGTTTCGGCTGCCCGGCCGAGCAGGCTTTTGCCTTCGAGTTGAAACGAAAGGGCCATCTGCCGACTATTGAGCATCGCCTGCATTGATGAATAATGCTTGGATCGGAAAGGAACTGCATTGGTCACCCCCGGCAGCACGCGCATCTCCAGCCAGGTAGGAGCGGTGATGGCTTTTCGCAGTTCGAGCTCGCGATCGCGGAAGAACATGAGCAGGTCATGCTCATCTTCGTAAGTTCCAATGGCGCGATATTGAGCGCGTTGCCACCGGTACTTGCCATCGGCAACAACGGAGGCCGGCGAGTGCAGGGCGTTTTCAAGGGTGTCCTTGAGGGGAGGTCCCGGCGCTGGAGGTGCCTGGCGTTCACGGGTGCAGGAGTCCACAGTGGACGCACGCCTGAAGGCCGCAGTTTCCGGGAGGCCTTTAAAAAAATCGGCAGCTTCCCATTCGCGCTCGAGTGCCAGCAATTGCTCTTCGGTCCAGTTGTGCGCCTGGAGCGCCTGTCAGGCGGCCTTCCATGCTGTTCGGGCTAGATTGAAGCGGACGAGGTGGGAGACTTCAACAGGTTCAGGTTCCCAAGCGGTGGCCAGGCGGGTAAGGGCCAGGAGATTCGTCCATGCTGCCCTATAACGCTTTTCTCGCAGCTCAACAATCACTCTTGCCGCCAACGCCTGGGATAGGTTCTTAAGCGCGGGCAGGTGCACCAGCAGCATGGAGCTGCCGTGCTTTGCAGTGAGCGGGAAGTGAATGGGACCGGCCAACGCTGCCGTGCAAGCCGAGTCGAGCTTCGCCTGATTTGTAGCCAGCACCTGTTCAACCGGCGGGAGGTTCTGATAGCCTTCTTCTTCCTCGAAGTTGGTTTGTTTCCAAGCGATTATCGCGCACTCAGTCCCGCACGGCTGCAGCAGTACCGAGGGGCGAGGATAACCAATGTTCGTTAAAGCCGCGGCACGAACTGCGGTTTGGTGCTCCGCTGAAAAATCGAAGTCCGCCAGATCCATCTTGAAACTCTGCTGCCGAAGTCTGCGCCGCGCCTCCTCCGCATCTTTTTGAGCATCGGGTTCCGCTCGCGAATTCAGGTCAGCTCCGAATACACCGACCAGCACCAGGCCAACGACTGATAGAGAGCGCAGCTTCATATTTCAGGAGCGAGCATCAGTCTGGCCGGATCTCCACCTCCAGCCGGGAAATGCGATCCTCTCCCATGAGTAAGCCATGGAGTTTCGTTGGCGAATCGAAGCGCAGAACACTGCCGCTTAGCCATGAAGCGTCCTGAATCTCGTAATCACGGCCATCTACGACCAGGTATTCGCGGCCACCACGGTAATTGTTCTTGCTATAGTCTCGATTGGCCATGAAGGCGAAATGGCGGCTGTCCGGGCTGAAATAGATGTAAGCCTCCTCGTCGGGAACGCTCAAGTAATCATACGGCCCGTAGGTTGCACCTGAGATCACCGCATAGTGCTCGTCACCCTGCTGGGCGATATAGCCCCATCGCTGGCTATCCGGGCTGAAGGTGAAATAGTCGCTTCTGATGTCGTGTCCGTTGTCGCTTTGGAGGTAATCGCGCCCGTCTATGACCATAAATGACTGCCCGTTTTTACTGCCGCGAAACGCCAGGTGTTTGCTGTCCGGGCTGAAAATAATATCGCCACTGGAATAATAACCATCGAATTCCTCGCCACCATGTTCGACCACGTAACCGCCTCCCCTCTCGCTTACTCTATACGCCAGCCGTTTGCCGTTCGGGCTAAATACCAACTCCTCCATGGTACCGGAAAACTCCTTTCCCGGCAGGCCGTCCAAGACCACCGATGAAAATGTGCCTTTCCCTGAGCTTTCGCGGTAACGACTAAACGCAGTTCGCTGGCTGTCCGGGCTGAACACCGCGCAATCCATCCATGAATTCGTGTTTTCCTGTCGATCCACTACGACAAAATCCTTTTCACCGCGCAGCCCAACATAAGTAAAGTGACGGCCGTCGGCGCTAAACCGCGCGAAGTCCTCCCGGGGGGCCACCAGGCAATTTATGCGCTGCCAAGGACCACTCTCGATGTTATCCAGAACAACGAAGCAGTTGGTGCCTCGCCGCACTCCGCAAGCGAGTCGTGTCCCATCGGGGCTCAAGAATGGTCCGAATGTCTCACCTATGCGCGTTTCACCGAAAGACTGCACGTCAGATACTATGCCATCAGCCCGCAGAACTTCTTTCCCATCCCTAATAATGATTCCCTGACTGGAAACAATTGCAGCATACGCAAAATGCTTTGAGTCCTCACTGAAGCTGAAGCTGTGATGCAACACCTCATCGAAAGCGGGACCGGGCCTGCCATCCACAACCACGCACTGCTTGCCTTCCCGGCTCGCCACGTAAGCCAACCGAGCAGAGTCGGGACTGAATACAAACGGCCATTGCTGCTTAGAGGTTTCAACAATTCGGTTGAAGAACTCCTCCTCAGCGCCATCCAGAACGACGCAGTACTTCTCACCGAGCCTTGCCAAATACGCCAAGTGATCGCCGTCAGGGCTGAACGATTGGGAGTGTGCTTCATTGTACTCTTTTCCAGCCACGCCATCGCGGAAGATTCTCCATTTCTTGCCGTTTCGCGCCCGGTAAGCAACATGCCGGCAGTCCTCGCTCGGCGTGATCCATCCTTCGTGCCAGACCCATGCCTTTGGACTCGGCCCCAACGAAACCTCCTTCACCTCCAGCCTGATCTTGCCCGGCTCGCCCGGTTTTAGGTTTGAGGAGCGGGCAAGGCCCGGCTTTTTCTGATTTGGGTCCGGTTTCTCAGTCCTCAGGAAGCTTTGCGTGAACACGGGTGGAGCTGGAGCCTTGCCTTGGGCAACGATGTCTCGCCACGACTTGTCATCGAGCCGCTCGGTTTCCGGCCGCACAAACTCGCGGTAACTAAGCACGGCCCCTCGATAAAGTTGAAGTTTGCCCTTGTGCGGCAAGATCACATACAAGGCCTGTGGCCGAGCGACACCGGCGTAGAGAACCCCGATCTGTGGATTGTCGAAAATCCTCGTTACGAGCGAGAAATCGTCCAGCGGAACCAGCCAGGAATTCCCTTCGTATCCCTGAAATGCGGCGATAACTTTGCCGTAGTCGCGAACCCACTTAGCTTCATCGTGATCGAGCGCCTTTCCCTCCAGTGCCTTTTGGGCAAAATTCGCGAGCCGATCGCAAATTGCGGCAAAATTGTTCAGCGTCGGCGCAGAGACCAGCCGTGTGTCGAAGTACATTTTAAGTGTCTCCATATCCGCCGCCTCGGCAACGCCGGTGGAGGCGATCCGCTTGAGCATTTGTGCCAAACCACTTTGAAGAGCGCTTGCGTTAGTCATTTCGGATTGATGCCTGACATAGAACTCCCCGATGAACCTGCCGAAATGACTGGTTTTATCGCTGATCCTGGCAAGCTGGCCTGTGCTCATCCCGCTGTAGTTGTTCTGAATCAATGTGTGCAGTTCGAGCATCTCCGCCGCCGTCGTTTTGGGATTTAAATTTTGCTCCGGCGTGGTTTTTTCGAATGCCTCCGCTGTTTCCCGCGAGAGTTTCGCCAAACCGGCGAAGAACGCCGGGTAGGGCGCTACGACTCCGGGCGGTGGCTCCGCATCCCCTCCGTAAAGAGCGCCGTTTTTCGCATACAGCGCCCAGGTATGGCGTTGCTCCGACCATGCCGCCAATTGAGTCCACAATTGCAAATCGGCCCAGGCTTCAGTCCGGAGCGGCTCCGGCACAGGGGCTGGCAACCGTTCCTGGAGCTTCGCCAGCAATTCCATGGAGCGGCCATACAATGTATCTGGCATCGGCGGGCAGTGGGCCTTTTGCACGGCTTGGGCGACCGCCTTGCCAAATTGAGCTTCCGCGGCGCGCACGGCGGCGGGCGAACGCAGCACTGCCGAAGCGGTCATGAAATCCAAACCGGACGGAAACATCCGGCCGGGAATTGCTGGATCCACTGTGTCTTGAAAACAGGCCTGGCAGGGAAGCTGGCGTCCCGGTAACAATCGAAAGCCTTTTGTGACCTTCGGAAAGTGCGCATACTCGTCAGGCGAAAGATACTGGTCGTTAATTCGTGCGTCGGGCAGGGCTGCGTCCAGCCGTCTCTGGAGTGCACTCACATGCGAGCTGATTTCTGCGGGCCCGAATTTGTCTGCCAAGAGCTCTCTTCCAGTACGACTATAAAAGGTCACACTGCCGTCTTCCGGAGCGGCCACGAACACATTGTACGGTTCGGTGAGCGCTCTCCAGAGTTGGTGCAGTTCGCGATCGTTTTCAACCAGCCACGAAAGACACAGGGCCAGGGTTGTTTCTCGTGCGTCTGAAAGACGGAAATCAACAACGGCGTACCATTGATGGGCGGAATAGAAGTCAGCCAGGTCGGGGGACTCAGCGTAAAAGCTCTGAGGACGGAACTGCACGGGTGACAGCGGGAAGCCGATGGGTGATGGCACCGGGGCATCTCCATTCAGCAACCCCTGCACCACTCGTTTTTGGTCGGCTGCTACACGCTCACGAGAATCTCCATCCTGGAACGCCAGCCCCACCGCAGCGTAGGCGGCGATTGCCTCGAATTGCGGTTCATTGGTGGCCTGCTGTTGCGCAACTTTGATGAGGCGCCTGGAGAATTCTGCCAGTCTGCGCCCTTGCGCCCGTTCCATCTCCTTCACGCCGTCTTCCAGGACAACATGATACGTGTGCCACGCGGAATCGGGAGTGATGAACACTGGGAGCGGACTTTGAATATAAGCTTGGAAGAGTTGGCTGAACTCTGGAGCAGCGACAACAAATCCTTGCTTGGCCAGTAACTGCTGCGCCTCGGCCGAGCCGCCGAAACAGTTCATCCCCTCGGTGCGGTCTATGTCATAAACCGTCGCCGCCGGACCAGTGCTGATGCTCCATGGAATATTAGTGATGATGAAGATCCACATCAAATCCTTGAGAGCCCGGCCTGACGTCTTCATAATTCTTGTCCCCTCTACAAGCTCGATTAACCAATCAATTAGCAACCCTGTCCACTATACAGAGGGACCAGTTTGTGCAAACACCGAACTCGGCACTTCGTTTCGGGCTCGGCACGAATTGGCACGAATTCTCAAGGACACCCAAAAGCAAAGCAGTCTTAACCACGAATGGCGCGGATAACCACCGATTGAGATCGCCAGGAAGAAACCGCGAAATATGTTAAAAGACGCGAATTATGGTTTGCCCCAAGGCGCCAACGCGCCGGGAAAAACCGGGTCAATCCATAATGCTGATTCTGCTGAAAAACCCCCTTCTCTGTCGAAAGTCGCGATCTTCGACTTCGCTCACAACGATGGCCTGCAATCGAGCAGAACTGGCTCTGCATCGCACGATCCTCTGCACATGAGACATTTTTTTCATCGAGCAAGTTTTTCCAATGAAAACAGGGGGTTTTTCAGCCGAATCAATGCTATCTTGCCAGCCGGCGCAGGACGGCAGAACATCACCGGCAATGTTATGAAGCCAATCCAAATTCCGTCCGACGCAGGCAAGAAGATAAACGTCCTCGGCATTCCAATGGTCATTCGCATCCACGGTCGCGACACGGGTGGCGTCCTCAGCGCGGTTGAGTCGCACGACGTGCCCGGGGGCGGCCCGCCGCCACACATGCATCAACGCGAGGACGAAACGTTCCAGATCCTCGAAGGTGAATACGAGTGGACCGTTGGCGGGAAAACGTTCATCGCCCAAAAAGGCACGACCATTTTCACGCCGCGCGGGCTACCGCACACTTACCGCTACCTTGGCAAGACGCCCGGTCGCCTCATGTGCGTCATCACGCCGTCGGGCTTCGAAGGATTCTTTGAGGAAATCGGCGCGCTGAGTCCGCAGCAGCAACAGGACATTCCGCGCGTGATTGAGCTTGGAAAGAAATACGGCCTCGAGTTCCCGCCGCCTCCAAGCGCATAAATGGAGGCTGAAATTCCTAAACCATGAAAAGTCCCCTGCGGCCGGCAACGGTACCTTGATCCACATTCACCACTTCAGCATTCCAAATTCCTCTTTTAGTTCATTTCCCCGGCAAATAAAACCCCTTCGTCAAGGTCTTCCGCCGAAACACCTTGTCACCTGCGCAGGCATACAGCCAGGACCGATCCGGCCCGGCAAAGGCCACGCTTACGCATCCCTTGTCGCTTGGCTTGGCGATCACACCGCCCAATCGCCCGGTAGCGTCGAACATCTGAATCCCCACGTGGCTGGTGATAAACGGCCGCCCCTCCTGATCCACCGTCAGCCCGTCCCCACCGCTGTCTGGCCGATTCGCCGGCGCGCGCAACTCCAGGTAGCGTTCGCCCGCCCACAAGGCCCCATCCGGGTTCACCATGAAACTCCACGCATTGGTCCCGCCATATTCCGACACGATCAGAAATTTGCCGTCCGGCGAAAGGCCAATTCCGTTCGGCTTGTTGATGCCGCCCGCCGCCACTCGCGGCCGTGGCAATTTCTCTGTTTGCGTCGGGCACATAATCACCTGGCCCGCCCCCGTGTCCGTGAAATAAATCCAGCCCGCTTTTGAAACCACCAGGTCATTTGGCGTTACATCCGTCGCGATCACCGTCACCTTCTTCGATTCGGGCTCGATCGCCACAATCGTCTTCTTCTCGTCGCGCGGCCCGCCTTCGCTTCGCTTCGGCGCG
>Ga0137378_10003764_pt1 | contig 13098 bp, 14 predicted proteins | sample SagtaG_21_FD_104813 | JGI IMG/M metagenome (GOLD analysis project Ga0137378, IMG submission 104813) | Vadose zone soil microbial communities from Sagehorn Ranch, Mendocino, California, USA - Sage2_L_60_16 metaG | ecosystem: Environmental > Terrestrial > Soil > Vadose zone | place: USA... | reverse complement strand
GCTTCCTTGGATTCGGGACGAATTTCATCTTCCAGTGCGAAAGCCCCAAGCAGTTGTCCTTCGGCGGCGGCGAACAGAACCGTTTTTCCCTCAGAAGCCCAAGCGTTCGTTAACTTCGCAACTTCTGGCGGAAGAGTTACCTTGCCTTCGGTCAACAAACGCGATCCGCCGATTATGATGCTCTTGCCATTTACACGCGCCCGCGCGCCTCGACCGGCTAGCGATTCGAAATCGGCGGTCTGCAACGTGGACAGTTTTCGGCGCTTGGCTTCGGCCACAATTGCTTTAGCAAGAGGATGCTCCGAGTTGGCTTCGACGGCAGCAGCATAGGCAAGCAAATCGCTCTCGTTGTTGCCAGGCGCAGCCGCAACTCCAGACAGCGCCGGCGCGCCGCGCGTGAGCGTCCCCGTCTTATCGAAAATCACCATGTCCAAATTGCGAGCGGCTTCGAGCGCGAGTCTGTCCTTTACCAGAAGGCCATTCTGTGCTCCGAGTGATGTCGAGATTGCAATTACGAGTGGAATTGCAAGTCCCAGAGCATGGGGACAAGCGATGATGAGTACGGTTGCGGTCCTGATTAAAGCGTGTTCTTTGTCGCCCGAAAACCACCAAAAAGTAAGCGTGATGGCGCCGGATGCTACTGCAACATAGAAGAGGATTGCGGCGGCACGATCAGCGAGCGCTTGCGTGCGCGACCCGGAGGCTTGCGCAGCAGCAACGAGCCGCATGATGCCGGACAGAGCTGTTTGCTCACCGACTGCTGTGACGCGAACTCGAAGGCTTCCGCCGCTGGCGACCGTTCCGGCGATGACGGCGGCACCTGAGCCCTTCGAGACCGCCCTGGACTCGCCGGTAATCATGGACTCATCAACGTCGGCAGAGCCCTCGACGACTGTGCCGTCGGCGGCAACGCGCGTTCCGGGTCGTACCAAAACAATGTCGTCCACATGCAACTCAGAGAGCGGAACCTTTTGAATTTCTGTCCCGCTTATTCGTTCCGCGGTGTCCGGAAGCAACGCGGCAAGCGCATCGAGCGCGCCACGAGCCTGGGAAATCGCTCTCATCTCCAGCCAGTGGCCGAGGACCATGATCGTGATCAGAGTGGCAAGTTCCCACCAGACCTCAATCTCGAAAAGGCCGAACGTCGCGGCGAGCGAGGTGCCAAAAGCGACCGTGATCGCTAGGCTGATAAGGGTCATCATGCCCGGCTTGTGGTCGGCAAGTTCACCCCATGCTCCCCGGATGAAGACGAGGCCTCCGTAAAAGAAGACCAGCGTTCCGAGAATCGCGGGGATCAATTGCGAGCCACGAAAGGAAGGCGCGGCGTATCCAAGCCAGTGTTCGACATCGGTTGACCAGAAGACCACGGGAATGGTGAGGCCAAAGGTCAGCCAAAACTTGTCGCGAAACATGGCAACCGAATGGCCAGCGTGACGGTCGTGACCTGCGTGCGTCGACGACATCTTGTGCCCGGCGTGAGCGTCGTTTGCTCCTGGGGCATTGTGTGTCATGTGATCCATTTGTGAACTCCGATCTCGATAGACCAAGGCCTCCTGGCATCGTCAACGATGAGGAGCAGAACAAAGAATCTGCAGGAAGAAAAACTACATTTCAGGTTTGGGCGATTCATGGATTGTTATCTTCCTTGGCTGATGCTGCTGCCAGTCGGCAAATTGGTTTCACGGACGGGCCGGTCGACTTCTGTCGGCGGGGTCGGGGCTTCCAGTCCGTCCGTAAGCAAGAACCCTTTCAATGCGACTATGCTCACCCAGAGGTTTTCGAGAGACGTGATGTAGTCCGTCTGTAATTGGAATAAGGTTCTCTGCGAAACCAGCACTTGCGGGTAAGCAGCTGCCATGCTGCGGTACCGGGCCAGATAGAGGCTGTATGCCTTTTCCGCTTGCGGAATCATCTGACTTCGATAACGTTCGACGGCCGCCTTAGCTGTCAAATATGTTTGAAACACGGATGACGATCGCTCCCGAAGCAACAGTTGCACTCGCTGTTGTTCCAGGTCCGCGCGTTCTATGCTCGCCCTCGCGGCCTGGACGTTCCCTTGGTTGCGATTAAAGATGGGGATGCGCACTCCGACCTCGGCAAAACCTTGCAACCCGACCGGCTTGCCTGTGCTCTCTACTAGCTCGCGGTTCTGCTGCACCCCGGCACGCAGTTGTAGGTCCGGGATGGGCTCGCGCTTTGCTCGGTCTAGCTCCGCCTGAGCGCGGGCCAGGCTCAACCTGGCGATCTTCACGGCTGGGCTGTTTTGCAAAATGTTGTCGAGCCAACGCTGGGTGTCAACATCAGGCAACTCCTCCAAACTGCCCGCGAGATTTCCAAGCGGCAAGGTGGGCTGACCAATAACTGCAGCCAGCGACCTCCATAAGCTTTGCTGGCGCTGTTGCGAAGATACGAGTGCCACCTCCTCTTGCGAGCCTTCCACCTGCGCCTGCAATACATCGGGCTCGTCGGCCTGGCCGACGTTGAACAATTGTCGTGCAGTAGCAGATGCGTCCTGGGCAAGCTTGACGAGTCTCTCCCGAATCGCGACAGTTTCCTGTGCTCCGAGCGATTGGTAGTAGGCCATGGCGACGGCGTTTTGAACGCGAAGCCACTGCTCTCCACGTTCGGCTTCCGCCTGTAGGCGGTCCTGCTCAGAGACACGTTGTGCGGCCGCGAGTTTCCCTCCCAGAACGATGTCTTGCTGAATGAACCCACCCTGCTCGCCGCCACGTTGCGAACCTCCGCTGATTTGCTCGCCGATGTAGCCGACCGTGGGATTCGGGTAAAGACCTATTTGGCGTTTTCGAGCTTCCGCCACACGGATTTCTGCTTGTGCCTGTTTTAACGTGGGGTTGTGGTCAATTGCTAATTGCTGCAATTGGTCCAGCGTATACGCGGCACCAAGATTGGCTGGTGGTTCTTGCGCTTCAGCAGCCGGAGGCATCTGCTGGGTTTTGGGTTGTTGGGGCTGAGGGTTATCCGGCATCTGCATACCAGGCATCTGCTGGTTCTGCGCCGGCTCACTCGATTGGGAATTCTGTCCGTAAAGCCCGCTCACCATGAGCAGCAACGCGAGTCCATGGGCGAAAGTTGTCTTCATCACTCTTCTCCTTATTCTCGTGTTAGCTGTGATCGTGCTGGTGTTCCATGCTGGGCATTTCCATCCTCGGCATCTGTTGTTTATTCGGTGCGCGTTGCGCTCTCATGGCCATGATCTTGTCGTACATATCCGGAGGTAGCACGCGAACAAAGCTCATCATTCCTTGCATGAACCCGCTCCATCCCGGACGCAGCCCATAGTTCTCGGGTTTATCGACCATCTTGTCCATGGCCATCATCGGCCCTTCCATGAATGCGTCCTGCGGGAACCCCGGAACTTGGTTGGCGTTTTCCGAGAGTTCCTGTTCGCTGTGCTGCATACCTTGCATCTGTCCGTGCTGCATGCCAGGCATTTGCTGATCTTGCATCGCTTCTTTGGCGCGTTCTTGGCTTAATGGCCCGTTCGGGGTCGGCTGGTCATTGGTCGAACCCACTCCCATGCCACGTCCCAGGCTCGGCCCATAGTCATCGCCAAGAGGAACACCCGGTGTGCCATCCAGCATCCCCATTCCGTTTTCCATGGAGACACCCATGGGCATTCGGGGACGGCGCGTCAGCGGTCCAACCGTTGACGACATCTGGTTCATCATGTGGTGGGGAAGATGACAGTGCAGCATCCAGTCGCCGGGATTGTTGGCCACAAACTCGATATCGCGTGCCTGGGCGACTCCAACGAGCACCGTGTTTCCCGGTGCCCAAGTTGTTTTCGGCTGTCTTCCGCCTTCACTCCCCGTGACTAAGAACGTATGGCCGTGCAGATGGATCGGATGATGATCCATGCCGAGATTGACCATCCTGATTCGAACGCGATCCCCGAGCCGCACGATCAGCGGCGTAGTCGCCGGCCCAGCTTTGCCGTTGAATGTTAGCCAATTGAATTCCATGTTCATGGAATTCGGCGTCTGATTACTGGGCAAGATGGCGTACTCCTGGAGCAGGATCACGAAGTCGCGATCCACCGGAGGGTCATAGGCCTGTTTAGGGTGCATGATGAAGGCCCCCAGCATCCCAATCATTTCCTGCATCGCCATGTGAGAGTGATAAAAGTAGGTGCCTTCCTGGTGAAGCGTGAATTCGTAGACGAAGCGACCGTCCGGTTTGATCGGATCTTGACTTGTACCCGGCGCACCGTCCATGTCGTGGGGGATTTCGAATCCATGCCAGTGCATGGAGAACGGCTCGGGCAGGTGGTTGTCCACGATGATTCGAACTCGGTCGCCTTGATTTATCTGAATGGTAGGACCGGGAGCGCTGCCGTTGAATCCCCACAGGTTCGCAACCTTGCCGGGCACCAATTCCTGTCTCACCGGCTCTGCGACGAGATGGAATTCCTTCACGCTTCCATCTAGCCGATATGGAAGCTGCGCTATATCAGGGGACTCAACCGGAACGGGTTGTGGGAATCGAGACTTGTGTCGCGAGTCACCGCTTACCGTATGCATGGCGTGCTCGGCGGCCATGTCGTGTCCCGTGTGCTGGGCGGCAATGGCCTTTCCCGAAGCAAACGCAGCGCCTCCGAATGTGAAAGCGGTTTTCAGAAAATTGCGTCTTTGCATAACTCCTCGGGTGTTCGTGTTCAATGAAACAGGAAATTGGGGGCAGAGCCGGCCCGAAGCTAGGGCTCATACGCAGTCCTGCCCAGAGTCTTGGGCGCAAACACACGACTCGATTTGAGGCTAGATACGGAGGTTTGAAGCTACAGTCCTAAGGAAGGAGGCCGGTGGGGAGGACGAGAAAAAAACCGCTTCTGAATGTGCAGCGAGAGCTGAGAAAATTGGCGTGAGCACAGTCGCCACCGAATCAAAATTGACGCGCAAACGACCTTCAACGGCAGACGCGGACGGCACATTGGGAACACAACCATGCTTCACGACCTGCGCACTCGCTGGGCAACATGCAGAGCTCGCCATAGAGTCATGGTGCTGGTGGGAATGGTGTTGTACGGCCACTTCCGGACCGCCCTCAATGGCGTGTTTCGCCGAGGCGTGATGATTGCAGTTGATTGTGCAGATCAGACCCCAACCGCTGGCCTGCATTAGCGCAAGCGAAACGACGAAGGCGATTGTTCGGCGGATCACAAAAAAAATACTAAGCTCCCACTGGATATGTTGCAAACTCGCGTCTTTTTGGACGTCACTCAGAAAAGCCTCGACTCGGACTGTAAAATTCCTCTCTCGATTGTTGGTGATTTACTCCCACACTGCCGTTACTGTCGGCAATGTCAGCCTACGGAAAATGTCATTAATTTCTTTGGGCGGCAAAGGCATCTTCTTTTCCAACCACCAATTCAACACCAACACGAACGTCGAGGCCACGTACTCCGAAAGAAGCTCCGCTGGGATCCGACGTGCGAATTTCCGCCCGGCTCGAAAATCCTTGCTCACCACATCCGCAATGATATCCGCCAGTACTTTTCGCAGGTGCTCATGAAGGACGGCCCTTCCTCTGGTCCCAATCCTGTCACCTCCGGTGTGGCGATGCTGGTGGTGGTACTCGAAAACTGGAAGGCTGAACCAAAGAATTCGCTCGTGCCGTCTTCCCGAAGATAGCGTCGGAGTTTGGACTGGGCGAAGCATGTCATGTATGCCACTGACAAGCAGGTCGTCTTTATCGCGAAAATGCATGTAGAACGTTGACCTGCCCACATTGGCACGGTCCAGAATCTCCTTGACCACGATCGAGTCATAGGGCTTCTCGCCGATCAGAGAGACGAGCGCCCCTCTCAACAAGTCCTGGGTCTTTTGAATCCGTCGATCCTTGATGTTTTTCACTCGTACTGGCATCGCTTCTCTCCAACCACAGTCCGAAAAGACGGACAAAAACAGCTTTTTTGTCCGATTTGGAACACCTGACTGTCGGCTGTTCTTCAGTTCTCGTTTCTCCAAAGCTTACATTAGATCTGAACAAATGTTCATTGTCGGACGTTTATTCAGGAGGATGATACGAGATGGCGCATACTCACTCTGCGCAAGAAAAGCCAATGCCGGTAGCTGCCGGGGATCAAACGCCACTTACCAGTGGGATCGTCTTGCACTCACCAATTCTCTACGACCTCACCGTCTGGCTTGCATTCTTTGGAAAGGAGCAAGCATTTCGGGAAAAGGTGCTGCACTTTGCACGCCTCGCAACCGGTGAGAGCCTTCTAGATGTGGGCTGTGGGACCGGAACGCTTGCGATTGCAGCCAAACGACACGTCGGGCCTAACGGCGCTGTGTACGGAGTTGATGCCTCTCCGGAAATGCTGGCTAGGGCGGAGAAGAAGGCGAAAAAAGCTGGTGTGGAAGTTTCTTTCGGGAAGGGGCTGGCTGAGGCGCTCCCAATTCCCGATGCGCAATTCGACGTTGTTCTGAGCACGGTGATGCTTCACCATCTGCCCCGCAATGCGCGGCTTCAGTTCGCCAGTGAAATCCGAAGGGTTCTGAAGCCCGGTGGACGTGTGCTTGCGGTTGACTTCGAGGGAATGGATGACCAAAAGAGAACCTTCCTCTCTCATTTTCATCGTCCTCACGGTCACGTCAGTGTGCACGACATTATTTCCCTGCTAAATGAAGCAGGCCTAACCACCATCGAGAGCGGTTCAATGGGAATCCGCGACTTGCAATTTGTCCTTGCGACAGCTGCTTGCTGTAGTTGATTCGATTGCCTCGGAGTCAGAGTTGAACTCATGACGCATAGCTTTCTTCTGAAGAGACCTTGGATATTGCCGGTGTTGGTCGCCGTGCTGATTGCCGGTCACGTGATCGTCCTCTATCGACTCTTCTCCCACATGGCGGGGACGGTTGTGCTGGGACTGGTTCTCTTGGTGCTGCTCAAGCACGTTGGAGTTTTCGGACCGATTTACGCGTTTCTCAGGCGTCGGTCTCGGCATCAGCCATGACACCGAAGATCCGAAAGCTCACGCTTACTGCTCATATCGTTTCTGGCGTCGGCTGGATGGGAGCAACCGCTGCATTCCTTGCGCTCGCGCTCGCTGGTCTCACCAGCAATGATGACCGGCTGACCAGTTCCGCTTACGTCGCGATGAAATTGATCGGTTGGCGGGTGATTGTCCCACTCAGTCTCGCGTCGCTGTTAACCGGGCTTGTGCAATCTCTCGGTACTGCATGGGGGCTCTTTCGGCATTATTGGGTTCTGTTGAAATTTGTACTGACCGTTATCGCTACAGGGCTTTTGCTACTGCACATGAACTTAGCAACTCGGTTAGCTGATAATGCTGCGAAATCGAACATGGCCACGGCTGATTTGCATGGGCTACGCCTTCAAATCATGGCCGATGCCGCCGCTGCTGTACTGTTGCTGATTGTGAACACGACTCTGGCAGGTTTAAGCCACGAGGCATGACACGATACGGACGCCGCAAACAGTATGAAAAACGCATTTCTGTAGTGGCGAACCTGTATGCGCCTGAGTTGAGCGAAACAGGCAGCGCACCACAGTGGGTAAGGGTTTTTGGCGTCACGGCATTTGTCCTGCTCGTGTTATTCAGGATCGTTGTCCTGCATCTGTCAGGTGGTTTCGGACACCACGTTCATTAGGGTGATGACCACCAAGACGAGGCACAAAGGTCGCTGAGTTACGGAGCGCCTGAAGCTATTCTTTGCTCTTGGGATTCGAGTCGACTTTGGGTGCTACGCCCGGACCAGCGGAATAGCGGGCGTTCAGTTTCCACCCTTTGTCGGTTTTCTGCCAAAGGTCAACGATGAAGAAATTACCGCTGAGATCTTCTCCCGCGAAGTCCGCCTGTTGTTCGCAAAAGAAATTTACGACTGCATGGCTACCTATGAAACGTACGGTTAGGCGGCTGATCCGAAACGAACGGACTTTATAGGTGGTGGTGGCCGCTTGAAGCCATTCATCACGAAGGGTTAGCTCTCCGCCGGAACGGGAGGTTCGCAGCTCAAAGTCTTGCGCGACCATCGGCTCTATTGCAGAACGGTCTTGCGCAACGACCGCGTCCATCAGCCGTTTTTCCCGACGAGTAAAGGAATCTGCCTCGATTGTGGGCATGCCTGTTTCGGGAGTTTCCTGCGCAAATAGAACTGGGAGTAGGAACATCAGCATTACCACCGAAAGTATCGACTGTTTCATTAGGAGAGATCCCTTTGCACAAAATGAAAAAGGCGGGGCTGCGGCCCGCCCTCACTGGTCCTTAACGCCCCTTACTTGGCCCAAAGCACATGCGTAACGATATGATTCCCGTGGCCGAAATCGAGGTCATAGGTTGAAGTTCCCGACTCACGCGAACCACTGAGGAGCTTGCCCCATTGATTAGGTTGGCCGTAGTCGACCATCGTCATGGCGGCTGGCATCTTTGTGACTTGGCCAACGGTGGTGAAGCTGTCCAAATGCCCGGTGCCCGTGCAGGAATGGGTCTTGGTGCTCAAAGTCTGACCGGCGTCGGCGGGATCGTAGATGCACAGCAGTTGATCGTAGTCACCCTGGTTTGGACTCGTATTGGCGGGAGGGCCATCGGGATTGCTGGTGTAATCCATGCAGGTTCCCAAATTCGGGTTGTTGAAATTAGTGTCTTGGTGATCGAGCCCGAAAGTGTGTCCGATCTCTTGGCACGTCACCAATGCTCGCCAAGACGGAGTGTTATATTGCGATCCGACACCAAAATATGTGTCATTGAGTTTCACTGTGCCTTGGACGATGTGGTCGCCCGTCGTCAACCAGATCTGGGCGACACCGAGCCAGCCCGTGTTTCCGTAGGCGGCGCTGCAGATCTCGTCACGTCCACTTGTGGGACGGCAATTCCGGGGCTTCGTGCCGCCGCTAACGGTCTGGTTATGGACCACGGTCGAGTTATTCCACTCGGAAGACGCATTTGATAGCGCAGTTTGCCAGGCGGAGCTGACATTATTTCCCATTTTTACGGTAATCGGGTTGGCTGTACGCGCCCAGTGGTAGTCACTCCAAGCATGGTGGGCAAGTACGATGGAGGGTAGCGCAATGATCACGAACAGGAGCAAAATGACAAAAAGCGAACGTCGAGCGGAGATCCGATACATTTTGGTGTCCTCCGAGAATATTTAGGTGTGCGACTCTTGACGGCCGGGGCTGGTGGCACATGGCCCGAGGCATTCAGGATCGTATCTCGGGCCGAACTGCCCGTCAACCGTGCCATTTCGCTTAGAGAAGGACCCGCCATTTGGCCGTAGGCCAGCGGTGGTCAGCACATAGATTTCAGTTGAATTTACGGAGAACTGCAATGCTTTCACTAAAACGTTACGGCAGGCTGTGTGTAGAAGACACAGGACTTGTGTCTAGTCTCGCGAGCGCTGGCTGTTCCTCTTACACTTCAGTCTCGGATTCAGATCAGGAAAACTGTAGCATCGCCAACCTCTGCGGAAAGTGCCGCTAGGTCGGCAGTGGAAGCAACGATCTTCAATTTCGGAGCGGGCTGCGCGAAGGCTGTCACCGCTGCAGCACAGATTAGTGCTTGTAGCTGCAACCACCACAGCCCAGCGCAGTTCGAATACTTGGTTCATTCTCACATTATCGAGTTTCAAGGGCGACCACCCTCTTCTGCGCTGCAGCGTTGTTGGCGGTCGTGAAGATTTGCAGACCATCAGTAATGGCTTGCTCCCGGACGATGACCCTGTTTTGGTCGATCGAAAACGGGACAGGAACTGCCACGCAACTCTTGTCTGGCGTGATGTGTTCGTTTTGATTGCCAACCCGCATCGCGCTTCCGCATCTTCCGCAAATCAAGCTTCCCCGGATCAGCTTGTGTTCACGCCGATGGGAGTAGCAGGCTGTGCAGGATGCAAACGCTGCCCTGATCACTCCTTTCGCATCGCGTTGTACAAGTAACCTCGATTGCTCCGAGGAGTTCGGGTACATGAAGAAGCGTGTTTGACCCGGCTCCAACTGTGCGAGGTCGTAACCGAAATCATCTTTTGCTTGCAATGCTATCTCCGGCAAATTGTCGGACGCGGTTGCTTTTGCTTCTTCCGAGATGCTGAACCAAGCCACAGCCCCAGTAGCGAGCGCGAGCGAACCGCCCAGAATCAGCCAGAGACGCCACACGCTGCGGCTGACTGCGTGCACACGTCGCTGTTTCCTGCCCAAGGAGCGATGACCTGAATGCCACATTTCTATACTCCCTACACGGCCAGCCTAAGCCGTCGATGCCATTCGTAAACTCCATTGGCGTTCGCAGGCGCCGAGTTGCGACAAATGTTCTTTCATCTCCCGAAGGCAGCGCATTTCACATTCATCTACCGGTTGGTCAAAACCTCTGCGATGAACAATCTTCACGCTTAGGGTGACGTCGGGACGATTGGCGCGCACTTTGGAATAACGGAGCGCCGCCTCATATGGGCCGATCTCGTACATCGAGAGTCGTTCTTCCTTAGGAAGAATCCAATCGGGCCACGGCATGCAGCGCTCCGTAGATTCGCCTGCATGCCGGGCAGCCTGGCCCGATGTGTCCTGTTCCGGAATCGTGAGTTCCCGAAAGCTCAAGTTCAAAGCCAACCTGCCTCTCCTTGCCGCCAACCATCAAGTATTCTGGCCAAACTTCCCAGCAGACCTGATAGTGCTTGACGAACTCTCGGAGCGTATCGGTCTCCGCATCATTGGGTTTCATAGGATGGACTCCTTCCATATATCCTTCGAACCACGAGGTCTGAATGAGAGGCGGGCGGCAAATGGCCCACTGTGCCCTTGTAGCCCAATCGGGCCAATGATGCCCAGACCGCCGGCACATAACTTCTGGTTTCGGCCGGCAGAAACCTATTCAATCGAGAAAAGTCAGTCGTGCCGCTGCGGTCAATGGCGCGCTGGACCGTCTGCTCGCCAGCGTTGTAAGCCGCAAACACTAGAGACCAATCGTTGAATTGTTCGTGAAGGTCACGCAAATAACGAGCCGCTGCGCGAGTGGACTTGTCGACATTCAGACGTTCGTCCCGATTTGTGCTGACGACCAGACCGTAACGGCGGGCTGTATCCGGCATCAATTGCCAGAGACCGCGTGCACCTTTGGCGGACAGCGCAGTGCTCCATCCCCCACTTTCTACCAGGACAACCGCTGCGAGCTGCTGCGGGACTCCTTCTTGTCGCAAAACTGGTTCAAACACCGGCTGCAACTTCCGTACGCGCTCAACTGCCTCTCGCAGTCGAATGCCGCGGACAACTTGTTCTTCCTCATCCGCTCTGCTCAAACCGGAGGTTAGGGGCAAATCGGAGGACGGGTGCGCCACCGCAGGCGGGCGTTGAGCGCTGGCAAGAAGCTTACTTGCCGTAGCGTTCAGAGTCTGATGGAAAGCAGAAAAGGTTTGGCCCACCGACGCGACGGAATCTCGGGAATCGGATTCCTGCGCCCAGCTCCATGAAGATGCGAGCAGCAGGACTGCACCGCTCGTCAACATCTTGACTAGCGCAGTCCCGACGAAAGTCCTGTTCTGCTTAGGCATCGGTTTCCCCACTCAGCAGCACTCGCAATCGGAGCCCCCGATAAACACTCCCCTTTGAGCATGCAACCGTCCCGCTGAATTTGAAGAAGTGTGCATCCGATGGCGTCCGATAGATACACCATCAATTTCGAAGCTGACGAGGCGCAGTGAACGGATTCCTTGCGAGAGACGCTTCACCACTCGAGGAGTATTTCTGTCGTTGTCAACAAATATGCCCGCTGTGTCTCCAGCTAAACTTTGTAGGTCCCATCCGTAACTGAGGCTCGCTTTGCTGCCACGCGTGCTGTGGTCGGCAACGAGGGCAGTCATGACCGATACATGTTGAGCCTGCGCAGCCGCACGCAATTGTTTGTAGCTGGTGCCGCTCCCAGAATCATTGCCTTCGGCAATTATGATGACGGCACGTATTCCGCTGCGCGAAGATAATTGTTCTATCGCCAGAGCCACTGCTTTGTAAATTGGGATTCTGGATTTCTTCTCGGTTTCAACACTTAAGGGTTCAAGTGAACTGATCGCGATTGCGCCGGAAGAAGTGGTTGCTATGGTTGTCGCTTGATAGCCGGCCCGCATTACGATGAATTCGGTTTTCGCATCAGAAAACTCCGCAATCAATGAAGAGGCGAGCTCTTTCTCGCGATTGAGCACTCCCGATTGGTTTGGGCCCGCGTCAATGACTAGCGCGATGCTCAGCGGGGCTTCGGATGTGTCCATGACAGACACAATGCTGCCCCGCCGCCCTTCTGCGGTAATTGCAAGATCTGGCGGGTCAACCCCCCGGTCCGGTGAATCAGCACGGAGGACGGCGCTGTGCTGATGATCCTTCGTTTCAGTGACGCTCGCAGCCGAGGATGAACTTCCGAAGCCAACAAGGAGAAGAAGCCAGACAAGAATTGCACACCGATTTTGTCGTGAGCATGACATTGAGATCCTCCTTATAAGTAGTGCTCTGCTTAGGCAGTGGCTTCTCCAGTCGGCAATGCTGGTTGTGCTTCCAGCCCAGGCTTCACCTCAAAGTTCCATTTCCAGATCGCGAAAATCGGTGGATAAACCACCAGCTCCATTAAGAAGGAGACCAAGATTCCACCGACCAGCGGCGCCGCGATACGCTTCATCACGTCTGCTCCGGTGCCCGAAGACCACAAGATCGGCAGCAGCGCAAACAACATGCAAGACACGGTCATGACCTTGGGACGCAACCGCTTCACCGCACCATGGATGATTGCTTCGCGCAGGTCATCCCAACTCCGCATCCGTCCGTTCTTTTGTGCCTCGTGATAGGCGAGGTCTAAGTAAAGCAGCATGAAGACCGCAGTCTCAGCGTCCACGCCGAGCAACGCGATCAGGCCCACCCAAACCGCGATGCTCATGTTGTAGCCGAGCAAATAGAGCAGCCAGACCGCTCCAATGCCGGAGAACGGCACTGCCAGCAGGATGATGAAAGTCTTCACGATGGAGCCCGTGTTGAAGAACAGCAGGAGGAAGACTATGAACAGAGTGATCGGGACCACAATCTTCAGCCGCGCCTTCACGCGCTCCATGGACTCGTACTGGCCGCTCCAGACGAGCTGATAGCCGATGG
>Ga0137378_10003763_pt1 | contig 13099 bp, 8 predicted proteins | sample SagtaG_21_FD_104813 | JGI IMG/M metagenome (GOLD analysis project Ga0137378, IMG submission 104813) | Vadose zone soil microbial communities from Sagehorn Ranch, Mendocino, California, USA - Sage2_L_60_16 metaG | ecosystem: Environmental > Terrestrial > Soil > Vadose zone | place: USA... | reverse complement strand
GCGGAGTTCCCCGCACGACTTCGATAAAGCCGACGATGGGCCATGCGACGCCGCGTGGCGCGAAAACGCGTGCCACGGCGAGGCTGAGGCCCAGGCTGATGGCCATCGCCATAGCGGCGGCCGATATTTCCAAAGTCACCAGTGCGCCTTGAAGCAGCAGGGGTAGGTATCGTTTATAGTCATTCAATCGCTCTTTGAAACTGTGTTCGGTTCGAATCGCGTCGAGGTATTCGCGATACCGGGTGGCGTGGTCGTTAGCTACCGGCTCGTTGTCACCAAAAGCCTGGGCTGTTGCGGCATTGTAGATGCCCCAATCCGTGTAAATCTTGCGGAGGGTGCCATCGCGTCTCATCGCCTCGAGCGCGGCATTGATCTGATGAAGCAGTTCCTCATCGTTCTTCCGAATACCGATGCCGAAAGCCATTCGTGCTGCCGGAATTTCGAAATTCCGGACCTGGGGCCCGGTCGCGTAATACGAGGCGACCGGCGTATCCATGACGACAGCGTCCAGGCGTCCAAGGGCCAGATCGATGAATTGCTGAACCTGCCCGTCGTAGCTTCGAATCGTAACGTTTCCGAGGCTCTGGACATAACGTTCCGCGAACGTTACCCGCAGTACACCGGCTGTGAGGCCGCGCAGGTCATCGGCCCCATGAATTCGTGCGTCATCCGCGCGTATCGTTAGGGTCAACGTGGAATAAAAATAAGGATTCGAAAAGTGAATCTTCTCGGCACGTTCCGGCGTGATCTCCAGACCATTGATCACGACGTCGTATTCAGCGCGCTCTAGCCCCGGCACCAGGCCGTCCCATTGGTTCTGGACGAATCGAGCTTTGCGTCCCATACGCTCAGCAAGCGCATCCGCAAGGTCCACTTCAAATCCGATGATGCGTGAGGGATTCCGGGGGTCGCGAAAACTATATGGAGCGCCGCCCTCCGCGTCGGCGGCCCAGACGAGTTCCTGGGCCGAAGCCGGGTGGGGCGCGGCCAGCGGCAATAGGAGAAAAAGGTAAGCAATGGCTTTCACAATTTACCGAATCTACAATAACCCTATGCCCTATTTCATCGAATTCATCGATGTCGAGAAATCTTTTGGGGAGATGAAGGTATTGGATGGCATTTCCTTCGGCGTCGAACAAGGCGAGACATTTGCCATTTTAGGCCCAAGCGGTGCGGGCAAGACGGTCACTCTGACGCTCGCCGTCGGTCTCCTCAAGCCGGATGCAGGACGAATCATCGTCGATGGCCAGGACATCACCGAAATGAGTGAACGCCAACTCGCAAACGTCCGGAGGAAAGTCCAGCTGGTTTTCCAATCCGGCGCGCTGTTCGATTCCTTAACTGTATGGGAGAACGTCGCGTTCCCACTGAGCGACAGCGGCCATACGGATGCGGATATTGAAAGTAAGGTGGAGGAGTATTTGAAGTTAGTCGAGATCGAAGATCTCGCCGGACTGATGCCCTCGGAATTGAGCACCGGGATGAAGCGAGCAGTCGCGATTGCGCGGGCGCTGGCGGCACAGCCCAAAGGGATACTCTACGACGAACCCACAACGATGGTGGATCCCTTGATGTCGCAGACGATCAACAAACTCATCCGCAAAATGCAGCGACAACTTGGGCTCACGCAGATGGTGGTGACCCACGACATTGCTAATTGTGCCGAAAAGGTGGCCGACCATGTCGCGCTTCTCGACAAAGGCAAATTCGTGTTCATCGGCACGATAGAAGAGCTTTATGCCGACGACCATCCTGTGGTGAAGGAATTCGTGGAGGAAGACAGAATCCGATTCCAGAAAGAGAAGGAGCTAGCCTAGGCTTCCCTCACAGCTGGCCGGTGGGTCCCACGCTGGCCACAATGCTATGATCAGGCCGTGCGGCCTGTTCTCATATTTGACCTCGACGGTACGCTGGTCGACTCCAAAAAGGATCTCACCGAATCCGTCAACCACATCCGGTATCAATTCGATCTGCCTGTCTTGACCGAGGGCGAAATCGCTCGTTTCATTGGCAACGGCGCACCGATGCTCATCCGGCGCGCTCTGGGGAACCAAGCCACCGAAGCTAATGTTCAGATAGCGCTGCAGATGTTTCTCTCCTATTATCGGGCGCACATGCTGGACAGTACGAGACTTTATCCGGGAGTACGTGAGACGCTCGACCGCTTGACGGACTGTAAGCTGGCGGTTTTGACGAACAAACCCGTTCATTTCACCTGTGCCATGCTGGATGGGCTGGGTATTTACAGACATTTCGCTTCCGTCTACGGCGGTAACAGTTTTGATCATAAAAAACCGGATCCCGTCGGGGTGTATCAGATTTTATCGGACACGAAGGGTCAACGGGAACGTACCTGGATCATCGGTGATTCCGCGGTCGATGTCCGTACCGGCCGAAACGCAGGCATCCGGACTTGCGGCGTGACCTATGGGTACGCCACGGAAACGTTCAAGGATGCCCCACCCGATTTTCTGATCGACAGTTTCAGCGACTTGGAGGCATTGGTCCATGACTGACGTCCGCAATTTTATACGGGGCGAGTGGATCTCGAAGCGAGAGGGCCGTGAAATCGAGGTTCGCAATCCCGCTGATCAAGATGAACTGCTCGGTAAAGGCATTCTTGCTTCAGCGCGCGAGGCGGAGGCGGCTATCGCCGCCGCATCCGAAGCCTTGCCTGCGTGGGCGCGCATGCCCGCGCCTAAACGCGGCGAGATCGTCGAGCGCGCTGCGGATTTACTTCGAGCCGAACAAGACGAAGTGGCCCGCCTGCTGACCAGGGAAGAGGGAAAAACCCTGGCCGATGCCAAAGGTGAAATTTACCGGGCATATAACGTGTTGAATTACACGGCCGGACAATCGCGGCGCATGGGGGGTACGACGATCCCGTCCGAGCTGCCCAAGAATTTTGTCTATACGATGCGGCAGCCGCTTGGAGTTGTCGCTTTAATCACGCCTTGGAATTTCCCGGTCTGCATACCGGCATGGAAGATCGCTCCTGCTTTGGTTGCGGGGAATACCGTCATATTCAAACCATCCTCGACGACTCCTCTCACTGCGGCGGCACTTGTCGAGATCTTCGAGCGGTCCGGTGTTCCGCCTGGAGTATTGAACCTCCTGGTCGGTGGCAGTTCCGACATTGGTGATCTTCTCACGCGTGACAAGCGTGTACGCGGAATCTCGTTCACAGGCTCGTCTGAAAACGGAACGCAAATCTACACAACATGTGCGGCTCGCGGGGCAAAATCGCAGTGTGAAATGGGAGGCAAAAATCCCGTTGTCGTTTTAGAGGATGCCGATGTGGCTCTCGCCGCGGACGGCATCGTGTCGGGCGCCTTCGGATCCACCGGTCAACGCTGCACAGCGACGAGCCGGGCCATCGTCGAAGAGTCTGTTGCGGACGAACTGATCAACCAAATGGTCACTCGCGTTTCAAAATGGAAGCTTGGCAACGGTCTCGATCCAGGTGTGCAGATGGGACCTCTTGTTAGCGCGCAGCAACGCCAAACAGTCGAAGAGTACATCGAGATTGGAAAACGCGAGGGTGCAAAACTCGTCATCGGCGGTGGCCGTCCCTCCAGTTTGCCGCGCGGGTTCTTCGTAGAGCCAACCATCTTCGACCGTGTGCATCCGCAGCATCGAATCGCTCGTGAAGAAATCTTTGGCCCGGTGTTATCGGTGATTCGGGCGAAGGACTACGAGCAGGCGCTGGAATTTGCGAACACCTCGGATTATGGCTTGACTTCGTCGATCTATACCAATGACGCCGGCCGCATTTTCGATTTCTGTGAACGGATCGAGGCCGGCATGGTTCACGTGAATTCACCGACAGTTGGAGGAGAAGCCCAAATTCCGTTCGGCGGGATGAAGTCTTCCGGGGTCGGCGAACGTGAACAAGGTCCGACGGCTCTCGATTTCTACACCGACTTGAAAGTTGTTTACATCGATTACACGGGTGCAGCCCGGACCAGCAAGTTTTATTGAGGGTGCGTCAAAGTCGCCCCGGCGGAAAGAAATGGCCACAAAAGGGCACAAGAAAACACAAAAGATCAAATGGAATCGGAAACATTCTGTCGATTTTGTGCCTTTTTGTGGCTATTCCCTTCTCGCGCTGATCGCAGTTTGTGTCGTGGCCTCCGTTGCGTTTCCGCAGCGGATAAGCGGAGAGCTGCGGCTTCAAGTGACCGATCCGGCGGGCGGGGGCATCCGGGCAGTTGGCGCTGTTGTTGGCCAGGCGACAGGCGTAGAGCGCATGTTTGAGACCGACGAAAACGGGCGAGTGACTCTTCGGGGCCTGCCTCTGGGCAGGTATGAAGTGGTCATCGGGAGCGAGGGATTCTCGAAGAAAACGGAGCTTCTCGAGATCGATTCGCAACTCCCGTTGGAACGTGTGGTGAGGTTGGAAATCTCACCATTGACAACAGCGGTTGAGGTTCAAGCCGTCGATACCCTATTTGATCCTACGCACACGGCCGCCTACCTTCCGCACAGCGCCCTGGAAGACCTGGCATCGGCCGCTCCGAACCGGGCCGTTATTAATCTCGTCAATACTCAGCCGGGCTGGGTTCTCGAAGCCAACGGGACTCTGCATCCAAGAGGATCGGAGTACGACGTTCAATATGTGGTTGACGGTGTCCCGCTTTACGACAACCGTTCACCTGCGTTTGCGCAGTCCACCAACATTGAAGAGTTCCAATCATTGAACGTCCGTACGGCCGCCTATCCCGCCGAATTTGGCCTGAAATTGGGGGGCGTCATCGAGGCGGCGAGCGATCAGGATATCCACCCCGGATTGCACGGAACGGCATCGTTTCAAGGCGGCAGTTTCGATAATCGAGCGGGCTTTCTGTCTCTTCACTATGGACACGCCGGAACATCAATAACTTTGAACGGCGACGCGCTGGCGACGGAACGGTATCTGGATCCTCCGGTTGAGCCGAATTACACGAACCGGGGAAGCGGTGGTGGTTTCTCGGCTGTTCTAGACCGCGAATGGTCTGCGGCGGACCATACGCGCGCATACATGAATCGCCATGGTGCTGCTTTCATGGTCCCGAACGAACTGCTCCAGGAACTCGCGGGCCAGCGGCAGGATCGCAGAGGAGGTGAAACGTTTGGTCAGGTTTCGCACACGCATGTGTTTTCACCTCATGTCTTAGCTCAATTCCGCGCGATGGCTCGTGACACGAATGCTCGTTTTTGGTCGAATGGCCGATCTACTCCGATACAACCGGTGCAAGATCGCGGATTCCGTGAGAGTTATCTGGCCGGCAGTCTGTCGGCACATCATGGCCGGCATGAATTGAAAACTGGTGTTGAAGGATGGTTCTCATCGATTCACGAAGATCTCAACTTTCATATCGCGGCGTACCGCCTCAACGGTGTGCGCATTTTTGATCCAAACATCCCAGAGGATTTTCACTTCGTAGGCGATTCACCAGGCCGCACACAATCCGCATTTGTCCAGGACGCCTGGCAAGCAGGAAATTTCAGTCTCAACACGGGGCTTCGGTTTGATCACTACAGAGTTGTTGCCAGAGAACACGCGTGGAGCCCTCGAATTGCCGGCGCGTATCAGTTTCCGCATGCCGGTCTTGTACTCCGCGCGTCCTACGACCGAGTGTTTCAGATCCCAGCGCTGGAGAATATTCTCCTCGCCAGTTCCGATTTGTCGGGGACGCTTGGGGGCGGCGCATTTTTACCATTACGCCCGTCACGCGGTAACTTCTTTGAAACGGGTTTTTCCAAGAGCCTGTCACGTCACGTTCGCATGGACGGCAATTGGTACCGGCGCAGTTTCGTACATTTCTCCGATGACAGTGTGCTCTTCAATACCGGCGTCAGTTTTCCGATCACATTCAATCGTGCCGCAATCCATGGCTTCGAATCGAAAATCGAAATCCGTTCGCTGGGTCCGTTGAGCGGCTATATCAGCTACAGCAATATGGTCGGAGTTGGACAGCTTCCCGTTGCAGGCGGATTGTTCTTGGGTGACAACGCACGCGATCTGCTGGAAAGAACGGGATCTTTTCCGATCTCGCAGGATCAGCGGAACACCTTTCGATCGCAGTTGCGTTTCCAGCCCCGGCCACGTGTGTGGGGTGCGTTTGGTGCATCCTACAACAGCGGCTTGCCTTTCGAGATTGAAGGTCCTTCGAGCGAGGGCTTTCTCGAAGAACAGTACGGATCGCGAATTCTCGATCGCCTGAACTTCAGCCGCGGCCGCATTCGTCCTTCGTCTTCACTGGATCTTTCCGGTGGTGGCGAACTTCTTCATTCCGAAAAGATGAAAATCCACTTGCAGGTGGATGTCTTCAATATTGCAAATCGTCTGAACCTCATTAATTTCGCCGGTGTTTTTTCGGGAACCGCGCTGGATATGCCGCGCAGCTTCACACTGAGACTGAAATCGGAATTTTAGCCGCGAGCATTACAGCGGAATCTGCTTGAGCATTTCGTCGGCGTGTGTGCCGTGCCAGTAAACACGATTACAGGAAGGACACCGCGCGAAGCGCTCATGAGTTAGATAGACATATGGCGGGACCTTCTCGAAGATGGTTTCTTTGTCGACGTCCTCGAGGGCTCGATTGCACTCCAGGCACCTGGAGAAAACGTTGAAACCCTTCAGATCGAAGCAGGCCAGAACTTGCCGGAGCTGCTCTTTGTAATTGTCGCTCTCGATGAGTAAACAGCGGCCGTTGTGGCGACGCGCGGCTAACCGTGTGTCTCTGGTCAGAATGATGCGACCATCGTCATTCGCTAAACGAATGATCTCATCGTCATCGTATTGGCTGGAATACACAACATCAAGACCAAGCACTCGCAGCCACCGCGCCAGCTTGCCCACCATCACATCTGCAATAAACTTCATGGGATAATTCGGGGAGGGGCGGTCATAGACCGCCCCTACAGCAGGGGAATCAACACTGTAGGCGCGGTCTGTGACCGCGCAACCCCCCGAATTATCCCGCAAATGAAGAGCGCAGCTGAAGTCGTAATCATTGGTGGCGGCGTCGTTGGCTTAAGCATTGCCTACCACCTCGCCGAGCGTGGCGTTACCGATATCGTTGTTCTCGAAAAAGAAGACATGGTCGGAACCGGATCGACCGGCCGTTGTGCGGGCGGTTTCCGGCATCAATTTTCGACTGAGGTGAACATCCGCCTCTCGCTCTTGAGCGTGAGTAAGCTTGAACGTTTTCCTGAGGAGTTGGAGCAACCGATCGATTTTCATCAGGATGGTTATTTGTTCTTGCTGCAGAGACCCGACGAGGTCGAATCATTCCGGCAAAACGTGCAGCTCCAGCAAAGATTGGGCGTCCCTGTGGAACTCGTCAAGCCGGAAGAGATCGAGCGTGTCTTGCCGAATACCGAACTCGCGCTCGATGACATTCTGGCTGCGACGTACTGCGCAAAAGACGGGGTCTCGGATCCCGCCGGTGTGACCGAAGGATATCGCAGAAATGCTCTGCGTCTGGGAGCAGCCATTGCCACCAGCCAGGAAGTCACCGGCATCCAAGTCGAGGGTGGCCGAGTCGTTGGTGTTCAGACGCGTACAGATCGGATTTCGACTTCCACAGTCGTGAATGCTGCCGGTCCGCACGCGCGCGTGGTGGGAAAAATGGCGGGTATTGATGTTCCTGTGGTGCCACTCCGCCGGTTCATCTGGACGACCAAGCCATTTCCGAAGGCGCCCGGCCGGTGGACACTTGTAGTCGATTTCAGTACCGGGTTCTATTTCCACCGGGAAAGTGGCGGTGTGCTTTTTGGAATGGGCAACAAAGAAGAGGCTCCCACATTCGATTTGAGCGTCGATTGGGAATTCTTCGACAGAGTGATGGAAGTCGCGATCCATCGGTTCCCGCCGATTGCTGACGCCGCGATCAAAAATGCGTGGGCGGGAAGCTACGAAACTTCGCCCGATGCTCATCCCATTCTTGGCCGTGTCCCCGGCATCCAGGGATTTGTATTGGCGAATGGTTTCAGCGGGCACGGATTCCAGCACGCTCCGGCGGTTGGACAGTTGATAGCGGAAGAAATCATCGACGGCCGTGCCCACACTCTGGACATCTCTGCGCTCACGATTCAAAGGTTTGCCGGAGGAATCAACGAAGTAGAGATGAACGTGGTGTGAGCAAATCTACATCCGGCGAGGGACTTCGATACCCATCAAGTCCAGGGCTTTGGTGAGCGCCTCACGCACGACATCCACTACGAGAATATAGAAAAGTTTCCGGTCCATATCCTGTTCGGAAATGATCCGATACCGGTGATAAAAGAGATTGAATCGCTGAGCGAGAGCGAACGCATGTTTCGCCAGAGCCGCAGGTTCAAGCGTGACGAAGACCTGATGCCCAATCTCGTCCACACGCAGCGCGAGATAGACGAGTTCCCAGATATCATGCGACTCGTTGAGATATACCCCCAATTTCGGATTGTTCAGCATCTTCTGGATACGGCCGAAATCGAACCCGGGATCGCTCTCGCGCAGTTTATGGAGGATGTTATTGCCGCGTACCGCAGCATATTGGATATAGGGTCCGGTTTCGCCATCGAAATTCAATGCTTCCTTGAAATCGAACGCGATAATCGCCGTGCGGGTAAACTTCAGTAAAAAGTATCTCAAGGCGCCAACGGCAATTTGGTGCGCGATTGTTTCCGTTTCTGTTGGCGTGAGCTTGGGGTTTCGCTGCTTCACTTCCTTCATGGCCTCGAGTTCAAGCGCATCCAGCAGATCGTCTGCTTTGACGCCTTGTCCCTTCCGGCCCGACACTTCGATATGAGGGCGCTTTCGGTCCTCCGCTGTAAGTTCGACACCGAGTTGCCCGGCGCATTCGGGCGTCAGCGCGACGACTTCGTAAGAAAAGTGAATCGATCGGCGAGCTTGCTCTTCGTGTCCCAAGGCGAGCAGCCCGTGACGAACGATGTTCTGCAGATAAGATTGGCGTACATCGATCACGTTGTAGACAGTCCGTCCGTGGCCGAACGCAGGATGATCTGGTTGACCATCACCTGAAGTTGTGACCCAGACGTCCGCATCCGCATCGAAGACGGTGTACTGGAAATCCTGGGCGAGCAATCCGAGCTTCCATAATTGATAGGCGATGTCTTTACCCACGTACGTCACGGTGCCGTTGGACCGCACGATGATCTTGTCTTCATCCTGACCGTCGGAATCGAGCCGCATTACCCAACAGCCCGCGTTTTTGCCTTCCTTTTCGAAGAATATGGCTTCTTTTTTGCGGAGCTGCCGGAACGCATAGTCCCAGAATTTCAGGTGCAGGACGTCGCTCTCTCGAGGAAGGAGATCGTAATGTACGTTGATGCGTGACATCGTACGCAGGTGGCAGCGGACGATCGTCATCGCAACCAATTCAGCCATGCGTGCGGTGTCTGCCGATCCTTCTTCGATTTCTTTCAGCACCTGGGCGCGCAGCGCGTAGTGCGGATCCTCTGCTTCGTAGAAAGAAGCGACTCTCGCGTAAACGTCCCAACAGTAATAATCGAATTTGATCGAGCGGTTCGCGATGAGCCGGCGAACGTCATCCAGCGTCTTTCGTTCGACGTGTTTCAGACCGACGATAACATCCGCAACCTGAACGCCGGTGTTGTCGATATAGTTCTGAACTTCGACTTTGCGCCCGGCAGCCTTCAGTATCCGGACAAACGTATCACCGATTGCGGCATTTCGAAGGTGGCCGATATGCGCCGCCTTGTTTGGATTGATGTTGGTGTGTTCGACGATGATCTTGCCTTCATCCCCGGGATATCCGCGTAAGCGGCTCCCGCGGACGACCGCTGCTCGATCGAGGAAGAAGTTAATGTAACCAGGACCGGCAGCCTCCATCCGCTCCACACCGTCGATCTTGCCCACGCGAATAATCAATTCTTCCGCGATAGCCTGGGGCGGCCGCTTCAGCAGACGCGCGAGCTCGAAAGGAACCGGTGTCGCAAGTTCACCGAACTCGATTTTGGGAGTCTGATTCAGAACGATCTCGGGCGGATCAATGTTCCACTGGGTTCGGATTGTAGATCGGAGTGCATCTCGAAGGCGCGCGTGAAGGTCCAATAACATAAGCGGAAATGTTAGCACGTGCTAACATTTCCCTCTCGTATGAAGACGCTATATTTCGACTGCTTCTCCGGCATCAGCGGCGATATGACGATCGGCGCGCTCCTGGATCTGGGCCTCGATTTCGATTACTTGAAGACGGAGCTCAAGAAATTGCCGGTCGAAGGGTATGAACTGCGGGCGTCGCGCGTGATGCGCTCGAATCTTAGCGCAATGAAATTCGACGTCCTGATGGAAGGCGCCGGCGAGAATCACAGACATGAGCATCATCACGGCGGGCACAGTCACTTTCATCGCAAGGCAGCGGAAATTCTGTCGATGATTCGCGACAGCAATCTCACTGCGGGAGCGAAGCGATTCGCAGTGGATATTTTTACGAAACTCGCGATATCCGAAGGCAAGGTGCATAATGTACCGCCCGACGACGTTGAGTTCCATGAAGTGGGTGCCGTCGATTCCATCGTCGACACCGTCGGCACCGCGATCGGTTTCGATGCGCTCGGAGCCGGGAATTTTCTCTGTTCACCAATCAACATCGGAAGCGGCTTCATTCATTGCCAGCATGGCATCATGCCGGTGCCTGTACCTGCGACGGCAGACCTGCTACGGCATGCTCCCATTTACCAGAAGCATGCTCAAACCGAACTTGTGACTCCTACGGGCGCTGCCATTCTTGCGGCAGTGGTCAACCGGTTTGGTCCGATGCCTGCCTTTTCCTCCGACCGGATTGGCTATGGAGCGGGTACCAAACAGTTTCCCGACTTTCCCAATTGCCTCCGCCTGATGATCGGCGAAGAGACAGCCGTGCCGCCTGAGGGTTCCTCCCGAAGCGTCGTCGTGCTTGAAGCAAACATCGACGACATGACGCCGCAGAACTTCGGCTACGTGACGGAAAAACTGTTTGCCGCGGGAGCGCTCGATGTGTTGACCATTCCTGTCCAGATGAAAAAAGGACGTCCCGGACATCTGCTGCAAGTCCTCGCGGAGCGCGCAACTTCGGATGCGTTGTCGAAAATCATTTTTCACGAAACGACAACGATTGGGATTCGCCGTCATGCCGTCGATCGCACGACGCTCGAGCGACAATTCATTGAGGTCGATACCGAGTACGGAAAAGTAAAAATCAAAGTCTCAAAGTTGGACGGCGAAGTCGTCAATGCCGCTCCCGAGTACGAAGACTGTGCGCGAATCGCGCGTGAAGCCGATGTTCCCTTGAAGCAAGTCCAGGCCGCGGCCATGAAATCCTACCTGAACAGAGAAAATGCGGGGTGAATGGCCGTTTCTGTCTAAGAGTTCCCCGATCCCGCTATACTAATTTTCTATGCCGAATGCTTTCTACATCACCACACCGCTCTACTATGTGAACGCACCTCCCCATTTGGGTGGGACGTACACGACGATCGTGGCCGACACTATTGCTCGATACAAGCGCATGATGGGTTTTGATGTAAAGCTCTCTAGTGGAACCGACGAGCACGGGCAAAACATCGAACGCGCAGCCAGGAAACAAGGCACAACTCCGCTCGAGCTGGCAGATCGCGTCTATACGCAATATGTGAACCTGTGGAAACTCATCGGCATTGAATATGATGAGTTTGTGCGCACCACCGAGAAGCGCCACGATGCCAGCGTCATCGAACTCTATTCTCGGATGAAGGCCAACGGCTACGTCTACAAAGGTTCCTACTCCGGTTGGTATTGCGTGTCATGCGAGGCCTATGCCCCGGAAAGCGATCCGGCCACCCCGGTGCCGTGCCCCGATTGTGGCCGGCAGACGGAATGGTTTTCTGAAGAGAGCTACTTCTTTAAGCTATCCGTATTCCAGGACCGTCTTCTTGACCTTTACGAAAAGAACCCCCGCTTCATCCGGCCCGAAAGCCGGCGCAATGAAATCATATCGTTCGTGAAGTCCGGCCTGAAGGACCTGTCGATTAGCCGCATGACGCTGAAGTGGGGCATTCCGATCCCGGATGATCCAAACCACGTCTTTTACGTGTGGTTCGATGCACTGATCGCCTATCTCACCGGGATTGGTTTCAAGACGGACGATGCGAAATGTTCGAAATATTGGCCGGTCGATACCCACCTGGTCGGGAAAGATATTTTGCGATTTCATACCGTTTACTGGCCTGCGTTTCTCCTGGCTGCAGGCCTCGAAACTCCCAAGTCGGTATTCGGGCACGGATGGTGGCTATCGCAGGACGTCAAGATGTCGAAATCTCGCGGCAACGTGATGGACCCGTTTGTTCTCAACGAGGTTTTCGGCTCAGAGCTTCTGCGCTACTACCTGCTGCGCGAAATGGTGTTCGGACAAGACTGCAACTTCGCTCCGGAGGCCATCATCCAACGCGCGAACAGCGACCTCGCGAATGACCTCGGGAATCTCCTCAGCCGCACTGTCGCCATGCTCTCCAAATACCGCAGCGGGCGTGTTCCGGCGCCTGGCGAAGCGAAGGGCGATTCGGACGTACGCGCCCTCGCGGCGCGTGTGATTTCGGATCATCGAGCGAATTTCGACGATTACAACTTTTCACGCGGGCTCGAAAATGTCTGGGAACTGATATCGCGGGTGAACAAGTACATCGTCGAGAATGAGCCATGGGCCATTGCGGAAAAGCCCTCGGAAGCAAAGAAGCTCGACAGCGTTCTGTTCCATGCGGCGGAATCGTTGCGCATCATCGCGGCACTCGTCGCACCGGTGATTCCTAAAACAGCCCAGACGCTATGGGAACAGCTCGGGCTCGAGGGAAAGGTCACAGGTATTCGCCTCGATAAGCTTCACTGGAGTGAAGACTTGATTGGAAAAAAGGCACTGGGCGGTCCTTCGTTGCTCCCGCGCCTGGATCCAAAAGAGGTGATGAAAAGAATGGAAACCGCCGGCGGACAACGGGAAGAAAAGGCAGCCACAGTTACGGCCACTGCGCCTCCTGCTACCGCGCCGCAGATCACGATCGAGGATTTCGCCAAGATCGATTTGCGGGTAGCTACCGTATTAGAGGCAGAGCGGGTCAAGGGCGCTGATAAACTCCTCCG
>Ga0137378_10003761_pt1 | contig 13101 bp, 7 predicted proteins | sample SagtaG_21_FD_104813 | JGI IMG/M metagenome (GOLD analysis project Ga0137378, IMG submission 104813) | Vadose zone soil microbial communities from Sagehorn Ranch, Mendocino, California, USA - Sage2_L_60_16 metaG | ecosystem: Environmental > Terrestrial > Soil > Vadose zone | place: USA... | reverse complement strand
TAGCGCTTTAGCTGGTAGATAATGCGCGCTACATGAACATTTTAAGATGATCAGCAGTCAGGGTGGTTGACATTACCAGCATAGCACGTCAGTCGATGGGTTTGCAATAGTCTTTTCAAGATGACCTTGACAGAATCATAGTAGAGGTAAGAGAATATAATAACACTGATAAGAAGATGTAGATGCTGGTATTGGAAAAGCTTTCATATTGTGTTACTCAATCTCATAAAATGTTCTCATCTCTTGCGAGGCAGGAACAAATGTGCTATGTTATCTGCAGGAAGGCGCCAAGCAGGGGAATTGGGACAGATGCTGGCTGCTTTGCAGCAGAATGGACGGATCTGTGAGCCAGAAACCGGAAAAAGCCAGGGAAGAGGAAAAGAAGAAGCGTCAGCGCAAAAAGAAGACAAAGCAGACGCTGACCCATGCGGTCACACATATTCGTCTGGTCGAGACGAATCCAGGCAAGCTCTCTGCTCTCGATCAGATGATGGAGGTCTATCTGCCACTGTGCCAGCAATACGTCACCCTGTTCTGCACAGTGGATAGTGCGCCTGACAAATATGCAGACCCCGTCTTTGTCAGTGACCTCTCCGACCGCTTACACCGAGTTGCCATGCAACAAGCAGCAGGCATCGCCAAATCGTGGCGGACCAACCAGCAAGCCGCCTACGATGCCTATCTGGAAGACCTGGCGGATTGGAAGCGTTTGCAAGCGCAGAAACTCGACCCTACACGCAAGGAACCCGAATGGCGCGAATGGAATCTGCCTGAGCTGCGTGTCCCCTGTCTCCAGGCCAATGCCAACGTGGTGGTCGTTGAGAAGGCACAGGACACCTCATTCGATTACTGGCTGCGAATCTCCACGCTGGACAAAGGCAATCCGCTGCGTGTTCCGGTCAAACTTGCTTCCTATCATAAACAAGCTATCGAGGGGAAAATCCTCAATACCTCCACCACCCTCCAGAAGCGCAACGGCGTCTGGTGGCTCACGCTCTCGTTCGATCTGGACGTTCCAGTTTCGACTGAGCCATCAGCGTCAAGAGTAGGGGTGGATGTAGGCATCGCGAACTTCCTCACCACATCCACCGGAAAGAGGTACGGCAGTTTCCACGGCCAGCTGGCGCGCAGGCACAAGCGTGACCGCGAAAAACGCAGAAGGAAAGCGAAGCTCAGAGCGTGCTTGAAAAAGAAGGGCGTCGAGAGGCTTCCTTCCACCAGCAGTGCCAGTGGCCAGCGCTTGGGCCGCCATGTCAAGCAGGAGATGAATCGAGCAGTGAATCTGATGCTTCGTGATCATCCTGATGCGCGCATTGTTTATGAGGATCTCTCCGTTGCCTCGATGCGCTTCAAAGCGCGAGCTATGAACTCCTACTTGTACGCATCCCAACTTGGACACATTCCGCAACAGCTTGCCTGGGCGACCGCCAAGCGCGGCATGGCAGCGCACACCGTCGAAGCCGCCTACTCCTCACAAGAGTGCCATTGTTGCCACTACCCAGACCGAGCGAACCGGCGTGATCAGGCAACATTTGCTTGTGTGGTTTGTCTTCACAGCGATCATGCAGACAACAATGCCGCAGCTAATCTGGCCAGCCGCTTTGGTGACACAGACCTGGCGGCGTGCAAGAATAAAGCCGAGGTGAAAGCCCTCCTGCTCTCCCGGCATGAGAACTGGAAGCAGAAAAATAGGATCGTCGTAGTCGATCCTCCCGTCCAGCTTGGTCTCTGGGGATACTCAGGGATGTCAGCGGACGTAGGTTAACGCGAAAAGACACACCAATGCAATATTTGGTGATGTTTTGAGCAACTATTATGTGTGCTAACCCCTGTACCATTCCTCGTTCGTCTGAAGATAAGGCTTGATTGGAAAGGCGGGAAATCCAATGACAAAAAAAGTGATACAACGTACCGCTAATGAGATAGGATGATGTTTTCCGCTGCAAAGACGCAGACATATATCACACCTATAGAGGCAGATCGACCGAGATGTAACGGGCGAGAAGCGTTGTAACCTAAGCGGAAGCGTAATCGTATTAAAACATAGAGAAAAAACACCAGAAGATCACCATACATATGCAACAATACAACATAAACACTCCCGCGCATAACCCTTTGCCATCATCGGATAGTATCCCTCGTGAACTTGAGTCTGCAGGTGTACCTATTGACATGCAGGAGGCTGCTCGCACGGCGGAGCGAGCACGTCTGCGACAAGGCATTATGCACGTACGAATACGCCACTTTTACTGCACTCTGGAGGAGATGTTCGACCCCTCTTTACAAGGGCAGAGTTTTGTCGTCGGAACCGGTATGGGACGTCCAAATGAACCGGGGAGAGTGATCGACGTTTCGCCTGCCGCGATGCGCCTGGGGGTCAGCCCCGGTATGCCTCTGCGCCGCGCTCATCGTATCGCGCCGCGCGCGCGCTTTCTCCCGGCCTCGTACGAGCGCTATCAGCCAATCCTGCAGAAACTGCGCGAGCGCTATCGTTCCTATTCTCGCATTATTGAATCGATACCTATTGCAGACACCTTTATTGATCTGCGCGGCTGTGAAATTCCCTTTGACTCGCCTGTTGCGCTGGCAGAACGGCTCTGCGCGGAGATCGCGGAGATGGGATTGACCGCGCTCATCGGTATCGCCAACGGAAAGGCTATTGCTGAACTGGCCGCGCTGATGAGTCGCAAAGATGGACGCCGGGGTGTGCTGTATATTCCAGCCGGGCGCGAGGCTTCGTTTGTGCAGACGCTGCCTCTTTCGATGCTTTTGCAGCTGCGGGCAGCGGGAACCGGTATTCCAAGCGCATTACCAGATCTGGGAGAACAGGAGGAGAATCCTGGTTCTCGCCCGCCTGAAGTTGAGGGGAAGAGCGAGCAGGTCGATTCGGTGGCGGTCGCTGAACTGGTGGCACACCTGCGAGATTTCGGTATAACAACCTTTGCCCAGGTTGCAACACTTTCGGAGGAAGGATTGCGCCGCCGCCTTGGCCGTCTCGGCTCGTGGGTAAATCGGGTGGCCTGTGGGGAAGATAGTAGCCTGGTTGTACCGGATGCGCCTCCTATGAGCCAGAATGCGCGAGTGCGGTTTCATACGCCTTCAGATGCCGATGAAACCTGCGCTGCCATTGGCAAGCTTGCCAATTACCTGGGAGAACGCCTGCGAGAGCAGCGGCTGAAAGGACAGACTATCGCCTTGATGCTCTGGCCTCATCGTTTTACGCGCCATGATACGCGCAGGCTTGTGATGAATGAAGAGGGTGAGGAGGTAGCGGTCACTGCCGCCGAGGAGACTGTTGGAGGCCAGATGGTGCTTTCTCGCCACACGGATGATGCTGGTGTAATCGCTAATCATGCTTTGATGCTTTTCGCGCATTATCACCGCCCCGCCAATCGCTACTTGCAGGTACAATTGCGTATTGGAGACATTGTAGCGGTAGCGCAGGCTTACTATCCACCGCCCGCGCGTTCCAGGGGAAGGCCAACCCGGAAGTTGTAGTTAGCTTTGCAGCGAACGAGCCAGAAAGCCTTGTCCATGTATGGCAGGGATGAATGGCTCTTCCTTATTTGGGGAAGGGGTGGGGGCACAAGAGGGATTGACAGAAGGCAACTACTTGACTATACTGTGAACAGGTGTTCAAGAACGATGGGATGCACGCAGCATGAAACGAGGGAAGACTCCCACCTTTTTAGTCGAATTGCCGTTGGCCACCAATGAGGCACAAGCTCAACACCTGCGTGCTCACTTGGAAGCTGCCCGCTGTCTCTATAACGCGCTCTTGGGTGAGGCTATGAAACGCCTGCGCCTCATGCGTGCTGATAGCAGATGGCAAGAGGCACGTCATCTCCCCAAAACGCGGCTGCACCAACGCAATGCTCTTTTCTCTTCCCTCCGAAAGCAGTATGGCTTCTCTGAATATGCTCTGCACCACTATGCCAAAACTGCTCGCTGCAACTGGATTGCTGACCACATTGACTCAACGATGGCTCAAACCCTGGCAACAAGGGCCTACGAAGCGGCTCGTGCCGTCTGCTTGGGCAAGGCTAAGAAGGTGCGCTTCAAAAGTCGAGGACGCGGGTTGGACAGCGTCGAGGGCAAACGCAACGATACAAGGCCTCGTTTTCTTTTGCAAACACCGCAAGAGGGGAACGCGGGCTACCTCCTCTGGGGCAAGGACCGTATTCCTGCACTCATTGATCGGGAAGATCCCGTCATCAACCATGGGCTAGACCAGCGGATCAAGTATACCCGGCTCGTTCGTCGTCGTGCAACAAGTGAACATGCGACGGGTGCAGACAGTGATGGCAACCGCTACTACGTCCAATTGGTAGTTGAGGGGGTCCCCCATCAGAAACGCAAAAATACGGTCGGCAGCGAGACGATCGGGTTAGATCTTGGTCCATCCAGTCTCGCCATCGTACCCCGTCAGGGACCGGTTCAACTTCTGACGTTCTGTGAAGAACTGCGACCCAATGCACGCAAAAAACGACGGCTACAGCGCAGAATGGATCGACAGCGCCGGGCGAATAACCCGCAGAACTACGATGAAAAAGGTCGGGTGAGAAAGGGACGGCTCACCTGGAAGAACAGTCGGAAGTATCTCTCAACACGTCGAGAGCTCGCCAATGCTGAACGCAGGCTAGCAGCTCATCGCAAAAGCCTGCATGGGCATCTGGTCAACGACCTGCTCCGTGTGGGCAAGACGATAAGACTCGAAAAAACCTCATTTCGAGGGTGGCAAAAGGTGTTTGGTAAGTCCGTTGCCAGATCAGCACCAGGGATGTTTTCTACGCATCTGAAACGCATAGTTGCAAAAACTGGCGGCACCCTGAGCGAAGTCAGCACGTACCAGACCAAACTGAGCCAGTACTGTCATGGTTGTCAGACCTACACCAAGAAACCATTATCCCAGCGTTGGCACTCCTGCTCGTGTGGGGTTGGTCCGGTTCAGCGTGACCTGTACTCAGCCTTTTTGCTCGCCTTCTTCAAATCAGCAGATACTCCTCCCTCTATCGCCCAGCAGGACTGGGAAGGTGCGGAACCGCGCCTTTTGACTGCGGTGGAGTGTTTAAAACAACGTGCGAATGAGGGGCATGCTTTGCTGCGAAGCTTCGGCATACCCGGAGCCGGAGCACGTCAGTCGAAAAGTCTTGTCGATCCCCAACAAGAGCGATCTTCTTCCCTTCTCCTGTATCGGAAAGGAAGATTCGAAGCGTTGGAAGAGCGGCAAGAACCCCCCGTCTTTGAAGCGGGGGAGGTTTCAGTTGCAATGGCTCGCTACAATTAACCTGAGACTCCCCGCCATCAATGGTCGGGGGTTCTGCTGTCGTTCCGACTCTCTCTACCCTTCGATAGAGCCTCGTCGGAGACCAACAGAATTTTAAGCCGACGAACTCTGACGTGGAGGACATCCGCGTTTCGGAGCAGACTGCTCGTCTTTCGTTCGTTGTTCCTCTTACTTGCGACTTGCGCCCATCTCCAAGCGCTGCTCCCAGAGGAACCAAGCAAGAGAAGAGAGAAGTAGTATGCATTTGGTTCAACACGGTAGTGTTTTTACCCAAGGAACCGATTTACCTTGGAACCCACAAGCACTATTGAGTTGTCAATGTACTAGAACAAATATACCATCTTATCTGGAGAATGTCAATATGCTATCATGGAGACATGAACAAGACACGTACAACCATTCGATTAGAGGAGCAGGATCGGGAAGCGATTGCGGTGATCAAGGTGCACTATGGGATCACATCGGACAACGATGCAATCAGACTGGCCTTACGAAAAGTGCATCGGGAGATCAAACGCGAGTCCACTCCACCCCGCTCCAAATAAGGAACGCTTTTCATCCCCCGCATGAATGACAGGGGCTTTCAAGCGATCTTAGGTGTAAAGGGAGACATTTCTGTAACGTCTCACCCTTCTAAAACGTACTAGTACCAGGCGGTTGCTCTGAATTCTATGAGCAACAATAAGAAATGAAGCCGGCATGGGGGGTGTGATATTCTTCTTTTCTATTTATGCGTACCGGTTGGGGGCAGATTATGTCCGATACGTTAACAAATAGCGGCCCTTCGGGAACTGGTACCACTCCAGTCGAAGAAAACTCAGAGCATAACAAGACATCTCAAAGCGATATACCTGTCACAGAACAACAGGACGTTTCAACGCAGCCGCATCAGCCAGTTGCTGAAGACGTGACGACTAAAGAAGGGGCCCAGGGTTCACCATCGATAGCGGACAATGCAAGTACCACTGAGGAAGAGGATTCACAGCGTCTAAAAATGGTGGAGGATGGCGCAAAAAGCGATGGAGAAGATCGAAGTTCAATTGCGGTAGAGGACGGAGCCAGGAGCGAAGAGGAAGACCAGGGCTCAACCACGGCGGAGATAAGCCCTGAGGAGGAGGCTGAAAATGGTGCAAAAGTTGACGGAGAAGTGCCGGAGATAGCAACACCTGTTGATGCATCACCTCCTGAAGCCGGTAATACAGCAGGGACGTTCAGCAATGGGGGCGCCCGGGCGGTGGTTGCGCTGGCTGGACGTTTTGCTCGTCTCCGCAGTGATAAGCGAATGCTCTGGATTGCTATACCTCTTTTAGTATTGGTCTTAGCAGGTACGATAGTTCCTACAGCGATGGCCATTGGCTATGGAATGGGCGCCTATTCTACTTATACTACCCTGCGCGCCGAGGCCAATGATGGTCTTCAGCACTTGCTCAACGTCAAAACAGTTTTTACTGGCCTCAATGCCCATCCAACAGGATTTCTTGATACAGGGAAATTACATCGCGCGCAAAAAGAATTTACTGCTGCTCACAAGGATTTCCAGCAGGTAGAGTATACGCTCGATCATGCAGCTGTCATCGCCACTGTCATGCAGTATTTACCCCAGTATCGCGCGCAGGTTAGCTCTGCCCGCGCCCTCAGCCGGATCGGGATAGACGTGACAGATATCGGGCAAGAGCTTGTTCAAGCGGCTATGACGCTGGCGCCCACGTTTCGTGGCCCACTCCTGAATGCCACCAACGAACCGCTGGTTACTCCCGCAGTGCTTACACTTGTACGGACGACAATAGATCAGATCCTACCAACCTTGAATGATATTCAAACTCAGAGTCATCTGTTTTCGCTGGATGCGCTGCCGGCCAGTATCAGTGCTCATCAGCGTGCCCAAGTGGTGCAATTGATGCAACTGATTCCCCAGGCACAGGTAGACCTGGTGCAGGTTCGTGATCTGCTGGATGCAGCGGGGTGGATGCTTGGCGTCAACGAACCGCGCACATTTCTTGTACAGACGATGGATCGAGGTGAGCTACGCCCAACAGGAGGATTTACCGGGCAATACGGTGAACTCTCTATTAAGGGAGGTCGCATGGCCCCATTTTCATTGAGGGATATTTCGCTGGTCGAGTATGTTGATAACAGTCCTACACTTGGACAGCTAGCTTTGCCCCAGTATCGCAGCTGGTGGCCGTTTGCGAACTGGGGACTGCGCGACTCCAATCTTTCCGCTGACTTTCCGACCTCCGCTCAGATTGCCATCAAGAAATACAAAAGCGAGGTCGGTCACAATGTCGACGGCGTCATCCTGTTCACCCCCTTCCTGGTTCAGCACGTGCTCCAGGTGATAGGGCCAATACATATAGGTGGCTATAACGACACGATTACTGCCCAGAACGTCGAGGAGCGGCTGCACTACTACCAGCAGGATAACGCGGGGCTGGCTAAGCAGGCCGTATATCAACCAGGTGACACCACCACATCTAGCCGTAAACGCTTTACATCCCTATTGGCGCACATGTTATTAGACCGTGTGCGACATGCTCCCCCGGACGAAATCCTTGCCATAGCGCGCCAGGCGCTCCATGATTTGAAAACAAAAGATTTGCAGATTTACGTCACAAATCCTCAGGCGGAGTCAGTGCTAGAAAAATTTGGTGATGCGGCGCAGGTTGATCGTTCCACGACACACGATGGTTTATACGTTGTACAGGCCAATATCAGCGCGAGCAAGGCATCTCAGTTTGTACGAACCATCATGCATGATAGTGTGACACTGAATACGGATGGTGGCGCCACGCATATCATGCAACTACGTCTCGTTTATAACCAGGTAGGGCCGGTCTATGGCTACGACACCTACCATGATTACGTCAGGGTTTATGTCCCTCCAACGAGCAAATTTCTATGGGGAGATGGCTTCGACACGGGTACGCCACTCTGTGGAGCGACTTATGTCGACTGTCCGCAAAATGGCGTGTATCCAAAAAATGAATTGCAGTGTCCTCCCGGTCAGTATCAACCTGGGGCATCCGCGCCCTCGATAAGCGATGAGGATGGCGCACGCTGGCACCCCCTTGATACTGTAGGGCCGCCGACCAATTTTCAAAGCGATGAACCTGGGCGAGCGATGTTTGGAGGTTGGGTGGTTGTCCCGAAAAATTGTACGATGACTGTAACGCTTTCATGGTACGTTCCGCCTACGGGCCATACTACCCCCTATGCGCTGCTGGTGCAGCGCCAGGCGGGTACCTTGCCCGAATTGGATCTCACTATTCTGCCGACTCCTGGAAATTGTAGTGTGCTCAAGACGGCGGGGCAATACTTTGATGGCATCCTGGCTGAAGATACCTCCTTTGCCCTCAAGCCCATGCCAGCAGGTGCTCATGTGAAATCGAGCTGTTATCCCCAACCAGCGGTTTAAGCTTGTGCTAGTACTTCGAGAAAGGCTCTAGCGTTTGATGTGACGACTCTCTATCCCCTAAAGGGGATGAGCTTCTGAGTCACTTCAATGGTGTGGCCTGTCCCCAAAGGAACCTACTTATGCAAGCAGTGGTTGACCCGTCGACTGGCTCAGACAACAGGCATCGTGAGCGATACCAGGGGCGCGTCTGCCCTCCTACTACGCCTGGGCAAGCCAGGACGTAGATACGTAACGGAACGAGGAAACATTACATGCTCATCAAAAGCAAGTTTGTGCATATTCACTGCGCCAACGATGTCACGGTGGCCAGTAAAGCCACAGCCTCTACACACCCAATGTCTGCCTTTGGGCTTCTGTTTATGCCCACATACAGGACACTGGCTCGATGTTCCTCGTTCCGAGCCCGTGAAGCTCATGATGTGGGCTTGTTTTGCCTTATGAGTCAGGTAGTCGATGTCTGTGCCATATTCCCATAAAGCCATACGCTGGTTGTGGTACCGTCCGCTATCTTTGTTGCGGACACCATGGGGGTTACCGATAAAGAGCTTGCCAACGCGCTGCTCCACACAGAAATTGATCACTTGTCGTGTTGCTTTGTGCCGCAGAGCACGAATTCGGCGTTCTGCTCTCGATTTGATCTTATTCTTGGCTCGCTGAAGTTTCTTCCATAGTCGGGAATACTGCTTGCATCTGGATTGCTTCTTGGCAGTCTTGCCCAATTGCTTGCTTCTCTGGCGTTTGAGAGAGCGGATGCCACGGCCCGATACAACCATGGCTTGTCCTGTGTTTGTCGAGACGGCGGCCAGGTGGATTTCACCAAGGTCTACAGTTGCCTGTACTTGTCCTGGCGTCTCCTCAGCATTGGTAGAACGACACGCCCGTTTTCGCAGCTCACAGCCTGAGCAGGCCACTTGACCGGATAGAAGCGTTTCTCTCGCCATGGATACTTCATCTTCATGTGAGGATGCTTTTGGCGGAGCTGGTGTGTGGTATCGATGTTGGCAAGAAAGGCATGGACAACCATCTGGACAGATTGGCTATGCAGCGCAAATTGTCCCTTGGTTGCCTTTTGCAATTCATTGCGACTAGGCCATTTGGCATGAGCCATTCTGGCCTGCTTATGCGTCTCGCAACAGAGGTTCCATACACGGGCAGCTTCCATCTGAGCCGCTTTCAGGCCAGCAAACAGCTTTGGGCTTGGTTGCAATCGAAACACGCGGACTGTATTCATTGCTGCCTACTTGCCTGTCTTCTGCTTCTTGATGTGTTCCTGTATGGCCGTCAAAATCTCTCCATTGAGAGACCGATTGTTTTGTTTTGCTCTCTCCCGTATCTGTTTCAACAGATGGGTAGGGAACCCGATAGTGAGAGGCTTGATATCTTCTTTCACGCAACCATTTTATCATTACTTTAGTTGCATATCGAGTAGTTACGGGCGCTTTCATCCCAGTCCCCTGAAGGGGATGGGACTTCCCGCGCCCATCTGTTAAAGCCTCTCGAGGCACTCTCTAAGCACAATTGAGGTTTCATCGTATTGATTTTGAGAACACAGCTATTGACACCGGCCTATCCCTACTCGTATACTGCTTTTGCAAACGACACGGCGCGTTTTTCGTGATCAATATGGATGAGCGTATCATGGGTAGAGAGTAGTATAAAAAAGCATTATGGAACAACCGGCCCTATTAACAATCTTACGTACTGAGACCGTCTATCGTTTTCGCCTCGAACTTCCCGAAAGCTCATCTCAAGCGGGCCAGGAGTATATCATTGACCTCACGCCTGAGATACGTGAACGACTGAGGCGCACACTTCAATCAGTGGCGCAGTACATGCAGACGTTGGCACAGGCGGATGTGAAACGACAGACCATGAAACTGGGGGTTGTCAACGATTCACTCCTCACGCTAGGACGTTTCCTTTTTGATCAATTGCTCCCATCCCAAATGCAAGATGCACTGCGGCGACTCGATAACGCCCTTATCATCGAGACCAATACCCCTGAAATTCCCTGGGAACTCTTGTTTGAAGGCAATGCGAAATCTGGCCGTTTTCTTTGCCAGCACCTCAGTATAGGTCGACAGGTGAGTGGTCGTGAGGAAGTACGTCACTCTGTAGCAGATCGCGCTACCCGAAAAGTTGGGCGCCGTGAAACGCAGGGGCTGACAGTCATGTTCCTGGTGAATCCCGGCAGTGATCGTCCAGTGGCCGAAGAAGAGGTTGCTACACTCTGTACCACTCTGCCCGAATCGGTATCACGCATCATTCTTTATCGTCAACAGGCGAATCAATTAGAGATAAAAATGCGTGTCGGCGCCGACTCACCGCATGTTTTGCACTACGCGGGACCAGTCCCTTTGAAGGTGGGTGAAGAGCATGTGCTGGCGCTGGGAGGCAGTTCTCGTTTAGATAGCGCCGCTATTGAGCAATTATTCCAGTCTTTACCCAGGCGACCCCTGGTTTTTCTCAGTTACCATGAAGACGAGCGGCAGGGTCGCAATGGTAGTGGGGCCGCCAGTCAGCAAGAACGAGAAGATTCTATGGAGCGCCTGGCGAATAACTTGCTAGTGTCGGGGGCAGGTGCTGTCCTGGCGATGCGCTGGCCTGTCAACACCCAGCGCGAGCGAGAATTTGCAGCGCTTTTTTACCAGGAAGTGGCTGATGGTGTAGCTCTGGGTGAGGCTGTGCGACGAGCGCGCATGAGCATGGTCCAGCACCGCCCCGATGATACATCGTGGATGTCCTTTGTACTCTATGGCGACCCTATGTTGCGGTTAGTGACGGCTTCAGTATCTAGTAAGGAGCGCAGCGGTGAACTGCGTTTTGAGCCTTTTGATGATAATCACCTGATCCCTCCAATCATTCCCTCTTCTAATACGCTTGAACGCCGTTTTTTGCAGGAAGTGCTGGGGCTGGCGCTGATGGAGGCGCGGCGTATGCACAAAGACTACCTGGGGACGCCTCATCTTTTCATTGCTCTTACGAAGTTGGATGGGGGATGTACACAGGATGCGCTGCGGAGCCTTGGCTTCTCTCCCAAACAGGTACGTGATGTGATTCGTTTGGCGCTGGGGAATGGAAAGGCGACCAGCGATACGCCTATACTACCAACGCGCCGCTGTAAAGAGATTCTTCAAACTGCAGAACAAAATGCGCTGGAGTCTGGCTCGACTACGATAGATGAACGAGCGATAGCGCAAGCCGTGTTGAGTGAAGGGGACGGCGTGACGCATGAATTGCTCACGAAACTGGGGATCAATCCGGCGCAGTTGATCGAACTTGTCCTGACCAGCAATGCTCGCGCCTTGCTCGAGCTTGTGCCCTCGATCAGCGCAAATCCCGCGGACGCGTCCATTGAATTGCCGGTAGGAATAAGCCCTGACGTGGTAGTGAAGGGAGGCAATTCAGTCCTGGAGCGCCTGGGGCGTGATTTGACCAGGCAGGCCAACCTGAAGCAACTGACCCCCCTGATTGGACGCGAAAAAGAACTCCGCCTCTTGATGCAGACATTGATGCTCAAGGATCGCAACAATCCCGTTTTGATTGGTGATTCAGGCGTGGGGAAAACAACGATTGTGGGAGGCCTTGCCCAGCGCATTATTGATGGCAAGGTGCCTGCCGAATTGCGCGGCAAACGGCTGATCGAGCTCTCGGCCAGTTCCCTGGTGGCCGGCACCAAGTATCGTGGTGAATTTGAGGAGCGGCTGTTAAAAGTTTTAGAAGAAGCAGAGAGCGCCGGCAATATTATCCTGTTTATCGATGAGATGCATCTGCTTATTGGCACAGGTCGGGCCGCCGATGGCAGCATTGATGCGGCGGGTATTCTGAAGCCTGCCCTGGCTGGAGGTCGGTTGCGCTGTATTGGTGCGACTACCCCGCAAGAATACCGCCTGATTGAAAAAGATGCCGCCATGGAGCGCCGTCTGCGCCCGGTGATGATTGAAGAACCAACTGCCGAGGAGGCTCTGACTATTCTCACAGGCATGCGTGATTTGTATGAGCAGCATCATAACGTCAGTATTACCAGTGAAGCGTTGCAAGCAGCTGTGCATCTTTCTGTGCAGTATCTGCCGAATTTGCGGCTTCCCGACAAAGCGTGCAGTGTACTGGATGAAGCATGCTCGCAGGCACGTATCTTTTCCATGGAAGATGCAGCAGGTGCGGTTGAGGGAACGAAGCAAGGGGATGATGGCGAAGACGAAGAACTGAATGAAATGCCTGCGATCAATGCATCAATGATTGCCGAGGTAATTTCACATCGCACTGGTATCCCTGTGCGAGCGCCGGGCCGCGAGGAGCGGGACCGCCTGTTGAATCTCGCGTCTCGCCTCAAGTCACGAGTGGTCGGTCAGGATGAAGCTATCAGTCGTGTCACGCAGGCGATTCAAGTGGCGCGCGC
>Ga0137378_10003756_pt1 | contig 13107 bp, 13 predicted proteins | sample SagtaG_21_FD_104813 | JGI IMG/M metagenome (GOLD analysis project Ga0137378, IMG submission 104813) | Vadose zone soil microbial communities from Sagehorn Ranch, Mendocino, California, USA - Sage2_L_60_16 metaG | ecosystem: Environmental > Terrestrial > Soil > Vadose zone | place: USA... | reverse complement strand
CACTCGTGATCAGTGGCTCGTTATAAGTGCTGACGATAACCCTGCCTCCCTGGCGCGAGGCGTTATGAACAAGTTCCGCGGGCGTGACGCGCATCGGGCCGACAACGGCAGCGGGGTCGCGCAGGGCTTGCGAGGTCAGCCAATTCTGGCAATAGCCGCAGTGCAGATCACAGCCGAGCATGCCGAAGCTGTAAGCCAGTGCCCCCGGATGAGCATGGAAGAAGGGCTTTTTCTCTATGGGGTCGCATTGGATGCTGCCGACGTAGCCCCAGGGCACAAACAAGGATCCACCCCGGTTGTAGCGAACCTTACAAACTCCAGGCTGGCCTTCTGGGATCTTGCAACAGTGCCCGCAGGCAAAACACCGCACCCAGTTGCGGTCGAGCTTTTCGAACAGTTCGCCCTCGCGAACGTTTTCATGAATGACTTCGCGCAGTGTACTCATATGTGCCAAGTGCAGTGGCAAGGTAAATGTCAGCTTCTTGCTCTTTGATACTTGTCGCGCTGAAATTCACCGCCGTCAACGTAATTCTTGTTGGTCTCGAGGTACCCTTGCCACTTCTCCGGGAGATCATCCAGCGCGAAAATTGCCGTCACCGGACAGACCGGAACACAGGCCCCGCAGTCAATGCACTCAGTGGGATCGATATACAGTTGAGGCACTTCATCGAACGTCGGGCGGCCATCGTCATAGGTGCGGTCTTTCGCCGGATGGATACAATCCACTGGGCACACATCTACGCAGGCAGTATCCTTTGTTCCGATGCAAGGTTCGGCGATGATGTATGCCACCGGTCACCTCCAATGCATGAACCGTCGTATTAGACTTCAAAAACCGTGAGACTTGCTGCGTGTAACGCTGACCGGTGAAGAACCAGATTCACCCAGCAGACCCCAGATGGCAACACCTGCGACGCGGCCGGGTGCCAGCTCTATACCTCCAACCGAAGAACGTAGGCTTGAAGATCTTGCTACACAAACCATTAAGAAAAACACACGACATCGTTTGTGTCACCCTTTCTGAGCGAATGAGCATACCTGGGGCTTCGCCACGCGAACAAAGTCTCGCGGTGCGTTCCGGCGTTGAAGACAATCGCCTCATCGGCGGCCAGCGACTCATCTACGTACGCAGGCAAGTTGTAAAGAGAACCGAAGGGCGGCATGGCGCCCGGCTCACAATCGGGAAAGAGACTGCTGAATTCTTGCTCGGTGGCTAGTCGCAGAGACTTTCCCACCTCGGCGCCGAGCTGGTCGAGTCTCACGTGATTCGGCGCCGGAAGGACGGCCAGAATCATTTCTTCGCCCGTCCACAGAACGACGCTCTTGGCAAGTTCTTTTCCAGAGATCTGCAAGGTAGCGGCTGTGCCCTGCGCGGTGTAGGCGGTGGTGTGCATCACTACCGAGTAGGGGATTTGGTTTTCGTCAAGGAAAGTCTTCAGACGAACGGATATGCTCATGGGCGTACTCCTTTCGCCCTGTGCATTGCAAAGATTATCGCGCAGCGTAAAACAAAAAGGAACATGTACCCCCCTCTCCAGACTTGAGGCGGGGCAGCCGGACTCAGCGAACCGCTTGTTGTCCTATCCCGAGTGTGGAATCCTGAGCATTCTTTCGTGGTTAGATACGCCTCGACCCCGCGCCTGCCGCCGGCGCACCCGATGCGGATGCCGTCCGTGAGAACGCGTTTTTGTCACCTTCCTTTTCCGCGCTCTTCTCGATCTCGATCGAGCCTTTGAAGGATGTTCCGTCTTCGATGATGATTTGCGCCGTCGTCAAATCTCCGTTTACGGAACCGTTCTTCTTGATCTCGATCTTGCCTTTCCCACGGACATAGCCTTTCACGCTTCCGTACACGATCACCTCGCCAGCAATGATGTCGGCTGTCAACTTTGCTGTCGCCCCGACCGTCAGCTTCCGTTCATTGATATGGACGCGTCCTTCAACTGTTCCGTCTATGTCTAGGTCCTCGTTGCCCGAGATTTCGCCTTTCAAATGTAGTCTCAATCCGAGCCGCGACCGGTCGCGGTCCGCGGTCGCTCCTGCCGGACCCGTCGCGTCTTTGCTCGTCTTGGTTGTTCCTTCCCAAGACGGCGGAGCGGGTTTTGGCGGCTGATTCGTTTCCCAATTTTTCGGTTCCGGGGTCCGCAGTTTGCGTTGTATCAGATTTCTTTTTACTCCACATCGGAACCTCCCCGGGGGCGACGCAGCACTGCTGGCAAAGTCGGCGCTGCAATGTTTCAGGTCTCATCTCTCGTTAGCTGATATGCGTCTCTAAACACCTTCCCATCCGCCTTGAACGTAGATCCTCGCTGTTTTCTCCATTTCTTAAACAGTCTCGGATTGTTTTTCAGCTGTAGTAATGCGGACGCAACTACTTCCGCGCTTGGCATGTCTGGGTCCGCCGCAACAGAAAAGCACGTCGATTTACCGTGGTGTGAGATCTGATGTACGAATTTATGATCCACCAGAAAATTCCTATGCCCGGCTCTGAGCCAGTAAGTATCACCGCGAATTTGCTCGGCTCCAGTGAGCGCGGCGACGCGCTTCAGGTGCTTCGCGGCGCGCTGGGCAGGCGTGAATTTGGTTTGCATTTTCATCGCGAGTGGATTACTGCGCGGGGCGGAAAGCCTGGCCGTTGGCCCTAAAAGCTCCGCTCTGAGCGGCCCATTTGTCAAACAAGGCTGGATTGTTCATGAGCTGCAGCAGCGCCGTAGCAATTTCCTCCGCTTTCGGCATACCTATGTGCACGGGATAAAAGCAAGTTTCCTCGAGCGCACATTTGGGATCAGTCGTGTCTCGCAGCCGCCTGACATATCTATGGCCCACGTGAAATCGCATCTTGCCGACGTCTAGGACATAAACATCATCCACTTGCTTGGCGCCGGTGAGGGCAGCGATGCGCCGCAGATATCTTTTCGCGCGGTCTTTTGGGTCGAGGCGGTGCAGATCATCCGAACTGTTCTCAAGGGGACCGTCCGCAATTACTGCCACACCTCCCAGCTCTGAGATGTGGAGACCCTCCTCTAAAAGGTTGCTGTGTTGCTGTTGCTGCGGGGCAATTGCTCTAGCCAAAAGCCTGCGGTGCGGGCCAGCGAACACAAACCTCCACACGACCAGAGCGGGGAACGCGATCACAGATAGAATTGCGGGCGCCATAAAATTCCGCCGTCGCGGAAATGGACTGCCACTAGCGTTCGATTCAGCCCACTGCCAACGAAGTCTCACACTGCCAGCCGGGATCATCTCGCCAGCGGCAAGCGCGTGGTCAGCCGCCTGCGATGGGGTGAACCATCAAAACTTCGTTCTGCTCGCGCGTGACTTTCTCGAGGCGTTCACCGGTCGCCATGTCAAACGGCTGTGCGCCGGTCTTGGCTTCATACTCGGCAATCAATTTGTTCACTTCTTCCATATCGGCGGTTGCCGGATCATATTCGAGAAGAGTGGTATCGCCGTGAGATGAAAATGTCAGAATTTTCGCGTTCATGTTCGGTCTCCTGCGGGACGTCTACGTTGGTCTACTGTGGGAGTCGAGTCGGAGGGTTTTAGTCCCTGTATGTCGTATTGCACCGTTTCCCGGAGTTGTCAAGACCACAGCGCCCTGCAATTTAGGGCCACTTCGGGATAAGTACCGACTACCGGCCCAGCTGTTTGTGGTATAGGAAATAAACATAAGCGTTCTGTGCCTCGGCTGGGTTGTGAAAAGTGAAATAAACAAGACTTCTTGTAGTCGTCAGATTGACGGCGGGAAGGATACGCTTAGAAGTGTGGCGTAGCGGGCTGTCTACCGTTTCCGGAAAGGAGTTACGGCCAGGCTGAACGAACACAGTCCACTTTTCATCGCCCTTTTCCCTCGGAGCGTCGAGAGCAATCGCACCGATGTCATCGAATGGGATAAGCGTAACAATCACCGTACCCCTCATGCTGCCGTCGCCGCCCGTCCAACTCTGCCTAACTGAAACCGCCGATCCCACTTCCCTGACTTCAACCTGCAATGTTCCGTCGCTGCCCGCTTTCTCCGTATGGAACATCCATGTGGTGCTTATCGGCAGCTTCACGCTTGGCAAGCTGGCTCTTATCGTTGGCAGATTGTTCGCAGCGTCCTTGACCACTTTGTTTGTCCGTTCGATTTTCCTGCTGATGAAGTGGACTTCGTGGCGCGTGCGTGCCAGTTGGCTGTGCAGCTCACAAACCTGCTGCAGGGCGTCCCGGATCTGATCGAAGTATTCTTTGTGCGGAGAAGTCCGGCCCTCGCTTTCGTTGCTTTCCAGCGACGGCTGGGCACCAGCGATCAACCCGTTCACTCGGTCACGCAGCATATCAAGTCGGTAGCGGGCTTCAAGGGCGGTCGGGTCCTTCTCGACTGCTTGATCTCTTGCGGCAATCGGGCCTAGCGGGTTGAAGAAACTATGCCGTCCCCAGGTGCCTGGCCCGAAGAAGCTCAAATACGCCTCTTCGAAGCTCTGAGCATCCCGAAGTTGCTTTGTGACGCTTTCGGCCGATTCTCCTTCAATGAGTCCCCACCTTGAATACTGCAAACCAGCTGCGTAGTCTGGGATGCGAACTCCATCCTGGTAAAGCCAAATCTGCCATCGCTTATATTTTGCACGTGCAAGAGTCTCGTCCGCGAGTTGAAGAGTCTTTCCGTTTTGGACATAGCGCGGGTTTTGCTGCTCCGCGTCGGCACGCAAAAGACCCACGAACAGACAGAGGATCATGACGCAGGAAGATCGCTTCAGTCTTCCACGACGTGTTGCACACGGAAAAGATTCAGTCTCTCGATTACTCGGTGACCACTGCGACTTGGGCATCCGGAACTGCATTTCAGTATCGGTCGGCTGAATAGTCCAATCTCATCGGCGAGGCCCGGCCAAGCACGCGCTCAGCACGTCACATGGAGGACAGCGTTGGTCTTCTCACGTTCCTGTTCTAAGACTTCGATGGCTCGCGCCGTCGGCAAGATGACGAGTTCGACTCCGCGCCGCTTGGCTTCGTGCTTCACTTCCTCCATCACTGGCAGTGCACCTGTACCTGTGCCGACCACCAGGCGGCGGCAGTTCCACGGTATCTTCTCTTCCATGGACAGCGGCGTATGCCCAAAGGCATCGCGGAATTTCTTCGAAGGTTTTTTCTTGCGCTTGCGAATTTCTCCGCCGTCAATCACTACGTCGTGATGGTAAGCGACGCCATCAATACGAATGCACCCGAACGAAAGCCCATCGAATCGCATAGCCCCCATCTCCCGTTCCGGCTTGTTTCCACCCCACGAGTCAGCGCGTGTGCGCGCGCAGAGTGATTACGGTCCCGCGCTCCGCGTTAAGCTGAATCGTCTTCCACCAATCGACATCGCCAAAGTCAAACGTTCCTTGAGCGCCATTCCCGAATGTGTACGATAATTGGCTGTTCTCGATCCAGTAATCGGTGACGCCGTACGTTGTTCCTTCTTTCAGCGCGATCAGGGTGAGCTGGCCTGGCCCGGGCTCAGCCGGAAGCTTCGAATCCACCGCGGACGACCCCGCTAGTGTCGTTGAAGAGGCCGTGGCAGAATGCCTGTGCATCGCCGGAGCGCTCGGAGGAACATACGTAATGGGCGACGAATGGTTCATCGACCTCGCCGACCAATCCGTCGGCGGTGTCCACAGTTTCCACTCCACCTGCCCCGATGCCCTTGCCTGCGGGGCTGTCGACCGCGAAGTTACGGCAGCGAGGGGTACCGCCACATCTTCCATCAGCCGCAGTGTAAGCTGAGTCTCTCCCTTCAGAGTGGGGCGCGGCCCGCGTGCAGGCAGCGACAGCACCTTCCATGGCCAAAGTGGAGGAATCAGCCACTCGACCGTGTCGCGCTTCGCATGTCCACGGCCTAGAATCTTTCCTTCGCGATCCACGCGGTACCCGCGCACGCCAACGAGCTTGACTGGAACCGGCAGCACCGTATCCGGCAGGGAAATATGGTCAAACTCCAGCTTCATCCAGCCTTTGCCAACAAAATGTCCGGGATCACGAAAGCCTTCCAGGCGACCAGACAGATAGGCGCCGCGCGGGAATACCGGCTCTCCGAACATGCCCAACGAAGCGACATGGCAAAGCACCGGATCGCCAGCCTGCGCCGTCTGAGAAGAGAGTTTCGGTTCATCGACCGTACATTTCAGAAGAGTTCCTGCCGGCACGATTGATTCCTTGGTTTGCGCGGCGGCTGCAGCAGGCAAGCACAGTACGACCGCAACAAGAAAATAAACGGTACGCATATTCGCCTCCGCTTTTGCAGTCAGAAACAACTGCACAGCCCGTAAGAGAGCCAAGGGCGCACTTGGAACAGAACCTGCACTAGACAAGAAGTAGGAGGTACTACAAGTGACTGTCTGACCGGTACGCTGGGAAAATAAAGCATGGCCCACCGCGGGATTAATCTGCTTATACACCCTGGAGACACTTGGTTCAATCCCCGGGCGGCATTCCAGCAGCCGGCAGAATTCTCGTCTTTTCGGCATGCTGAAGGACAAGTTCTCCGCTAAACCGAATCTGTTCTCAGTCAGAACGGAGCCTCGTCGGAGGCGCCGGTTGTATCGGCGGACTGAGAAAGCATTCAAAAGTCAGATGGCGATTTCGGTTGCAGGCCCGTTACTGCTTCCGAGTGATCGGATTCCGAGCGGGCACCAGACGACGTTCAAGACTGTTTGGCAACGAACTCTTCGACGAAACAAAGATTCCCTACTTTCGGATTTACGAACTTGGCGCGCTGCCTTCCCCGTGCGTCTATGCAACGGGCGGGCCGCGGCGAGGCTAACTCCCAACTTCCCGTGGGCAACCCCAACCTCAGTTATCACATTCCAACTGAGCAAGATTCAGGGGGTAAGTCCGATGTTTTCTTGTAAGATGGCATTTACCCTGTGCCTTTTCGTGTCTCTCTTTGCGCCCGTTACTCACGCACAGATGGCTTCGATTTCCGGGACAGTTACAGACCAAACCGGCGCGGTAGTTCCGCACACCAAGGTAAGCGCACGGAACGACGAGACCGGCTTCTCGCGCAGCATGGAGACGGACGACAGCGGGACGTATCGAGTCTCCAGCTTGAGCCCCGGCACGTACGACGTCCTCATCGAAAAGGCCGGGTTCAAGGCTGTAGCCTTTTCCCGCGTCAAGTTGTCCGTGGACCAGGTCCTAACACTCGATGCAAGGCTCGCTCCGAGCGCCATCGCCGAGAAGGTGACCGTCAGTGGAGAGTCCGTTGCACCCGTCAACCTGAACGACGCCCAGATTGGAAACGTCGTCAGCAGTCAGCAGATCTCGGACTTACCACTCGTTCTGCGAAACCCGTATCAACTCGTCCTACTTTCGCCCGGAGCTGTCCAGAGTAATTCCTTGCTGCAAGGTTTCTCCGTGAACGGCTCTCGCGAGCGAAACAACAATTTTCTCCTCGACGGCACCGACAACAATGACGCTGAAATTCCCGGGTTGTCCCAGCCGCAGCCCGGATTGACCTCTCTCAACCCGGATGCCGTCCAGGAATTTCGCGTCCTCACGAACAACTTCCTTCCCGAGTTTGGCCGCAACACCGGAGCCGTGATTGACATCGTGAGCAAGCGCGGCACGAACGATTTTCAGTTCGACCTCTACTGGTTTGGACGCTATGACGCGCTGGGCGCGCGCGACTTCTTTAATCACCAACTGGATTCCACGGGGAATCCCGTGCCAAAGGATTCTTACGTTCGCAACACCTTTGGAGGCTCTGCAGGCGGGCCCATCAAGCGCGACCGAACTTTCTGGTTTGCCAACTACGAAGGCGAACGCTTCGCCACGACGCTTACCAACACCACTACCGTGCCGAGTGCTGCATTCAAGACCGGAAACCTTTCCTTTAGCGGCCAGCCCATTGATGTCAGCACGCAGGGTTCTCCAAATAACATCTTCGGTCTTCCCCTGGACCCAACCATTCAGCAAATTCTAGCGTTATATCCGTCACCGAACGGACCGAACGTGGATGATGCTCGCGGCCTTTTGTTTTATCCCAGCGCGTCCACCACCATCGGCAACAACGTCACGGCCGCCGTCGATCACAGGTTCACCGTGAACGAAAATCTTGCGATTCGCTACACCCTTAATCGCTTTGAAGATCCCAACATCGCTCACACGGATTTCCTTCCTGGTCTTGGCGGCACCGGAACCCTGCAACGCAGGCAAAACGCGTCTCTTCATCTAACATCCATCCTGGGTCAAAGACTTGTGAATGAATTGCGCTTCGGAGGAAACCGCATCAATTTCCCGTTGACTTGCCAGGGTCTCGAAGTCTTTGACCGCTTCAGCCAGCTTGATTCTTTTGGCCGGGGCCTCGATTTTCCGCTGCCAGGTGTCTCCGGTTTCGGCTGTTTGTTTCTCGTGGACCGGGACAACTCAAAACGTTTCAGCGGCACGTACACGTTGGGCGATGCCGTTACCTGGGTGAAGGGTCAACACACCTTTAAGATGGGCTTTGAGTTCCGTGACGTCTACTCGAACAGTACCAACAATTTCCTTTCCCGGACCACGCTTGACTTCAACAACTTCTCTAATTTCGGAGTCCCCGCATTTCAGACAGGCAATCCGGCTGTGGATTCCAGCGCCACGCTGCAAAACATGGTTTGGTCTCTCTTCGGCGCAGTCGGATCGCAAACGCAAGCGCAGTTCTTTGACAAGGGCGGCAATCGCACGGCCGATGATCTCCGAGGAGTCCGCCAGCAAGAATTCAATGCGTTCCTGCAGGACTCTTACAAGATCCTGACGAACCTAACGTTGAGCTATGGCTTGCGCTACCAGTTCAACGGTGTTCCTTCGGAAGTCAATAATCTGCTTTCGACGCTCTTCACGAGTCCCAGTGGCTCGGCCCCTTTCACCTTCCAAATCGCAGGGGAAGAACACGGATTGCCTCCGCTCTACAAAAACGATTGGCACGATTTCGAACCGCGCATTGGATTGGCTTGGGATCCCTTTAAGCACGGAAAGACATCGCTCCGGGCGGGTTACGGCATTTTTCACGACCGAGTCTTCGGCCAGTTGCTGGGGCTAACCCGCGGCAACCCGCCATTCCAACAGATCTTCTTTGCCCCTCTCTTCAATCCGATATCGGGCGGGCCCGCAGTTACGAATCTGCCCCTGCCGCCAACTCTCACTGCGACACCCGTTGTCAACGATGGCGCGGGCATTTTGCCCTTCCTGGTAGACCCGCGTCTGCGCATGCCCTACAGCCAAAGCTGGAACCTTGGGTTTCAGAACGAACTGCGGCCTAATTTGCTCATCGAAGTGAACTACGTGGCGTCAAAAGGCACGCGCCTGCTTCGCCTGGTGGATGGCAACCCGCCGCAGCCCGCGCTTGTTGCGCAGCTCGAAGCTTTTTGCGTCCCCTCCAATCCGGCAAACCAGGGTTTCAACACTCCCAGCGGTCAGTGCGACCAAACGACTCTACAGTTTGACAATCTCTGGTTTGGCGCGGAGACCGGCCTTCTGCCCTTTGATGCAGTGAACAATAATGCCTTCCTCCATGCGGAACTCTATACGAATCGAGCTTCTTCGATCTACCACGCCCTTCAAGCGACTGTCACCAGGCGTCTGGCGCATGGATTGGCCGTCCAGGCTGCATACACGTGGTCGCATGCCATTGATAACGCCTCCGATCCGCTTGTTCCCTCGACGGGCAACCAAGAGTTCCCTCGCAACTCTTTCGATCTCGCAGCCGAGCGAGGCAACTCGGATTACGACGTGAGGCAACGCCTCGCCCTGAATTACACTTGGAACTTGCCAGTCGGTCGAGGGCACAAGTATTTTTCCGAGGGAGTACTAGGGAAGATTCTCGAAAGCTGGCAATTCGCCGGCATTACGACTTTCTCCAAGGGCCTTCCTTTCGATGTTTTCACGGACCTAGACACGGCACACACAGGGGAAATCCAGCGAGCGGATCTCAATCCGAGCGGCGCCCTCGTTCCAGTAACGAACCCGCGCACACAGAGCGGTCCGAATCTTGGGCTTTTCTCTGACCCTCCATTTGGTCGGGAAGGCAATCTCGGGCGCAATCGGTTTACCGGTCCGGGAATCAACAATTGGGATATCGTTTTGCAAAAGACCTTCACCATCTCCGAGCGCGCCGATCTGGAATTTCGGACTGAGGCCTACAACGTCTTCAATCGGGTTCAGTTGAGCCAGCCCGATAACCGCACTTCGGATCTCTCTTCGTTCGGCCAATCAACCTCGGAGGTAAGACGCTCCGATGGAACGTCTGGCGCGAGGCAGATCCAAATGGGAGTCAAAATTCGCTTTTGAGCCCGCCCAGCGTCTCCGCTTTAGAAATGTCTCGCCGCGGGGAACTTTAACCCCACAGGTCTAACCCATGTTCGTCACTAAGAGGGCAAAAATAGGGTTAATTAAGTCTTTTGAAATCAGTTTAGGCCATGGCCGAGTTTTCACTACATTTTAGGATCTGAATCGGCTCGAGTCGCTCCGGCAACGGCAGTTGGAGTTGGTAAAGAATTTGTTGCTGCTCGTCATCGAGCTTGTAATGCGCCGCAACCAGATCTCTCGTCCTTCGACGGTGGGCAGCACGATGTCCACACTGTATAACTCGGCGAGCCGCTTCAGCACGTTCGCCGGCGAGTATTCCGAACCGCCTCGCTTCAGCAGATGCTTGAGCGTCACCAGCAGCGCATAACCGAGAAACGCCACCAGTACGTGCGCCTTGACGCGTCGTTCTAGCTGATGGAAGAGCGGGCGAATGGCCAGTTCGCTCTTTAGTGTGCGAAACGCGGCTTCCACTTCCGTCAGCCGTCAGTTCCGCCCCGTTCAGCAGACGGCCCTTCAGATCTTCCGGATAAAATTGATCGAAGACCACGTCGGCACCGCGCGCCTTGTGCGCGAGCATGTCCTGCACGCGCTGGTGCCGATGCGATTTGGCGTTCCCGCCATACTCGCCCGCGAGGAAATCCACCTGCATTACGTACGGAACACTTCCGACCGTCACTGTTTTCTCAAAGCTCGCCGGAATCGACTTGCCGGCCGTATTTTTTCGCTGCCCGTAGCCAAGACGACAGATTGTCTCGAGGAGCGTTTCGTACGCTTCCTCGGGTATCCCGCGGAAATTCAGCGCGAGGTCCGCATCCAGAGAACCGACATGTTCTTCGGTCGCATGCGAAAAACTCTTGAGAAGAAAGTACGGCGCCCAGCCGCCGATCACGACGACATCGGAGCCGTAGCCCTTCAGGGAATCCATCAGCTCCAACAGCAGGGAAAAACTAGTGTCCACTTCCTTGGGTTGTATTCCGCCATGGTCAGTAGCCCAACAGTTGCTGGCGAATTGCGGCAGCCTGTTCCTCCCCTCGTCCTTTGAAATTGATCAAATCCAGATACAGCTGCACGTTCGACACGACCGCCACGTCCCCGACGTTTTGAGCTCCGTAGTAAATCCCATCGTCCCCGGGAGTGAAAATCCATACGGTCGCACCGCTGGACGCGGGCTTTAGCTGCAGCTCTGCCGCCAGTTCATCATAAATAGCAACGCGGTATGGATCGCCGATTTCGCGTGGCCACTAGCTGAACGCAGTCCAAGACTGTGGGCTGCTCGCTTGGTGGATGGCGAATTGGATTTCACGGTACATCTGGTAATCACTTCGATGGCGGGAACACACAAGATCGCGTTGTGGTTGTAAACTTTACTCAAGTCGGGGAGTGGTCGCGCAACCGATAATCAGCAACCGGAGCAAACAAATGACTCGCACCGCTTCCGTAGTCTGGTCAGTGGTCGAGATTATTGGCGCCCTCTTTCTGATGTTCATCGCGGCCGTCCTCGTCATTGTGGGCATCGGATTTGCAACTGCTGTACCACACAATTTGGACGGTGACTTGGGGAAAGGTATCTTTTCTTGGCTGATCGCGATCGCGATGACCTTTATCGCCATCGTCCTGTACAGGGATTCGATTCGCCGGCTGCACTCGCTACCGATGGCCTGGTCAGTGGTCGAAATTATTCTTGCCAGCTTCCTGCTGCTCTGCGCAGGCGGCGTCGCCATTTTGGGCTTTGGAGTTGCAGAGGGCGGACCGCACGCATTTCCCGGCGACGTGCGGGCTGGAATGGTTTGTTGGCTGATGGCACTGGCCATGACCATCATCGCCATTGTTTTGTTCAGGCGTTCGAGCCGACGGCTGCGCTCGCTACGCGAGCTACGTCTGAATGAATCCGAATTGCGCTCCGAAATGGGAAAGCGCTAATGCGGTGGAAACTGCTGGTTGGCTTGGCAATAACCTGGTTCGGACTCGGGATCACGGGACTCTTCCAACACGCGGGAATCATTCCCCTCGATACGCCGCTATTTTGGACGTTGATGGGACCCGCAGTCCTTGAAGTGCTCCCTGCAATGTTATTCCAGTGCACGGGAAACTGTGTGGATGGATTCTTCGTGGATTCTGCTCACGGCCCGCCATTCCTAACGGTCCCCGGAATTTTGCTGGTATACGCCCTGCCCAGCGCCTTGCTGGCCTGGTGGGCTTTGCGGAAAATGCGCGCGCCGACGCCAAGTTCGTCGACAGGGCATGTGGGGGGAGGAATAGGAAAGCGGGGAGTGCAAACGGACCACACGTAATGCTGGTGACACGAAATGCGCATTTTCACACGCGAAGCACATTAAAACGAGGATCCAATGAGATGCCCCAACCGTGCACGATGCCGAGCTGAGTCGGAGAGCTATTCAGGCGAATCGGTAAAGTCATAAGAGGATGCTCCGCACTTGCCATGGAATCTGATCAGGTGAAGATTGACCTTGTCACGAAGCGGCCCGACGGCGGTTGCACTTTAGTCCTTATTGAAACGGGGCCGTGGATAGGAGAACAGAAGAAACAGAACATGCAACGGCTCGCCAACCGAATCGCTGGTTGCGTCAGTGCGATCATCAACGGTCACATTGCTCGGCGGTATCCAGCCACGATGGGTGTTCCGCTGACGATTCAAGTCGACTCTTACGATACACCGCGACTGGAAGTAGACATTTTGTTGGCCAAGATGCAGAACGACTTCGACAAATCCCCAGAAATCCAGGAAGAGCTCCGGTCGGGACGATTCACTTCGGCAATTTTTCTGCGGCATCGCTGGTCCGACTT
>Ga0137378_10003751_pt1 | contig 13112 bp, 7 predicted proteins | sample SagtaG_21_FD_104813 | JGI IMG/M metagenome (GOLD analysis project Ga0137378, IMG submission 104813) | Vadose zone soil microbial communities from Sagehorn Ranch, Mendocino, California, USA - Sage2_L_60_16 metaG | ecosystem: Environmental > Terrestrial > Soil > Vadose zone | place: USA... | reverse complement strand
TCGGCGGTGACGGTGCAATGAACGATATCGGATTCCAGTCGCTGTCGCGAATGCTTGCGGCCGGCTGCGACATCAAGGTCATCGTTTTAGACACGCAGGTCTACTCGAACACTGGCGGGCAGACGTCCACTAGCTCCTTCAAGGGGCAGGACGCCAAGATGAGTTTCCACGGAACAGTGATCCATGGAAAGAAAGAAAACCGGAAAGAGCTCGGCAACATCTGCATGATGCACAAGGATGTGTATGTCGCGCAGACGACTTGCGCTCACGTCAACCACTTCTACAAAGCCGTCATGGAAGCCAACGCCTATCCCGGCCCGGCGATTGTCAACGTGTTCACTACATGCCAGCCCGAACACGGCGTCGGCGACAATATGGCCGAACATCAAGCGAAGCTGGCCGCCGATTCGCGCAGCTTTCCGATATTCATTTACGACCCGCGGAAGGGACCACAATTCAAGCAGCGTCTCAGTCTGGCCGGAAACCCAAACGTGAAAGAAGACTGGTACGTCCACCCGAAGACTGGCGAGCCCGTCGACTTCATCACCTTCGCTCGTTCGGAGGGCCGGTTTGCCAAACACTTCGACAGAGAAGGCAATCCTTCAGCAACGCTGATCGCCACCAAACAGGAGCGGCTGGAAAACTGGCATCTTCTGCAGGAACTGGCGGGAATCAAGTAAAACGAATTGCGAATTGCGAATTTGGAGAGGGTTTACAGGTGAATTTTCCCGCAAATTCGAAATTCGCAAGCGCGTACTGACTGATGGCCGCATGACCCACGAACTGGACCTGATGCGGGGGAACCTCCACGCCGAAGGGCTGCTGATGGCCTACATCCCGAAGCAGAAGCTACTCATTCAGGCCTTCGGTCATTCGATCTAATCGAATTTTCGCCTATTTATTGTAGAATCTAGCCGAACAGAAATAGCAGTTCCGATCAAAGATCTGTTCTGGTTGTGATTCTATGCGTTTTTAGGGGGCGGTACTGAGCATATCCAATTTCTCAAACGTAACTACGGTCGGTTTAATGCAAGACATTCAATCGCTAATGGACAGTCGTAGGAATTATCAGGGCAATATACGGGTCGACTCCGCTCGGTGCATTGTTCTGTTCCCTGTGTTCGTAACGCTAGGGCTTCTCCTCGGTTGCACAGCGAATACGGCCGCGCCGCCGCCGCCTTCGGGCGTCCCGGTCGTCGTTGCAAGGGTGTCTCAAAAACTGATGCCGGTCGAAGTCACCTCCGTAGGCAATGTTGAACCGATTTCGACGGTAGCGATAAAGGCTCAAATTTCGGGTGAACTCCTTGAGGTTCATTTCAAGGAAGGTGATTTCGTCCGCAAAGGTCAATTGCTATTCACGATTGATTCTCGGATCCCCCAGGGTCAGGTAGGGACAATGCAAGCCAACATCGAAAAGGATGAAGCCCAACTGAAACAGGCGGAGGCCAACCTCGCCCGGGATACGGCTCAATTGGAGTATGCCCGAGCGGAGGCGGAGAGGTACGCGACGCTTCTGAAGCGGGGCTTGGTCGCAGCGGACAGCTCGGAGCAGACGCGGTCACAAGCAAATGCGTTGGAGGAATCTGTGCGCGCCGATCGGGCCGCGATCGAGAATGTCCGCGCCATTCTTGTCGTCGACCAGCACGCGCTCGGAGGCGCAAAGCTGCAGTTGAGCTATTGCACGATTTACTCTCCAATTGACGGCCGTACCGGCGCTGTGATGGTAAAACCTGGGAATCTCGTCAAGCCTGTCGATGTGCCTATCGTCGTCATCAATCAGACCAGTCCGATTTACGTCAATTTTACGGTCCCACAGCAATATTGGCCGGATATCAAGAAGAACATGAACGAGGGTGTGCTCCATGTCTCGGCCGCAGTGCCGCAGGATTCCGGCCATCCAAAGCAAGGTAATGTGATTTTCGTCGATAACGCGGTCGATGCGACTACCGCGACACTCCACTTAAAAGCGACGTTTGAGAATTCGGAGAATCAGTTCTTGCCGGGCATGTTTGTCAGTGTGTTGCTGAGGCTCTCCGAACAACCCAACGCGACGGTGGTCCCCACGCAGGCTGTGACGGAAGGCCAAAACGGAATGTTCGTGTATGTCGTGAAACCCGATAACACCGTTGAGATGCGACCGGTCGTGTCAGGCCATACTTACGGCGGTGAGGCGGTCATCGATAGCGGGCTCGGACTCAATGAAGTCGTCGTTACCGACGGCCAAACGCGGTTGGTACCCGGAGCCAAGGTGCAAGTCACAAACAATTTGAGCGATGTGAGCCATCCCTAAGCTGTAAAAAAGGATGATTGTATGAGCATTCCCGAACAGTTCATTCGACGGCCGGTCGCAACCACATTAGTGATGGTTGGTATTTTGATGTTTGGCATCGTGGCCTATCAAGCGTTACCGGTGAGCGACTTGCCCAACGTCGACTATCCCACCATCCAGGTCCAGGCGAGTCTGCCGGGCGCAAACCCGGATACGATGGGGGCGGCGGTCGCCTTGCCGCTCGAGAAGCAGTTCTCCACGATCGCGGGCCTGGATTCGATGGTCTCGCAAAATACACTCGGCAACACGCGCATTACGCTGCAATTCAACCTGAAACGCAATATTGATGGCGCGGCCCAGGACGTGCAAAATGCGATCACGCAGGCGAGCCGGCTATTACCGCAGAACATGCCGTCGCCCCCATCCATCAGGAAGGTCAATCCAGCCGAGCAGCCTGTCCTCCAACTCGCGCTCTCCTCGGCCACGCTTCCGCTCTCCACGGTGGACGAATATGCTCAAACTTTAATCGCGCAAAGTGTATCGACCGTCAGGGGTGTCGCTCAGGTGCAGGTGTGGGGGACGGCAAAATTCGCGGTCCATGTTCAATTGGATCCGCATGAGCTTGCCACCCGTCAGATCGGTATCGATGAGGTCAATACTGCACTCAATGATGGGAATGTCAATCTGCCCGCGGGTGTGCTCTGGGGGCCTCAGCGAACGGTCACTCTGCAGGCAACGGGACAGCTCTTCAAAGCATCCGATTATGGAAACTTGATCGTCGCTTATCGCAATGGATCGCCCATAAGGCTGGCTGATCTTGGGCGTGTTGTCGACAGCGTTGAGAATCCTTACAACGCTTCGTGGTATTACGACGCGAACGCACCGACAGGTGTGCGTGCCATCCAGCTTGCAATTTCCAAACAGCCCGGAACCAATGTTGTCGAGGTGGTGGATGGCATCAAAGCGATGCTGCCGACTCTCCAGGCACAACTGCCTGCTGCGATCTCGATGAACACACTCTACGATCGTTCCCTCACGATTCGCAGTTCCGTCGATGATGTCAAGTTCACGCTCGAAATTGCACTCTTCCTTGTGGTGCTGGTTATTTTTCTCTTTCTACGCAATCTGTCCGCGACGGTGATTCCCAGCCTGGCCCTGCCTCTCTCATTGGTGGGCACCTTTGCCGTCATGTATCTGTCCGGCTTTTCACTGGACAACCTTTCCCTGATGGCATTGACGCTTTCGGTCGGATTCGTCGTCGATGACGCGATCGTCATGCTCGAAAATATTGTCCGGCACATGGAAAACGGAAGAGGAGTGTTCGAAGCGGCGCTGGCTGGCGCAAATGAAATTGGTTTCACGATCCTATCCATGACGTTGTCGCTGGCGGCGGTCTTTCTCCCCGTCCTGTTCATGGGAGGAGTCCTCGGCCGGTTGCTCAATGAATTTGCCGTCACGATCATATCCGCGATTTTAGTGTCGGGTTTTGTGTCCTTGACGTTAACGCCGATGCTTTGCAGCCGCTTCCTCAGATCCCATCGTAACGAACCGCACGGCCGCCTGTTCAACTCCGTCGAGAGGGTCTGGGACGGGCTCGCAGACAGTTACGATCGCTGCTTAAGGGTCGTACTCCGGCATCAACCGGCAACCATGATCGTTGCATTGCTCTTGCTGGTGGGGACCGTCTACCTTTACATGATCATTCCCAAGGGTTTCCTGCCGAGCGAGGACATCGAACAATTCAACGCCACAACTGAAGCGGTAGAAGGCATCTCGTTCAACGCAATGCTGGAACATCAAAAACAAGCGGCCGAAATCGTTGCTCGAGATCCCGCGGTTGCCTATGTGATGTCCCAAATCGGCGGTGACGCGCGGAGCATTAATCAAGGGCAATTGAACGTACGCCTGAAGCCGCGCGCGCAACGTCCACACGTAGAGCAAGTGATCCAATCGCTGCGGCCAAAACTTGCCAGAGTACCTGGAATCTCGGTGTACATGCGGAATGACCCACCCATTCGAATCGGCGGCCTGCAAAGCAAAGCACTGTTCCAGTTCACGCTGCAAAGCCCGGATACACAGAATCTGTTTCGTTCAGCGGTGGATTTCGAGGCAAAGATGCGGGCACTGGCACCACTGGCGGACGTCAGCAGTGACCTTCAAATCCGCAATCCTCAAGTCAGCGTCGTGATTGCGCGGGATAGCGCATCTGCCCTTGGCATCACTGCCAACCAGATTGAGGATGCTCTTTACTCCGCCTACGGCTTGCGGCAAGTCTCAACAATCTTTGCGCCAAATAACCAGTATCGCGTGATCGTCGAGCTCGCGCCGGAATACCAGCGCGATGCAAACGCGGTCTCCATGTTGCACATCCGTTCTAAAACCACGGGACAACTCGTTCCGATCAGCGGCATCGCAAAACTGTCGAACAGCTTGGGCCCCCTGTCCGTAAACCACCTGGGACAACTTCCAGCCGTCACCATCTCCTTTAACCTGCGGCCTGGTTTTTCAATCGGGGATGCCGTGAATCAGATTAATGATCTGGCGCGAAGTTCGTTACCGTCGACGATCACGACGACATTTCAAGGCAATGCCCAGGCATTTCAGTCCTCTCTCTCGGGATTGGGCATGTTGGTTCTCATGTCCATTTTGGTGATCTATCTCGTGTTGGGTATCCTGTATGAGAGCTTCGTCCATCCCATCACGATTCTTTCGGGTTTGCCTTCTGCCGGTTTCGGCGCTCTTTTGTCTCTATATCTTTTTCACATGGCTGCGGTGAAGGGATGGGTTTCACCGTTGCTGGATATGAATCTCGACATTTATGGCTTCGTCGGCGTGATCATGTTGATCGGTATCGTTAAAAAGAATGCGATCATGATGATTGACTTTGCAATCGAAGCCCAGCGAACCGAAGGACAAACGCCGGCAGAGGCGATTTACCACGGATGCCTGACGCGATTTCGGCCGATCATGATGACTACGATGGCGGCATTGATGGGTACCTTACCGATCGCGCTGGGTCTCGGCGCAGGAGCGGAGTCAAGACGAGCTCTCGGCGTATCCGTAGTGGGTGGGCTTTTCTTCTCTCAAATCGTCACGCTCTTCCTCACCCCTGTCGTTTACCTTTATCTGGAGAAGGCGCGGCTCTGGAGCAGGGAATTATTTGCCCGAAGGCATCCACGCGAATTCGATGTGGCGTCTTCGTCCGCCGGATCCATTTCGAGTATGGGCGACGATTAAAGAACCGCTAGTCACCAAGGCCGAAAAGGTGCGGGGAAAGAAAGGGGTAGGCGGCGCTCTGTGAGCGCCGACAATTCCCGCTTTCTTGACGGCCGTCCCGCTTGACCACACCTATGCACGATGGTAGTGTTCCGCCCCAACCTCATTCGGATCGAGCCCCGATGCGAAGATTTTTTTGCGAAAACGTTCCTTGCAGCTTTTTTTACATCGAATTCCGCCGGATCATCGATCAAAAAAAGGAGTTGGTCACCATGAAATTCGTTTGCGTGTTGATGGCTACGCTCTTATCCGCGACGGCAGTTCATGCGCAGCAGGCGATCGCGCCGAATCCGTCGATTCTCCCCAACTACATAATGGGACCAAGCTGGTTTCCAACCATTTTGAAGCCGTACCAGCAAGAGCTGATCAAGCCCCTGGTAATGGAGAATTCGCCACGGCTGCATGACCTGATTCGCAACGGCAAACTGAGGCTGTCGATGGCGGATACCCTCGCGCTCGCCATCGAAAACAATCTCGACATCGCCGTGCAGCGCTTTCTGCATCCGATCGCCGAAGCAGACGTCCTGCGCGCAAGTTCCGGACAAGCGGCGCGCGGCATCTCCGGAGCGCTTGTGCCGAGTGGTTTAACCCAGGGTGCCTTGGGTGTCGGCGTCAATCAGTTCCAGGGTGCTGGCGGCGTCGGCAGCGCGGGAGGCATTAGCGGCGGCGGTGGAGCTGTACAGATCCCGCAGGTGGGCACCTTTGATCCATCAGTCACGATAAACTTCAGTTTGGATCGCACGTCGTCACCTCTGAACACATTGCAGGTGGCCGGGGTGCCGCAGGTGAACACGACCTCAACTGCATTCAGCAGCAGTTATACGCAACTGTTTCCGACGGGAACAAGCTTTACATACAACTTGAATGGCATCCGGCAAAGCTCGACACAGCAGTTCCTGCTCTATAACCCTGCCGTCATCAGCCGTTTCACTGTGGGCATCAATCAGCCGCTGCTGAACGGACGCGGGGTTCTGCCAAATAAACGATTCATCATGGTAGCTGCGAACAACATGCGGACGTCAGACGAAATCTTGCGTCAGCAGGTAACAGCTACAGTCGTTCAAGTGGAGAATGCGTACTGGAATCTCGCGGCGGCGAACGAAGCCATCCTCGCGGCGGAGCGGACATTGGAGGTTGCTCAACGTTTGGACGACGACACAAAAGGCAAATTGGAGGTAGGGACGGTAGCTGCAATCGAACTGGCATCTACCGGATCAGCTGTTGCAGCAGCCCAACGCGACCTGATTGTTGCGCAAACCGACTTTCAGCTTCAGCAAGCTCAGTTCAAGAAGTTATTGAGCAAGCGAATTGATCCCGAGTTGGATGCCGCCACTATCGAGACAACCGACGAGTTGCCCGAGCCAAACCAAAGAGACGTGCCGGAACTGTACACGGCGCTTGCGGCTGCTCTCGAGGAACGGCCTGAATTGCGCATCGCGCAGCAGGACCTCGCCAACCAGGACATCAGTGCACGTTTCACACGCGACGCTCTCCTGCCGAGTGCACACGTCTTCAGCCTCTACGCGGGCGCAGGACTCGCCGGTGACAACTCGAAAGCGACAGCAGGAGCCAGTAAGTCGTTGTTCCAGGATTTCTCGGCACAATACCCGGAATATGCCAGCGGCCTGAGCCTGGTGATTCCACTTCGAAATCGGGCTGCACAGGCCGACAATTTGCGTGCGCGTCTCGAACAACAGCAGCTTGAAGTAGGCGCACAACTGCTGAAGCAGCAGGTCGAGCTGGAAGTGCGCGAGGCGATGGTTAGCCTGACGCAAGGGAAGGCGCAGGTCGAAGCCGCCAATGAGGCGGTGAAGCTTGCGAGTCGAGTGCTGGACGGGGAGCGAGCGAGGCTCGAGTCGGGAGTGTCCACGACTTACAACGTCATCTTGCGCCAGCGGGACCTCGCTGCGGCTCGCCAGGCCCAGATTACCGCGTCCGTAACATATGCCAAGGCGCTGGTCGACAAGCATCGCGCAACCGGGGGAACGCTCAAAGAAAACGGCATCGAACTCCGCGATGCGCTCACAGGCGAAATCACGAGGCACCCGTCGCCTCCATTCCAGGCGTCTCAAAGGTCCAACGCCGAGTCAAAGTGATGGTTCAAGACCGAATAGCAACAAATCGGCCGATGGGGCACAAGAAGCTGCATGCTTTCCTGGGCTTTTTGTGCTTCTTTGTAGCTAATGTTTCCGCGCCCCTCGTGGCGCAGCCGGCCAACATCGCGCCACCCGCTGGTCCAATCGATCTTGAACTGTTGAGCCGCGGGAAACCTGTTTTCCCGATGGTGTGGAATGCTTATCGTCCGGTTCCTCTACAGCCGGTCGACTCCAGCAACGGACCAGGAGTCTTGCGCTATATACAGCAAGGGAAACTCGCACTCTCTCTATCTGAATACCTGCAGTTGATCGTTGAGAACAACCTGGCGGTACAGGCTGCCCGATACAACTATCTGATCGCCCAGGTGGACCTGCTTCGTGCGCGATCCGGCCAGGCGGCGCGCGGAGTACCGTCCGCACCTCTACCTGGAGCCCTGTTCGCAGGCGCGATTGGCGCAGGCGTAGGAAACATCTCGAATGTATCCAACGGAGGGACAGGCGGGACGGCGATTTCCGCTTCAGCGAGGCAGGTGTTCGGCGGACCGCGCGGCATATTTGACCCTACTCTGTCGATCAACATGAGTTGGGATCGGGTCGTGGATCCCTTGAATTCCACACGCGTGGCTGGAACTTACACCGTTGCTACTCAATCCTCTGTTCTCCAAACGCGGTTGCAACAAGAACTCCCATTTGGAACCAGCTACTCCATCTCCTTCAACATGCAGCGCCAGACGACGACACAAGCGCACATTGTCTATAATCCGGCTTACACGTCTTTTTTCAGCCTGGATGTCTATCACCCTTTGCTGAACGGGGCCGGCCGAGCCTTCACCCAACGGTTTGTGGCCGTAGCTGAGAATGACCGGCGCATTGCGCACGAAGCGTTCCATGGTGACCTGGCCAATGCTCTTTCCACTGCCGCGAACACGTACCTGGATTTTGTTGCCTTGCGGGAAAGGCAGCGCGTGGCAGAGCGGGCGCTGGCCCTGGCCGAAACAATCTATAAATCCACGCAGGAACGGATTGAGCTTGGCAAACTGGCGGCCAGCGACTTAATCACGGCAGAATCACAGGTCGCCTCGACCCGGCGCGACTTGATCGTTGCCCAAACGAATACACAACTGCAAGAAGTACGCCTCAAAAGTCTCATTACGAAAATGATCGGCCCGGCTATCGACGCAGTCCCATTCGAGCCCACCGACGCGCTCGAGCGAATAATCGAGACGCCGATCCCACCTCTCGACGAAGTGCTGAGGAACGCCATGCATAAGCCTGCGATACGTCGAGCGGAACTTGCACTGGAAAACGAGCGGATTGCGGAAACTTTCACGCGCAGTACGCTACGCCCCACGCTCAGCGTCTACGGCCAGGCCAATGCCTACACACTAGCGCCGGGGACGAGCGATGTGTTTCGGCAAATGTTCCGATTTGCATATCCCGAGTATGGGTTGGGATTCTCTTTGACTTTTTCCATAAAGAACCGAGCCGCTCAGGCGGACAATCTGCGGGCGCGCCTCGAGCGGCAGCGCGGAGAGGTGACCCTGGAGCAGACAAAGGCTAACGTGGGTATCGAGGTTCGGACCGCAATAGCGAATTTGACTCAAAGCCGATCGCAGGTGGAGGCAGCACACAGGGCCGTGGCGGCGAGTCAGGAAACAGCGGATGCCGAGCAGGATCGGTGGACTTTCGGCATCTCAACTCTGGACAACGTCAATCAGAAGCAAGTCGACCTGATGCGCGCTCAAGCAGCGGAGATTCAGTTGCGCGTGAACTATGCAAAGGCTGTGATTGCCCAGGAGTCGGCGGTTGGCATTCTGCTCGAGAACCACGGCATCGACTACGAAGAGGCGCTCAGGGGAAGTCTTTGGAAAGGCCCTACGCTCAAATAGCGCAAATCATAGGATACCGCGGGTAAAGCTCGCGTCAGCAAGTTCGAGTGTGTTGAGCCATCGTCTTTCTCCTAACGGTTCGTTGTTGACAGATTGGTGTTAAAAACACACCCGTCGGCACAGCGCCGAGGATTCTCTCCGCGACGGGGAAACACGTTCCCAGAATTCCATCTGGGCTTTGAGTTTGCAATCCGTGTATTAAGTCCTCTTAGTCTCTTCCTTCTTTGGCTCTGCCGATCCATTGAGCTGCCCGAGCAGTTCCGGAAGATTGATATTCAGCGCCTTCAATTGCTCGAGGACGTTGAACACCAGGCTCGGTGAAGTCTGGGCGAAACGCGTGATTCCGGAGGTGGCCGAACCGTTGCTGCTATCAATGACAACCACCTTATCGATGCTACCCAGAGGCGCCGCGATGGCAGAGAATACGGGAGCGGCCGACTCGATGACGGACGGCAATTTTTCCAACACCGCTTGAAGTTTTGCGGCCTCGTTAAACTGCTTCCATGCTTCGGCCTTCTTCAAGATCGCGGCGGCCTCGGCCAGGCCCTTCGCTTCGATGGCGCGGGCTTCGGCCAATCCGATCGCCTCGATCTTCGCGGCTTGCGCGAGGCCTTCGGCTTCGACCGCCTTTGCCCGGCCTAAGCCTTCCCTTTCGAGCCGCTGCTGCTCGGCTTCGGCCAGCGCTATCAAGGCCTGGCGTTTGCCATCGGCTTCGATCGCCTGCCGTTGTTTCTCGGCTTCAGCTCTCAAGATCTGCGCCTGCTGCTCGGCTTGCGCGGGTTTGATGATCGTGGCTTCAAGCTCCCTTTGTTTTCTAAGAACCTCCTGTTCTTGAACAGCGATCTGCTCTTGCGTACGGATGCGGTCGATCTGGATCTGCGCCGCAATCACATTTTGCTTCGCGCTAGCCTCTGCGAGCGGGCCGGCCTGAGTGGCGCGTGCCTGTTCGGCCTGAATTTCAGCCTGATACTGCGCTTGCTTGATCTGAAAATCGCGCTGCGCTTGTGCGATCTGCGCTTCCGCATCGAACTTCACGCGTTCACCTTCCTGCATCGCAACGGAAGCCTTCATCTTGGAGTCGCGTTGCGATTCAGCTTCACCGATTTCAGCGTCGCGCTTGACCTCCGCTGTCCGGCGGCGGCCGAGAGAATCGAGGTACTGCTCTTCGTCACTGATTTCCAGGATTGTCAGAACGTCCACACCGATTCCCATACGTTGCAAGTCCGTCGCGGCTTCGGACGTGAGCTTCTGAGCGAAGCTTTGGCGGTCGTTGTTGATTTCTTCAACGGTAAGCGTCCCGAGTATCGACCTCAAGTGTCCTTCGAGAGTCTGGAAGACCACGCGCTTGATCTCGTCGTGGTTCATTCCAAGGAACCGCTCGGCAGCGGCTTGAAGAAATGTGTCCTCGCCTCGAATTTTCACGTTGGCAATCGCCTTTACCGAGACGGGCACGCCTTTGAGCGTATACGCGCGCTTGATCTCCAACGGAATGGTCATGACGTTGAGCGAGAGAAACTCCACCTTTTCGAGTAGCGGCCACCGCATACCGGCTCCGCCCTTCACCATGCGGTATCCGACCGCAGTACCGTCGGGCAGGCGGCGCTCCCTTCCGCTAAACACGGCGACTTCATTGGGAGACACCTTGATGTAATTTCGGCTGTAGAGCCATGCTGCGATAATGAGCGACAAGAAGACGGCTACAACGATGATTGGCAGCAAATATTGAACAAGAGTTGACATATCCAGATTCGGCATCACTCCTCCTATTTACTTCACCTTCGGCCGAACGATGACCGACTGCCCGGTGTCCGATTCGATTGTCACCACGGAGTGCACCACGATCGATTGTCCATCTGCCGCTTTCGCAATTCGATCCACCAAAGTCTCTCCAACAAGGCATCGGATTTGTCCGAGGCCGCCAGAAGGAATCGTGACCGTCACTTCCGCAGTCCTGCCAATGAGGTCCTCACGCCTCACATCGGACGAAGACTGCTGCGAGTAAAGGAACCGCGCAAAGGCAAAGATAATTCCCGCAAAGAAAACGCCGCTTAACCCGCCGATCACCGAACTGGTGACAATGCCGGCCCCCATCTGGGTCGCAATGGCCCCCGTTCCGCCGAACGCCGTCACGAGAACGCTGAGGACGCGTGTCGAAAAGAAGCTTGGCCCGCCATGCTCGAAGCCGCCATGGACAAGATCGGCGCCGTGGTCAAAGAGCTCACCGACGAACAACGAAATTAAAAGAAACAAGAATCCGAGCGCCCCGATCGCGACAAACACCGCAAATGCAAGATTGGAGGCCATAGTCAACTCCTCAATCCGTCGATATGTCTGTACGCGGGAAGACTATACAATAATCGCGACATGAAGGTCCTATATCTCAAAGAAGAAGATGTTGAGCGCCTCGTCTCCGTCGCCGAAGTCATCGACGTGCTCGAGCTGGCGTTTCGAGATCAGGCCACCGGCCGGGCATTCACCAATCCTCGAACCAGGCTTCGCATGCCGGGAGGCACGCTTCATATGATGGCCGCCGCGATCCCCGGGTATTTTGGGTACAAAGCCTACACCGTTGCGGCCGGGAAAGCCCAGTTTCAGTTTTTCCTATTCGAGGCTCAAACGGCCGAACTTGTGGCGATCATGGAAGCCGACCGGCTTGGCCAGATCCGCACAGGCGCGGCGACCGGTCTGGCGACCCGAATTCTTTCGAATCCGGGCGCCGGCGAAGCGGCCTTATTCGGCGCCGGATGGCAGGCCGAGACTCAACTGCTTGCGATGGACGCCGTCCGCAACCTGCAACGGGTGTGGGTGGTCAATCGCAAGCCGGAACGCCGCGAAGCATTCATCGCCAGAATGCAGCCGCGTGTCAAAGCCAGGCTTGTGCCGGCCGGCTCTGCTGAAGAGGCCGTACGCTCCAGCCAGATTGTCACCACAATGACGAACAGCCGCGAGCCGGTATTCAAAGGCGAATGGGTGCATGCCGGTCAGCACATTAACGCCGCGGGTGGCAACATGCTGCTTCGTCGCGAGATCGATGATGAGACGGTACTGCGCGCCCACCGCATCGTTATCGATTCCATCGAGCAGGCGAAGGAAGAAGTGGGCGAGTTTCTTGTCGTGATTGAAAGCGGCCGGCGTCACTGGGAAGACCTCGTCGAGCTCCGAGACCTCGCAGCCGGCTGGAAACCCGGGCGAACAAGCCCTGACGATATCACCCTCTTTAAATCCCAGGGCCTGGCCCTGGAAGATGTCGCGATCGGCAAGCTGATATATGAGCGGGCCGTAGGGCGCGGAATGGGGACACGATTAGAAATCTGAGTACTTTCATAACAACGGTGACGTATTCGCCCTCATCCGGCCCTTCGGGCCACCTTCACCCAGAGGGAGAAGGACCATTCGGAAGGCTAGTCCCTCTCACTCCGCTGATCATTACCCACAAGTCGTCCGCTGGACACAGGCGTCTGGGACAACGTGCGGGAAAGGCGAAGTCCCCTCCTTGTCCAAGGAGGGGACTTCGGCTTTCCCTTCAGTTGTTTTCAATGCCCCCGTGTCCAGCAAAAGATGTGGGACATGGCAAGCTCCGGG
>Ga0137378_10003750_pt1 | contig 13113 bp, 14 predicted proteins | sample SagtaG_21_FD_104813 | JGI IMG/M metagenome (GOLD analysis project Ga0137378, IMG submission 104813) | Vadose zone soil microbial communities from Sagehorn Ranch, Mendocino, California, USA - Sage2_L_60_16 metaG | ecosystem: Environmental > Terrestrial > Soil > Vadose zone | place: USA... | reverse complement strand
TGGTGTGGCGCCCGGCGCGCAGCGAGCCCGAAAGTTCGCCGACGCGCGCGCCGGCGCTGGCGATCAGCGTATTGATCAGCGTCGACTTGCCCATCCCCGACTGGCCGATGAGGACGCTGCGCTCGCCTTCGAGCAGCGGCGCCACCGGGGACGCGTCACGCTTCGCCGATATCTCGATCACGCGATAGCGCAGTGCTTCGAACTGCGCGAGACGTGACTTCAGTGTCGCAAATTCAGGCAGGTCGCGCTTGTTGGCGATCAATGCGAAGCTGCAGCCGTTGGCTTCCGCGGCGATGATCCAGCGGTGGACAAGCTCGTCATCATAGGGAGGATCGGGCGCGACGATCCCGAGCACCTGCGTGACGTTGGCCGCCAGCAGCTTTTCGCGATGTGCGTCGGAGCGGAAGAACAGCGAGGTCCGCGGCTCGACTGCTTCGATGACGCCCTCGTCGCCGATGAGCGAAACCTGTGCGCGGTCCCCGCAGGCCAGCGCGAGATGTCGCCCTCGATAAAGGCACGAGATCGTCCGCCCGTCGTCGAGCCGGACCGCGCAATGTCGCCGGTGCGTGGCTGTGACGAGGCCTTTCACGCTAGCTTCGTATCGAATATCACGTTCCCCCTGAGGCATTCAGTATGCCGCAGCCGATCGAAGACGAGCTGTAGCCTTGATAGCGCGCTATGGCAGCTGAAACGCTGGCGATTGTCCCGCGCTATGATGGACACTCGTGCTTCAAGCCAGCCCAAAATGCTATTAATTCGATCATCGGACCGAAGTCCCACTGTTTTGCCGAGCGCGATTCCACGTTCGAAAAGTTCCTGGTTGCATTCACTGAAAACTGCAGCGAGCCACTCAGTCCATCCCAAAAGTTACACAGAGCGTTCGGATACCATCCTGCTTGGAACGGAAAAATAACCGTCGTGTCGCGCCTCGCCCCAATCGTACTTCTGTCAAACCATCGGACTCGGAAACTCGGGGAGAAGCTCGCGTCAAATGACTCATGGTCGTTATAGGCAATGCTAGTCTTCGCCGCGATTGACGTCGAATTACTGCCTGTCATCACGAATCGCCGCGTTGCCGAGATGTCGACCCCGGGTGTCCAGTCTGCCGTGCCACTTTTCCAGGTTGCCAGCGCGACGCTTGTCCCACCGCCTAAATCGTTTGAGAGGCTGGTGATATCTGGCGGTCTAGGTGTAGCGCGAATACTCAGCTGATGAAGAATGTACGGCGTGATAGGTTGGTTTGGCACGAGCTTGCTGAACCGCAATTTCTCAACGGAGACAAACCCGTTCGAGTTAGCGGAAGACAGACTCGGGTAGCGATCTAAGTCCGCGCTTACCGTTAGCGAAACGTCACCCTGATCGAACTTCGTCCCGGCGCGTCCTTGTATCTTTGGATCGAACCTGAAACTATGGGTAGCCCTTGAATGTACAAGCTCCGGATTAGTGTTATAGCTAACTGGCAACGCAAATAGCACATAGTTTGTCGATAGATTAAATGGTTCGTAGAGAAGGGCCGGCTCCACGCCACGAGTCCGCGTCACCAGGAACTTTCCTGCGTTCTCCAACGTCTCGTTAGCGCTGGAGTTAATATCAGTAACGAGATCCGGCTGCTGGCTCGCCGCGCTTGGCGTCAGAAATGGGTTTGCGAGGATTGCGACGAGCAACGCAATCCCTTGAGAGCTCCTTGGTCGAGACTGGCTTGCTGTCCTGTTGTTTTTCTTTGCTGTCCTTATTTGTAGTCCGACAATCCCCATTGTTCTTCTCCCTCTTGAGCAGCTCGATACGGTCGACGCGTTTCGCCGAATTGTCCAGCGCATCGCTCCTTATGTCGGTGTCAAGATCCGCATTGCCTCCTTGGGCGGCGCCCGTTAGCAAGAAGACAGCAGCAAATAGCGTCGCTTTTCTAAGTGTGTCAAGCATGGTAGGGCCGACCCTGCTCGATGGGCGTTAGTGTGGACAGCCTCTAGTTGTTTAGAAAGACTTCGACCTTGGCCGCGCAGATGCAGTCGTTGAGCGTCACGCCGCCGGCATCGTGGGTCGCGAACGACACGACGACGCGGTTGTAATGAACGGAAAGGTCCGGGTGGTGGTCCTGCCGGTTGGCGATGTACGCCAGGGCATTGACGAAAGCGATGGTGTGGTAGTAGTCGGCGAAGCGAAACGTCTTGCTGAGCCGGTTGTCCGCGTAATCCCAGCCGGGAAGGGCGCCAAGGCGCTGCATCAGCTCGGATACGAGCAGCAACGGCGCGCCGGGACGGCAATTGAGCGCGGACAGCGCGGCGAGCTCAGGGCTCATTCGAAGCGATAATACTGCTTGTTGAGATACGCGGCGATGTGCTCTTCCTCCTCGGGGAAATAAGCGGTGCCGAGCTCGGCGTTGCAGTAGCTCACCTGCGCAAGCAGCTGCGCCGGAGAGCGCACGCGGCGGTCGCTGCGGTTGTAGATGCGATCGGCGCCGCCGTCGAAGCGACGCGCGTGGCACGCGACGCAATCCTTGTCGTTGAGGGGTTTCCCGAGGCCGGGGTCGCCGCGCGCAAACGGCGCCGGCGGGTTCGAGAGCGCGCCCACGCTCGCGCACAGCGCCGCGCACGCAAGCACGTAGCGCAGCCGGCATCTCGGGTTCGACGCGGCGCCGTGTCGTCGGGGCTTGAATGTCATGAACGCTCCTTCAGTGAGGATTCCGCGTCGAGACGCGCGATGCGCGCGGCCGCGGGCGGATGCGAATCGTAGAACGCGGAGTGTAGCGGGTCGGGCGTCAAGGTGCTGGCGTTGTCCTCGTAGAGCTTCACCAGCGCGGCGACCAGCGCGGACGCCGATGCGTTCCGTGCCGCATAACCGTCGGCTTCGAACTCGTGGCGCCGCGAATACAGCGCCGCGAGCGGCGATGCGACAAAGGTAAATACCGGCAGCGCAAGCATGAACAGCACCAGTGCGACGCCGTAGCGCGGCGCCGCTCCGGGTACGCCCAGCCCGGCGTAGAACCACGGCTTGCCGACCAGCCATCCGAGAACGGCGAGCAAGACCAGGCTGCCGGCGGCGAACCACGCGGTCCGCTTGAGAACGTGCTTGAGCTTGAAGTGCCCGAGCTCGTGCGCGAGTACCGCTTCGACCTCTTCAGGGTGCAGGCGAGCGAGCAGCGTGTCGAAAAACACGATGCGCCGCGCGGCGCCGAATCCAGTGAAATAGGCGTTGCCGTGGCTCGAGCGTCTCGAGCCGTCCATCACGAAGAGCCCCTTGGCGGCGAACTCGCAGCGCGCGAGCAAGCGCTCGACGCGCTCCCTCAGGCTCGCGTCGGCGAGCGGCTGGAACTTGTTGAACATCGGCGCGATGAGCGTCGGGTAGAGCGCGAGCACGACGAGCTGGAAGGCCACCCACGCGAGCCATGCATAGAGCCACCACAGAGCGCCGGCGCGCGCCATCAGCCATAGCACCAGCGCGAGCAGCGGAATGCCCAGGACGGCTGCGATCAGCGCGCCCTTGGCGAGATCGATCAGCCATAGCCCGAAAGTCATTCGATTGAAGCCGAACCGCTGCTCGATGACGAAGGTCCGATACCAGGCAAGCGGCAGGGCGACGACGCCGGTGAGCAGCGCGACGGCGACGACCAGGGCTACATCGCGCCAGAGCGCGTCGGCGGGCAGGTTTTCCGACCATGCCGCCATCGCGGCCAGGCCGCCGCCGAGCGTCAGCACAAGCAGCACGACTGCGTCAAAGACAATGTCTACGGCAGCCAGTCGCGTGCGGGCGACGGTGTAGTCTGCGGCCTTGCGATGCGCGTCCGGCGCGATGCGGTCCTTGAAATGCTGCGGCACCTGCTCTCGATGCGATGCGACGTGACGCACCTGTCGGCGCGCAAGCCAGAGCTGTATCGTGATAGATACCGCCAGCGCGAACACAAAAATCGAGGTAAATACGGTCGTGGAATCGGCCATGCTCAAACCGCGCGTGAAGCGTATGCGAGAATAAGGTTTCGCGAGCCCCTATTTTACGCTATCCCGAAAATGCCCCAGGACGCCGCGCGCCTGATCTGGATCGACATGGAGATGACCGGCCTCAGCCCGGAGACCGACCGCATCATCGAGATCGCACTGGTTATTACCGACGCGTGGCTCGAGCCGGTCGCCGAAGCCGAAGTGCTTGTCGTGCACCAGGAGGCCGAGACACTCGGCGGCATGGATTCATGGAATCAGTCGACGCACGCGCGCTCGGGCCTGGTCGACAAGGTGAAGGCGTCGAGTCTCGACGAGGCAGCGGTTGAGCAGCGCATGCTGGCTTTTCTGCGCGAGCACGTGCCGCCGAAAGCGTCGCCCATGTGCGGCAATTCGATCTGCCAGGACCGCCGCTTCCTCGCGCGGTGGATGCCGAAGCTCGAAGACTATTTCCACTACCGCAACCTCGACGTGTCGACGCTTAAGGAGCTGTGCAAGCGCTGGCAACCCGAAATCGCCAAGGGCTGGGTCAAGCAGGGTAAGCACGAGGCGCTCGCCGACATCTACGAATCGATCGATGAGCTCAAGTATTACCGCGAGCACTTCATCAAGTCCACTTGAATTCCGCATGATGAAGTTCTGCAGCAACTGCGGGTCACCCGCACTTGACTTCCGCATTCCGCCGGGCGACACGCTCCCGCGGCAGGTGTGCTCGGTGTGTGCGACGATCCACTACGTCAACCCGAAGATCGTCGTCGGGTGCCTTCCGGAATGGGAAGGGCAGGTGCTGCTGTGCAAGCGCGCGATCGACCCTCGGCGCGGACTGTGGACGCTGCCTGCCGGTTTTCTCGAGAACGGGGAAACACTCGCCGCCGGCGCGCTGCGCGAGACGCTCGAAGAGGCGCGTGCCCGAGTGGACATCGGCGATCTCTACACGGTGATCAGCCTCCCGCATATCAGCCAGATCTACGTGATGTTTCGCGCGCGACTTCTCGATCTCGACTTCGGCCCTGGGACTGAAAGCCTGGAAGTCCGCCTGTTCAGCGAGGAAGACATTCCCTGGAACGAGATCGCATTCCGGACGATTTCGCGGACGCTGCGCAATTACTTCCTCGACCGCAAGCTCGACGCATTTTCTGTCCACGTGAGCGCGCTGGAAAAACGCGCCGCACGAGATCCTTCGCTTCAGGCCGCGGCGTGATCGGAGGGTCTCGAGGTGTTCGACGCGTTGCACGCCTTGATATCGACGACGCTGCCGTCGGAGGACGACGCGACGAGTGCGCCGAGAGGCCGGCAGCCGTCGCGCCAGCACAACGCCCAATCGCGGACATAGGGGGATACGGCAAGCTTGAGCGCATCGATGCGCTTCGCGGCGGGCGTCCACGTCCACCACCCATCGCGCAACACCGCGTCGTCAGGCGGTTCCATTCCGGCACCCATGCCCTGGATGCGCGCCTCGAGGAGGACGAGTCCATCGCCCTGGATGCGATAGTGCTCTTCCCAGCGGGTTTTCTCGATCGAATGCTGCCATGCCAGCGTGAACTCGTCGGCAGGCAACGTCGCCCGGATCACACCGGCGACGAACAGGCAGATCGCGTTCACGCTGCCGCATTCACGCGTGGGCGCGAGCGAAACCAGTGCCAGGCGACGATCGCGGCGGACAGCGCAAATCCGACCTCGTCGGTCCAGGGAATCGCCACGACCAGGAGGAAGGCCGCGGCGGTGGCGACGATCCGCTCGGGCCAGTTGAGCGGCGCACGCAGATACCCGATCGACGCGGCGCCCCAGAGAACGATCGCGATGATTGCCTTGAATACGACGTACGCGGTATCTAGCAGCGTTCCTCCCTGCAGCATCAGCGCGGGATCGTAGACGGCCATGTAGGGAATCACGAATCCGGCGATCGCGATATGCGTCGCCTTCCAGCCGATGCGCATGGGCGACGCCTTGGCGATCGACGCCGCCGCGAAGGCCGCCAGCGCCACCGGCGGCGTGAGATCGGCCATGATGCCGAAATAGAACACGAACATGTGCGAGACGATCAGCGGCACCTTGAGCGTGAGCAGCGCCGGCGCAGCGATCGCGCTGGTGATGATGTAGTTGGGTATGGTTGGAATGCCCATGCCGAGCACGAGGCACACGGCCATCGTCAGGAACAGCGACAGGAACAGGCTTTTCGAGCCGATGTCGAGCACGAAGCCGGCGAAATTCGACGCCGCACCGGTGAGGGTGAGGACGCCGATGATGACGCCCACGATTGCGCACGCGATGCCGACCGTGATCGCCTGCTTCGCGCCATCGATCATGCTGCCGCGCATGATGGCGAGCGTGTGGCGCCCGCCGCGGATGACGAAATTCACGCCGATCAGCACCGCGATCATGCTGATCAGCGGCCAGATGCCGTACTTGAAAAAACTCGCCGTGGCGAGCCCCAGAATGACCCAGAAGACGATCCGAAACAGCATCGAGCCGAATCCTGACGCGATACCGACGCCGAGAATGAGCATTGCCGTCAGCGCGAGCCCCACGATCCCCGAGAACATCGGCGTGAAGCCGTCGAAGAGCATGAACACCAGGACCGCGAGCGGGAGCATGAGATACCACTTCTCGCGGATCGCCCGCCAGGGGTTCGGGCAATCCGCCTTGGGCAGGCCGTGCAGGCCTTTGCGGCCGGCCTCGAGGTGCACCATGCAGAACGCGGTGAGGTAATACAGGATCGCAGGAATCACAGCAGCCTTGACAATGGTCACGTACGGTACGTTCAGCGTCTCGGCCATGATGAACGCGACCGCGCCCATGACCGGCGGCATGATCTGCCCACCCATGGAGGATGTCGCCTCGACGGCGCCGGCGAAGATCGGCGAGTATCCGAAGCGCTTCATCAAGGGAATCGTGAATTGGCCGACGGTGAGCACGTTGGCGACGCCGGAGCCGGAAATCATTCCCATCATGCCGGAAGAGATCACCGCGACCTTGGCGGGCCCGCCGCGGGCATGGCCGACGAAGCCCAGGGCGATGTTGTTGAACAGGGCGATCATGCCGGCGTGCTCGAGGAACGAGCCGAAGAGAATGAACAGGAAGATATACGTTGCGGACACCAGTGTCGGAATGCCGTAGATGCCTTCGCTGCCGAGGTAGAGTTGGCCCACGATCTGGTCGAAGCCGTAGCCGCGATGCGCGATCGCAGACGGAAGATACTGGCCGAACACGCCGTAGGCGAGAAATACCGCACACACGATAGGCAGCGCAAGGCCCAGAACGCGACGAGCCGCCTCGAATACCATCACGATGACGATCGAGCCGATGACCAGATCGGCGACCGTCGGGTCGCCCGAGCGCTGAATCAGGTCGGCCTCGAACACCCAGTGATAGAACGCCAGCGCGAACCCCAGCATGGCGAGTGCTGCGTCGTACCAGACGATCTTGTGCCGGTTTGCCTTGCTGGAGACGGGGTAGATGAGAAACGAGAGCAACAGCAGGAAGCCAACGTGCAGCGACCGCGTGACCAGGCTCGACAACGGGCTGAATGCCGCGATGAAGAGCTGATACGTCGAGAACGTCAGCGCCGCGCCGGCGACGATCTTCCACGCGATCCCGGTCAGCTCGCGCTTGACGCCCGTTTCGTCGAACGCCGCGTCGGCCGGCGGGGTCGTTAGCGGCGGGACGTTGGGCGCTGTCACCTCATCGTCGTTCCCGCGAAAGCGGGAACCCAGCGACGTTTGTTCGAAAGACTCTGGATCCCCGCCTTCGCGGGGATGACGCATCCGTTTTCCAATCGCGGTCCCTCATGCGGCGGGCTGCGCTTGGACGAATGCGTCACTTGATCATCCCGACTTCGCGATAATACTTTTCCGACCCTGGGTGCAGGGGGACCGGCATGCCGTCCAACGCGTGCTTGAGATCGATCGCCTTGGCGGCCGAATGGGCGGCGCTGAGCTGGTCGAGACCCGTCCAAAGCGCCTTGGTCATTCCATACACGACGTCGTTGCCGACGCCGTCTTGGGTGACGAGATAATTCTGCACCGCGGCCGCAGGCACGTCGGCAGTCTGACCGCGGTAGGTGTTCGCCGGGATCATCGCCGGCAGATACGCGGGATCGTTGGTCTTCTTAACGATGTCCGCGGGAATCGGCACGACGACGATGTCGACGGAGGTCGCCAGGTCGCGCAGCGCGGACACGCCCAGCCCCGCAGACTGGAGCGTCACGTCGATCTGGCGGTTCTTCATAAGCTCGACGCTCTCGCCGAAGGACAGGTATTCGACCTTGGAAAAATCCTTGTACGACAACCCCGCCGCAGCGAAGATCGCCCGCGCATTGAGCTCGGTACCCGATTTGGGCGCGCCGACCGAGACGCTCTTGCCCTTGAGGTCCGCGAGCGTCTTGATTCCCGAGTCGGCGCGCGCGACGATCTGGATGTAGTTCGGATAGATCGCGGCGATGCCGCGCAGCTTCTTGAGCGGCGTTTTGAAGCCCGCGTCTTCACTGCCTTTCCACGCATCCGACAGCGAGTCGCCGAGCGTGAACGCGATTTCTCCGCGCCCTGCCTGCAACAGATTCAGGTTCTCGACCGACGCCTTGGTGGCCTGCACCGAGGTTTTCATGCCAGGCATCGCCTTGCCGATGTTGTTCGCCAGCGCAACGCCGAGGGGATAATAGACTCCGCTGGTGCCGCCAGTCAGCACGTTGATGAACTGTTCAGCGGCCAGCACCGGAGTTGCGGTAAGCGCGAAGCCAAGTAAGCAGCGCGCGAGGGATTTGCTCATGCGTCCTCCAAAGAAACAGCGCATGGGAAGGCGGAGTGGGATCGCTTCGCTTCGATTGGGCGGAGTTGTTCGTGAATTATAGCGTACCGGTCGCGTAGACTTATCTCACGGCCATCCTCGCCCGGCGAGGACACGGGCGCGTGATGCGACCATCATGGTTCAGGGAGAAAGCAGTGCGAACGGTGGATAGGCTTCTCGATCGCTATGGCGAGTTTCACCGCAACCCCACCAACAAAGCGATCCACTGGGTTTGCGTACCGCTCATCGTATGGAGCGCGCTCGGCATGGTCTGGGCCGCCTCGCCGGTCGCCGCTTACGCCGTCATCGCGGCCTCGATGGCATTTTATCTCTGGCTGTCGATACCGCTCGCGTTGGGAATGGCGGTAGTGATCGCGCTGATGGCGTGGCCGCTGGCGGTGCTCGGCTCGCGTACGCTGCTTCTTTCCGTCGCGGTGTTCGGCGTGGCGTGGATCGGCCAGTTCATCGGGCACGTGATCGAGCGCCGCAAGCCCGCGTTCATCGAGGACGTGCGCTCCCTGCTCGTGGGACCGGTGTGGCTGCTCGCGGATCTCTACCGGAAACTCGGCATTCGATACTGACCACCGCCAACCGCAATCGTTTGTTAGCGCAGGTGGTCGAACACCAAGTCGTTTTAGGCGAGCTTGTTCTTGACGAGCTTCGACACGCCGTACATGAGGAGCGCGTGCGGGTAGCTGCATCCGTGAACGGTGACCGTACCGCTGCCGGCAAGGATAGCGGTCAGCGCATCGGCGTGGCTTCGAGGCCGCGTTGATAGCCGATGGCGATCGTGGCGCCATCGTCGGCAGCCACGGCGTGCTGATGTGCAAGCGCGGTCAAGGCCGCGCAGACAGTCAAGCCGATAGACCGAAAATATGCATGCATTGCGTTCTCCACGAGAGTTCCGACATTGAGCGGCGCGGCCGCAGGAATCCAGATCGCAATGATGAAAGCCGAGGCATCGTCGATACGCTCCTGCAGGTGACCGACAATTAATAGTCCATTCTTAGAATCACTTTCGTACCCGACTTCCCATCAATCGTGAAAGTGAAAGTTCCGTGCGCCTGATCGGTGAACTCCAAGGTAGCGGTACCCGCTTGTCTTGTCGTTACCGCACTTGGCATGAACGGCCCGTCAAAAGGCGGACCCGTAGTCGCATAGAGCACGCCGGCAAAAATCGAAAGGCTGAGCCATTTTCCGGATTGCAGTGAATACCACACCGGTTCGTTGCCAGGACCGTATGTGAGCCAGGTAGCAAAGACCTTTGCGCTCCGATGCTGGTGCAAGCTCAGGCCCCACCCGGGTTCCTGCGGGCACCACCAGATGTCGGTAAAGTCGAAGCGAGGGTTGATCTCCTTGTTCGGCGCGGCGACAGCAGCTGGCACATCGCCGTTTGCCGGCATGACTTCGTCCTGTTTGGCTTCGCCTGCGCTCGGAGCCTGCAATGGCCGAGTCGCGATCGGTCGCCGATCCGGCGAGCGCACGCAAAATGACGGCGTAAGTCCATTGACCGTGAGATTGCTCCCGGGTCGCCCCGAGCACATCGCTGCTAGGATATGCGTGGGCTTGATCGCGCCCCGCATGATCTCGTCTTCATCGCGCGCGTGCACGCGATCGATGAAGGCGGTGTCCCATGCGTTTGACACATCGAAATTGTGGCCAAACGTTCTTTCGATAAACGGGTCAACCACGTTGGCAAAAGGAATAAACAACTCGAACCCGAAATGTTCAATCAGAAGCGGCAGGATATCTTGTGCACGAATGCCCTCGAAACCATCTGTGGAGCAGTCCCAGTTTTCATAAAGCCCTTCATACCTTTGGAGGAGGTGGTTGTACGTGTATTTCTTCGGCAGCTCGCGCCAGTATTCGTGAACGATGGATAACGCCTCCGGCCAACGCATGTGCCCGTTGCGACCGACCATGTCGCAGGTCACAAAGAAGCCCGTCGGCGCCAAGCTGGACCTTATTCCGCCAAGCAGGCCCTCGAGATTGGCAACGTGATGGAGCGAGTTGTTGGCGAGTACGCCATCGTAGCTTTTCGTTGGAGTCCAGCGGTTGAAGTCGGCGCATACGGGAACGATGTGAGCAGCGAGACCTTGTTTCTTGGCGGCCTCTGACGCATTGTCGAGCAGCTGCTTGTTCAATTCGACACATTCGATCGAGAAATTCCGATGCCCAAGAGCGAACAGCTGTTCGGCCAGGCGTAGCTCCGTTTCGCAGTTACCGGCTCCAACGCTGAGAAAAACACGCTGAGGAGACGAGCTTGCCGTGTACGCTTGGGAAAAATAGTGGCAATACAACGCTTCGGGATGCGAGAAGCCGAATCGCTCCAGCGACGGGCGAAGATGTTTGTTCGACCAGTAGTTGTAGATTGCCGGAAGCTTGTATGTATCCTGGCACCCGCTGAAGAAGCGCTGCTCGGCTTCAAGCCGATGCGTGTAACGCCGCGAGAACGGCGCTACTGCCTGTAGCCAACGCTTTCCGGAACGCGCGAGCGCACGCAGTCGGCTGGCGCCGTATCTCAAATCCAAAGCGGATCCTTTGCGGGACCGTGGGCCACACCACAACGCGCCTTCAGATCGTTGCAGGACACGGTTTGGTTCGTGGACCAAGCGAGGTTGAGAACTCTATTCTACTTCTGTCGCTATTCGACCAGCTTCACACCTCCGGCCAGCAGCGCGCGATGCAGCTCGTCGATGTGCGCGCGACCGGTCGTCTCGACGACGCAGACGACGCGCACTTCGGACAGGTCCGGTCCCGCGAAGGCGCGATCGTGGACGATTTCCTTGATGCTCGCGCCGGTCGCAGCGATCAGATCGGCGAGCCGCGCCAGCCCGCCCGGACGGTCGGTGATCGAGACGGTAAAGCGCGCCAGGCGGCCGTCGGCGACCAGCCCCACCTCGATCACGCGGTCGAGCATGGATAGATCGATGTTACCGCCGCAAAGGACGAGCACGACACGCTTGTCCTTGAGCTCGGGCAGCTTGCCGGCGAGAAACGCGGCCAGCGGGGTCGCGCCCGCTCCTTCGACGACGCTTTTTTCAAGCTCGATCAGGCGAAGGATCGCGAGCGCGATGGACGCCTCGTCGACGGTAACCACGCGATCGACGACGTTCTTGAGCACCGAAAAGGAGTGTTCGCCGACCCGCGCGACGGCGAGACCGTCGGCAAGCGTCGGCCGAATCGGCACGTCGACGGGGGCTCCCGCGGCGAAGGCGGCCGCGAGGCACGCGGCGTGTTCCGCCTCGACGCCGACCACGCGCACCTCGGGCCGCAATGCCTTCACGGCGGTGCCGATCCCGGCGATCAAGCCGCCGCCGCCCACGGGCGTGACGATGGCTTCGACCGTCGGCGTCTGCTCGAGGATCTCGAGTCCCATGGTGCCCTGGCCGGCGATGACGTCGAGGTTGTCGAAGGGATGCAGGAAGACGAGATTGCGCTCCGCAGCAAGCTCTTCCGCTTTTGCCCGCGCCTCGGTCAGATCCGCGCCGTGCAGGACCACCGTCGCGCCGAGCGCGCGGCAATTGGTGATCTTGATCAGCGCCGCAAAGCGCGGCATCACCACTGTCACCGGAATGCCGAGCAGGCTGCCGTGGTAGGCGACGCCGAGCGCATGATTGCCGGCCGAGGCCGCGATCACGCCGCGCTTGCACTGCTCGGGCGAGAGCCGCGAGAGCGCGTTGCGCGCGCCGCGCTCCTTGAAGCTGCCGGTGCGCTGCAGATAGTCGAGCTTGCAATAGATGTGTGCGCCGGTGAGCTGCGACAGGGGGATCGATTCGACGCAGGGCGAGACGTAGAGGCCGCCCGCGATTCGCTCGCGTGCGGCCTCGATGTCGGCGAGCGTGAGCCCGGTCGGAGGCATCAAGTCCTGTCGTTCTCGAGCCAGCGGCCGACGATGCGCTCGAGCCCCACGCCGCGCGGCGTGAAGCCGCACGCGGCATAGAAACTTTGCTCGTCGTCGGTGAAGAGATACACGTGCTGGCCTTTCAGGGCCTCGCAGAGGATTTCCAGCATGCGCCGGCCGATGCCGCGCCGGCGATATGTCGACTTTGTCCACATGTCGACGATGTACGCGTTGCACACACCGTCGGAGAGCGCGCGCGCGGTCCCGACGACCCTGTCTGCGTCAATGGCGTAAACGCAGCGGAAGCTCGACCGGAACGATCGCTCCATCTGCGCGGGCGTGCGGCCGTTGTCGAAATGGTCTTCGGCCAGAGCTGCCTTGAGGCGTACCCAGTCGATGCCGTCGCTGGAAGTGGTGTAGACGATCGCCATCGGTACCCCAGGGCTAGAACGGCAACGCTTTTCCGGGCATCGACGCGTTCAATACGCGCCTGAATTCGCCCTGGATACGCTCCAGTGCGTTCGAATCGTCGGCCTCGAAGCGAAGCACGATGACCGG
>Ga0137378_10003744_pt1 | contig 13127 bp, 10 predicted proteins | sample SagtaG_21_FD_104813 | JGI IMG/M metagenome (GOLD analysis project Ga0137378, IMG submission 104813) | Vadose zone soil microbial communities from Sagehorn Ranch, Mendocino, California, USA - Sage2_L_60_16 metaG | ecosystem: Environmental > Terrestrial > Soil > Vadose zone | place: USA... | reverse complement strand
CGTCGCCTGCACCGCCACTAAATCGAAAGGTGCGGGTATTTTTGCCTCGAAGCAATGCTCGGCCAGGCGCGAGGCCACGAAGGCCGTCCAACCCAAAACCCAAACTTTAAGGTAGTTCTCGCGGAAGGCACGCAGTGCGAGCAGAGAGGCGCCCAGCAGGATCAGCAGAGTCAATTCTGCCGCCGTGGGCCTCGCCAGGCCAAGCCTTGCAACCGTATTCCAGATCGACCAGAGGGATGCGCTCATCGCGTTGCGGACGTACGTCTTCCTAGCTTTTGAATATCATGGCCCGGCCCTTTATCGATGGAGTTTCCGGACCTGAATGATTACTTTCGGCATCTCGCGGGTAGGTTACAATCGCCGATAGACTTTCGTGTGTCCCCAATGCCAGATCGCATTCTTGTAGTTGACGACGAAGAGCCGATTCGCGAAATTGTCGCTTCGATGCTCGGAACTGCCGGATATGCCTGTAAACAGGCGGCTTCCGGTATGGAAGCCCTCGCGGTTCTCACCTCAGGGGAAGAGTTCGAGTTGATGCTCTCGGACCTGATGATGGCGGACCTGGACGGCATTGGCCTGTTGGAGCGCACGAAGGAAAGATATCCTGACATGCCGGTCGTGATGGTTACCGCCGTGCATGACATCTCGGTGGCCCTGGCCGCCATTCGCAACGGGGCGTACGACTATCTCCTGAAGCCTTTCGAGCGCGAGCAACTGCTCAACACCGTCAGCCGCGCCCTGGAAAACCGCCGGCTGAAGGTGGAGAACCGCACTTATCAAACGAACCTGGAATCGCTGGTCAAGGCCCGCACCGATCAACTGCAGGCTACCGTCCGAGAACTCGAACGTTCCTACGATATTACCCTTGAGGTCTTGGGGGAGGCGCTCGACTATAAAGACCGGGAAACCGAAGGCCATTCCAAGCGGGTCACCGCTTTTACGATCGCCATCGCCAAGAACATGGGAATTCCCAAAGAGCAGATCGAGATGATCGCGCGCGGGGCTTTTTTGCACGATATCGGCAAGATGGCTATTCCCGACAATATCTTGAACAAGCCTGGGAAACTCACGCCGGACGAATTTACTGTTATGCGCGAGCACTGCTATCTTGGTTACAAGCTGGTGCATAAGATTCCTGTGCTCAGGGAGGCGGCCGGGATCGTCTACTCCCACCAGGAACGTTTCGATGGAACCGGATACCCTCGTGGGCTCAAGGGGGAGGAGATACCGTTGGGGTCCCGGATCTTTTCAGTTGCCGACACCCTCGACGCGATCACATCGGACCGGCCATACAGATTGAAGCAGACGATGCAGGCGGCTCGCGCCGAAATCCAACGGTGCAGAGGCACTCAGTTTGACCCGGACGTGGTCGATGTTTTTCAGCAGATGCCAGATGACATCTTTGAAGAACTCAGGCGCGCCATCGGCGCCCAGATCGATCCTCTGGCCTATTCCGCTGGCGCGAAGGACTAACACTCCCCGGGCAAGGTAGTGACGTTAAACACAATTCCCCCGGATTGGGCATTTCACGAGGCCGGGAATTTGAAGTCGTCTAACCATCTAAAGCGATTGGTGTGGGCCGCAGCGTCTCTCATGGCTGTGCTGGCTGCGGCCTGCGCATTCCTTCCCAGGGGCCTCGCCTTGGCCGCTGTCAGCGACATTGTGGGCGGAATGCTCATGCTTTTTGCCCTGTTCGCGTTCGCTTCTCACGCTCCGGTGTGCAAAGGCCGCATGCGTTGGTTCTGGATACTTCAGGCCGCTGGATGGGGGCTATGGTTCTGCGACCAACTGGTTTGGATCGCTTTCGATCTGATCCTGCAGAAAAAAGTACCGGCCATGTATCCCGCGGATGCTCTACTATTTCTCGACGGAGCGCCCATGATTGCGGGCCTGCTGCTCCGGCCGCATCGGCAACCCTCGGAGCGCAGTGCGCGGCTGGGCGTGCTCGATTTCCTGCTCCTGTTGCTATGGTGGCTCTACCTGTACGTGTCATTCGTCGTCTGCTGGCAGTACATCTCGCCGAATGCTGGCGTGTATAGCCGGAACTTCGATGTGCTCGCGACAGCGGAAACGATCGTGCTCACTTGTATCCTTCTGGTCTTCTGGCGCGAAAGCTCGGGAGGATGGAGAACGTTCTACGCATGTTTTTGCGGGGCTGTCGTGTTCAATGGCATCTGGTTCTACGTTCTGAACGGCGCGATTGAGAGAGATGTGTATTTCACCGGCAGTTGGTACGACATTCCGTACTGTGCGTCGTTCGCTATATTTACGGCGGTGGGTTTAATGGGAACGGGCTTGTCGCCGGCGACCGAGACCGTCGCTGACGAATCATATGGTTCGTGGATTACGAATCTGGCGATGGTGGCCGTGCTCTCGTTGCCCATCATCGCGGTCTATGCACTGCTTGATCCTCATCTTCCGCGTCCGGCGTCGAATTTCCGGGTTCTGGCGACACTGGCGACCATGTTTATGATGGCGTTCCTCCTGTTTATTCAGCATCGCCGCCTGAACCGGGAGTTGCGGAGCACCAACATTGTGCTGGAGGAGGCTTCCCTCACCGATCCCATGACCGGACTGCGCAACCGCCGCTATGTCTCGGCGACGATTGAATCAGACGTGAGCCAGTCGCTGCGCTCTCACGCCGATGGCCGCGATCCGCACTCCCGCGATTTGGTCTTCTATTTGATTGACGCCGACAACTTCAAGGAAGTGAATGACCGCTACGGACACGACGTCGGCGATAAAGTGCTGGTCGAGATGGCCCGGCGTCTTAGCTCTTCCATTCGTCACTCCGACGTTCTGGTGCGCTGGGGCGGAGAAGAATTTCTGATCGTTTCGCGGTACACGGATCGCAGCGATGGCGAATTGCTGGCCCAGCGGGTTCTTTCGGCGGTGGCAGACGCGCCGTTCAGCCTCGGCGCATCAGGAGAAACGATGTATCGTACTTGCTCCCTGGGCTGGGCTGCGTTTCCCTGGTTTCCCGACAATCCTGCGGCCATCAGCTACGAAGAAGTTCTCACGCTCGCGGATCGCGGGCTCCACCGGGCAAAGGCGTTGGGCAAGAATCGTGCGGTGGGCATTCTGCCGGCGGCCGGGAAACTTCCCGCCACGACGATTGAGGGATTGCACTCTGAGGCGCTGCAGGTCGATCTGCTGGCCGTGGCCGGACCGGCACTGGAACGCAAATAGATAGGGTGGAATATCGTCTCTTCGCAGTTCTCGCAGGCAGCAATTTCTTGCTTCCTCCCATCCAATCGGATAAGAATTCCATGGTCAGGGAGATTCCTATGTCCACTCGCACGCTACGTTTCCGCGTTCGTTCTTCCGCGCTGGTGATCGTCTCCTTCTGCGCGGCGATGGTTGCACAAGATGCTCCGCCCGTGCCCATCAACGTCGTGCCGCAAGGCACCGTATTTCTCATCCAGCTTTCGGATCGGATTGACACCAAAACCGTGAAGGCAGGCGATCATTTCCATGCCCGACTGGCGGAGCCGCTGGTCGCAGGGAGCGGTCAGACCATCGAGGCGGGGAAGAAAATCAAGGGACATGTCAGCGCGGTCGAACCGGGGCTGCGTACACGTATCATCCTGAGCTTCGAAGAAATTGAAACTGCGAACGGATGGGTGCCGCTGATCGCGACGGTGACGGGAGTCCCGGGTGAACATGGTCTAAGGCAGATCGGCGAGGAGGGAGAAATCGGGCGCCAGGGGATGACCAAGGAACAGATTGCCGAGGCTGTCATCGTTGGAGCCGGCGAAGGCGCGGCGCAAGGCGCACGATCCGGTGGGAAGCGAGGAGCCGCGACTGGCGCTGGTTCCGGGGCAGCGGCCAGCGCTTTCTCGGCCTTTGAATCAGGACACGATCTTATACTCGACAAGGGGACTGCGCTCGAGATCCGACTGGATCGCAATTTGGGCGTTCCGTCGCGATGAGATTGTAGGACGTTCAGTCGTAGGATCTCGCAAGATCAGCGCTGTGCCGCGTTCCTAGAGAGAGGGAACTTTGTTGGAAGTGTCCTTCCACATGGGATAATCCCTCCCGGAGGGCCGCCATGAAATTCCCGCGTTTTTTCGTTGTAATACTTCTCCTCTCTGCAAGTGCGGCTGTTGCGCAGGATCATCCCGCAGTAAGCGCGCAGCCGAATACGATTTACGTTGGCGCGGATGGCAAGTTCGAGTCTGTGCCCGACACGGCTCAGATTCAATTCAATGTTTCTGTCCAGGACGAGACGTCGCAAGCCGCCTTTCAGCGGGCTTCGAAGAATGTGGAGCAGGTTCGCCAGGTACTGCGCAACAATGGGATTGAGCCTAAGGCTGCGACGATTGGATTCCTCTCCGTTCAACCCGTATATGAGTACAAGCCGAAGCAGAGAGTCATCGGATATCGCGTGACCACCGATGTCACATTGAAGCTGAAGGAATTTTCAAAGGTCGGCTCCATTACCCAGCAACTCGCGGACGCCAACGTCGGTGAGACCCTGACACTCAGCTACACGCTCGAAAACATTGACGACGCCAAGAACAAGGCCGTCGAAGACGCGTACCGGCGGGGGCGCAACTCAGCTGACACGCTGGCTCACGCCAGCGGGCGAACGCTGGGAGAACTTTCCTACGCTTCAGTCGACACGTTTGAGAACCCGCGGGTCGTGATGCCGCGAATGGCTCGTGCCATGTCGGCTATGGCTAACGCGGCGCCGCCGGCCCCGACGGAGGAGTTCACGCCGCAGACCGTGACGGTTACGGCGCATGTGAATGCGCTCTTCAATCTGAAGTAGTCAGAAGACGCCTGTCCCACACGGCGATCAGAGAATCGCTGGCGCAGGATTGCCTGCATGTGGAGTCGCGCCTAGCGGATCGACTTCGAGCGTCAGCCCATCGATTCGGCGCACCACCACGAGTTGGCCTGCGGGCAACGCAGAGGAAGCGACTGCATCCCACAGTTCGCCATGCACGAAGACTTTACCTTGGGGCGAGAGCGCGGTCTGCACGACTCCAGTCTCACCGACCAGGCCCTGCGCTCCGGTGACCACTTTGTTGCGCCGCGCTTTGATGGCGATGGTCATCAGGAAGGCGGTAATCAGGCCGAATGGGATGCTGACGGCCAACGCCGTCAGCAGGTGTACGCGCATTTCTGGAATGGGCGAATCGACCAAGAGCAGGCCGCCCAGCGTGAGCAGCGCGATTCCTCCAATGGTGAGGACACCATGAGTCGCGAACTTGGCTTCAGCGGCGAACAGAGCGAAGGCTCCGAGAATCAAGCCCAGCGCTGCAAAGCGCGTGGGAAGGAAGTTCAGCGCGAAGGCCGCGAGCAGGATGAAGACAACGCCGACGGTGCCAGGGATGACCGCTCCGGGGTGGTTGAATTCGACGTAGAGTGCGAGTGCACCGATCACGAGAAGAAGGAAGGCGATGTTCGGGTCCATCAGCGTATCGAGGATGGTTTCCTTGAGGGTCATGTCGAAAGGAACCACCGGCTGACCGATGAGACTGAGCGAAGCGGATTCACCGTTGAAGCGTTTGAAGTTCTTTCCCTGCATCTGACGGAAGAGGTCTTCGGGACTCGAGGCAACATAGTCGATGAGATGCCCCGCGAGGGCCTCCTGCTCGGTGAAGGACTTCGATTCCCGCACGGCAAGCTCGGCACTTTCGACGTTGCGTCCGCGCTTGGAAGTGACGGAGCGCATGAGGGCTGCGGCGTCATTCTCGATCTTTCGGTTCATTTCGTCGTCCGGCTTGACCTGAACCGGACCAATGATTGTGACCGGGTGAGCGGCTCCGGCTGCCGTTCCGGGAGCCATGGCAGCGACATCAGCAGACTCAAGAATGAAAAGTCCCGCGGAACCAGCATGCCCGCCGGTGGGCGTCACGTAGACGATGACCGGAACGGAGGATGCAGAAATTTTCTCGATGATCTCCCGCGTCGAGCTGACTAGGCCGCCCGGTGTATTGATCTCGATCAATACGGCTTGCGCATTGCGGCGGTGGGCTTCGTCGAGGGCGCGGGCAATGTACTCCCCGCTGATGGGCTGGATCGTGTCGTTGACGACGACCTTCAGGATCTCGGCCCGAGCGGGGAAGGAGAAGAGAGCGACGGTTGCGATGCTGACGATGAAGCGCAAGATCAAAGAAGTTTTCATATTTGCTGTCAGGGAGTGCATAGGTCCTTCGCTTCGCTCAGGATGACAAGGCTATTGTCCCTCTATTTAGCTGGGCCGGTGTGAATTTCTTGTGCTGTAGGCGCTGCGGTCGCAGCAGGAGCGCGTTGATCGGCAGTCCATCCCGGCAGGTAAGTGCTCCCAGTAATCAAACGGGCGCCTCGTTCGTAGGTGACATAGGACCATGCCCACTGGATGAAAACCAGAAGGCGGTTGCGAAAACCGATGAGGAAAAGAATATGAACGAACAGCCAAGCTAACCAGGCGAGGAAGCCGGAGACATGGATTTTGCCGAACTCCGCAACCGCGGCGGCGCGGCCAATCGTTGCCAGGCTGCCTTTGTCCCAGTAGTGGAAGGCGGGGCGGGAGGCAAAATCCCCGCCCTCTCGCAAAGTGCGCGAGAAGGACGGGGCACCCGCCGCGGTAGATTCCAGTTCCGCGCGAATCAGTTTGGCGACGAAGCGGCCTTGCTGGATCGCTACCGGCGCGACGCCGGGGAGCATTTTGCCATGCTCGTCTTTCAGCGCGGCTAGGTCGCCAATGACGAACACTTCCGGATGGCCGGGAAGGCTGAGGTCGGGCTGCACCAGCACGCGTCCGGCACGATCGACCGGCGCGGCCAGGCATTTGCCGAGCGGGGAGGCGGCCACCCCTGCTGCCCACAGGATCACCGTCGCCGGTAGCCGCGTGGTTCCGGCATAGACAGCGCCGGGTTCAATCTGAGTCACGGTTGCCGAGGTGCGAACCTGGACTCCGAGGCGAAGCAGTTGCTCCTGTGCGCTGCGCGATAGATCGTCCGCGTAGGAAGGGAGGACGCGCGGTCCGCCTTCGAGCAACAGGATGTGCGCGCGCGCGGGATCGATATTGCGAAATTCGTGAGTGAGGGCATGGCGGCAGATCTCGGCGAGAGTGCCAGCCAGTTCGACTCCGGTGGGCCCGGCGCCGACCACCACGAAATTGAGAGGCGCCGCAATGTCTCCGGCGGCAGTTTGGCGCTCCGCCAACTCGAAAGCGAGGAGCACGCGCCGGCGGATTTCGAGCGCGTCTTCAATCGTCTTGAGGCCGGGAGCGTAAGGCTCCCAGTCATCGTGTCCGAAGTAGGCGTGGCTTGCGCCGGCGGCCACGACCAGATAGTCGAATGGAATATTGCCTTCAGGGGTCTCAACCAAGCGGCGATCGAGGTTGAATCCCGTGACTTCAGCCATGAGCACTTCGACGTTCTTGCGCGACCGAAGAATAGACCGGATGGGCGCGGCGATCTCCCCGGGGGAAAGTCCAGCCGTAGCTACCTGGTAAAGAAGCGGCTGGAAGGTGTGGTAATTCTTGCGGTCAATGACCGTGATCTGGACCGGTGCCTTGGCGAGAGCTTTCGCAGCATTCAGGCCGCCAAAACCGGCACCGACGATCACAATTTTCGGCATCGCCTTGCTAGTCATCTTGCTGTCACCGGTTGCTGTTTCGTCCCTTCCCTCTATAAGATTCAGCGCGATGGCAGACGGTTCCAGAAGTTCTTCGAATACAGGGACGACAGCATGGCTGCGGGTGGCGATGCCCACAGGGGCGGATCTGATATTTGTCGCGCTGCTGGGTGCTCTAGTGTTCACGCCGCTATCGGTGCGCCTGTTGGGCGATGCGGGGATCGGGTGGCACATTCGGACGGGCCAGCAGATTGTGGCGACGCACGCCATCCCCCACGTGGATTCGTTTTCTTCTTCCATGGCAGGTGAGCCGTGGTTCGCCTGGGAGTGGCTATATGACCTGGTCGTGGGTCAGTTGGAGGCCACGCTTGGATTGAACGGAGTGGTGTGGCTCACTGCGATAGTGATCGCCGCGGTGTTCGCGTGGACATTTCATTTACTCATCGCGCGTGGAGTGAACTTCTTCGTCGCGCTCGGGCTGGTGCTGCTTGCAATGTCGGCGTCGATGATTCATTTTCTGGCGCGCCCGCATGTGGTGAGCTGGCTATTCACACTTGCTTGGTTCTGGATTCTCGATTCTTCGGAGCGGGATGGTTTCGATGGGCAAGGCGGAAAGAACGGGCGAAGGTTATGGGCTCTCCCACTGCTGATGCTGGTCTGGGTGAACGTGCATGGCGGTTTTCTGCTTGGGCTCGTACTGCTTGTGATTTTCCTGGTGGGAGCAGCGTGGAGTTGGTTCCAGACAAAAGAGGGCCGCATCGAGGAAGTGCTGCAGAAGATCGCGGCGGGGAAGAGAGTGCGGCGTCTAGCATCGGTGGGACTGTTTTCCGTGGCGGCGAGCTTGGTGAATCCCTACGGGTGGAAGCTGTATGGGCACGTTTACTCCTATCTGTCGAACCGCTTCCTGATGGACCACGTCGACGAGTTTCAGTCGCCCAACTTTCATGGGGTAGCGCAGAGGTGTTTCTTGCTGCTCCTGCTCATATCAGTGGCCGCGCTGGCGGTTAGGGGCCGGGATTTGCGAATGAGCGAAGGGCTGACGGTTTTATTCGCCGTGTACTCAGGGCTCTACGCGTCGCGAAATATCCCCGTTTCTTCTCTTTTGCTGGTGATGGTGGTGGGGCGCTTGGTGCCGACAGCCGGACTCGCCCGAGGATTCTTTCAGAGAATGAGAGCCGTCGAAGTCAGACAGCGAGGTCACGTGTGGCCGGTTCTTGCCATTGTCGTCACGTTGCCGATCGCGGCGAATGGCGGACGGGCTGGGTCCAGTCTGCTCATGGATGCGCACTTCGATCTCAAGCGGATGCCGGTGGCTGCCGTGAATTATCTGGAGAAATTTGAGGTAAAAGGTCCGATTCTCGGCCCGGACTACTGGGGCGGGTATTTGATCTACCGGCTTTATCCCAAGACGCGCGTCGTCGTCGATGACCGGCATGATTTGTATGGCGAGCAATTCTTCAAGTCTTACTTGAAGATGGTGCACGGCGAGCGGGGATGGGAGGAATTCATCGAGACGCATGAGACTTCGTGCGTGCTGTTGCCCAGAGACGGGGCGCCGGCGAACCTTCTCGCCGCGACTGGGGGATGGAAACAGGTTTACTCTGATGATGTAGCGATCATTTTTGTGCGCGACCCCTCGATTCCATAGAACGTACGGAATTCTGCCACCCACTGCCAAGTCGGCGCCAGAGTTAGTAATTGACGTTTGCTGTGGTCCCGCCGATGATGGAGCCGCACCTTTCAAACCGGGCTTTCTTGGAGCACACGGATTCCTGGATGATCGAAACAAGAGTTGATTTTTTCCGTATCAGGGCTGTAGCAGTCTCCCTGCTCGGATTATGGACGCTGGCTCTGGTTGGCTGTTCAGGGTCTTCTTCGACCGTGCTACAACCGGGGAATCCGGTGGGCGCGAACCTGACGCAGATTAGTTCGGATCCATATACCGTCGGTCCGGGGCAGCATGCGACCGAGGTTGAGCCCCACATGCTCGCGAATGGGACCACGCTGGTGGCAGCGTTTCAGACCGGCCGAATTTCTCCCGGAGGCTCGACGGACATCGGATGGGCGACTTCGACTGACGGTGGCACGACTTGGAGCCACGGATTTCTGCCGGGGCTGACAACGGGGGAGGGAACTGGGCCATACGACACGGCCAGCGATCCTGCGGTGGCTTATGACGCGAAACATGGGGTGTGGATGATCGCTTCGCTGCCGCTTTCAAATACTTCACAGACACCTGCCGTCGTGGTGAGCCGGTCCGCCGATGGGTTCACCTGGCAGAATCCCGTCAGCGTTGACTCAACTGCTCGGAGTTCCGATAAGAATTGGATTGCATGCGACAGCTGGACGAGCAGCCCGCATTACGGCAACTGCTATATGGAGTGGGACGATCCCATCAATGCCAATCAGATTCTGATGAGCACGTCCAGCACCGGAGGATTAACTTGGGGACCACCGACGGCTACCGCAAATCTCGCCACAGGAATTGGCGGGCAGCCGCTAGTGCAGCCGAACGGTACGGTCGTCGTGCCCATAGAAACGGTTGTCGTAGTCGGGCAGACTGAGACCGCCTTCATGTCTGCTTTCAGTTCGAGCGATGGGGGAGTGAGTTGGACCGCGTCAGTGACAATCTCAAAGGTGCAGTTCCATGGTGACGCAGGAGGAATCCGCAGCGGACCGCTGCCCTCGGCGGCCGTGGACGGCGCGGGAGCGATTTGGGTCGTCTGGGAGGACTGCCGCTTCCGTTCAAACTGCTCGAGCAATGACCTCGTATACAGCACTTCGACAGATGGCGTGACTTGGAGCGCGGTTACGCGCATTCCGATCGATGACACATCCAGTACGGTCGACCATTTCATCCCTGGGATTGGGATCGACCCGGCGACTTCCGGCACCGGGGCGCACGTGGCCCTTCACTACTATTACTATTCGCAGAGCGACTGCACGGTGTCGACGTGCCGGCTTATCGTGGGCTATATATCTTCGGCCAACGGAGGCTCGACGTGGAATGCGCCGGTTGCGCTTACCGGGCCGATGCTGCTGAGCTGGTTGCCGAATTCGCAGAACGGGTTGATGGTGGGAGATTACATTGCGACGGCGTTCACCAACGGCGTGCCGCATGGAGTGTTCGCGGTGGCTTCGGCGATCTCGGGCGCCACGTATGCAGAAGCAATGTACACGGGCCAGGGACTCACTGTGACCGAGGCAGGACGGCAGTTGTCGTCGGCCGGGGACAAGCCGCTGCACAAGCTGTCGGATAAGATTGAGAAGGAGCGCCCAGAGAAGGGCGTGATTCCGCCGTCGCGGCGCAGCAGCAGGCGACGCGCGAAATAATTTCGAGTCAGAGCGGGTCACTACGCCGACAGTCGCCTCTTCATTGCCATCAATGCCTTCACAATGGCCGCGGACGACGTCGAGAATTCACTGTTGGAGCACGGTTCCATCTCCGCGTCGATGGAGTCTCCAGAATTTGCCTTCCTGACCAGCTCCGCAGCAATCATGTGAAAACGGGCGTGCTCGTACTTCAGCTTCGTAAACTCCGGCAGGGAGGAAAAACTCGCGCCCTCCCCGTAGATCCACTCGCCCAGCACACACTTGTGATCGACGCTAACCTCGGTGGGGAGCAGACTGCCGTTGCGTTTGGCTAGGCAATGGCGCAGCTTTCGCTTCCACTTGCTATGCGTGCCGACGGCCTTATCAAAATCCATTTGCATTCCTGTGATTAGGGCGGGCATGGGCCTCCCATGGCGGCCCTCAATTGGATATCGGCAACAACAGGCGGAAGATGGGTCGAAGGGGATTGCACTTGAAGTGTGTAGGGACAGCGTCGATCTTAGGCGTGCCTAGAAGCGGTCGTTGGTATCGATCCCGAACCCCAGGATCGCGGTGATTTCCACCGGCTGGTCGCCGCGCATGGCAGGTTGGAACTTCCAACTGCGCAGGGCGGCGAGGATTTTGGCTGTCATGCCGGCGGGGCCGGGTTCGCGGACGCGCAAGTTTTTCAAGTTGCCCGAGGCGTCCAGGGTGCAGCTAAGGACCATGCGAGCGCGCGGCAACCCGTCTGGAAGATCGCTGCGGACGCTCTGCGGAGCAGTGAGTCCGCCCGGCTGATTACTGGGCACGGCCTCACTGAACTGCATCACAACCGCACCCAATGAAGTATCGAAATAGGTCGTGTAGGTTTGGCCGCGAAGAAGATTCTTGTAAGGCTCGAATGCGCCGCCGGATGTTGCCGTCGCAACGATGGTCACTCCTAAAGCCTGCCGTTGTTTGGCCGAGGAGTGCCCAGGCCCGACGGCGTCCGTGCCCGAGGGGTCCGATCCGAAGCTGGGCAGATTGACGACGCTGCTGCCGCCGCTGATATCGACGCCGCGGACGGCGGGAGTGCCAGAAGGCACGCTTCCGGCCCCGCCCGGGCCTGCGGCGGGAGAGATGCCGCGGCGCGCGGTGGGATCTGAACCGTGCTCAACGCCAGCTTTTCCCGCACCAGTGCCGGCCCCATTCATCCCGCTGCCCGGACCGCTACCACGGCCAATGCTGGGGCCACCGCCTGCGCCGCCGAGGCCGGGCTTGTCTCCGCCTGACGGAGAAAGTGCGAGCGAGCCGCTGCCGCCGCTGGGCAATCCAAGCTTGGGGCCGGGCTGGCTGGAAATCACGGCACCAGCGTTGCCGCCGCTACCACCGCTGCTGGGCGGGGCGAGGCCTGCGCCAGCGTCCAGGGGCGCGCCCAGGCCTGCGCCTTTGCGACCCAGGCCGGAACCAGCGGGGGCGGAGCCTCCAAGTGAGGGTGGGGGGGGAACGATATTATTGGCGAGCAATGTACCGCCTGGAGCTCCCGCACCGCCAGAGAGCGAAGGCGGGGGCGGAACGACGCTGGGCGCCCCCAAGGTTGGCGCAGAGGATGCCGCGAGAGAGCGAGTGCCAGTGCCCCCGGAAACTCCAGTGGATGGCGGCGGAGCAACCACATTCGCGCCGAGCGATGCGCCCATGCCATTCCGGGCGCCGCGCGGATTGCCACTAGCCGCGCTTGCGCCGACAGCTGGCGGAGGTGGTAGGACACTGGTGGCGAGCGTTGTTCCGCTGGTTCCGCTCGGGCCGTTCGAATGAACGGCTGGAGGAGGTGGGACGACTTCAGAGGGACCAAAGATTTTCCCAATCAGGCTGCTCATCAAAGATCCGCTGCCCGATTGGGTTGGCGGCGGGGGCACAACCGTCTTCGACGAATCTGGAATGCTGCCGCTGGCGAGGCGGTGCGTGTCTTGCGAGACGTCGGATGACGGCGGCGGCGCGATCACGGAGGGCGCCGACAAACTCAGCTTGGGATTGCGCGTGGTGGCGCGTTCTGGAGCTGAGACCGGCGGCGGGATTATCGCCGCGTTGGCCATCTGCACTGGCGAACTGGAAATTTCCCGGCTCACTCCGCCGGGCGCTGGGGGAATTACATTGGTCGCAAATGCCGGAGCTGAGCGCGTTCGATCGCGAGCCGCGCTGGGAGCAGGTGCCACTACCGACGCACTGAGCGACGGTGCATTCAGCGCGCGCTCGCGGGAGACGCT
>Ga0137378_10003740_pt1 | contig 13132 bp, 15 predicted proteins | sample SagtaG_21_FD_104813 | JGI IMG/M metagenome (GOLD analysis project Ga0137378, IMG submission 104813) | Vadose zone soil microbial communities from Sagehorn Ranch, Mendocino, California, USA - Sage2_L_60_16 metaG | ecosystem: Environmental > Terrestrial > Soil > Vadose zone | place: USA... | reverse complement strand
CGCCCGCGGCCTCGATCAGCGCCTGCTTGAGATCGTCCTCCCAGCGGCGTGCGGCAGCGGCAAGGCGCGCTTCGAGCTCGCGCACGTCGAAGGCGGGAATGTGGCCGGGCGTGGTGCGCACGATGATGAGAATGCGAGCCAGCACCGACTCGGAAAGATGCACGTTGAATTCCGCATGGCTGCCGTGGAATGCCTGCGTGAGGATCGCCTGCCATTTTTTCCGCAGCTCGGTCGTGTACGTCTCGCGCGGCGCGTAGATCAGGCACGACAGGAAGCGCTCGAAAGGATCCCGGCGCACGAACAGCCGGAAGCGCTGCCGCTCGCCGAGATGGAGGATTCCGATGGCGGTGCGCAGCAGGTCATCCTCGGTCGTCTGGAACAGCTCGTCGCGCGGATAGTTGTCGAGAATGTTGATCAGCGACTTGCCAGCATGGCTTCCCGGCGAGAGCCCGGCACGGCTCACGACGTTGGCGGTCTTGCGCCGGAGGAGCGGAATGTCGGCGGGCTTGGCGCTGTACGCGGTCGAGGTGAAGAGACCCAGGAAGCGGTCCTCGCCGCAAACCTCGCCTCGCGCATCGAAGCGCTTCACGGCGATGTAGTCCAGGTAGCCCGGCCGATGCACCGTCGAGCGCGAGGTCGATTTGGTGACGACGAGAAGCTCGGGGCGGCGCGCGTACGCCTTCACCTCGGGAGGCAGCGCCGAAAAGCTCGTCGCAACTTCCTTGCTCTGCTCCTCGCGCAGGATCCCTAAGCCCGAACCGGGAACGATCTTGAGCGCGTCCTCGCCCTCGCGCGTTACCAGTTCGTGCGAGCGGTAGCCGAGGAAAGTGAAATGACCGTCGGCAAGCCAGGCAAGAAAGGCCTTGCCTTCGGAGAGCTCATCGGCGGGCAACGGCGGCGGCCGCCGGTCGACTTCGGCGACGATGGACTGAACACGATCGCGCATCGCCTTCCAATCGGTGACCGCAGCGCGCACGTCGTCGAGGACACGCGCGAGGTCGGCGGACAGGCGTTCGAGCTCGACCGGATCGGTCATGCGATCGACCTCGACGTGGATGAACGACTCGCGCCGCACATCCTCGGCGCCCTTTTTGGCGAGGCCCAGCAGCGTGCCGTCGGCGCCGCGGCTGACCGTAAGAATCGGGTGCGTGATGAGGTGCAGGGTCAGGCCGTGGCGGTTCACCTCCATGGTCACAGAGTCGACTAGGAAAGGCATGTCGTCGTTGACGATCTCGATGACCGTATGCGTCGACTGCCAGCCGTGTTCCTCGATCGTCGGATTGAACACGCGAATACGCACGCGCCCGGGTTCGCGCTTGCGCGCGAAATTCCAGTGCGAAAGGGCAGCGCCATAGAGGTCGGCGGGCGCCCGCTCCGCGAGCTCCTCGGGATCCACCTGCCCGAAGTAACTCTGGACGAAGGATTCGATGACGGCGCGCTGTTCCGGCGAGACTTTGGCCCGAACGAGGCCGAGCACTTCGTCGAGACGCTGCGTCCGCGCGCCGTCTCTCTCTGCGTTCATCGATGTCTTCTCATTCAATCGCCTGCCCCGCTGCGCGCGGGATCATTGTATTCCCGTCCCGCTCAGCGGGCGGCGGAGCGATTTCCAACCGGTCACTAAACTCCTGAACACGCGCGAGATGTGCGACGCTGGCCTCCTGGCTCAACGTGCGTCCCGATGTCGGGAAAATTTACAATCCCGCTTAACGCCTCCTTCGCCGCGAAGATAACATTTTGTTTCCTAGCTCATTTTTCTTATGGGCACGCTACGTGCTCACATTGTCAAGTACAAGTTGTCCGCGACTTGGACGCACATTTTTGGGGAGAACATGAAACTGCTAAAGACCTGGATCACCATTGCGCTTTTCGCCGTCAGCGGGTGGGCGAGCGCCAATATCATCTACACGTTCAATATCGGTGTCGGCACCGGCAGCGCGCACGGTTCGATTACCACGGATGGCACGATCGGTGCCCTCGGCGCCGGGAATATCCTCGACTGGAATATCTTTCTTGACGGAAACCCGGGCAACACGTTCACGTTGCTGGGACCGCTAAGCGGCGGGAATTCGCAGTTCCAGACGACAGGCGGTTTGACGGGAAGCGCTTCTGCACTGACGTTCAACTTTTCCAGCTCGTTCTATGCCTTGTTCCAGAACCCGTTTGTTGGCAGCGGCATCAACTATTTCTGCTACGCGGGTGCACTGTGCGGCAACTTCACGAACGCAATCAATCTCGGGACCAGCGTCTTCGGCGTCGATACGAGCCCGATGTCAGGCGTGCAGATCGTAGCGCGTGCCGCGTCTGTTGTTCCGGAACCGGCAACGTTGGCTCTTCTCGGACTGGGATTAGCAATGCTCGGAATGGCACGCCGCAAGACGCCGCGTTGAACGAACCACACCTCAACACGACCCCGCTCGCGTGGCGGGGCTTTTTTTGGACAGCAGCGGACGCCACGCGCAGATTGGCCGCCTGCTGCCCATCGCCTCACCGGTAAAATTCGGCGCTACCTCACTGAACTCTAGCAATGGTGTCGGGAGAGGCAGTCACATACCGAAAGATAAGCTCATTTGGCTAATAATGCCCCCAAAGATGCCCCCACGCTGGCGTCGGACTCCCACAAGCCACCAGAAATCTACGGCGTTGGGCAGGCGCACTGTTGCGGTTACGCTGGCGTCGAATGTCCGCTGTGCGGCCATCGTCGGTACTACCGGATTCTTGTTCAGCGCGAGCGCCCGCCAGCCTATCGACGGACTTCTACGGTTGCTTCGGCTGCTCAGCGATGTTCACGGACGCCTACCAGTTCACGCGGGGCGGGAAGGCAGCTGGAAATTTCGGATCGTAGAGCTATCGACGCTAGCGTTACTGGCCTAAGGAAGCGCCAGGAATTCCATCGACAAGAACAGCTAGGTACGCAAGACATCCCAGGATCATCGCCGCCATCCCGGCTTGCAGCACGGTGCCGACCTGAAATCCTCCGACCATAAACACGCCAGCAGCGCGTACCACGACCGACACCGCACACAGTAGAACCCCGATTACTCCTGCGCTACGACCTGTCCAACGCAATAGGTTGTTCATAGCGATCTCTTTCCCATTCGGCAATGCCGCCTTAGCATAGCGTTCACAGTGACGGGTCGCAATTTGTGTAAGAGAATTCTGGCATGGAGCTGCTGCCCACTTCTTCGTCGCCCGCCCCCTGGACGTTCGCGGATCGCATCTACGGGCTCGCGCACTGCCTGATTGATCGCGATGGGCGCGTTATCGGCTGCATTTGCCGATAGGCAATGGCCCGCTGATCGCGCTGGCGCCGGCGATGGCCGAGCTGCTGCGCGAGTTGGTGGCCGGAACCTCGGTAGAGCAAATCCGCGCGCGCGCGGCACGCATCCTGGCGCGCATCGAGCAACACCGCATGCGCGAGCCGGGCGGGGATGACCAATGAGCCTCTCCAGCTCGACGCAGAAGTCTGCGATTGATAAGTCCCTCGCAATGCGCCCGCGCAGTCTAAGCGAGCGGTAGACCCCGTGTTTGATGCTATCTGCTTCAGAGACGGGGCTACGCCCGAGGGGGGAATCGACCTCGGTTTGCTGGCCGAGGCACTTATTTTCTACGGGAAGGTGCACTTCATAAGCAACCACGCGGCATACGACGCGCTGCTCTCTGCAATCGGCCCCCATCAGGTGCTTGAATTGATGCGTGGTGGCTATCTGGCAATCCACGTTAGCCCGGATCAGGTTGGCGTCATCACGACCGATGGCGGAACAAGCAAGGAGCGGCACGATTTCGGATTCATAAAGAAAGCTGACCTTGACCCTCTAGCCGACGCAAAATGCGCGTTTATTGCGCTCGCAGGGGACACCGCGAAGAATGAGGCGGCAGAGTTCTCCCGGAGGTTGCACGTTACTGGTGAGCAGAAGTTGAACTTGGACCAGATCCGCGCGGAGATCCGAAATAGCGCCACATTCGAATCGGCCGTTGTTCGGTGGCTCAAAGTTATAGCACCCCAGGCTCTACCTGACCCAATACACGTTCAGACGTGGGAATTAGGCGGGCATGTGCAAATCGCGACCAATGTGGACTTTGAGGCGGTTTCAAACGCGTTAGCCTTGAAGGTGGGTAAACCTGGCTACAACGATTCAACGAATTGTGGGCGCGCTCAGACGCGAGCAAACGTGAGATTTTTAGATTTTCGAATGCGATTCTTGAGTCCGGGCGCGCGATTGGGACCGCTATCGTCGAAGGACATGCGACCTTCGCCGAGCTGTTAGATGTGCTTGACCGACGTAGAAAATTTCGCGAGTGGCTCGCGAGTCAGCCCTTCGATGCCGATCTTGTCAGAGAGTATTTCGCCGCAATTACCAAGCAGAGTTGGCTTGATAAGCTACCGAACAAGGCTATGCGCTGGACAATAGCCAGCGCGGCTGGTCTTGCAACGGAGGCATTGGCACCAACCGGAATCGGCATCGCAACATCGCTTGCCGTGAGCGCTTTCGATCAATTTCTCCTCGAGAAACTGGCGAAGGGGTGGCGTCCCGATCAATTTGTCAACGCCGAGTTAAAGCCATTGACGCGCAAAGCGCGCGAAGAACCTCGGTAGCGCAACGCGCATCCTGAGCCGAATTGGCGATTCGGCTCCGACTAGGCGACGTGATCGTATTCGTGGTCAATGAATGGCTCTAGCACAGGGAGATCGAATGTACTTCGTTAGATTTGTCGCGAGTCTGCTCACAATTGGCGCGGCCTTTGGCGTGTTGGCGCAGGGTTGTCCACTCGAAGGAAGTGGTACGAGGAATGACCCAGCGCAAAATGTCCTCAAGAATCGGGTTGATGCGCCTGCGACATTTTACGGAAATGACGGTAACCGAGTTCAAGCGGCAGTTTAAGCCTAACCTTAAAGTCCCAAAGACTCCTGGCAAATTCACCGACAACCAGGTCGCCTTGGTATCGCCGGCCGAATTACGCGGCGTGACGCTGACGGGGTTTATCCTGCGCGCCGTGAAACAGGAGCCAGAGGATACAAATTGCGGCAGCCCGACACGGACCGACGTTCATGTCTGGATGCATTCGGCCACCAGCCATGACAAGGCCAATCGCACAGCGCTACGAGGTCGATCCGTGGTCGTGGAAGCGACGCCTGGTTGGCAAGACAATCATTCCGACTGGACAGCGCCACGGTTGGAGAAAATCGGCGCAGACCGCGTGAAGGTCAAAATCTCGGGATGGGTCATGTATGACCCGGAGCATCCCGACAAGATTGGAACGACACGGGGCACGCTTTGGGAAATTCATCCGATCACGCGCATTGAGTTCTGGACCGGGACGGAATGGACCGACCTCTGACGGTTTTCGGGAATGTGTGGAGCGTATCCTGGATCGGATTGACCAGCGCCGGCATTGCGAGTCCGGCGATGACTAATGAGTAACGGCGGCAGGGTTACAAACGCGGCGGGCATGGCGAATCCTTGGATCTCGTTTTTTGCGCCGGTTCTCGGCGGCGAGCGAGAAGCGCATGAATTTGTGGATCCCCTAGAAGCCCTTGAGCGAGCAGAACCTCAACACCCCGCAAAGATCATGATGCATCAGACTCAGCGACTCGTCTCGATTGCCGATGATCTGCCGACGATCCGCAATGGCAAAGAGTCCCTCCAGCTCTTGTTTTTGTTGATCTGTGCGGAGAATACCGCGAAGCTCCACGACAACTTCGATGGCGAGGGCGAATCCAGGCGGTACGTGCGGCAATTCTTCGAGCGGTTCTTAGTTGGCGGTGACCGCCAAACCGTCGAGCGGTCATTCCCGACGCACGGGTTTCTGCGTCGAGAGCTTCGTGAAATAATCGATTTGCTCTATGACGTCCGGTGCGACGTTGTTCACGAAGGTAAATATTGGGGCTTTCACTTCCATGATGGAAGAATGGCAATGCTTAACACAGACCCGGATGTAATCGTGTCCATTACTTTCAGCGAGTTCCGAAACATCGTGGTACGGGGATGTATCCAAGCAGTGCGAACGTACCCTGGTCGCCCCTGACGAGCGTCGGGGTGAAGCCCGACAACTAGGCAGATGAGCTATCTACTCCTGCTTGGCGCTGGCTTTAGCTACAACTGGGTATGCGGTGTGCGTAGTCGAACTGGTCGACGCGGTGCCCATGCGTGGGATTCATCGCGAGCGCGCCGTGGTGCCATCGAACTTCCCGTGTCGGGCCTGTTCGCTTGGCTCCTAGCGCGACCACGAGCGCTTAAGCCCGTGCCGGTCATCGGTCAGCTTGGCTTGTTTGCGATCCCTGCTCACCTAGTCGTTTTAGCCTGACGCCAGCCGGGCCGCGCGATCCTCACGCGTCAGCGCGCCCTAGCCGGCCTCCCAATCTCCTTCGATCCGCGTCATTGCTTCGCGCCGATTCAGTTTCAAAATTTCGCGCCAGTCAATGAAGGGTCCGCAACGCTCGAACGCATCGAAATCTATATAGCGATTATTCAGGCGAGAATGTCGCCGCACCTCGGTGTTAAGAGCGGCGCGAAAGTCTGCAAATATCTCCGGCGATGAGAGTTTGGAATGGCTGTACCATTTCTCCAGTAGCTTTCCATGCGGTCTAATCGTGCCTTTTACCCGTGAGCCGATGATGACGTGCCGCTTTTCGGTGAACCAGTAATCAGCACGTAGCTGGCTCCCAAAAACATAAATGTCGATACACCCGACAAGTTCGTTGTAACGGACGGGCTTGAGTTCGCGCTGAATCCCTTCGTCGCGTTGCTGCTGCCAGAATCCGTTTCCGTAGTCGGGGACCTCGGCCATGTATTTGTCGACATCAGCGGTTACCTTCGCGACAAACCTATCTTGGTCACAGGAATAAACCAGCACCTCGAAATAGGTATCGTTCAACACGAGAGCCAGTTCCCGTGCCGTCGCTTCGCGTCCCCGCGCCCGGTGTGATCGGCGAGCAGCTCGGATTCGTGATGCAGCACTTCGCCGGTCGCGGGATCGACGACCGTCTCGGTGTACTGGCCCTTCCTATACATCGCCCGCGTCAGCCGCGCCCAAATTCCAGTGCGCCGGTGAAAGGTCGGTTCATTGACGAACTTGGAAATCTATTTCGACTTCGATTCGCCAAAAGCAATGCTGCGCACGCTGGCCTGTGACGCTTGCGTGGCTACAAGCTCCTTTTTATACGTCGCGCCCATATGTTCCACTCCCTATGCTTTGAAGTGGAAATGGTAGCACTGCGCTGAGTGTTTCAAGCGCGACGAATGTCGAAGGTTAGTGTACCGCGCTAGAGTGTTTCAGGCTTGGGCGATGTCGAAGTGCGATGCTTTAGACGCGGGCACTTACATCGGCTTACTTACTACGACTCACACAGTCAAGATACGCTTTGTAGGCCATAGCATTGAATCCATCTGAACCTACGGGTGCTTGCGACAATTGCCTCTCGCAGGCAGCGGTAGTATGTTGCCCCGTGCCCACGCCAAAGCCTAAAAAGAATGCACATACTGCGATTATGAACGTTGTAAGTTTCGTAAACACCGTTAGACCCCTTTTGTGAGCCATCCGATTAGCGTTGACACACGTTATCGCTGCGCTCTTACGGGGCTGCTCGCCGTCGCTATATGACAAGCAGCGTCAGGAGGAGCGATTCACACGGTGGTAAACGGCTACCCAAGGCGGCACCGCAAGGCCTGTGCCAAAGTCGAAAGGCGAGTGCCTGTCCGGCGATTTCTTGTGGTTTCCAATCGGACCCATCGCAAGCTATCGTACTGGCGCACACGCGGCGGGTGCTGGAAAATCGGATGGATGCATCCGACGGCGCCCGATCCTTCCCCCGCCCCTTGGACATTCGCTGATCGTCTCTACGGCATCGCGCATTGTCCTGTGGACCGCGACGGAAGAGTCATCGGTTGCAATTTGCGGACGAGTGACGGTCCGTTGATCGCGGAAGCACCTGCAATGGCGGCGATCCTGCGGGACTTGGTCGCCCGGTGTACCGACTGAGCAACTGCGCAAGCGCGCTGCTTTTATCTTGCGGTGGATCGAGCGACGTGTGCCGGCGGATGACGAGTAGTGCATCGCCCGACCCTATCGTTGTCAGTGTGAGACAAGATTCCATGCCAGATAAGCTAACGCCCCCACCGCAGACAATCGATTGCAGCGTCCCTATTGGCGGTGTGTCGGGTGCTGGTGCGGTCGGCGAGCTAACGGTGTGGCTTACCAAATCCTTTGCGCCGGACTGGTTTGTGGATGCTGTTACAGAAGCGAAGAAGGGGAACAATCAAGGCGCTCGGAGGAGGGAGATTTTGTTTGCGGTGGCGGCAGCCGAGAGCTACCTTCTCGAATGGGTCCGTGATGACATTTTGCACAAAGATTTCCCGCGCTTAGAGGAGTATTTCAAACCGGGCAACTTTGCGTCGATAGCAAAGAAGTGGCGCGACATTCCGAAGCAACTGAAAATCGACGGTCTGATCGTAGATGCGCCTAACCTCGGAGGTCAATCGTGGCAGGAATTTCTACGACTCATCGACTTCCGCAACGGACTCCTGCACGCGCGTGCGAGCCGACCGGAAACCGCCGGACTCCGCGAAGAGCAAATGCCACTTCCAACGCTTGACGATCTTGCGCGGTTGCAGGCGGGGTGGGCAGTCAAAGTGGTCAGCGCCATAATTCTCGAACTCAATGGGGCGGCGAAAACTGTTCCGCCCGACTGGTTATCGCTAGTTGATCGAGACCCCGGTGCGACACGTGCCGAATGATCCGAACGCACGAAAAGGTCCCCTATCTGGTGCGGGTCCCTTGTGGCTGATACTACTGAGGAGTGTTTGACCTTCTGGTGCCGGGAGAGGGAATCGAACCCCCACGTTTCTCGGGGCTACGCTAGGTAGATTGCCGACCGCTCATGCCCTTACCACCATTGTTACCACTTACGGCGCGGGTAGCTCTTGCTACTGGCGTGGATCTGGCAACGGACTACGGGCGCGTCGGGCGCGCTTCCCACGTCAGAACGGCAATCCCTGGCTCATGTTGAAGCCAGCTCGAGGCGTACGAAAGATGACACCACATTAGGCCGTTTGCAAGATCTTCGGGTCGGCAATGGCACAACAGCGTAACCACATCGCCGCCCACGAGTCGCGTCAGATCCTCAATCACCGTTGTGGCGTTGAGCAGAGCCAGCTGCGCCGCGTAGACATCTTCGTAGGGGTTTTGCGGGACATGCCGGTAGTTCCAGCTCGGCACGAGCGGCCCGTACTCCGGTCCGTGCCACCAGGCAGGCGCGAAATTTGAGACCGATACTTGCCCCGGAGCGCGGGAACGCGCAGCTTGTGCGAACGCGCTGGTGAATATCGTAATCATGCCACCTACGCACGTCGACTGCTTGTAGCCAACATCTTCGCACCCGCGCTGGCGGTTGTAAACGGGCTGCACAGGATTCAGGCGTTGGCGATCGATGTGAACCATGTCTGTGTGGCACTTCTCCGGGTGCGCTGACCTATTGTCGACCGCGTAGAGTGAATCCGGACCCCGGCATGGAAGGGGTGGGGAGGGGAAAAAAACAAAACGGATGCAAATGCACATTACCGCTTGCAATCCCGCCGCAGATTTTTGAAGCGTTTTCAGCGCTTGCTTCGTCCTGCGGTCGTGTGAAACCGCACCGCCGGCTCGCCAGATCGAGGCGGGTTAAACGCTAGCCAGACTGGAGGCCCCTCATACGCTGCAAGTCGTTCTGAAGCTGCAAGTCGTTCTGAATTGCCCGAACCCACCGTTAGCTTATGCACTCCGTTCGCCATGCCGTACTCAAGACAATGTTTGCAGTCCACGTGGCGCGGGCTGCTACGCTTGCGACCACGGTCACAGGTACGGCGTCAAGGCGCGCATATACCGGAATTGTGTGAGCTACATCACATAACTTTCGTGACAACCAGCGGTTGCCCGGAACCGGCGGAGCCGAGGTTTCATATCGACGGCACAGTACTTGCTGCGGTAGACCATGGAATGGTGACGGCTGGCTAACGCGGTGATAGGGGCGCCGCCATCGTCAGAAGTTGCCGCGTTGCGGCTGCGATTGCACGGAATTCAATACAGTAATGGAAGACCAATGTGGAAATCCGGCACTGTGGCATTGCTGACAGCAGCTGTTGTGGGCTGCGCGACACCCCCACAAGTCGAAGCACCTACACAAGTCGAGGCACCCGAACAAAGCCAGACACCCGAACAAAGCCAGAAACGCGAACAACGTCAGAAACGCATCGCCGCAGACCAGGAACGCATCGCCGCCCACTTGGAACGCGATCTGGCCCCGATCTGCACGTCTGCGGGCTTCACTCCGGGCACAGACGCCCATTCACGATGCGTGGATAGTCTTTACCGGCTAGAGTTAGAACGAAGGGCAGCGAAACGCCTCCTCCCGAGATGAGCGTGCCGACGTGTTACGCATCACCCATGACCCATTGTGCGCCGCGTAGGGTAAACCCGGACCAAGGCCTGGAAGGTGTGGGGAGGGGCAAAAAAACAAAACGGATGCAAATGCGTTTGACCGCTTGCAATCCCGCGGCAATTTTTAAACGAAGTCGCACTTCTTCTAGTCGAGCGAATCGCGCACCGATTGCTCGCAGGCTGCGCAGCCGCATTCGCCACTGCACCTGTTGTAACAAGTCGCTTGGCAACTGCATGCGAGTCGGAGCCAACCGCAGCTTGTTAAATACCCGTCAGGTGGATAGCGGCGCAAGCCTTCCTCGGTTGGTTTCGTCCGATCTTGGGTCATTTTGTCTCTGCAGCCGAGCGCGGCTATCGATTGCCGGGTATCGTCGGCCCCCTATCTTTCGGGCCCGGGATAAGCTGAGACAGATGCGCGATCACCGGTGGGTAGCACCGCACGGCTTGGTATCTGTTCAGAGCTTCCTTGGCGTTCTGTGCCAGCGCGGGCGATACAAAGAACAGATGCTCGGACGCCGATGAAGAACGGTAAAGCGCGGTATCAGGAGCCGGATCTACAAGCCACGCAGATTCCATCGCGTCAAATAGCAGACCGGTTTTCAACTCGACGTCGGCGTCGCTCACAATGGTGATCTTGTACCAGGGCATCGCCTTCTACCAAGGCATCGCCTTCTCTCTTCCCCGCGCCAGAAATCCTAAGCCACCATGCGTGGTTTGTGAACTCCGCAATGGGTTCACCTGACGAAGCCGCGGTTTGCAGGCGCGAGCGGTCAACGTGCAAACGCATTGTGGTTTTCAGTCCGCCCGACCGCAAGCTGTCGTACTGGTGGAGATCAACGCGCCCCGTCAGAATTGGCGCATGCAGCTTCCGCCGCCAACTCCGTCGCCTGCACCGCGGACGTTTGCGGATCGCATGTACGGTCTCGCGCATTGCCTGATTCGATTCAGGTTCCTTCCACATTTTCGAAATGCAAGGCTACATTACTGGTCTCACTGGGCGTTTCACCGCGACCAGCGCTGTGTTGGCTGGTTGCCAGGTAACCGGCTGGTTTGGCGGACTGCGGGTCACGACGTTTTGAAGATGACTGAGGCTCTTCCCCGCGCGCGCGTGCTGCGCTTTCAAGATGCCGGGAAAAGACATTAACCAGATCGCCTTCGACGTGGTGCAGCAGGCCTCCGCCAAAGACAAATCGGGCCGAGAAGACGGTCTTGAGGGCGGTCAGTCGAGAGCAAAAGTTACTACTGCTCTTAGTTGGATTAAAGGATGCCGGCGTCTGGCGCGGCTCAAGCGAAGCTACAACCACCATCCCCGAGTCCAGCCAAAACCGTTCAGCCACCACAAGGCCAAGTGCCAAGAAAAAGAGGGACCAACCACAACCGATCAACACGGTCCGCCTGCACTTGCCTGAACCGGGGGAGCGGGTACTATATTTGTCATGCCATGACGTTGGCGAAAGGCCTCAAAGGATGAAACGACCTATTTGGTTATTGGCTGAGGGGATTCTTTTCATTGCAGGAGTGGGGCTCTCACATGCAGCGCAGGGGGACTTCGAACTCACCGCTCCGGACGGCCGGCGCCTGCTACTGAAGGACAATGGCACGTGGCGGTATCTGGAAGCAAAAGGCAAAGAACAGGCCGACGACAAAATTAAGCAGGGCGAGCTGGTTGTGCTCTTGGAGCGCAAGATAGAGCGCGGCCCCAATTGCCGCTTCGGGCTGCGGCTCACGAACAACCTGCCCTACGAGGTCCGCATTGTGTTGTATTACTCCGCTTATCGCGCGAACGGCGTGATGTACGATACCGTGTCCGCGGGATCGGGGGCGATGAAGCCCGGCAACACGCAGACCCGGGAAATCGAGTTCACAGGAATCCCTTGTCAAGATATCGCTCGGGTGCAGGTGGCCGGCGGGGACCGATGCGAAATGGACGATTTGAACAAGTGGTCTTATCAGAAGGGAGAGTGCCTGGCGCGAGTGCGCGTCATGGAGAGCGACGTGGTACGCTTCGATAAATAGCCGTTGGCCATTCGGTAGTTCGCTAAAAGAAAGGGATCGCTCCAACATCGTTACGCAAGTAACAGGCCAGCCCTGGACTGAACCGCGAGACCCGCGCCGTGGACCTTCGCAGATCGAATTTACGGCATCGCCCACTGCCTGATCGATCGTGACGGCCGGGTGATCGGCTGCAATTTGCCGATCGACAATGGCCCGCTGCTCGAGCAGGCGCCAGCGATGTTGCAGATCCTCCGCGAGCTCGTCGCCGGCGGTACCGGCGGAGCAGTTACGAAGTAGAAAAGGAAACGGCCCCAAGTTGGGGCCGTCATTCTTGAGTTTGGTGCCGGGAGAGGGAATCGAACCCTCACTCTGTTGCCAGAACTGGATTTTGAGTCCAGCGCGTCTACCAATTCCGCCATCCCGGCCGCGGAGAAATTCGGCGTGCGCGTGCCGACGTTGCCCCTGCGCTCTAGAGTGGGCATTATCGCGGAAAAGGATTCCTGCTACAAACGGCGCATGCGCGATCGCGCCGTTATCGTTGCGATGGCCGGCCGAGCGCAATACCGCCTCTCCGATTTCGATTTCGCGCTGCCGCAGGAGCTGATCGCGCAGCGTCCGGCGCCGCAGCGCTCGGCGAGCCGCCTGCTGCACGTCGACGGCGCGAAACATCACGATATCGTTTTCGCTGCGCTTGCGGACCTGCTCTCGCCGGGCGATGTTCTGGTGT
>Ga0137378_10003739_pt1 | contig 13136 bp, 13 predicted proteins | sample SagtaG_21_FD_104813 | JGI IMG/M metagenome (GOLD analysis project Ga0137378, IMG submission 104813) | Vadose zone soil microbial communities from Sagehorn Ranch, Mendocino, California, USA - Sage2_L_60_16 metaG | ecosystem: Environmental > Terrestrial > Soil > Vadose zone | place: USA... | reverse complement strand
TTTGCCCGCGTTGGTATACCCGACCAGCGCCACAACCGGCGCCCCGGTATCCTTACGCCGCGTGCGGTGCAGCTGGCGATGCGTGCGCACATGCTCCAGCTCCTCCTCCAGCGCGCTCTTCTGGCGGCGCAGCAAGCGGCGGTCAACCTCGATCTGCTTCTCACCTTCCCCGCGCTGCTGCACACTGCCCTTCTGCCGCGACAGGTGCGACCACTGCCGGGCCAGGCGCGGCAAATCATACTCGATCTGCGCCAGTTCCACCTGCAAGCGTCCCTCTTTCGTACGCGCCCGCTGCGCAAAGATGATCAAAATGATCTCTCCTGCAGTACGTACAGCTACCTCCCGATTACATTATGTGGTTCCCGTTCGGACAATCATATTCTACCCGTTGCGGTACACCAGACCTGAAACTCTCGACAGTCTGCCTGGAAAACAGTGATCGTATGATCACCGCTTGCTTGGCACAGACACCCATTCCAGGCTGTTTAAATTGTGCTCCCTCATTTTTACGCATGTAGGGCAAAAGTTGTCACATGCATTTTTCGTGCCTTCTGACAAAGGTTGTCCCTTCGTTATGAAGACAGGCCTTCACGAGGTTTTGCCTCCGTCAAGAGTATATACCTCTCCTCAAAAAAGGCAAGGCACAGAAGGAAAAGAAAATATCATATTAGAGAGGGTTCAAGTCCCTCCACCGGCATGACCCGTCTTTCTACGTCTACCAACGTCTTCCACCCGCTCCAGAAGCCAATCGAATGTCCACTGCCATCCATTAAAATCCACGGTTGTCTACCAGTTTTGCTGTCAAAGATAACTGAAAGAATACAAGGTGCGGGCTGTTTCCGGGGGCCTACAAACAAAGAAAAAGAGCCGCAATCTTTGTTGGTTGCGACTCTTTCTATTTTCGCGTATAACTCATCGCTTCATAGCAGGAACGATCGCTGAGGATGATTACAAAGACAATGAGGGAGTAGAATATGGAAAGAAGGTTCGTGACAGCCTGCTTGGAAGGCAGATAGTCGCAGGATCGCCGATCGCTTCCTGTAAAATGGCTCTGGGAGTGCATTCATACGATTCGATCGCGATCCACGCACATCTGAGGCAGATAGTCGCCCGCATTTTGAGGCAGATGGTCAACCATCCAGGAACGCAGCACCCTCCTTCTCCTATGCTCTCTGAAATGTCTTGAACATCTTTCTGATGGCAAAGTGAAGACCACCAGAGCACGAGGACGGAGACACCTTCGATAGAAGAGGGCGGGCAGCGTCACGGTCGTTTGAGACCGGCTTCAACGAGCGCTCGTTCGAGCAGGTCTCGCACTCCCAGCACATCAGCCCACTGCGCCAGGTAGGGAACATCAAGGGCTGCGCCCTGCTGCTTGATGATCCCGAGAATATCATTCCACTGCCGTGCGGAGGAGCGCCCTCCCATCTCAAACCACTCCAGTTTGGTCAGTACCGCGTCCTCTGCCGAGGCCACCCTCACCGATCGTGTTCCTGCTTCCAGAATGTGCGTCTGGGCACGACGTGCTTCTTCTCTCGTAAAGGCCCGCCGTTTGAGCGGGATCAGATCCACTTTGAGCATGGTGTTGAGGTGGATCACATTGTAGGGCAGGCCACGTCGAACCGCGTCTTGCCAAGCCTGCTCATCGACGTAGTAGTCACTCTGGAGGGCCTGTACGAGGGAGCGGACCTGGTGAGACCCGATATCGGCGATCACATCGACATCCTGGGTGCGCCGAGCCAGACCGTGGAGCGAGCTGGAAACCGAGCCCCCGATGTAGTACGTGATGCCAAGCCGCTCGAACGCCTCGATGAGGGGAGTGAGCGCCTCCATGACCTCATGATACAGCGACATCAACGGCCTCTTCCTTCCTCTCCTCTCTTGCTCTCGGCTGTTGCCCTCAGCTGCCAGAGGGTCGGCATACTGAGGCGGTTTCCGATGCTCGCACCCGCTTGCTGCTGGTTCGTCACGCTCAGGCCTCTTGCAGCCCGGCATCGGCCAGCGCCCGGCACCACGTCTCCATCACGTCGAGCTTACCGACCCATTCTGCCAGGAGCGCCAGATCGAGGTCTGGTCCCTGCACTTTAAGCATGCCCAGAATGTCGTTCCATTCAGCATCGTCCTGCATGCCATCGGTACGCGATCGCTCGTCTCGCTGGTAGCGTTGCACCTTGAACAGGACCATTTCCGTGGCCGAGGCGAGCTGGATGGGAGGATAGCACTCATCAAGCATGTGGCATCTGACCAGTTGACGCATGAAGGTATCGAACGCATCTTGTTTCGGGAGGACTACATCGACCTTCATGAATGAGTCCAGGTGGATCAACGGAAACGGCATGTGTTCTCGCACGGCCTCCCGGGCCTCATCCTCGTCCAGGAGGTAGTGCTGCCCAAGCACTGCGAACAACGAAGAAAGCATCTCTTCGCCAAGGACGACGACCAGGTCGATATCCTGAGCCAGTTGCTGCATGCCATGAAGCGAACTGGCAATCGAGCCTCCCAGGTAATACGGCACGTGCAGTTCTTCGAAGGCATGCAGAGCAGGAAGCATGACCGCTATCAGCTCGGTCGGCTGAAGGTGCCAGCACGCGCGCATCTCTAGCGCTGCTTGCACGCGCTGAGCGAGGTCAGTTCCATAGGAGCATGAGAGCAAATGCACTGCCGCTTCTTGCTCGCTGGCCTCGCGGTGGCTCTCTCGCCATGCCCGGATGTTTGCCCAGAACGCGCTCTGGGTCAATGATTGCACGAGCCTGAACCGCTTGCTCACGGGAGATCTGCGGACCACCTCAATCATGATTCGCTCGGCATCAGGATGGGTATCGACGGACTGCATTCTCATCTTTTTCTCCTCTTATGCATAGTGTACGAGCATTGCTCTAGCTCGTCAAGGGAGAAGAGAGGAAGCCTGGAATGCTCTGGCTGCAGCTCAACCTGGATCAGGATGATCGTCAGCCATACAGATTCGGCTCAAACAGAAACAGGTCGCTCATACACGTTCACGACGATCGAGATCGACAAAGGCCCTCCTGAAACGGCGAGCGTGCGGGGACTTACGCATAGAGTGTTGATGCCTCTCTGCACTGCTGCTGTCTGACAAGTTCAAAAGAATCGCCGCGGTATCAGACACGAGCGTTCCTCCCTGTCTGACACCTTGTTGCTCGTTGAGCACATTACATAGGAGAACCGCGCTCATACCTCTCAAAAAGAGGATGACAACGAATTGGCCATGTAGGTCACCCGATCCGCCGCCGGTTGGCTTCTACGTCTTTCCACCGAGTGTACCCAAGTCTCGGCAAGGCACCATGCACGCGGAGGAAGGAGCGTGAAATGGATTCCAACGAGCAAAGATCGAGGCTTTCAGAGCGGAGGCATCGCTGGGGGAGCTCGTATGAGCCCCAAGCGGAGCGTACGGTCAAAAGACGATGGAAGAAGAGCACACGGCAATAGTCGGTCTCCTCCCATCCTTGCAGGATGGTACTCTTGGCGCAGCCTCTTCGTCATTACTGAAGGAGGAACATCACGCCTGGGAATGCGCATACCAGGAAGCCCCAACAGGCGACGTGTGAGTTGTGCTGAAGATGCGAGGCCGGGGCGCAAGCGGCTGGTTGAAGAGGTCGTTGCGCGTTGTTGCATGCCCCGCGGAGAAAGGAGCTGAGAGATGTTTCACTTCAACGCCTCTGGGCTGACCCATCTGCTCGCCACGTACGGCTATTGGGCGCTGCTGCTCTTTGTGGCGATCGAGAGCACCGGCATTCCCTTCCCAGGCGAAACCATGCTGCTGGTGGCTGCCATCGCTGCCGGGACGACGCATCAACTTTCCATTGCGTTCGTGATCATGGCCGCTGCCAGCGGGGCCATCCTGGGGGATAACCTGGGCTTCTGGGTCGGACGAGAGGGCGGCTACCGCCTGCTGCGCCGCTACGGTCGCTATGTCCGCCTCGAAGAACGCCGGCTCAAACTGGGGCAGTACCTTTTCCTGAAGCACGGGGGCAAAGTGGTCTTCTTCGGGTGCTTTGTGGCGGTGCTGCGTGCCTGGGCCGCATTTCTGGCTGGCACCAATCGGATGCGCTGGCCGCGCTCATCATCATCGCGGCCTTCGTCATCGTGCGCCGCAACGAACAGCGTCTGGCGGACGAGGCGGAGCGGGCCTTGCCAGGTTCACTCGACGCCTACCAGCCGAGAGAGAAACATCCGTGACAGACACTCGCCGGGAAGAAAGCCTCTCGATGCGACAGCGGGGTCGGGTGCAAGCAAGGGAGAAGCCAGATGATGTTTGTTAGAAACGAGTCGTGATGCTGTTGCACTTCCCGCGACCTCGCCAGAACGGGAAGGAAGTAGGAAGGTGGCTCAGGACCGCGTATGAGATACTTGATGAGAAAAAAGAGAAGCATATTACTGAGCATGATCAGCACGTTATTGCTGCTCGTGATCGCATGCATAGTGCTCATTCGTTTTTATCCTTACACCTCTAATTTCCCGGCCTTGCCAAGAATTACCCACACGCAAGCAGGGGCAGAGGGAGACCTTACACGGGTAGGTTTTTGAGGAAGAGGCTCGTGACCAGTAGGGGCGGGAGTGGAGATGTGGTGGGTGGGGGTGCTTGCACCGCCCTGGGGTGGCGTGGGACCTGTTCGGGTGAGGTGACTGGACCCCCACCCAGGGCGGTGCAAGCACCCCCTCCCCACGTCCACCACAACCCCCGCCCCTACTGAACCTCATCGTCCCCAAAAACCTACCCGTGTAAGACTCTGTTGGCGAATGAAAGCCATACTGGAATGGTACAATGCAGAAAAAAAGACCAAAGAGAGCAGAGGTAAGGAGGAGAACCATGTCGATGTATCCACGAGCGTTGGGACCCATTCCAGAAGAAACGGTGCGTGTGGCACGAGCAGCGTGTCCCAAAGGAACGTTGGCCATGCGACTGCGTGACGCCCTGGGGGCCGTGTATCAAGACGAGCAGTTTGAGGCGCTCTACCCAGTGGAAGGGCAGCCGGCCTATGCGCCATGGCGACTGGCGGTCGTCACGGTGCTCCAATATGCTGAGAATCTCACGGATCGACAAGCCGCTAATGCGGTGCGCGAACGGATTGATTGGAAATACGGCTTGGGGTTGGAATTGAGCGATCCCGGCTTTGACTTCTCACTGTTGTCCGAATTCCGTGCACGTTTGATAGACAGCCAGCAGGAGACCGTGTTGCTCGACCGGCTTCTGGAGGTGTGCAAGCAGCGGGGCTGGCTCAAAGCTGGTGGCAAGCAACGCACCGATTCCACGCATGTGGTGGCACGCGTGCGCTCGCTCTCCAATCTCGAATGCGTCGGAGAAACGCTGCGAGCGGCCCTGGATGAGCTGGCGGCCCTGGCTCCTGATTGGCTCGTTGAGCAGATCAGCCCTGACTGGTTTGAGCGCTACAGCCACCGCGTGGAGAACTATCGCTTGCCCAAGGCGGAAAGCCAGCGCAAGGCGTTGGCCCAGCAGATGGGGGCCGACGGGCTGCACCTGTTGCAAGCTCTGGAGGGAGCCGAGGCGCCCGCTGGACTGAAAGACCATGCCAGTGTGCAGGTGCTGCGACAGGTGTGGCAGCAGTACTACGAGGTGTCCAAGGGGCAGGCCAAGTGGCGAGACGGCCCGCAAGCGAGTGCAGGTGAGGGCATCATCCGTTCCCCCTATGATCCGCAGGCGCAGAGCGGCAAAAAGCGCGACACGGTGTGGCTGGGCTACAAAGTGCACGTGACCGAGACCTGCGCGCTATCGGGGGAGGAGGCCGCAGAGGAGGCCCAGCGCCCGCACTTGATTGTGCAGGTGCACACCACGGTAGCTCCCGTCCCGGATGTGGAAGTGACGGCACCCATTCAAGAGCAGTTGGCCCAGCAGAACGTGCTCCCACAGGAGCAGTTGGTGGATACGGGCTATGTCGATGCTGAGTTGCTGGTCAGCAGTCAGCAGGACTACGGGATCCGCCTGGTTGGTCCGACCTTGGCCGACAACAGTTGGCAGGCCCGAGCAGGCCAGGGCTTTGATGTGGCGCACTTTCAGTTGGACTGGCAAGCCGAGGTGGCGATCTGTCCACAGGGGCAGCAGAGTAGCCGCTGGAGTAGGGCGGGGGAACGCATGGAAGTGGTGTTTGCCCCGCAGACGTGTGCCGACTGCCCGGTGCGCCAGCAGTGTACCCACTCTCAGACGACGGGCCGGGTGCTGCATCTACGTCCCCAAGCGGCCCATGAGGCCCTGCAAGCGCGACGAGCCGAAGAGCAGACGCCCGCGTTTCGGCAGGAGTATGCCACCCGCGCTGGCATCGAGGGCACGCTCTCGCAGGGGGTCCGTGGCATGGGGCTGCGTCGGGCCAGGTACGACGGGCTCCCCAAGACCCACTTGCAGCACGTCTTGACGGCGGTGGCCATCAATCTGGTGCGCATCGATGCGGTTCTGACCGGAACGCCGCGCGGCAAAACGCGCGTGTCTCCTTTTGCCCGCTTGCGTTCTCCTGCCGATCTGTCAGAGGCGCTGGGCGCATGAGCCCCTTTCGATTCCTGGTCTCATTCGCCAACAGAGTCGTGTAAGCAGAGGGAGACCCGGTGAACATGGTGTTTGTCGGGACGAAAAAGCAGATTCTGCACAGCTTTCAACAAGCCGGTTGGCTGATTCCTGATCCCATTACCCTCCAAACCGCTGAGAAAATTGCTGCTGCGAGTCTTGCTCACCGCAGTTACCCAACCGCGCCAGTCAGTAATCTCTATGCCTTTGGGCGAATCCAGGATCTGGCGTTTGAAAAGCCCACCACCGATGTCCAAAACCGCGGGCATATTCGACTCTGGCAGACCGGAACGTTCATCGGGGGACAACTCGTCTGGGTGGGACAAGCCTCCTACGATCGCGGGATCGAGCTCAGTGGCACCAACCATCTTCCCACCCATCACATTGCTCCCGCCGTTGACCTGGAAAGAAATGCCGTCGGCGCTGATCTGGGAAAAACCGGGCTGGTTAAAGATGAAGAGTATGGAGCATTTACTCCTCCCATCTTCTCTGCCCGCAATGGGGGAGGAGATTATTATGAAAGCGATGGCGATGTGCTGATAATCAATTATACGACTGCTCCTATCCCACTCCAGAAGTCTGCATGGCTGATCTACGACCTGAAAAACGGAGTGTTTCGCTTCTACGATACGCTCGTAACCTCGCTGCTCCTTGCGTTGGCCGTCGGCATGCTGGGCCTTTTGCTGGTGGGGGGTGGCTTTGGCTGGTGCTAAGCTGGCTCTTGCAGAAACATGGCCCTCGAGTATAAATGGACTGGCAAGCATGCAGGTGTTCAGAGGAAAGCCTGCCCACCGAACACATATCTCAGACCTGTGAGGCCCTGCCGAGAGCTTTACAACGTTTCGTAGGCAAGGTCTTGGAAGAAAGTGGCCTGGAGAAATCCCTCACTTGGTCCAGGATGTCGCATCCCAGAGATGCACAAGTGTATCAGCACCTCCCGTGGCAAGACGAGCGTTGTCGGGTGACCACTCCACGCTCAATGTTCCGGAAGCCTCGCCCGCGCTCGAGGGCACCGGATAGCTATTCAAAAGGTGCCCGGTCGTGGCGTTCCACACCTGTACGGTTTCCCTCTGCTGTTCGTCACTGGTATTGCCGGTCGCTGAGGCGATACATTCCCCACTTGGCGACCACGCCACCGCGAAAATCGTGCTCGCATGCCCATGATAGGCAGGAATGGCGGCTAGCTGCGTTGGCCCGCTTGTAGTGGGCGTGACGGCGGAAGGAGCTGGAGCAGAAGCCAGGCCTCGACGAGCAGGAACAAGATCAGTCCTAACCAGCGAACGTACCGGCGGCTCGTATGATTGGTTTGCACCGCTGTTGTCCTCAAGGCGTTTCCTCCTTCAGGCGCACCTGCCGAAAGATGGACCACAGCGTGAGATCATAGGCGGCTTTGAGTGTCCCCGCCAGGATGAAGGGCAGTCCGACGACGAGCAATGGGCCCTGGAGGAGCAGGCCGGAGAAGACCGGGCTGCAGGACGAGCCCAGGCTGCGAGCCAGAGAGGTGAGGCTCGCAGCCGCGGTGCGTTCTTCCGCATCCACCAGCGCCATCGTGTACGCTTGCCGGGTGGGCACATCCATCTGCGAAAGCGCCTGGCGCAAGAGCAGCAGCGTTGCCGCGATGGGAAAGGTGGGCGCGAAGGCGACCAGGGCCAGCAGAACGTTCGAGGGCAGGTGGGTGAAGACCATGGTGTTGAGCAGGCCGAAGCGCCGGGCCAGGGGCACTGCTGCCAGGAATGAGAGCGCCGAGAGAAGATTGGCTCCAAAGAACAGGGCGGAGAGGGTCGTGAGCGAGACACCGAAGCGCAGGTAGAAGAAGAGCGCCATCAGACTCTGTACTACCAGCCCTCCGGCAAGCGCATCCACGCTGAAGAGCGCCACGAGTCGCCACACGATGCCGCGGGAACGATGCAGTGGAGGGGTAAGACGCTGTCTGATGCGCTGAACCTGGATGGGAGGATGTCCAGGCGCTTCCACCGATGGAGACAGGCGCAGCGAGAGGCCGGCCACCACGAGGCCTAGCACCGCATATGTCCCGAAGAGGAGGCGTATACCGGAGGCAAGAGGGAGGCCGATGCCCATCAGCAGAGCGGGCAGCCCTGCCGCCAGCGCTCCTCCCGCGGAACTTCCCGAGGCGACCAGGTTGTAGCGTGCAAACAGGGCCGTCCGGCGCTCCGGGAGAGTGATCTGCGCCAGAATCGCCTGGTCGATGGGCAGAAAGGGGGCGGTCTCTGAGGCCGTGGTGCCCAGCGTCCCGAAGAACGCCGCCACAAGCAACACGGGATAGCTCGACACCAGCCCGAAGACCACGCCCGTCCCTGCCATGAGCAGCGAGAGCAGCGCCAGCGTGCGCCGCCGTCCCCAGGTGTCGGCAACCAGGCCGATCATGTAGGTTCCGACCATATCGCCGAGCAGGGAGACCGTGATCAGGACGCCGATAGCTACCGGCGAGAACCCTTCCTCTGCCAGCACCACACCCAAGATCACGGCCAGGAGTCCGTAGGCCAAGGAGCGCAGCCCGCGCATGACCAGAATGAGCCGGGCTGCTGCGCGCTGGTCTCGTTCACCTCCGGAAGGCATCACTGCTTCGGTCCGGCCTGTTGCCCAGTGCGATCATACGGATTGCTACTCCCCGCAGGTGGCCCGGATGGGTCTGCTTTGAACGCGCCATCGGGCTTGCCCTGACGCACCATCTCCTGACAGTAGGCGTAGAGGGCGTCATACACGATCCACTCAGCCGCATTCTGCTCATGGTCATCCTTGAAGCCCAGGTGCCGGAAGCCCTCCGCAATCGCCTCCAACCCCTCTCCTTCCGGCTGGTGCCAGAGGGTATTGTCGGTATCCGCACCGTTGACGATCTTGCCGAGCAAAACGAGAGCAGGATCGCTCGTCAGGTTGTACTTCTTGAGGATGGCCTCAAACGAGCACTCCTTGCCGTGATGGCCCAGTTCCACATTTTTCACGTCATAGGGAATTGCCCCTTCGCGCTCGGCCACCTCCATCACTTGATCGTTCGGCACAAAGAGGAACTCGGCGTCCTTGTCCACAAACTTTGTAATCAGCCAGGGGCAGGCCACGCGGTCTACCTTGACATGCTCACGGGTAATCCACTTCATTGGGATGTTCTCCTTCTTGTTTTTTTGCATCGATGTGCATCGACCGCAAGACGAACAAAAATAAGCGGAAACGGGATGGATCATGCCATCTCGCGTTCCTCATACATGGCGACACGGCAACTGGGCAGGAAGACATAGAGGCGCTGCCGCTGTGCATCAAAAGCAGTGGTGTGCGCTCCCACCTCGGTCGCAATCTGCTCTTCGACCGTCATGGTCTCCGTGTTGACCACATCGATCACGCCTGGATCCTGGATAGCAACATAGAGCCGCGCTGTGCGGTGATTGTGCCAGATGGCATCCGGGGTACCCGCAATCGGTACCTTTGCCAGCTCACTCCCGGTAGAGGTATCCAGCGTCACGACCCTGCCTCCATCACAGGCGACGAACGCCCGGCGGCCCTCCTGATCCAGGTCCAATCCGTGCGGCCCCACTTCCGAGACGGGAAACTGTCCGACCAGCGCGAAGGTCGAGGCCGAGAGCACCGCCACCCTTGCCGGTTCGCGAATATTCACGAGAAAGCGATCACCTGTCGAGTGATACACGGCCCAGCGTGGCCTCCCTGGAAGGACTGCCGTCGCGATCACCTGGCCCGCCTGTGTATCAACCAGGCGCGCCGTATTGTCCTGCACATCGGCCACCAGCAGGTGCTTCCGACGCGGGTCCCAGGCCAGGCCGTTTGGACGAGAGCCAACCGCAACTTCACGCAGGACGTTCGTGAAAACGGCATCAATCACCAGGAGTTTGCCCGCACCGCGCGCAGCCGCAAAGACCAGGCCCTCCCCCTGTGCCGCCAGCACGCCGCTGGCCTCCGGACAGCCGGGAATCGTCACCAGGTGGCACAGGTGTTCCCCATCGACGACCTCGACGGTGCCTGCGGTCGTATTGGCGATGAAGACGGAGCCATTGGAGAGCGATACGTCGCCATGATCGAAGTCTCCCTGCGGGTGGAATGGGAGATCGATGTACTGACGCAGAACCAGCTTGTGTGTCATCGTTGTGCTCTTTCTTGCTAGATCGTCATTACATTGACGAGAAAGGACACCAGGGTGAGCAGCACCCGTGCCTGCTCAAAGCCCATAGCATCAGCAGGACGAAGGATCGCGGCGTAAAAGCCGATGAACAGAGACATCACCAGGGGCGTGATCACATCGTTTGGGCTGACCCCTGGAATGGGATCGCTATTGAGTGCGCCGGTATTGCCCGCTTCCCGCCAGAGTAGGACGGAGCAGTCCGCGACGAGTGCGGCCAGCAGGCAATCGGAAAGCCGAAGCCTGGTGAAACGCAGCCGCAGCGCAACCAGCAGCAGGAGTACAACGCCTGCGGTAATGGCAGCGGAGAGCCGCAATGTGTGCCAACGGAAAGACCGACGAGCTGGTAGACATGTTCCCATCCTCTTCTTGGGGTGTGACCCTCTTATCCCTGGGTCGGTTCGCTGGCGAACTGCGCATACAGGGCGTCGTAGAGCAGCTGACCCCGTTCCAGGGCGATCTGGTCATCGGGACTGATCAGGCGAATACCCTGACAGAGCACGTCTAATCCCGTTGCCGCAGGTTCCAGCATGACATCCTGCACCGTGTCGGCCTCATCCACCACGCGGGCAATGCGTTGCAAGACCGGATCGCGCAGATCGTACTCACCCAGCATGGTATGGAACGTGCAATGCCCCCGGTGGTGGGACAACCGCACCCCGGGGATATCGAACGGCTCCGCTCCTTCAGGCAGTGGTTTCTGCCCTGCCGGGACAAACAGGAATTCGGCTTCTGGGTCGAGATATTTCGTGATCAGCCAGGCGCAGGCCATGCGGTCCACGCCCACATGCTCCCAGGTCACCCATTTCATGATGTAAACCCTCCTCTCGCACTCATCAGTCGCTCACGCACGCGGATACCCAACTCCGAGTGAAAGTAGTCTTGTGCTCGTACCTGTTGGTACTTGCGGGAGAGCGCGACGAGATCGGCCTCGTCTTGCTCCAACTCGCTCAGAATTTCCTGGTAGGCGCTATTCACGCGAGCTTGGAACTGCTGCGTCAGTGCGTCTGCTTGCCCATTTAAGAGCAGGCGCGATTCCCACAGGTAGGCTTCTCCCTCAAGTTCGCCAATCTCGACGGCCAACCATTGAAACTGCTCGCGTGTCCAGGGCGTGGCAGGCAACACCCAGACGGCATCATGCAAGAGCAGCGCCCCCAACCGTTTGAGTTTGCGCCAGATCATGGCGCGGCTGGACGTGGGTTCGCGCGGGATTTTGTAGACGAGCAACACCCATGGTGTTTCCTGCGGCTTTTCCACGCAGCATCCCTCCTACTGGTGGAGCGCTGAGTAGGCGACCAGGCCGATGACAGCGGCTCCTAAGACGAAGAACGGCTCTGGAATCTTCTTCCACCGCACGAGCCCCGCCAGCGTCACCAGGGCGATCAGCATTGTGGGGAGGTCAAGAATGGTGCGCCGTCCCAGGATGATGACCGCCCCGGTGATCGCGCCGACGGCAGCGGCGGTGACCCCTTTGACGAAGGCCGCGATGGCCGGACGCTTGCCGTACTTTCTGAAGGCGGGGGCAGCGACAACCACAAACGCGTAGCAGGGCAGAAACGTCCCCAGGGCGGCGACACATGCTCCGGCGAAGCCTGCCACCAGGAACCCAATGAACCCGGAGGCAATCACGACGGGGCCAGGGGTAATCATGGCGACGGCCACTGCATCCACGAACTGGCGGGAGGTTCGCCAGTGATGGCCCTGGACGACGCCTCCATACAGAAAGGGGATGATGGCCAGCCCGCTGCCGAACACAAAGGCCCCGGCGGCGGCGAAGAAGATGAAGAGCGCCCATAGCGTTCCTCCTGCGGTTCCTCCTACAGCAAGCAGAGCCGCCAGGGGCAGCGGCGACCAGCTGCCGACCCCGGTTTTTCCCTTGCTCCAGCGCTTCCAGAAGTCCTTGGGTGGAGCTTTGACCAGCCAGACGAGGAACCCCGCAGCGAGGAAGAACAGCACCTGCTCGGACTGTGTCAGAATGGTCACGGCTGCAGTAACGAGGTAGATCACCCAGAGCAGCGGATCCCGGCCGATGGTTTTCGTGGTGAGCTTGTACGCACTGTGTGCAATGATACCAATCACGCTCGCACCCACCCCATAGAACACCGCCTGCATCCAGCTGAGACCACCGTAGAGCGTATAGAGCCAGCCGAGGGCGACCACCAACAGAAATGACGGCCAGATAAAGGCCAATCCCACCAGGGTCGCCCCCAGTATCCTGTACCGCACGTAGCCCAGGTACATAGCAAGCTGCGCGGCTAATGGCCCCGGACAAAGTTGGGCGAGGGCCAGACCCTCCTTGTAGTCAGCTTCGGCAATCCATGCACGCTGCTCGACGAGATCGCGCTGCATGTAGCCCACCAGGGCCACCGGACCACCAAAGCCAAGGGTGCCTAAACGCAAAAAATAGCGCACCAGTTGCCAGAGCGAATAGGAGGCTCGGTCTGCTCCCTGTTCCAGAGGAAC
>Ga0137378_10003731_pt1 | contig 13149 bp, 9 predicted proteins | sample SagtaG_21_FD_104813 | JGI IMG/M metagenome (GOLD analysis project Ga0137378, IMG submission 104813) | Vadose zone soil microbial communities from Sagehorn Ranch, Mendocino, California, USA - Sage2_L_60_16 metaG | ecosystem: Environmental > Terrestrial > Soil > Vadose zone | place: USA... | reverse complement strand
CATCGAACCGGTTTGGTGCGATTTTGAGCACGGCCTGGTATTCTGCCAGCGATTCTTCGGCACGATGGTGTAGAAGCAACAATTCAGCCAGCATTTCTCTGGCCGGAATTATGGCCCCAGGAGTGACGGCATGCTTATCCATACTCTCTTCGAGTTCTGCGGCGGAACGCATTGACGCGATTGCATCCGAGTCTTTGCCCTTCTTCTCAGCAATCCAGGCAGCAACTTCCCGCCGCTGGACTTCGATCTGATTTGACCAGTACACGTTTTGGCTGGCTGCGGAATCGCGAAGTGTAGCCAGAGCATGCTCGGCTTGCGCAGCCCCTTCCAGCTTTCCGCTTCGCGCGGTACCGACTCCGATCGCAGTCCAGGTGATGGCCTGAGCCCATGGAACTGTGTCACTTGCCGGCTGCAGCGTGCTGCCGGCTTCCCAGTCGCCGCGCTCCAATGCGTAGCGCGCCGGAATGGCGGCGTACGCGTAACCTCCGGTCAAGGTCAGGCCAGGTATTGGCTTCAGTGAATTCATTTCGTCCAAAACCGCCTTGGCTTGTGCCACGCGCCCGCTTTGGAGATATGCGTATTCCAGATAGTCCATTGCGTGGAGCCTCTGGTCGCGGGCTTCTCCGTTCGCGGATGCGGATTCGTCTTTGGTTGCGAGTTCGGCAGACTTCAAATTGGAGCTGATGGACTCTTCCCACGACCCCACTCGCGTGAAGATATGCGAGGGCATATGGTTGGCGTGAGCCGAGGCGGGCGCGATCTTGGCATACATGCGCGCCGCATCCAGGCCCTTTTCCGCCAGCACCGGGTTGTCGTAGCAATGAATGATGTAGTGAGCGACGCCGGGATGGTGCGGTTGTTTGCTCAGAATAGGTTCGAGAATCTCCCCGCATTTGCGCTGGTTGGCGAAGGTCTTGTCGGTTTTGGGCGCAGTAATGGCCAGCGAAAGAGCGTGGAAAATTGCAGCTTCACTGTCGTCCGGAAACGCCACCTGCAGGGCGGCCATTTTCTGCTCGAATGCTTGTGCGTGCGCGGTCTTGTCCTTGCCATCTTCCTGGTAGATTTCCGCGACAGCGTCTATGTAGGCCTTCTCCCGTTCCCTGGTGCTTGGATTGGCTGCGGCAATTTGCTGGGCTTTGCGGAGGGCAGAGCGGCCAGCGTCGATGTCACCGCTGTCCCACAGACCGTGATAGTGCGACATCGCGATGCCCCACTGCGCCATCGCACACTCGGGATGTTCCTTTGCAATTTGCGAGAACGCCTGCCGCGCCTGCTCGTACTGGAAGGAATGCAGCAGAGCGACGGCGCGATTGAAACTCGCCCCTGTGTCTTGCGAGCACGAAGTTTCAAACTGAACCGAGCCGACTTCCTGTTCGGTGAGGGCATGATGGTGCCCTTCGTCTGCCCAAGCCACGCTGACTAAGACGAATAATCCGACAAGGAGTCCTGATAGCGAACGCATAAGTTGAGAAGTATATACCTGCGGAGTTGAGGGAGACTTGCCGCCGCGGTAGCCTCGCCGTTAAGTTTGTAATATCGCCATTCTCTTTCCTACTCGCTTAAGAACCTCCAACGCCTGCTGCAACTCAGCTTTCGTATGCGTTGCCGTCATGATCGTCCGCACTCGGGCTTTGCCTTCGGGGACGGTGGGGAAAGTGATTCCGGTTCCCAGCACGCCTTCTTTGAACAACTCTTTCGAGAACTCCATCGTAAGCTTGCCATCGCCGATGATGATGGGAGTAATCGGGGTCTCGCTGGCGGGCGTGGTTTTACCGCCGATGTCGAATCCGAGGAGTCCCAATTCTTTTTTCCAGAAACGTGTGTTGTCCCAGAGTTGTTCAATTCGCTCCGGTTCGTTTTCTAGGACATCGAAAGCCGCGATACAGGTTGCGGCGACCGAAGGCGGATGCGAAGTGGAAAATAAAAACGGGCGCGCGCGGTGGTAAAGAAAGTCAATCAGGTCACGGGTCCCGCAGACGTATCCGCCGAGCGCGCCGATGGCCTTCGAAAGCGTTCCCACCTGAATGTCAACGCGGCCGTGGACGTTGAAATGATCAATGGTGCCGCGGCCGTTGCGGCCCAGAACGCCAGAGGCGTGAGCATCGTCCACCATCATGATGGCGCCGTATTTCTCGGCCAGATCGCAGAGTGCGGGTAACGGGCTGATGTCGCCGTCCATGGAGAAGACGCCGTCGCTGATCAGCAGTTTTTTCCCCGGCTGGTCTTTGATGCTGGCTAGTTTCGCTTCGGCGTCGGCAATGTTCTTGTGCTCGAAGACCAGAATCTTGGCGCGGGAGAGCCGTGCGCCGTCAATGATGGAAGCGTGGTTGAGCTGGTCGGAAATGATGAAATCGTCTTTTCCCAGGACCGCAGAAACCGTGCCTGCATTCGCGGCGAAACCGGATTGGAAGACTACACAAGCCTCAACGTTCTTGAAGCGGGCGATCTTTTCCTCCAGCTCCATGTGAATTTTCATGGTGCCGGCAATCGTCCGCACGGCGCCTGAACCGACGCCGTATTTGCGCGTGGCTTCGAGCGCGGCTTCGCGCAGTTTGGGATGCGTCGTCAGTCCGAGGTAATTATTCGAGGCCAGATTGATGACTTTCTTGCCGTCGAAGCTGCAGACCGGGGCTTGCGGGTCGTCGAGCACGCGCAGCCGAAAGTGGGTGCCTTTGGATTTGAGGTCGTTGAGTTGGTCAGTCAGATATGAGAGCGGATCGGTGCGGGTGGCTGCGTGCATTACGCCTCCAAATTCAGGCCGCGGGTCTACACGAATCGCGCGGCTTGGGACTCATCAGTTTAATACTGCGGGTGTGATCCGTGGAAACCCACCGCTGGGTGGAGCAGCCTTTCAAGGCCTGCATAAGAAGGCAACCAAAATGACGGATTTCCAGCCCTGAAGTACTTCGGATGTTGACAGGAAGTACCTCAGCGGCTAAAGCCTGGAGCTCGCGTCGCGCCTTCGTGCAGGGCTGGAAGCTCTGCTCCACCCTCACTTGCCTGGGTTCCAGGGATGCAGATTAACCCGCGAGTTCCGCCAGTTCGGCGACGCTATAAACTTCAACATCAGGCGTGGCAGAAGCTTGCTTGGCCGCGCCAGCGCCGGGGCGAGGAGAAGGACGATTGACCCAAACCGTGGAAAAGCCCAACGACTGCGCCGGAAGCACATCGTGATAGATGCTCTGTCCGGCATGTAGCCATTGCTCCGGCGGGATGCCCACCTCCTTTTGCGCCAGACGGAAAATCTCGACTGACGGCTTGTAGGCGCGCGCCTGGCTGGCTGTAGTCACGAAATCAAAATCTACTTCGAGGTGCCGGGCGCTGGCGAAGAACAGATCATCGTCAACGTTCGAAATGATGCCGAGTTTGAACCTGGTCTTGAGCTGGCGCAGGGCAGCAACGGTGTCAGAGAACGGCTTCCAGTTGGCAAGGGAATTGGGAAGCGATTGTTGCTCTTCATTGGTCGCGCGGAAGCCGAGGCGGTCGCCAAGGCCGCGAACGACATCGCGCAAAATATCCCGGTAAGGCCGGTAGCGGGCCGATTCTTCCTCCGCCTCGAGTTCGCTGTACAGCCGAAGAATTTCCGGATCGCTCAACTCTGCACCGTTCGCAATCAGGAGCGGACGAATCGCTCCCAGAATACCTGCCTCCCAGTCAATCAAAGTGCCGTAGCAGTCGAAGGTGATGACGTGGAAGCGGGAGCAATCCAGGGAAGGGTTCATGGAAGCGGTCGCTGAAAATAAAATACCCCAGAACGCGAAGTTCTGGGCGATAAGTTTTTGACAAAGACCTATCTGGTGATTCTTAGGGACTGCTTCAATTTGAAAGACACCGCGGATTCGGCGGGCAGCACGATTTCCTTGTTTCCGGTGAAGGCGGTGCCCGCTGTTCCGGCTCCGGCTCCAGCAGCTGCTCCAATGGCCGCGCCTTTGCCTCCGCCGGCTAAGCCACCAATCAGCGCACCCAAACCTGCGCCGCCACCGACCATAACTCCGGTGCGTTTGCCTTTGCCTTTCAGGGTCTCGGTGAACATGGCGGTTTGCACCGGCAGTTGTTCTCCATTGACGCGGACCGAAGTCAATTTGAGCTCCAGGCGCGCACCGCCGGCGAATCGGCCCAGCGGCTTGGCGTCAACAACCACGCCCTCGACCTTCGCGCCTGCGGGAATCGCAACTTCGCCGTTTACGTCCACTGGCCTGGCAAGCGATCCGCCAAAACTTTGGCCGGGCTGGCTGACCTTGGAGCCAACCTCGTCCGCAAGTCTTACGGTTAGGACTTTACCGGCCGGAACGGTGATTGTTACCGGCGCGGGTGGCGCGCTTGGCGACATGGCTTGGCCGCTGGTTGATGATGCCGGGCCGCCGCTTGAAGGTGTTGCGGAATTATCGGTGCCCGGCGCGGAATTTTGGTTCTGTGTCTGGCTGGGTTTGCTGTTGCAGGCGGCGCTGAACACCAGCAGCAAACTCAACGCGAACATTCCGATGCGCAATCTCATAGAGCCTCCATTTCTCTGACAGATGATGATGAACTAGGAGCGGCTGAAAGAGCAACTCACAACAGTACAGGTATCTTCGGTCAGTGGGGTCAGACTTTTTCCTCTTCCTCTGTGAGTGGAAGGATCGAGCCGGATCCGTTCGACGAAGATTGCACGCCATTCTCGGGCTTCTCGGATTGGGAAATCTCGGATTGTGGGCTCTCGGCGGGTGGGGTCTCGTCCTTCCTCAAGAACTTCGCCGTATTCAGCAAAGTGCGGCCCAGGGACGCATTGTAACTGGTCCAGCTTGACTCGCTTCCCGCCTCGCGCTCGAAATGCGCACGCATGCTTTCCATTTTCGAATCCAGATCGTCCAGATAATGCAGCATGAGCGCTTCGGAAAACATGGGAAGTTTTGGAGATCCAAACTCATAGTGGCCATGATGGCTAATGATCAGGTGTTCCAGCAGGGTCTTCAGCTCCGGCGGAAAGTCCGGGAACTGCGCCAGCTTGGCTTGCAGCATCTCCAGTTCAATAATCATGTGCCCGAGCAATTGACCGCGAGTGGTATAGGAAAACGACCGCATATATGTCAGCTCGTAAATCTTGCCAATATCGTGAAGGAAAGCGCCGGTAAGCAGCAAATCGCGATTGACTTGAGGATAGTTGCGGCAAAGAAGGTCGCAGGAGCGGAAGAGCGAGACTACGTGATCCAGCAATCCGCCGATGTATGCGTGATGCAGAGTCTTCGCGGCCGGGGCGTTGCGGTAGGCAGCAGCGATCTCCGGGTCAGCCATGAACGCCTGTACCAGGTCCCGCAAGTGCGCGTCTTGGAATGAGCTGACGAAATCTTCCAGAGTCCGCCACAGTTCGTCCACATCTTTAGTGGTCTTGGGCAGATAGTCGGTGAAATCCACTTCTGAATCGGACAAACGCCTGACCTTGTGGATGGTGATCTGAAAGCGGTTCTTGTACTTGTTTAGCAGCCCTTTGACCTTGAGAAAATCTTCCTGCTCGAAGGCGTCAAGCGCCTCCTCGACGTTGTCCCACATCTTGGCTTCGATTTGTCCGCAACGGTCCGCGAGAGTCAGTGAAAGATAGGGCTCGCCGCTCTTCTTGGGCTTTACCTGCTTGGTGGCAACCACGAAGCTGGAAGTGATGATTTTGTTTTCGAATTGCGAACAGTCGGAGAGGAAGAATTCTTTCATTGCCATTGGTTGCTGCCGCGACCCGGTTCCGCCAAGCTTAAACTAAAACACCCCAAGTTTCTTTCTCTTTTTGAGCGCTTTGGCATTGGTTTCCTTGGCGGCCGTGGTCACCACCGGCTTGGTTTGGTTGGGGCTGGCGCCGCTGTCGACATATCCGGGCCTGACGTCAATGAACGCCTCCTCGCGCAGCTTGGTGAGGTATTCGCGCAGCGCCGGCTGCAGTTTCTGCATATAAACTGCTTCCTGCAGCCGGGGTTCGATGTCGGTGAAAGCCGGAATACCGGTGTTCTGGTGGTCGGTCACTTTTAGAATCACGAATCCCTGTTTGGTGCGAATCACGTCGGAGACCTGGTCTTTTTTCATGGCGAAGGTGACGTCTTCAAGCTGCTTGGCGAGTTTGCCGCGCTCAAAGTAGCCCAGTTCGCCGCCTTCGGCTGCCGAAAGACCCTGAGATTCTTTCTTAGCGATGTCTTCGAATTTGGTGCCCGCCCGAATCTGTTTGAGCAGATCGTTGGCTTTGGCCTCGGCTGCGGCAACCTTCTGTGCATCGTCACCCGCCTGCTCCGTGGAAATCAGGATCTCGCTTAGTTTGACTGCTTCCGGGCGTTCCATGTCGGACTTGTGCTGGTCGTAAAACTTCTGCTCTTCGTCCTTGCCAACGTTGATCCGCCCGCCCACCTCGCGCTGGATTACTTGCTGGGTGATGATCTCGGAACGCATGTTCTGTTTGAAGTCTTCGAAGGAAATGCCCTGCGCCTCGGCGGCCTTCTCCAGGTCGTCCATGCTCTCCAGCTTCATCTGCTTGCGCATCTCGTCGAGTTTCTTGATCAGTTCGGTGTCGGCGGTGATGTCTAGATCTTTGCCTTTTTCAAGCAGAAGTTCCCGGTCGATCAAGCCGCGCAAGACGTCCTTAGCGCCTTCGGCGGCAATCTTATCGGCGTGAGTGGGGTCTTGCTGCTTGGCCTCATCTACGAGCTGCTGTTGCTCGTGTTGATAGGCGGAGCGGGAGATGATCTGGTTGTTCACTCGGGCGACAATCTCTTCGACGACGGTATCTGCGAAGAGAAAGGCCGGCAACAAGATGAAAATGAACAGAACGACAACAGAAGAAAGTTTCTTGCGCATAAGACAAACACCCAAAAGCAGACTAGAACCGACCTGCTCTAGCAAAATTGTAACTCGCGGGAGCCAGAGGGCACCAGGGTGTCCAGGCAGGTTAGAGAGGTTGTCTTTGAGGCTACTTCAGGCTGGACGGGCCTTAGTTGGAACGAACTACCGAGAGGGCAGTCACATCGTTGTGGGTGGGCGCCGTGCCCATAAAGCGCTGTACGTCGACCAGGATTCCGACGCAAGTCTCGTGGGCGGTGTCGAAAGCAGTCTTTTGAAGATACTCTTTGGCCCGCTCGATGCCGTATTCATCGCTTCGCCGTTTTGCCTCGACTATGCCCCTAGAAACCAGAAGCATGGTGTTGCCGGGTTGCAGGGCAACCACGGCCGAGTCGGGGACGGAATGGGAAAACAAGCCGAGAGGAAGTGCAGTGGCCTTGAGTTCCAGGACCTGGTCCTGATCGCGGACCAATGCTGGAGTATGGCCGGAATTTACGTAGCAGATCGTCGCGAGTTCCTGGTTGTAGCAAGCGATGAAGGCGGGACACGGATGCACTCCGGCTGCAGTCTGCATTAACTCCCGGTTTACTTCGAGCCACAGTTCGAGCATCGCCTCCGATTCATTGGTATCACTCGATTCCAGCAGGCTGGCGCCCGAGGAACGAAATCTCTCTTGAATGGCGACCACAATGCCGCGGGTCCGCTGCAAGTCCCCAGCTGCGTCAAACAGGCCAAAAAGAACTCGTTCGGGACCGACGCGCAGGAAGTCGTAGAAGTCACCACTGCAGCGCTGTCCGTAATAGACGGCCGCCATGAACCCGTCGCGGATCTGCGGGATGCTTGCCTGGAGCGGATCCTTCCAGGGCATGAGCGGAGAGCGCTGATTCAAAACTGGTGCCATAAGTCAGCACCAAGAAAGTAACACCGATCCGCGGCGCAGCCAACTTCTTCTTGTCGAGGAGTGAGACACGAAAGTAGCTCCCGTGCAGAAACGGGAGAAACCAAAAGCGGCCACGGATTTTCACTGATCACACCGAAATCAGGCAGGACTGTCGTTATCCAAAGTGAAAAAATGCGCCGGGAAATCGTAGAGTCAGCGTCCGAATTGGCGGAGCAGTTCGGCTCGGATTTCGTCCTGAAGCTGGCGGTAGTCGCAGTGAACGGTGGACCGCAATGCAACTTCAGTTGATTCGCCGTGCCCTAGTCGCTCCAAAATGCGCAACACATCGCTCATCCCGTAGCGATCGCGGATGTATAGAACGGCGGCCAGGGACTCGTCATAGGCCAGCACGGCCTCGACTTCGGTGAGCGAGGTGAACCCGCCTTCGAGCGAATTCAGCGGGATCTCCTGCTCCAGTTGGAACAACTGCGCTAGCCGCGCACCTCGCGCCAACAATCTCGGCTCCATCATCTGGGCGATTCCCTCATTGAGCCATTGTGGGCAGCGGCCCATCGAAAGCTGGTTCACGAACGAGTGGGTAAGTTCATGTTTCAACACCCGGGCCAGGCCCGCAGTGACCGAATCCAGTCCCTGCAGGGGAATACGAAGCTTCCCGTCGTTCAGTGCGCCCACCCAGGAAGGCTGCTGGGTGACGTCGAAGAATACCTGGTTAGTGTAGAGAATCACCTGAATGCTTGAGCGGGGCTCGCCGCCGAATTCGTGGGACAGTTCTTCGTAATCGGATTCGAGCGTGGAGAGGAGCTGATTGCGAAAGGCGCCAGAACTCTGGGCGCCTTCGTAACGAAGAACAAAGTGCCCGGCTTCGCGCTCCGAGTAAGTGCTTTCCGCAGACGCTTCCCGTTGCGCTCGGGCAATTGCTTGCTGAATTGAAGCATCGCGGCGCAGCACCAGCGAGCGCTTCCAGTTCTGAATTGCATCCTTTGAGCGGTTGGCCGCGAACTGGGCGTAGCCGAGGACAGCGAGGGCGTCGGCAGAATCGGGTGCCAGGCGAACGGCGTGCTCAGCGTAGGGAATTGCATCTCGCGCATTGCCAGTTCGGATCAGCAGAGCGGCATAGTAGTTTAGGATCGCGGGATTCTCCGGGTCATTCTCCAGGGACCTCTCGAAATCGCGGCGAGCTTCGTTGTATTTACCGGCCTGGTAATCCAGCTTGCCGGCAATGTAAAAGGCCGCGGCGGTCTGGGCGGCGTTGCGTTCGGACGCTATCGCTTCCAGGGCGACGCGGTCCACATTGCCTTTATGAACGATTCTGTCGAGTATCTGGCCCTCTCCGGCCAGCGGAGTATCGGGTGTGTATGCGGAAATCTCGTGCTGGCTTTGGGACGAGGCGGGAGGACGAATTCCCGCTTCGATGCTTCGCACCCGGGATTTAGGAATGGCGTAGGTGTCGTCCCCAATCGCGTACTCGACCTTGTTTGCGCTTTCCTTGACCGAGTCAGCGTAGATCACATCACCACTTTTTAGGTGAATGGCCTCGGCTGAAGCGGAAGTGACTCCCGTACCGGCCAGGGCCAGCGCAAGCCAGTAGCGCGGGATGACAAAGGAGAGCACTCAGGCGCATTCTAGAAGCTCAGAACCTGGTATCGAAGGTGCCCAAGGTAATGCTCACCACTAGGAGGCTAGCCGCGCTGGTGTTGGTGTTAGCCGTTATGGCAATTCGTGTCAGCGCATTGGCACCTGACTCGGCCAAAACTCCCGGCCCAGCAGAATCGCTTTACCTGAAACTACGCTCAGTCGGACTGGACCGGGCGCGGGTGTACAAAGTGCGAGAGGCATCCCTTGAGCGGGGGGCGGTGCACATTTCCCTGGACGAGGGGACCATCGCCTTTACCGAAGATACTGGCGGCCACATTACCGGCGCTTTTTTCAAAGGCGATGGCGAACTTCTGCTGTTTCCCCCCAACACCACGGAACGTGCGTCGCTGGCGCTATTCACCGGGGCAGCAATTCTGGAAGAGAGGTTTTCCACCGCCTATTTTCGCTTTAACGACAACGTGTTTGGTGAGTTGCAGCCAGTTATGAGGACGGCGGAGGACACCGCGTCGTTTGCCGAATGGAACTTGACCGCCCACGATCTGGCGACAGAGGATGCATTGCGCCTGCTGTTTTCCTTCAGCCGCGATTTGCCACCGGCGGACAAACCAGCGGCCAACGACCACTTTTTGCATGCCTACCTGCAGGGAAACAAGCTCGGAGCCTTTGATGTGCGCTATGACTCGCTGCTTCCCGAGCAGATTTCCGCGGGGCAGCACAGAACGGCCCAAGGAGAAGACTTCTACAACGTCTGGGTATCCTTTCCTGCTGCAGCGCGAGCCGGCGGCGCCATAACTGACCGGGACGCCGACGCCGACCCCGTTCCGGACGTCGGAGTCTCGCACTTCGAGATTCAGGCTGAAATCAAACCGCCTACTGGTCTCGAGGCGACCGCGGTTCTCAGTATCACGGCGCACAAGGACGTAGGGCGCCTGCTGCTGTTCGAACTGTCCCGTCTTCTCCAGATCAAGGAGGTGCAGGCCGATGGACATGCGGTCGAATCAATTCACAATCAGGCGATTGAAGGCTCTCAGTTGGCCCGGCGCGGCAATGACGCGCTCGCGGTTTTTTTACCGGCTCCGCTCCAGGCGGGCCAGAAAGTCGAATTGAGCTTCGACTATTCCGGTTCCGTTCTTTCCGAGGCCGGCAACGGACTGCTGTACGTGGGGGAGCACGGGACGTGGTATCCCAATGTAGGGCTGGCAATGGCGCTGTTTGACCTGCGATTTCGCTATCCAGTGGGGTGGACGCTGGTGGCGACTGGCCGCCGCACAGAAGCGCGAACTGCAGGTGCGCAACAGTCCTCCAGGTGGGTCTCAGAGCGTCCGGTTCCGGTTGCCGGCTTCAACCTCGGCAAGTATTCACAGACCACGACTCATTCCGGCAAAGTGGATGTTGTCACCTACGCAACTGGCACCGTGGAGCGAGGGTTCGCGGGCTCCGACCCGGCCGAGGCCAAGATCCCGGACCTTTTCAAACTCCCAGGGGTCACCGAATCTCTCGGCGGTACTTTCACCAGGGAGCCGCCTTCTCCAGCCGAGAACGCGCAAATGGTGGGCGCAGTTTCAGCCAAAGCCCTTGAGTTCTACGAACGATGTTTTGGCCCCTTTCCTTATGGCCAACTGGCGCTGACGCAATTTCCCGGGACCGCCAGTCAGGGCTGGCCCGGCCTGATTTTCCTTTCCAGCTATGCGTTTTTGCGTCCCCAGCAAAGAGAACGGATGGAGAGTGATCCCAGCCAGCGGTTGATTGAGGAGCAGATCATTGCTCATGAGACTGCGCATCAGTGGTGGGGAGATCTGGTGACCTGGCGCGGGTATCGCGATCAATGGATCATGGAAGCTTTAGCCAACTACAGCGCCTTGATGCTTCTCGAATCGCGCAGTCCGGCGCAGTTCCGGCAGGTCATGCAGAAGTATCGCGATAATTTGCTGGCCAAGAACCGCGACGGCATGCCGCTGATGGATGCCGGCCCAGTGACCCTCGGCTTGCGGCTGTCCTCATCTCAGACACCCAACGCTTATTACGTGATCAGTTATGAGCGGGGCACCTGGCTTTTGCACATGCTGCGAACCATGATGCGCGACGCAGAGGACAGAAGCAGAACAGTTCGTTCCCGGAAAGTGGAAGAAGAGCCGTTCCTACGCGCGCTGCGCCGGCTGCGGACGGAATACGAGGGCCGGGTGGTGAACACCGAGCAAGTGATGGCGGTCCTTGATTCCGAGCTGCCGTCATCGCTGTGGTACGAAGGGCACAAATCGCTCGATTGGTTCTACGAGAGCTGGGTGAATGGAAGCGCAGTTCCGGGTTTCGATCTCCGCGGCCTCAGGTTCACCGACAAGGCAGGCACAACTCTGATTAGCGGTACCATCGTGCAGGAGCACGTCCCCGATAGCCTGGTGACCGCGGTGCCACTGTACGCGTCGCTCGGCGGCAAGGCCGTCTTTCTGGGCCATGTCTTCGCCGAAGGGAAGGAGACTGCATTTCATCTTTCCGGACCAGCGGGTGTGCGCAAAGTTCTTCTCGACCCGGAACAGACGCTCCTGGCACGAGGACGGTAGTCGGTGTTCGCCTCAGGAAATTCTGGAGGGAATAGCCGCCGGAGACATGGAAATGGTAACGGAGAGCGTGGAGAATGTGACTTGAAACCCGGGACAGAGGCACCACCTGCTGAAGAATTCCATGTTCGGCACAGCAGCGCGGCATTCCATACGCGACCGAGCTGGCTTCATCCTGACCGATGGTAGTTCCGCCGGCGTGGTGAATCGCGGTCATGCCTTGCAGGCCGTCCGAACCCATACCGGTCAGAATGATGCCAAAGGTGTAGTCGCCAATTACTTCTGCTACGGAAAGCATGGTGACATCCACCGAAGGCTTGTGAATGGTGCCGGACGGGCTGTCGGAGAGGCATATCGACACTTGGCGGGAACTCTTTGACAGCGTGGTGTGCTGACCTGCAGGCGCGATATAGACCGTCCCGGCAGTACAGCCTCGCCGTGCCGGGCCTCGCACACTTTTACCCTGGATAGGCCATCCAGGCGCTTGGCCAGGGGCGCAGTGAAACCCGGGGGCATATGCTGTACCACAATCATGGCGACTGGCAGATCGGCTGGCAACTCGGGCAATAGCCCCTGAAGCGCTTGCGGACCTCCGGTGGAAGTGCCCAGAACAACTCGCGGAACTGGCCGCGTCTTCTCTGCAAATGGGTTGCGAAGGGCCGAAGAAGGCAGAAGCGGATGAAAAGGCGCTCGCTTACGGGCAAGCGCGCTATGCGACGCCGCTTCAATTTTCTCGATCAAATCCTGCTGCAGCTTGAGTACGTTTGTGCCCGGCTGGAAGCTTACTTTCGGCAGATAGTCAAACCGCCGGCAGACCGGGCCGCGAGTGTTACTTCCGTGCCCTCTTGGGTCGCGGAGCTGAACATGATGACCGGGCGCGGGCACTCGCTCATAATGCGTTTGCGCGCCTCGACTCCGTTCAGCAGGGGCATTTCCACGTCGAGGGTGATGACGTCGGGCTGCAAAAGCTTGGTTCTCTCGACAACTTCCTGCCCATTGCGGGCTGTGCCGCACACCCTGATTTGCGGGTTCCCATCCAACAGCCGCGATAGCTGGTCACGCATGAACGCGCTGTCATCGCCGATTAGGACCTGAATTGGCGGCAACCCGGGGCGGGTCAGGCTCATGGAGCGATCCCATGGACGGACGAGGTCACTGCGTGTCCCATGCTGGCGAAGTCCTTGGTGCTGCCATCTGTTACATCGGCATTGGAGTAACCCGCTTCAGTAACCACCAGCCAGCGATCCTGCGAGGACGAAGGGAAACCACGGCACCCAGGGCTCGGACAGCCCGGTGCTAAACTAGCGT
>Ga0137378_10003720_pt1 | contig 13171 bp, 19 predicted proteins | sample SagtaG_21_FD_104813 | JGI IMG/M metagenome (GOLD analysis project Ga0137378, IMG submission 104813) | Vadose zone soil microbial communities from Sagehorn Ranch, Mendocino, California, USA - Sage2_L_60_16 metaG | ecosystem: Environmental > Terrestrial > Soil > Vadose zone | place: USA... | reverse complement strand
GGGCAGGGCAAGAACGGCTTTTGCGTGGTCGACGTCTTCGAGTCAGAGGAGGCGGTCGCAAGGTTCAACGAGGCAATGGCCTCCATCCCGCGCGAAGTCGGCATCGAACAGCCGCCCGACTTCTTTCCCGCTCACACGTTCGTCGCCAGGTAGCTCGGGGCGCGGCATTCGGCACTCGCACGGCGCGTGTCGGGTGCACTAATTCCGGCTTGATGCCGGCGCCTAGCGATCTGGGCAAATGGCAGCACCTCCGTCGGCCGCTGAAGGTCTGGCGACCGTTACGGTCACCAGGCGGGGAGGCTCTCTCTCCTCGGGCACAGCCTCGCCATCTGCTTCCAGTCCCGCAATGTGCACGCCGATGGCCTCAGCTGCCCGCTCCATAGCTTCCTCAACCGTCTTCCCCTGCGTGAAGCAACCGGGTAGGGCCGGCAATGTGACGGCGTAGCCTCCTCCCTCTTCCGGTTCGAGAACGATCGAATATGTGCGTTGCTTCATGGGTGTGGGGCACACATATTTATCTGCGGACCACGATGCCGCGGCCTGCGCTCACGACTCATAGGGCAGGAGAGCAAGACGTTATGCGAGGCGCCCTGCTCGCCGTCGCTTTCGATTGGCGAGTCACCGAAGTCGAGGACGACGGTGTGGAGCTCAAACGTGCACCATTCGCGCAGCACTTTGAGTGAGGGGTCCTGCGGCTACAGCTTCGGGTCGGTATACCAGCCGCTCAGCTCTTCTTCGAAGAGCTCAATGTGATGACGCCGAAGCCAGACGGCCAGCGCGTCCTCATCTTCGACTTCGATCACGTAGACAGTGCGCTCTCCGATGACGTCAGCCAAGGCAAAAAGGCGTGATGTTGGAGAAGGATCGCTGGTATTGATCCAATCGGCGAATGGCTGCTTGTAGGGAAGGATCAGGGCCGCGCGATTGAGCATGATCTCGCCGTGGAAGCCACGTTCATGGGAACGGCAATCAGGCCGCCGCTGGCGTCGGCGCGCAGGATTACTCCCGAAGTAGACCTCCGAGGCGAGTATGGCAGTCCACGGCTGCCGTCACGACCGGATCTGATCTGGCATCGGAGTCCTCAACTCCAGGCTTAGATGAGGTCGGGCGTGGTTGTAGTGCTCGATCCACTCCCGCATCACTCGCTCGAGGTGTCGACGTCCGATGATGAGGATCCAGTCCAGGCATTCTCGCCGACCCGAACCGATCTGCCGCTCCATGTGCGCGTCCGCCTTCGGCGCCGCGATCGGGGTCTTGATCACCCTCATGCCTTCGGCTCGGAACACGGCATCGGCTGGACCCGCAAACTTGGCGTCGTGATCGTGAATGACGAAGCGAATCGGCGAGCCCCCGAGCTGCCAGACCAGGTTCCGGCTTTGCTGGGTCACCCAGGCAGTATCCGGATTGGCTGTAATCCCGAACCGAAGAATCCGCCTCGTCGCCAGCTCCATATAGATAAGGACGTAGAGCCGGCGCAGGAACACAGTGTCCACACTGAAGAAGTCGCTGACCACGATGGCAGAGGCCTGGGCTTTGAGAAAGGTCTTCCAGCCGAGCCCCGATCGCCCAGGCGCCGGGCCCGACTCCCTCTCGGCGGAGAAGGTTGCGGATCGCCGTCGCCGAGACGCGATGGCCGACCTTAAGCAGTTCACCGCTGATCCGAACGCAGGCCCACCCCGGATTCTCCCGTGCCATCCTCAAGATCAGCTCGCGAAGGTTCTCCTCCAGGCGGGGCCGACCGACGCCTCGCCGCCGGCCGAAGGCTGCCCACTTCCTGCGTACCAACTCGCGATGCCAGCCCAGGACTGTCTCCGGCTTGACCAGCCCGCCTAACCCGGAGCGTGAGACCAGGCGGTGGAACGCGGCGATGATCATCCGGTCGGCCGGGGCCAGTTGAGGACGTTTGATCTGCCAGCGGAGGACTCGAAGCTCATGCCGCAGCACGAGCAACTCAGCCTCCGGATTGCTAGGCCGGAGCCGAATGTCAACGACGTCCAGCAGCAGACGAACGCACGAATAGACCAAGACAAGCACCATCGAGGTGCAGCGATCCTATCCGGCGCTGAACTTCAGGCGAGTAGCCAGCCTCGGACGAATAAGTGTGTCCCACACGCTGACGCGAACCCGAGCCGCCCGTCGGCCCGAGTGGAGTACCCGGCAGAGAACCAGAATGGATTCTTTAGGTGTGCGTACGGCACCAGATCAATTCAACGACCTGGCGATTTGACGAGGGCATGCAGACCGTCGCGACGGAATCGATAGGCAGTCATTCACCCGCATCGACGGTTATGGGTTGCGTCACGCCGAAACGCCCGCTTACTGATAGAGGACTCCGGAGGGTTCCATTGGCCGGCGCTCGGCTTCGCACTCGATGCCTCACGGTCCTGGCCCGTGCGGCGCTCAGAGCCCATGAGCGGACAGGAACTTCACGGCCCAACCACCTAGAAGGGACACAGTAAGCCGGGTTCTATCGGAGTGAGTTCACTTCTCGCCCGCGAATACGAAACGACATCGAACGACACGGCATGATCGACAGCGACTGTTCCCTAATTGTTCCCTGAGGAACGCTAACTTACGTGTCGCATACGGCCCGCGCCGCGTCGAGTCTCCTCATGGTTGAGGACGCACGGTCCCGAACCCTGCGTACGTCGTGTCCTGCCGTGTCCCGCCGGTTCCTCCAGTGTCCTGCTGTACTCAAATTCGACGGCCGTCGTGTCCTTTTGTTCCCTTCCGTGTCCTCCTGGTTCCGCGAATGCGTGACAAATCTGTGACACGGTTTGTCGCCGCTGAGTTCATGACTAGCCGAATAGGCGCCCGCGCGCGGGTTCTATGAGACGAAGCATTGATGCGCCAAAAGCTGAAGTTGGCCGGCTCGAATCCCCTCGTCATCGACCCCGCCGTCCGGACGCTGTACGACACCTTCGGACACCCGTACCTCGCCCAGCAGCTCGGCTCTGCGCCCAAGCTAGACGCCAAGCAGGTGCCCGCGGGCGCTTCGCGTAGACGGCCTGGCGGCATCTCGACTCATAAAGTCCAATCTCACCGAGTCTTCGACGCACGGCCTGTCCGAGCTCGCCCGCTTTTGGTGGCGGCATCCTTCTCCTTGACCCGAGCTTTGACAAACGCCCTGATCTTCGCCATCGGCAGCGGTTTGCCCAACGGAAAGCGCAAAGTCGACCGCTCGGCCAGGTATTGCTCGAGCCCCTTGGCTTCGCCCGCCGGGTAGACGGCGATGTGGTTCTTCTGCGCAGCGAAATAGACGAGCCTGGACGCCAGAGTGCCAGGTTTGCCGCCGTACTCATAGAAAGGAATGCCATAACTCATTCTTTCCACTGCGTTGGGCGCCTCTGCCCTGATCGCAGCACGGAGCTCGCGAAGCTGCGCCTGCACAGCGGGGGGCGCGGCGGCGATATAGCCGTCCACATCAGCCGGTTTGGCGATCCGCGAGGTCGGAGCCGATTTCCCAGTTCTCGCCATTGATCTAAGTCCTAGCGCCCGTGATCCGGGTCCAAATCGTGGATTCGGTCGTGCCGACACATTCACACTCAACATATCTGCTTAGCTGAAATTGCGCAGAGTCGACCAGGCCGCGTCCAGGGGCTCGTGGAGATCTGTGCAGACCAGGATTGGGGCGCCCTGGTTCAGGTTGTCGATCGAGTACGGAATCATCACCATGCCGGCGCGCACGATGCTGCCGCACAGGAACCTTAGGTCTTGCGGTGCGTACCCGACCGTCACCAGAGTGGTCGGGTCCAATCCAGGAGGCTTCCAGTACCAGAAGGTCAAGTGCGGGCTGATCGCTTGTGGCAGCTTCTCGGCGCCGCCATAGATATCGATCGCGGCGGCCTGGCCATCAATGCTCGCCAGGATCGCGGCGTGTGCGCGCTGGTCGGGAGGGAGCGCGTTGTAGACGGCACCGACCTGCTGTGTCATCTGAGTCCAGCCGTACGTGTTCGCGAAATCGGAATTGAGCTTATCGATTCCGGTTTGATGCATCGCCGATGGCGGCACCAGGGGAAGGATGATCGGCGAAAGAAGAACCGCCTCGAGGATACCGGCGACCATGACCCCGCCAACAATCCAGCGCCTGCGCGAAGCTCGTGCGATCCTGCCCACCGCGACGCACCCCGAGGCGAGAACGAACGGCACAGTCGGTGCTGGGTAGTACGCCTTGCCGTCCGGCAGGAAGAGCAGGATGGTCACCGCAACCATTACGACCAGCGGTCGGTATCGAGAGTCACGCCAGAGGAAGACCAGGCCGGCGATCCAGAGCGGAAGGAGCACCGGTCCGATGACCAGGATGAACAACTCGACGAAGGCAGCCGGACCGCCACTCTGTTTGATGTCGGAACTGTGGTTGAGCGTGTACGTGAGCGTCGGGTACCCGTTGGCAACCTGCCATGCGAGGTTCGGAATCGCCGCTGCCACGGCAACGATGGCGCCTATCCACAGGTACCGGCTGTGAAGGAAGCGCCGGAGCTCTGGTGACATCAGCACGGCCACCAAGACTCCGAGCCATAACGCGATGATCGTGAACTTGGTCTCGATGCCGACTCCAAGATCCACGCCAAGGGCTATGAAAAGGCGGCCATCGCCGGTGCGGATGATCCTCAGCAACAGGAAGGTGGCCAGCAGCCAGATGAACTCGTCGAACTCGACCGTCTGGAACAGCCAGGTCGCGAGCAGATACGGGCTCACCACCGCCACCACGGAGGAAAGGATCGCGATCCGACGGCTCCCGCCGAGCTCGAGGGCACACAGTCCGCTGAGGATCACCATCCCCGCTCCGGTGAGAGCCGGAAAGAGCCGAAGAGTCCAAGGCGATACGCCGAAGAAGGCGGTATCAAGGCGGGCGAGGACTGGAGTGACCGGCGGGAAGTCCACATAGCCGAACGCGAGATGCTGGCCGCTCAGGATGTAATAGAGCTCATCCGTGTGGAGGCCGTACGTTCCATTGAGTGCGAGTTGAAACCCGAGCTTCACCGCCCCGATCAGGACCAGTGGCGCCGCCGGCTTGCGCCACCAGGCGCCAACGTTCAACTTCACGTGCGAAAAGGGTGCGCCAAACCAGGCCCCAGTTGAAAGCTGTATTGGGAGCCGCGGCCCGCAGGACCACAACGACAGCCATCGCGTGACCGCGGCCGAGACCGAACTCCCTCCCCAACCACTTGACGATCTGCCCGGACTTGACACCAGGCGCGAGGAGGCCTCGTTTTCGGGCCAACCGGACGAAGTCATCCGGGCTTTGCCCGCTCTTGGCCTGGATGTTGGTGATGTACGACCGGAACTTGGGATCGGCGAGATGATCCTGCAGCGACATGTCTTCCCCTTCGGTCAGTGCCTTGGCCGCGATCAGTGCGGTATTCAGCAGTTCAGAGCCGGCTGAGCCGAAAACTGTTCGGTCGACCTCCGCCTCAAGGACTTGGCACTGACGGCGACGATTTGCCGACACTTAGACTCGGCCTATGGCAGACAGGCGTCGAGCGTTCAGCCGTTTGAGCGGTAACGCTTTCGGGGGCGTGGTCCTCCTCACCGCTCAGTTCTTGCTTGGAATGGCCCTTAATCTCTTCATCACGCTGCCGAGGTCACACCCGGGATCGAACCCAAACGATTACTTCTCCGGTTCGCTTCAGAGCGTTGTGTGGGCGCTGGGGAGCGGAATCTGGCTGCTCCTTATCCATGTCATCGTGGCCGTCCTGATCTCGCCAATGCGATCGCACTGGTTGTCCAGGCCATACGTGAGCGGCGACGGTCAGCCATCATCCTGGCCGTCCTCGGGTTGGTGGGCGTGGTCTTCGCAGGCTTCAACGGTGCCAGCTTCCTCGACTTCAACTACGACTTCAGCTCAATGCTCATGTCCACGGGCTTCGCGCTAACGCTGGTATGCGACGTCGCGCTCGTCGTCAATGGTCTGGTACAACAAGCGACAGGACCTGCCTAATCAAGCTGCGACAAGGGCAAGCACACGCGCGACGACCGCGCTCAGCGGCGCCGAGGTGTCGATCTCGAGAGTGGCCGACCGGCGGAGCAGCGGTTCGACAGTCTCTTTGTAGCGCAGGACATCAGCCAGCTCGTCCGGCCGCTTCCCGTACTGGTTTGAGGTTCGCGCGGCAAGCCTTTGTACCTCCGGCGGCAGCCATCCTTGGCCAATTGACGAAGCTATCGGCTCGTCTTCTCCTAATTCGTTTGGTTGGCCATGTCGAAGGATCGGGCCACAAGCTCATCGAATCCGCCGACGCAGCTGTGCTGGAGAGAGAGTGGCGAGACCAAGTGCGGGCTGCAAATGCTGGGACGTTAGAGGCTGAATGGGATCTCCTGCGGCTTTTGTACACCGCCAAGACGGATGCATCCGAAGGCGAGGCGCCGCTCGCGATTCCGAGTAGTCCGTCCCTCACGCGCTCCATCATTCTGTGTCCTCCTGGTTCCGCGAATGCGTGACAAATCTGTGACACGGTTGACCGCCACCACCCCGGATCGAAATGGCGGAGTGGCTCCCTTAGCGGATGCTCTTGAACTCTGCTCGCTACGCAGGGATGCCAGGTGCCCGATACCCTTGCCGTTGGGAAACATCGGGAATCGCTACGCGTTAACCCGGTCCGACGGTCGAGGGTGCATCGCTCGCCGCCGAAACCGGCCGTCGCCGGCGTCAGGGTCATCGAGTCGTACTGCGACGACCGCCGAGGGGCGGTCCGGCGGAGGAATCAGAGGCGAGCATCGCGCTGGCGACCTGGTCGGCCGCGACGGATCCGCGCGGCCGTGCACGACGAGTGCCGGCAGGGGTTAGCTCGGCCAAACGCGAGGCACGACCCCTGGCACCGTCCCATCTCCGCGCATACTTCGAACGGACTGTCATCACCTCTCCACATATGGAGCGCAACCTGCACGACGTCTTCGAGCTGCTCAAATCGATCGGTTGCCCGAGGCAATGTCAGGCCGACAGCGACGGCCTCGTCGGCCTCGTAGCCGGCGCCGATACCGGCCACGCCCGCCCTTCGGTGAGCACGTCGAAAGTCGTGACGGCTCTCACCAGCACGGCCGGAGGACGGAAGGTGACATTGGTGACCATCGCCCCCACCCGAACATATTCGGTGTGTGCCGCGACGAAGCCCAGGGTGGCGTAGGCCTCGAATATCTCGGTTTCGTCGGGCCTTGCTGTGGGATCCGCTTGCAGCAAGTGGTCGGACACCCAAACCGTATCGATGCCGATGGCGTCGGCTGCCCTGATTAGTTGTGCGAGCAGGCCGCGGAATCCGCCGGCCGCGCCACGATTAGTTCGTCAGAGTAATGCTGACGTGCATCGAGTTCGCGAGATCTCACCGACTCTTGGGGTCAACGTCCTCACCGGGTGCGCGTAGCGGCGGGTGCTGACTAGGAATGCTCGGACCGACGGCGCGGGTGTTGGGGGGTACTCCAGCTTCGCGGCCCTCGAGGTAACGCTCGAAACCGGCCGGGGAAAGCAGTACCAGAATCCGGGCGTCCTGTGCGCTGTGATTCGCGAATGTGTGCGCGGTCTCACGACGCGCGAACGCGAACATTCCGCGCGTCGCCGAAACCAAATTCTCACCGACTTGAACAGTGACTTCGCCCTCGAGTACGTAGAACCCTTCATCCCAGGTGGTGTGGATGTGAAGCGGCGGACCCGTAAACCCCCGTGGTACGGCCATCTCGACCAGAGCGATAAGCCCTTCGGTCTGCTCGCCACGCAATAACACCCTGGTCGTCGAGGTCACCATCGCCGGCCTTCACCGTGCGCCGGATGGACATGCAGTGGCGGCCCTAGGTCTCCGGCGGTCACAACGAACTCGATCACCGCCATGTGCCCGCCACTCTCCTCACCTCGGAAGCGGACGCTTATCGGAACGGTCTCTAGCGTCTACCATTCGCGCTTGCAGTTGAGCCTATGCGCGAGGCATGTTTGCTCGCATCGCGTAAAGTGCCGATTTCGAGCACAAATTCCGACGCCGAGCGTGCTCTTACCATCATGTCTGTGCTGAGGGGCCGTGAACGAGAGTGCGATGCCATCGGTCGCCTTCTGGAGTCCGCGCGAGCAGGGCAAGGCGTTGGAATGCTCATTCGCGGAGAGCCCGGTATCGGAAAGTCGGCGCTCCTCCAGTATGCGAGACAGCTTGCCGAGGGCATAACGGTTCTCAGCGCCACAGCTGCGGAAGCCGAGGCAGACATGGCGTACGCGGCGCTCCAAAACCTCCTCCAGCCCGTGATAGGCCGTCTGGGCCGCGTGCCGAAGGTACAGCAGCAAGCCCTTTACCAAGCTCTTGGCCTCGCGGACGGAGAAGCGCCTGACCGCTTCCTAGTATCGCTGGCCACACTGAGTCTACTTTCCGAGGTCGCGATCGAGGAGCCGGTTCTGTGCATCCTCGACGATGCGCATTGGGCTGATCGCGCCACGCTTGACGTCCTGGCGTTCACGGCGAGGCGAGTCAGCGCGGAACCGCTGGCGATCCTGATTGCGATGCGTCCAGAAGAGGGCGAGGCTATCGAGCCGGTTGGGATGCAAGAGATGACCTTGAGTGGGCTCCGCCCTGAGGCGGCGGCCGCCTTCCTTGATGAATTGTGGGGGGACCAACTTGCGCAGGCTGTCCGGGCTCGCTTAGTCCAATTGACCACCGGCAATCCGCTGGCGCTCATCGAGCTGCCACGAACACTGACCAAAGAGCAGCTCGCCGGACGCGAGCCCCTTTTTGAACCGGTGCCGATGACCGGGCGCCTGGAAGCGATCTTCGAAAAAGCCATACAGAAGTTGGGAACTGAACAGCGGCGCCTGGTCGTTCTGTGCGCAGCCGAAGGTTCCGGCTCCCTGGCGATCATCGCGCGAGCGGCAGAGGTCCTTGGAGTCGACGATCCGATTCAAAAGCTCGGCCAAATCAGGAAATTGCTTGAGGTCGGGGATCTCTGGGTTGCGTTTCGCCATCCTCTCATGCGATCGACGGCCTATCAGACTGCAAGCGCCAGCGATCGGCAGCTCAGCCACCTGGCGCTCGCCGACGCGCTAGATGGCGACCCGAGCAACGCGGATAGGAAGGCGTGGCACCGAGCCCATGCAGTAATCGGAACCTCGAACGAGATCGCGACCGAACTCGAGGCCACGGCTGACCGCGCGCTTAGGAGATCTGGTCACGCCGCCGCCCCCGCCGCGCTCGAGCGGGCCGCCGAACTGAGCACGTCGGACGTCGCGAAGGCGCGGCGGCTCGTGGCTGCCGCCGACGCCGCTTGGCGCGGCGGCGACGGAACGCGAGCCCGCGGACTGCTCGCGCGGAGCCAGGATCTCGACGCCAGCGAGATCGATACTCGCTTGCAGAGCGGACTGCTGCGAGGACTGATGGCGCTCCGGTCGGCCGCACCCGCAGACGCGGTGGCCATGCTCCTCGGGTCAGCCAACGAAGCCCTTGGCGTGCGGCCAGAACTCGCATTCGCAGCTTTGTGCGCAGCCAGCGAAGCCGCATTCCGGGCGTTGGATACACACGCGCATAGGGAGATCGTCCGCCTCATGTCGATGTTGCCGCCGTCCGACGACCCCGCACGGTCCTTGCTCCAGGGTCTGCATCAATCTGTGAATCGGATGGCTTTGGGGGAAGAGCCGAAGCCCAATCTGGACGGCTTCGCCCTCGTTGAACAGCTTGATGACCCATACCTCCTCGGCCGTGCAGGCGGACTGGCGTTCGGTGTTGGCGAATATGCGTTGGCGCGTAGGCTGCGAAGCAAAGCGGTTGCTCGCGCCCGTGCCCTTGGTGCGGCGGGCGAACTGGCGTGGGCTCTGCGCGGCCTCGCCCTTGACGAGCTAACGCGAGGTCGCTATGCGTGGGCCGACGCATACGCCTCCGAGGGGATTCATCTCTCCCTCGAGACCGGCCAACCCAGTCTCTCATGTGAGCACAAAGCGATACTCGCGGAGGTCGCCGCACTCCGCGGCAAGGAAGAAGTAGCGCGTCAGCTTATTGATGGGGTGCTCGACGAAGCAACCAGCTGCGGCCTACTCAGCACCTCGATTTTGGTGCGTAGGTCCTTGATCGAGCTAGCCATGGCCGCCGGTAATGTAGATGAGGCCCTCCAGCGTCTTCAATTGCTGGGGAAAGTTCCGGGAGCGGCCGCCTTCGCCTTCTACTGCATTCCGGATCTAGTCGAGGCGAGTGTCAGAGCAGGCCATGCCGAAAGCTGCGGCGACAGTGTCGCGCGATACGTCTCCTGGGCGCAGATCAGTGGCGCACGTGAGGCAATGGCACTTGCGATGCGGGTACGCGCGCTCGTGGCAATCGACGGTGAGGCGGAGAACCTTTACTGGAAGGCGCTCGAGCTCCATTCGGGTACAGAGCGTCCAATGGAAACAGCGCGGACTGCCTTGCTCTTCGGCGAACATCTCCGCCGCGAGCGGCGCAGGGCGGATGCTCGGGAGCCACTGCGAATGGCCCTCGAGACCTTTGAAGCCCTGGGTTCGACGATTTGGGCGAGCCGAGCCCGCAACGAGCTTCGCGCAACTGGCGAGACGGCTCGAAAACGTAGGTCGAGCACCCTGGAATGCCTGACCCCTCAGGAGCTCCAGGTTGTCAAACTCGTGAGCGAGGGGGCCACTAACCGGGAGGCGGCCGCGCAACTCTTCATCAGCCCACGCACCGTGGACCACCACCTTCGCGGCGTCTTTCGAAAGCTAGGCGTCAAGTCTCGTGCCCAGCTCGTGCGGCTTGCGGTCGCGTCACAGTAGATTCCCCGCCCACGCTAGAGCTCCCACTTCGGCGATTTCACCGATGCGATCGTAGGACGCGGGAGAGTACGTTCGGCCCATGAACCGAGGCGGCCGACAGGACATTCGGCTGGCAACAACCAGGGTCGCGGAATGGGCCCAGCGACACGACGCAGTTGCCGCTGGCATCGACCTTAAAGAAAGGGGCGAAGGCGACTGATGAGTTTATACACGTGGCTCCATTTCATTCATGTCTTGGGGGCGATCGGTTGGTTGGGCGGCGGAATGATGCTCAGTCTGGTCGGCCTCAGGGCTCGATCGCGGGCCAACCCAGAATCCATCGGTGAATTCGCTCGAGCTTTGCCGTATATCGGGCCGCGCGTCCTCCTTCCGTCGAGCGTTCTGGTGCCGGTGACGGGGGTGTGGATGGTTCTGATCAGCTCCGGATGGAAGCTGACTCAATTGTGGGTTCTACTCGCGCTCGGGCTATTCGCGGCTGCTTTTCTGATTGGCGCCCTGCAGGTCGGCCGGATTGGGATTCAGCTCGCAAAGTCAGCGATTGACGGCCGTATCGCGACCGCGAATCCAGTAGCACTTCTCAACCGGTGGCTCGTTTGGTATGGAGTTGTGCTTGTCGTGCTGCTGGCCACGGTCTGGGACATGGTTTTCAAGCCCGGTCTGTAAGGCCCCGCAGTCGCCGACGACTTCGATCCAAGGAGGGAAAGATATGGGAAACCTCATCTTGCACATGGGCATCTCTCTCGACGGGCTGGTCGCCCGTCCCGGCAGGTACGGCGCAGGTGGTTGGGGCACGCCACCCGAGGATCCCGCTCTGAAGCAGCGCAAGCTCGATCTGATCCGCGGCGCCCAAGCGCACCTGATGGGCCGCAACACGTACGAGGAAATGGCCGAGTTCTGGCCTGTCTCCAACGACGAATATGCAGAGCCAATGAACGCCATTCCCAAGGTTGTCTTCTCCGGCTCACTACAGAGTGCTTCCTGGCCCGAGACCCGAATCGCGCGAGGCGAGCTGAGCGCAGAAATTGCGCAGCTCAAGCAAGAAACAACCGGGAATCTGATCGCGTGGGGAGGCGCATCCTTCGCGCAGTCACTTATCCGACTCGGCCTGATCGACGAGTACCGGCTCGTGCTTCACCCTGTCGCCCTCGGTGAAGGCCTGCCGCTGTTCAATGGTCTCGCTTCGCCACTCCACCTCAACCTGGTCGAGGCCCAGACCTACAGCAGCGGCCTTACCCTCCTCGTGTATCAACCGGCATGACCAGAGCGGACCTGTGAAGACTCTGCACACGGCCTACCGAGTTAGCGACTTGCCCGCATCCCTTCACTTCTATAAAGCGCTCGGATACGCCGAGATCGGTCGAGTCGCCGTCGGGGAGGGTGCCACGCTGACAATGCTGAAGTTTCCGGAAGAAGGGGTCGTGACGCTCGAGCTAGTTCACCGGCCTTCCGGGGGTCCGGTGGAGATCGGGACTGGGTTCGGCCACGTCGTCGTCCAGGTCACCGACCTCACCGCCACCGTTGAGTCGCTCTCGCGCGCCGGACTAAGGCCCGGTCCGGTGCAACATCCTGGTGGTCCGCATGGTCCGCAGACATCGTGGCTCACGGATCCCGACGGCTACAAGATTGAGCTCGTGCAATGGCCGCACGGGCATCCAGACGGCATCACGGCTGCCGATTTCGCCTAATGCCCCCGCGCCACCAGCGCGCCTCGGACAAAACCTTGCCTGGTCGTGCGGCGTTGACGAGCGCGTACGAATCCAGCCAGCGTCGGGGACATAAGGGGCCCTGCAACTATCCACTCGGCCTGCGCTCAACCGCGTCGGCTTGACCACAGATGGGCACTAAGGATGCCCTCTGATTCGAGTCCAGGGCCTCATTGTCCTGACCTGTGCGTCAGCAGCACACCGGCGTGGACAGCGCCTTTGATTTTCGAACCCAGGTGCCTCACGGTCCTCGGGCCGTGCGCGTGCCGATATATCGGCTTTGCGATAGCCGTGTGCGAGTTCAATCGACGGTTCGAAATCCACTTGGACGGGGCTGCCGCCACCGAGTTCCAAGAAAATCTGTGACCTACCTGTGACCCCCGCGCGCCAGACGGTGAATCGCCCCTGGGTTTGGTGGAGACTTCACCGTTTGGTTTTCACGCGACTGCTGACCCCGTCGCCCTCTGCTTGGTAGGCCGCCTCGTACTCGGCGGGCGGCTGATCGCTGATGGAAGTGTGGAGGCGCCGGTTGTTGCACGCGACCCACCGCGCCGTCGCCCCTCACTTGCTCGAGTGTTCGCCACGCCTACGGTTTCCCCGCGGAGCTCGAACCAAGGTCGCTAGGTCGTGCTCGCCTTTTGACCTCGCGGGCGAGCACCCCAAGGAGTGCAATCGCCAGCAGGTCGAGGACCAGCTTGCCGATGGCGTCGACCGCGCCGGCCGAGCTGACGATGATGAACCCTTCCAGCCAGCT
>Ga0137378_10003719_pt1 | contig 13172 bp, 9 predicted proteins | sample SagtaG_21_FD_104813 | JGI IMG/M metagenome (GOLD analysis project Ga0137378, IMG submission 104813) | Vadose zone soil microbial communities from Sagehorn Ranch, Mendocino, California, USA - Sage2_L_60_16 metaG | ecosystem: Environmental > Terrestrial > Soil > Vadose zone | place: USA... | reverse complement strand
TCAGGATAGCGCTCGCGCAGTTCGGGCAGCAAGCGGGCGAGTTCGGCCAGCCAGATAGGACTTCCGAGACCATCGGGGGTCTGTTCCTGCTCCAGCCGGCAGCGCAGGACATTCATGAGCGGCCGGTAGGGGAGCTGGCTCCCGGTTGGCAGGGCTCTGCCCGCCAGCACGTTGGCCCCCTGTGCCTGTGCCCAGCGCACAAATTCGGTGGACAGGCGCGTTTTGCCGATCCCGCTTTCCCCCTGGATCAGAACAAGTTGTGGCCGTCCCACATGGGCTTGCTGGTAGCGCTCAATCAAGGCGCCGAACTCGGCTGTGCGTCCCAGGAAGGGACCGTCCAGCAGGTCTGCGGGTGGCTGCCCGGGTGAAGTCTGCGGTGGCCGAACCTGCACCGGACGCAGAGGAGCCGTGTGGCGGATGCGCTTGGCCAGCGCCACGGTCTCGGGTTCCGGCTCGACCTGCAGTTCCTCGGCTAGCACAATACGGCAGCGTGAGTACGCGCGTAAGGCCCCGACGCGGTCTCCTTGTGAGAAGCGCAGCCGCATCAGGCGCCGGTAGCCCTCTTCGTTGAGTGAGTCGAAACGCAGCCAGCGGCTCACGGTTTCGATGGCGCGCTCCACCTCCCCACCCTGTTCGTACAGCATCGACAAGGCATCAAAGACCTGGTACACGCGCAGGTGCCAGTGCTCGCGGTGCTGGGAGGACCAATCGTCGAAGAACTGCGAGTCGCGCAGGCTGAAGCCGGCCAGGAACGGGCCGCGCACCAGGCGGCTGGCCTGTTCGAGCCGCGCCAGCAACTCTTCGCGCGCCTGCCCCACAGGCGCTGCGACCCCACGCCCTGCCAGCTTGCTGGCAGATTCGATGAGGCACAGGTCTAACACGAGCGAACTGTCCTGTGCGATGCCGAGCAGATCGCGCTCGATGCGCAGGTGGTCTGGCTCGCCCGCTTCATGAGTACGCTCAAAGAGCCTGCGTAGTTCGAGCAGCGTCGCCCGCAGGGCTGCTCGCCCGTGCTCGGCGTCTAGTTCAGGCCAGAACGCTTCAGAGAGGGTTTTGCGTGGGTGCAACCCGCCTTCCACCGCCAGGTAGACCAGCAGGGCCAACGCCTTGCGGGTTGAGAAGGTGAGCGTGCGCTCGTCGTGCTTTACCAGTGGTTCGCCTAGCAGCGACAGGTGTAACTGGCTCATAGTCTGCTCCTCTTGTCCGCGAGGGAGGTGAATAATAGAACGTGTTCGGTCTCATGTCACATCCTGCCTCGCGCATATATCGCGGTCACGTCTTAGCTTTGCAGGCGACCCTGCTGGTAGAGCCAGCGTGCAAACTCAAGCCGCCTGTACTCGGGGGTGGCCTCGTCATAGGCACCCTGGTGATAGAGCCTTTTGACTGTGAAAAGCCCGGCGATCTCCTCGCCCGAAAAACCCGCGTGCGCGAGATTCTGAACCTCTGTCAAACTTGGAATATATGCTTGTAATTCCATCGTTGTCTTCCCATTTCTCTGAGCCATCTCCTGGCACAGGTTGCACGTCTTGCAGTATCAGCATCAAACTCAAGTATTGCCCTCCCTGGCCCATCCACTTGCTCACCTCACGAGTATAGGAGGACGCGCGCGGAAAAACAGCGTACATCAGCCGACATGTCACTTCATACTTCACCTCATAAATCAGGTGTCAGAGAACCCGAGCAAGATGATCGTCGTCCGCGCCCAGGGCAACCGCTCCGCTATTTTCAGGCGTCTGAGAGGGCGCAACTCTGCAGAAAATCTGCTCTTAATAGAGGGGAGAAAAGCGTTCCTCGTTCTGTGTGTACGAGCCTCGGCCTTTGCCGACGGGCGCGAGGAAGAGGAGGTCCGCGCGCTCTGGAAGGCGGCGCGCCAGAAGGTGCGGGTCAGTCGGAGGAAGCGGCGCGTGAGGAAGCACCATAAAAAGCAGGCCACCGGCAACATGAGCATAATTCCACAGTGTATTGGCTGGCTGTCAGCGCAGCGCTTCAGGAGAAAGGCGGCTACGCAGCTTCTGGCATGTTGTCCGCCACCGTGATGAGAGCTGCCCGATGAAAGCCGGGGCGTCGAGAGCCTTCTGAAAGGCACACAGCAAATCTTCGACGGTCTGATAACGACGGCGGGGGTCCTTTTCCAGGGCGCCGAGGATCACTCGCTCGACCGGGCGTGGAAGAGAAGGATTAAGGACAGAAGGAGCCAGTGGCTGCGTTTGCAGGTGCTGCAAGCAGATCTTCCAGTTGTCTGGCCCATCGAATGGCAGGGAGCCGGTAAGGACCTGGTAGAGGAGGATGCCCACCGAGTACACTTCACTGCGCTCGTCCACGTATCCATTGAACAATTCGGGAGCTATGTATTGAGGAGTTCCCAGCAGGGAACCGTTGTGTAGTGACTTGTCGCCGAGCCACGAGGCAATGCCGAAGTCGGTGAGATACAGGCGGTGGTCCTGGTCAAACAGCATATTGGCGGGTTTGATATCGCGATGGAGAATGCCCAGCCCATGAATGTATGAGAGCGCTGCTGTGAGCTGCTCAAGCACAGCAAGGGCTTCTTCCAGCGTCAGCACCCCGTCATTGAGCAGTTCCTCGAGCGTTCCCCCCGGTAAATAGGGCATCACCAGGTAATAGTATTTCCCATCGCGGCCAGCATCGACGCACGGAACAATATGCTCGTGCTGGAATGCTTGCATCATGTTTTTCTCACGGAGCAACAACGTCATGTCGGCGGTGTGACCATCGAAAACTTTGACCGCCACGTAAGCTCTCGTGTAGAGATGATAGCCCAGGTAGACTGAAGCCATGCCTCCCTGCTGCAAGTGCTTCACCAGTCGGTAAGGCCCGATACGTGTTTCTGCTTGCAGCGTTTGCTCACTGTATTCAACAACGTGTTGCATCGCTATGGTCTCTCATTCCTTTTGAGACCTGCTACCCCGGTCAGGTCGGCTCCGGTCAGGTCAACACCGGCAAGGTTGGCCCCACTCAGGTCGGTCTGGAGAAGGGTGGCGCCGGACAGGTTGACCCCGCCCAGGTCCGCCTGGTGCAAGTCCGCGTTGGACAGGTCAGCATTGGACAGGTTGGCCCCGCTGAGCGTAGCGCTCGTAAGAGTAGCATTGGTCAGGATGGCACCGGTCGCGTTCACCCCGGTCAGGTTGGCCCCGGTGAGATCCGCGCCGGTCAGGTTCGCGCCGCACAAATCGACATCGAGCAAAAAAGCTCCGCTCAGGTTGGCTCCGATCAAATCGGCGTGCGCCAGGTTGGCGCCGGTCAGGTCGATGGCTCGCAGATCGGCCTTGAGCAGGTCCGCCCCGCTCAGGTCCGCCCCGGGGAGCTGCGCAGCCGACAGGTCGGCCCCCATCAAGTCGGGCCGCGTGATGGCGTGCTCTCGCCGGTAGATATTCCAATCGTCTGCACTGTCTTGCAGATATTCCAGTTGCTCCGGGTTCGCCATAGCAGCTCCCTCCTTTAACTCGCGTGTAAGAACAGCACTGGCGCGTTGCTCCGGTGAAGGAAGCCCATCACCTTCCGCTCCGCCTGTTCGCGTGTCGTCACGATCAGCAGGTGCTGCGGCTGTTTGCCGAAGAAGCGCTCGATGAAGGTCGTCGGGTTCCCGTCGTCCACCGCCGTTTCCACCGTGAGACCCGTATCGGTTCGCAGTTGTTCCGCCTGATTTTCGAGGAAATCTGCTCGCTTCTGTTCTTCCTGTTCCGGTACGCTTTGCAGCGGCTCCACTATGTCATCCACCAGCACCTCCTCTTCAACAACATGAAGGGGTAAGGGAGCGACCAGCAGGAGAGACGCATGGCAATCCTGCGCCAGGGTGGTGGCTCGTTTGAGGGCCTGTTTACCCGGCTCACTGCCGTCGAGGGGAACCACGATGGTCTTGTAGGAGGCGGGGTTGATCGGCCCCGGTGGGAGCTGCTCGTCCTTTGCAGGGTGCAGCAGGAGCAGGGAGGTGGGAGCAGTGGCGAAGACATCTCCGGCCACGTTGCCGAAGAGCAGTCGCCCTCCTGGGCCGCGCCCGTTGCTCGCAAGGGCGATCAGCCGCGTGCCAGCGTGCTGCACCGCGTAGTCGGTAATGGCGCCTCCGGCAGACACGCCCTCCACGTGCTGCGTTTGCACGCGAACTCCCTGCGGCTCGAGACGGGCAGCCAGTCCGCCCAGGTAGTTGTTCGTCCACATGGCTTCACCCGCGTACCAGTCATCGGGGATATACGGGACACCGTAGGCAGGCTCGCCCGGGGGCATGATGACCCGCAGCAGCGTCAGAACGCTCTGCGTCTGCAGGGCAAACAGGAGGGCGTGCGGCAGAATCGCTTCCGCGTTTGCCGATCCGTCCAGGGGGACGATCACTTGCGATTTCATGGGATCTGTTCCTTTCAACGCTCGCTCTAGTGGTATCTAAGTACAATCAAGCAACAAACGCGGGATAAAACCTGCTCAGCAGGCACAGACAATCCATAAAAAGTTGCTTGATTGTACTTAGTGGTATTTCAGAGACGTCGGTTACTCCCGGGGTCATCCAGGCCACATCTTCCGCCATGTCATACTCGCTCCACATTTCTACCGTCCCTGAGAGGGTCACATGTACATTCATAAGAGTAATGGTGGAGCGTGATTAGAAGTGTTGGAAGAAGCGTGAAAATCGGCATCCGCTAGATAGACCGCTCCGCACGAACGAGCAACAACGGGCGAATTCTGCGTCCTGCAATACGAGAGGCAACGCTCCCTGTCAAAAGCGCATCCAGTCCTGCTCGTCCGTGGCTGGCCAGCACGATCAGGTCAACGTTCAGGCGCTCGGCCTGGGCAAGTACTGTGAGCACGATATCGCCTCGCAACACTTCGGCCTGTGCCACTACTCCTTCCGCCTGGCAGCGAGCGACAGCCTTTTCCAGGTAATCCGCAGCATCCTGTTGTGACAGATCAAGAATTGCCCGCGTGGTGGAGGGAAGGAGTAAGCCCGAGACTGCTTGTTCTCCCGAAAGCGTTGCCAGGGTTGGAATCACCAGCATCAGGTGCAGTTCCGCGCCAAAGGCACGAGCTATCGTGATTGCTACAGGAAGCGCTGGTTCGTGAGCGGATGTACCACCGATCGAAATGCCGCCAAACGTCGCGAGCTGTGAAACTTTTTTTATCACTCCCGTCGCTCGCTCGAAAATCTGTCGCCGATGGACTAAGTCAATCGACATTGAGCGCTTTGCGCACGTTAGTTTACAGGGAGCTGAGGTCCCTGTTCATGTGCCCGAACTGGAGGAGAGTCTGACTCTTTCACTGCGCTTCCGGCAGGTGCTGGTTTCTTCCCTGCTACAAGCAACCAGGCGCTGAGCGCACTGGCCAGGGCCAGGATGGTGCAGATCAGCGAGACCAGGCGAAAACTGCTCACGAACGATTCATCGATCGCGTTCTTGAGTGCCGCCTGCGTCTGGCTGCTCACGTTCGTAGGGAGCGTGATTGCAGCCAGCTTGACGCGCTGGACATCGATAGCCTGTTGCACGCCGGGTGAGAGATGCAGCGTCGCCAGGTGACTATCCAGACTGCTCATGAAGACAGATAAGACGATAAGACCGAATATCGCAATAGCCAGCAGCCCGGCCACGCGGGACACAGCGTTATTGATGCCCGAAGCGATACCGGCATGGCTTTGCTCTACAGCGCCCATGACCGCTGTCGTAAGCGGAGCGACGGTGGTGGTCATGCCCAGGCCCATCACCACCACCGCCGGGAAAAAGGTGATCCAGTAACTGCCCGGGCCATTGGTGATGCCTAGCACAGCAAAGAGCGCAAAGCCAAGCGCGGTGATGACCGGGCCAACCACCAGCGGCAGTTTCGCGCCAAAGCGATTCACCAGCCCACCGGCCCACCGCGACAGCAGAAACATGATCAGGCTGAACGGCACAAAGGCAGCACCTGCAAAAGTGGCACTATACCCCTGCACCTGAATCAAATTGAAGGGCAAGTAGTAGGTAATGCCACTCAGTGCTCCGTACAGCAAGAAGGTGAGCAGATTTGCTCCGCTAAACGTCGGCGAACGGAACAAGGTCAGAGGGACCATCGGTGCCGAGCTATGCGCTTCTACCAGCAGGAATGCGATGAGTGCGACAATGCCAACAGCCAGCATGCCGAGTACAATGGGACTGCCAAGGCCAGAGGAACCCGCCTGGATCAGCCCGTAGACGAGCGCTCCTAACCCAAGCGTTTCCAGCAGGATGCCCCACCAGTCCAGCCTTCCTGACGCATTTTCATCTCGGCTCTCCGGGACTCGCCAGAAGAGCACAATGAGCGCAATGGCTGCCAGCGGAACATTAATAAAGAAGATCCAGCGCCAGGAGGTATACTGTACCAACCAGCCCCCAAGCACCGGACCCAGCAACGAGGCAATCGAAGTAAACCCCGACCAGGTCCCAATCGCTCGACCGCGCTGGTCCTGACTGAACGAGGCGCTGATAATCGCCAGACTACCGGGCACCATCAGTGCACCACCGATGCCCTCGACAGCTCGTGCGAGAATCAGGAACAGCACGTTTGGTGAGAAACCGCACGCGATTGAGGCAAGGATGAATACGACAATGCCAATGGCAAAGATGCGCCGTCGCCCGAAGTGATCACCGAGCGTCCCTCCCACCAGGATGAGGGCAGCCAGAAAAAGCGAATAGGCCTCAACCACCCACTGGACATTGGTGGCCGTGGTGTTGAAGTCTCGCTGGATAACTGGTAGCGCGACATTGACGACTGACCCATCAATGAGGGCCATGCTCGATCCAAGAATGGTGGCGACCAGGACCCACAGCCCAACATGCGGCGGGCTGGGCGCCGTGTCGGGAGCAGAGCGAATGACACCCTCGTCGCAGGGCGCTTTCATGAAGTTAGCCATCTGTCGTTCTCCTTCCCCTTACCCCACCGGGTAAAACCCTCGCCTGGATGTTGTCGAGAATTGATACGTTTGGATTGACTGAGCCGCACGCGGGTTTTCCTGTTTCTCTGTTGCTCTAGCGAGAACTCCCGATCTCCAGCGCCGCTTCCAAACATTGTAAGCATGACGGCAGAGCGTGAAGAAAAGCGTTGAGAGATGCGTAAAATTATTTCGATATGGAGAGGCTTCCGCGCGAGCATCACATGATGAGAGCGCCTCATCGTTCGCCTGAAATGTGCTATGCTAGAGGGAGAAGATAGCAGGGGTATACGGGTTCGTTTGGCTGTCCCCCGTACACCCCTAGACAGGCGTTCACCCACGGAGCGGGCACACCCGACACTCACCAGTATAGCGGATGGGTCCTCTTGAAGTCAGCGTCCATCAGGTGGCGCGTCACTTCACAACACACTTCATAGTGTGTCGCTGCGCCGGGTCACGCAGAACGGAGATCGCTCGTGAAGAGCTACTCGTACGAGGAGCGAGACTATGCCTTTGGTCTCCTCATCCAGACGCTGCGCACCACCATCGGCCTGAGCCAGGCGGGACTGGGTGAGCTGCTGGGTGTCTCCCGGCGCGCCGTGGCGGAGTGGGAAGGGGGCCTGAGCTACCCCAAAGCCGAGCGCCTCAAACAGCTCATTGCCCTGGGGATGCAGCAGCAGGCCTTCCCTGACGGGCGCGAGGAGGAGGAGATCCGCGCACTGTGGAAGGCGGCGCACCAGAAGGTACTGCTCGATGAAGCCTGGCTGGCCGGTCTGCTCGCTCCTGCTGCGCCCGTCCCGCTGTTCCCACCGGCCGAGACGCCCGTTGCCCACGCGGCGGATGCGCCAACTGGGAAGCAGCGCGGCGGCCATCTTCATACCTCGGCGTCCGCCAGGGGTGATGCAGCAGGTACCAACTCGCGCCCGCGCTACCAGAATCTCCCTTCCCCGCTCACGCCGCTGATTGGACGCGAACAGCAGGAGCGGGAGATCAGGGCTCTCCTGCTGCGGCCCGAGGTCCGGCTCCTCACGCTCACCGGCGCCGGTGGCATCGGCAAAACGCGCCTGGCGCTCCAGGTGGCGGCAGACCTGGCCGAGGCCTTTACCCACGGCGTTTGCCTGGTACAACTCGCCCCTATCAGCGACGCCGGGCTGGTCACGCCCGCCATCGCCCAGACGCTCGGCCTGCGGGATGTCGAGGAACGCTTGCTGCTCGAGTCGCTCAAAGCCTTCCTGCGTGGCAGGCAACTCCTGTTGCTGCTGGATAATTTCGAGCGGGTACTCGCAGCCGCCCCCGCACTGGTTGAACTGCTCGTAGCCTGCCCATCCATCAAGATGCTTGTGACCAGCCGGGAGGTCCTGCACGTGGAGGGCGAATACGAGTTCGCACTCCCCGCGCTCTCCCTACCCGATGCGCACCGCCTACCGGCGCACGAGGAGCTTCTGCGCTACGGAGCGGTCGAACTTTTCGTGCGGCGCGCGCAGGCCGTCGATCCCCATTTTGCCCTCACCGGGGAGAATGCGGCCGCTGTAGCCGAGATCTGCATCCGGCTGGACGGGCTGCCGCTGGCCCTGGAGCTGGCGGCGGCGCGCAGCAAACTGCTACCCCCCCAGGCGCTCCTCGGACGGCTCAACCGCCGGCTTGCCGTGTTGACAGGTGGGAGGCAGGATGCACCCGCCCGGCAGCGAACGCTCCGCGACACCATCAACTGGAGCTACGACCTCCTGCACGCCGAGGAGCAGCGCAGCTTCCGCTACCTGGCAATCTTCGTCGGAGGTTGTACGCTCGAGGCCGCCGAAGCTCTCTGCGGCGAAGGTGCGCATTCCTTGCTCCCCGCCACAGACCTGATCGCCTCGCTGCTGGACAAAAGCTTGCTGCAACGGAGCAACGGAGGAGCGGGTGAGCCGCGCCTGTCGATGTTAGAAACGATCAGAGAATACGCCCTGGAAATGCTCACAGACTCCGGCGAGTTGGAGACGGCGGCAGAGTTGCATGCGATGTATTACCTGGCCCTCGCCGAACGGGGCGAGCCGCTGTTATTCGGGCACGAGCAACGACTGTGGATGGGCCTGCTGACGAGGGACGCGGAGAACATGCGCGCAGCCCTGCAGTGGTCGCAGACCCACGGGAGGAATGAGCTGCTGCTCCGCCTGGCGGGGAACCTGGGCCATTTCTGGTACATGTGCGGCCGCTTCGGCGACGCCCTGCTCTGGATCGAGATGGCGCTCAAGCAAGCGCCACCCGGCCTCGTCGCTTCCGCGCGCATCAAGGCGCTCTATATTGTGGCCCTGGTCGCCAGCCACCTGGGGCAGAGCGACCTCCTCTTTACTCGCGCGCGGGAATGTCTCGCGCTCGCCGCGCAGCACACGGACAGTCGAGGCTTTGTGATCGCTTCCTGGCCTCTGGTGCACCACCTGCTGGCAAGTGGGGACCTGCCTGGGGCCCGCACCCAGGCAGAGGAGGCGCTGGCATTTGTACGGGCACACGCGCCGGCGGAAGATAGCTGGACGCTCGCGTGCGCGCTCAACGCTTATGGATCGGTGCTCTTGTCCGAGGGGGATTATACGCAGGCGCAGCGCCTGTACGAACGTGCCATCGCCCTCTTCAAAGAGGCTGGAGACCTCTGGCTCTACGGGGAATTACACCTGTTCCTGGCGAACGCCTACTGGGTAGAAGGGGCTGAGGCAGCTGCGCAGAACTTCTTCAAGGAAGGCCTCGCCGTGCATGACCAGCTCGGCAATGTGTGGGTCACCGGCTGGTTCGTGAGCCTCTTCGGCGAGATAGCGCTGCGCCAGGGCGACATTTCGCGCGCACGTTTCCTGCTGGATGCCGGCTTGAAGCGCCATCAACAACTGGGGGACCAGCAGGGTCAGGCGCGCATCTACGCCTTGCTCGCGCAGGCAGCAACTAGCGAGCAAGACTTTACACTGACGCGCAAACTGGCGGCACAGAGCCTGGAGATCGCACGCGCCATGCACGACAGTCGATCGCTGATCCAGTGCCTGGAAGAGTTGGCGGACGTCGCTACGGATCAGGGAGAGTCAGAGTGGGCGGCGCGACTATGGGGGGCAGCAGACCGCTACCGCGAGGGCGTTCGCCCGGCGCTCCCATCGACTGAACGGCCTGGACGCGCACGCCACATCGAGCAAGCACAGCGTCTCCTCGGCGAGCAGGTCTTTGCCGCAAAGCGGGCCGAGGGAAGGACCATGACGGCGGAACAGGCTGTCGCCGCTTCCCCGCCCATGGCAGGACATCCAGCCGGCAGGAGCGTGCGTGGGGCCGATCCCCCAAACCGCAAGTTTTACTCGACGCGTTGAGCGAACACAAGCTGGAGGTGCTGAGGCTGATAGCGTAGGGGCTTCCAATCAGGAGATTGCGACGTCGTTGGTCCTCCCGCCAGGAACGGTGAAGCTCCATATGGCATCTATTACAGGCTTACAGGGGCCAGGCACCAGCATCACATGATGAGACAGCTTCATCATTCACCCGAAATGTGCTATGCTGGTGGCAGAGTAGAGCAGGGGTTGTCCGGGTTCAGTTGGCACAACCCCCAGACAGGCGTTCACCCACGGAGCGGGCACACCCGACACTTACCAGTATAGCGGATGGGTCCTCTTGAAGTCAGCGTCCATCAGGTGGCGCGTCACTTCACAACACACTTCATCGAGTGTCGCTGCGCCGGGTCACGCGAGATCAGGAGTTTGCTCGTGAAGAGACATGTGTACCGTGAGCGAGACTATGCCTTCGCTCAGATGATCCTGGCGCTGCGCACCGCCATCGGGCTGAGCCAGGAGATACTGGGTGAGCTGCTGGATGTCTCCCGGCGCGCGGTGGCAGAGTGGGAGGGGGGCCTCAGCTACCCCAAAGCGGAACGCCTCAAACAGCTCATTACCCTGGGAGTGCAGCAGCAAGCCTTTGCCTCCGGACGCGAGGAGCAGGAGATCCGCGCGCTGTGGAAGGCGGCGCACCAGAAGGTGCTGCTGGATGAGGACTGGCTGCGTGACCTGCTCGCCCCTCCTGCGTCCCTACCGCTGGTCCCACAGGTTTCCCCTCCGGTTCCCCACGCGGGATCGAAGTCCGCGGCCTTCCCGCGCATGGATTGGGTGGAAGCCCTAGACACCAGCCACTTCGCGGGCCGCGAGGTGGAAGTGGCGGAACTCTCCCAGTGGATCGTGCCGGAGCGCTGCCGCCTGGTCACGCTCGTGGGCCTGGGCGGCATCGGCAAGAGTATGCTGGCCTCCTACCTGGGAAATCGCCTGGCCCCCCACTTTGAGGCGGTGCTCTGGCGCTCGGTGCGCGACGCCCCCGCATGCTCGGAACTGGTCGCCGACTGCATCATCTTCTTTTCCGAGACCCCGCCCGCCGCATTCCCCGGGTCGCTCGAGCAGCGTATCACGCAGCTGCTCTCGCGCTTGCAGGCCCGCCGCTGCCTGCTGGTGCTCGACAACCTGGAGACGCTGCTCGAGAGCGGGGACCGTGAGGGCAACTACCTGCCGGGCTATGAGGGCTACGGACGGCTGATTGGGCGCCTGGCCGAGTCGGCCCACCAGAGCTGTGTGCTGCTCACCTCCCGCGAGAAGCCCAAAGAAATTGCGCCGCTGGAAGGGGTGCGCTCCCCGGTGCGCACGCTGCGCCTGGAGGGCTTGGACGACCAGGCAGCTCAGGCGTTGCTCGCCGACAAGGATCTCACCGGCACCCCTGCTGCCTGGGGGCGTCTCGTCGCCAGCTACGCGGGCAATCCGTTGGCCCTCAAGATCGTGGCGCAGGCGGTCTCCGACCTCTTCGGTGGCGATCTCGACCTCTTCCTCGAGGAGGGGGAACTGGTCTTCAATGGCGTGCGGCCAGTGCTGCGCCAGCAGGTGGGGCGTCTCACCCCGCTGGAACACCTGCTGCTCACCTGGCTGGCCGTGCTGCGCGAGTGGACGGAGCTTCCCACCCTGGCGCAGGTCCTGCATCCCCGGGTGCGGCGCGCGCAGCTGCTCGAGGCGCTCGAGGCGCTAGGACGGCGCTCGCTGCTCGAGCGGGGGCGGCAGGCCAGCTTCAGTCTGCAATCGGTAGTGATGGAGTACCTCACCGATGTGCTGGTCGAGCACCTGAGTGAGGAGGTCGTGCTGGGCCCCCCCCAGCAGTTGCGCCTGTACGCCCTGGAGCAGTCTCAGGCCAAAGACTATGTGCGAGAGATCCAGGTGCGGCTGCTGGTCCATCCCCTGCTCGCGCGACTGCGCGCCGAACTGGGAGCCGACAGCCTGGTCGAGGCGCACCTGCTGCGACTGCTCGCGCGGTTCCGCTCCGAGGACGCTGGCACCCAGGGCTATGGTCCGGCCAATGTCATCAGCCTGCTCAAAGCCCTGCGCGGCCACCTGCGCGATCTGGACCTCTCGCGGCTTGCTATTCGGGGCGCCTACCTGCAAGGTGTCGAGATGCAGGATGCGCGGCTTTCCGGGGCGACAGTGCACGAGGTGGTCTGGACCTCTGCCTTCGACACGATCCGTGCGGTGGCCATGAGCCCGGATGGGCACTACATCGCGGCAGGCAGCAACAGCGGGCAGGTGCGCGTCTGGCACGAGGAGGGCCGCGTGGCGCACCTGACCTTCCAGGGCCATACCGATCGCGTGGGAGCCATCGCCTTCAGTCCCGATGGAGACACGCTGGCCACCGCCAGTTGGGACGGCACCGTCCGGCTCTGGGATGTGGCCAGTGGAGCGGCCATCTGGACGGGACAGGATCAGCACGTTCCGGTCACTTCCCTTGCCATCGGGCCCAACGGGCAGCTGATCAGTGGGAGCTACGATGGAGCCGTCCACGTGTGGAACCTGCGCACCGGGACACCCCTGAAGAGTGTTCCCACGCAGGGTGGGCCAATTTTCACCGTCGCCTGCAGCCCCGATGGACGCCTGCTCGCCAGCGGCGGCATGGATGCCGGCATCCGGCTCTGGGACGCCGAGCAGGGGACGCTGCTGCAAGTACTGCCTGGGCATCGCAAATGGGTCTGCGCGCTGGCCTTCGCCCCTGATACAGGCCTGCTCGCCAGCGGCAGCCTCGACCAGGCGATCAAGCTCTGGGACGTGGAAACGGGCACCTGCATCAGGACGCTGGAAGGACATACCGGTCTGGTGATAGGGCTGGCCTGGTCCGCCGATGGCCGCACCCTGGCCTCTGCCAGCTACGACACGACCATTCGGCTCTGGGACTCGCGAAGCTGGCAGTGCCACCACATCCTGCAAGGCCATCGGGATGGAGTCACGTCGCTGGCCTTTCTGCCTGGGGGGGACCGTTTGCTCAGCGGCAGCCT
>Ga0137378_10003708_pt1 | contig 13190 bp, 10 predicted proteins | sample SagtaG_21_FD_104813 | JGI IMG/M metagenome (GOLD analysis project Ga0137378, IMG submission 104813) | Vadose zone soil microbial communities from Sagehorn Ranch, Mendocino, California, USA - Sage2_L_60_16 metaG | ecosystem: Environmental > Terrestrial > Soil > Vadose zone | place: USA... | reverse complement strand
GTTCCAAGTCCTAAGGCCGCCTTCGCAGAAGCGTCATTGGGGAGAATAGCCCTCAGGATGGTGATTTTGGCGGGTACACTCATTATCCGCCCGACCCGGTCACGCCAGAGAAATCAGAGCAACTAGGAACAGCGGAATGAAGACAAGTGAGATTGTGTTGAGCAACTTGATCAGAATGTGAAGGCTAGGCCCAGCTGTGTCTTTCCAAGGATCGCCAACAGTGTCACCAACGACGGTTGCCGCGTGTGTTTCAGTGTTTTTTCCTCCGAAGTGTCCTGCTTCAACATACTTTTTCGCATTATCCATGGCAGCTCCTCCCCACATCATCATTATGGCCAAAGGTATTGCAGAGAGTGTTGCGCCAACCACGAGTGCTCCGACTGCAGCCCAGCCGAGGAGTACCCCCACAATAATCGGTGCTACAACTGGGATTGCGCCGGGAACTACCATCAAGCGCAGAGCCGTCCTGGTGGAAATATCTACTGCTGCTGCATAGTTTGGCTTTGCGGTTCCTTCTCTCAGCCCAGGGATCTCTCTGAATTGTCTTCGGACCTCCTCGACCATGTGGTAGGCGCCAACGCTCACTGCGTTGATAGCAGTCCCCGAAAATACGAAGGGGAGCATGGCCCCAATCAGGGCCCCTATGACTACATCAGGATGGTTGAGAGCGAGAGCAGATCCCAGACTCGATAGTTTTGTGCCCAAAAGGGTGGCCTGGGCACTCGTGATAGTCGTTAGGTCGGTTATCTTGGCTTGGTATCTTGCAACTTCCAGCACGAAGGCTTGGAAGAGCAGTAGAGACGCGAGGGCAGCTGAGCCCATTGCATAGCCCTTTGTGAGGGCCTTGGTCGTGTTGCCAAGTGTATCGAGAGGTTCTATCCGCTCCCGGACCTGGTCTGGAGCGCCTGACATTTCGGCGATTCCGCCCGCGTTGTCGACGATTGGGCCTAGACCATCCATCGTCAATACAATTCCAGCCGTTGACAGCATTCCCATTGTAGCCATCGTGGTTCCGTAGACACCGCCAAGGAATGTGTCACTGATTCCAGCTTGGACAGCGAACTGTTCTCCCAGCGCAAATGAGATGAGAAGGGTGATCGCTACAGTAATAACAGGTAATCCGCTTGAAATCATCCCTACTGCGGTACCGGACATGATGGTGAGCGCAGGACCAGACTTCGATCTCTCAGCAATCGTAATGACAGACTTCGCCTCAGATCCCGTATAATATTCGGTATACAGAACGATGAGTAAACCTGCCGCCAACCCCGAGACCATACAGCCGTAAAGAGCGTACGCCGCGAGAGCACTGCCACTGAGAGTCACTCCAGACGGACCGAAGACGTACCACGTCGCGATAAACATGAGAATCGCTGCGACGACGGAAGCAACTAGGAGTCCGTCCCTGGTCGGTTTTATCGGGTTCTTGAATCTTTTCTCGAAGATTGCAACAGCGAGGCCTACGAATGTGGCAATTATCCCAAGCGATCTGACGATTAGCGGCATCGTCACGTAGTAGACACTTATGCCTTGGAAAAGTATGATCGATACGATCAGCCCGATGATCATGCCTCCAAGGTTCTCCGCAGTTAGAGACTCAAACAGGTCGGCACCTCTGCCAGCCTCGTCACCCACGTTATCGCCAACATTATCTGCTATAGCCGCCGGGTTTCTCGGGTCATCCTCTGGAAAGTTCTCCTCAACCTTACCAACGAGGTCAGCTCCAACGTCTGCTGATTTCGTGAATATTCCTCCGCCCAGTTGCGCGAACAGTGCGGCCAGCGAGGCTCCGAATCCGAACCCTGCGAGGACTCCCGGGTCGCCAAAGGCTGCGTAGAGTAGAGAGAGACCGAGCAGGCTCATGCTTATCACCGCAAGTCCAAGCGCTCCCCCTCCAAGAGTAGCCACTCTCAAGGCGAGATACGTCGAGGTCTCTGCCGCTGCGGTCGATCTCACATTCGCATTGGTAGCCGAATACATTGCGATGTAGGCTGCGACAAGGGAGAAGGTGACTCCGAGAAGGAAGCTGAACGCGATTTCGGCACCATAGGTGAGAGTGAATGTCGTGCTGAATGCTGCGAGAATGATGAATGAGATGATTACTGCGATGATCCCAATGGTCCGAAATTGTCTCTTCAGGTAGGCGTTTGCGCCTTCCATGATCGCCTTCCATATTGCGACCATTTTCTCGTTCCCGGTCGGATATTTCTTGACGGACAGGACCAAAATTATCGAGGCGATGACTCCGACGACCGCGAGCGAAGTCGTTAGTAGAAGAGGGTCGAACGCCAAGTTTTGGTTCCTGCTACTTTCAAACTATGGAATTTCCGTCAACCCGACCGGCGCGCATTATAAATCTATTCACTGATCGAATGAATGATTGCGAACCGGGCCAAACGCATAAATCAGTTCTACCGAACATTTCGAGTGGGAAACACCGGGAGATGGCCTCGTGACTTGAACGGAAGTAAGTACGATGTTGTCATTGTTGGCGGCGGCCCCGGCGGGCTTTCGGCGGCAGTCCATCTGTCCAAGAAAGGATTGAAAGTGAAGGTTTTCGAGAAGAAAAAAATTCTAGGCACCCCGGTCAGGTGCGGAGAGTATTTTCCTGTCAGAGCCGAGATGGAGAAGCTTCTCCCCAGGGTCAAGAATCTAGATGTCATCGAGGCTCCTCCGGAAACTGTCGACACGACATGTCGTTCCATCCGTTTGATAAGTCCGAAGGGACATGAATTCGAGTTTCCATTCGCAGCACACATTCTCGACCGACATCTCTTCGAGAGTCACCTCGGTGATGTTGCTCGAAGCCATGGAGCGGACATCGATATTGGTGTCCAAGCTCACTACTTCCTAGATGAGCAAGGAGGCTGGGTCGGGCCCACGCGAGAAAAAGCAGTTCACGGAGACATCATCATTGCGGCAGACGGGTATCCGAGTGAGACCGCGGAAAGAGCCGGTCTTCCAGAAAGAGCCTACGCTGGCCCCTACGCCGTCGCGACCAACATAGAATATCTCATGACCGACCTCAATGTCGAACAGGATGTCGCGGAGATGTACATGGACCCGAGATACTCGCCCGGCGGATACGGGTGGATAATTCCCAAGGGACATGGACGAGCAAACGTTGGAATCGGAATCAGAGAGCCATATGTTCAGCGAGATTGGCAGATACGTGACCTCATCACCGGTTTCATAGAAAAGAACACCGTAGCCTCGAAACGGTTGATCGGCGGGAAGAAAGCTTCGATGATCGGCGACAGCCTACCTGTCGATGGACCTCTCTCTCGAACCTATTCTGATAGAGTCATGGCAGTCGGCGATGCTGCCGGAATGGTGATGCCGACAAACGGGGGCGGAATACAAACGGCTCTGATCACGGGAGACTTGGCTGCCGAAGCCGCGGTCAACTATTTCGAGCACCAGACACCCCTATCAAGCTATGAAGCCTCTTGGAAGGAGCAGATAGGCTTGGAGATGGAGAACTCGAAGCTGATGCGTCAAGCTTCGGACAGAGTCATGGCTCACGGGTTTCTGTTTGATCTGATGCTGCGTATGATGGGGACGAAAAAGATCGCTGATGTGATAATGTGTCAGATTCCCGGCGGCATGGGATCATTCATGCGACTTTTGGCCTAAGCTCTCAACGCAACATCCACTATCATTGCGAGAAAGAGCAGAAAGAGATAGGGGCTGGAGATCTTGAACATCTTCCAAGCATTTGACTCCGTTGGCTTGTAGAGGACCCACACGCTTCCGACAAGATTCACAAGACCTCCGAGGAGCGCTACTAGACCGTAAACTAACCCGAAATGGCCTAGCAGGTAGACGCCGATTGAAAACGGGAACAGAATCATCGAGAAAATTACGATCAACCGGATTGCAGGGACCGATCCGATCACTACCGGGAGCATTGGAACTCCGACCTTGGCATAGTCCGCTCGATAGGTAACTGCGAGGAACCAGATGTGGATTGGAATCCAGAGGAATACCAATCCGGCCATGAGAATTGGAAGCAGGGAAATGGTTCCAATGGGGCCTGGCGTCGCCGCCGACCATCCGAAGAGGACCGGAAGCCCGCCGCTGAACCCTCCTAAGAGTATGTTCAAGGCACTACGTCGTTTCAACAGTAAGCTGTAGACTCCGACGTTGTCGAGGACTCCGAGAGCCATCCAGAGAACCGAGAGAAGGTTCAGTGTGAATGAGAGCAAGATGGAAATCGTCACGAGCGCAAGGCCGAACCGGAGTCCGGATGTGGGTGTTATTCTTCCGCTTGGAAGTGGTCGATGTTGCGTACGGGTCATGACCGCATCAATGTCTCTGTCGACATAGTTTGTCAGCGCGTTACAACCTGCACATCCTGATATGATCGCAACAGCTGCCGTAATCCATCTTATTGGGGAAAGGCCGCTTGAGAGAAGGCTCCCGGCAATGAATGTCGCGGTAAGAGATGTGAAAACTAGGAGGTACCAGATCTTCGGCTTGGTGTACTCGTAGTAGGTCAGAATCCGGCTCTTTGTCGAAACTGGGATCTCACGCTGGACGAGCAGTGCGCCCGCCTCATGAGACCACTATGTTTCCGGTCATGAACTGATGCTGGAGACTACAAACAATGTTGCATCGGTAACTGTAGGAACCTGCGGTGGTGAAGGTGACTGTCACTGTGTACCACTGGCCGAAGGGGATTGTCCCAGGTAGCACGCCGCCCGGTGCTACCGACACTGTCGGCCCGTCTATTTCGAAGCCGTGGGCAGACCCGATTTGTTGAACGCCGTGTCCGCTGCCATCAATGCCATGGATGAAGAACGTGATAATGTCTCCAGCATTCGCGTTGATCGTCTTGTTATCCGAGTATGTGGGGACATAGTCTTGGTACTTCACTCCTGTAAGGTTGTATCCTTTTGATGCGTCGAAGGCAGGCAGTGTCGTCTGGTTGAGGAAGGCAGTGTTGTTGAGATGAAATCCTCCCAGCTCCTGGATTACAGCTGTCATGAAAACCAGCCTGTGCGCCGGAATCGCGTGCGCGTGGGGGGATGCGAACTGGTAGTAGTAGACGGTCCCTCCGGCCGCTGCAATTATCACGAGTCCGAGAAGCCCGACGACGGGTAGGTGTTTTTTCGGAACCTGCATTAGTGTCAGCTCACTTTGCTTGGCTTGTTACTCTGTATATATGAACCGTCGCGGCGAAGGCGACCAGAACCATCCCGATCTCGAGAAGGGCGAAGTTGTTGAGGTTGTCCAACAAGGCACGGAAGACTGCAACGTCAAGGAAGCCTTGCAATACTAGCAGGCCTCCTAGTAAGGAGTAGACTTCGCTCTTCGATAAGATGTACGGTGCTACTTTTCGGTATGGCAACGGCTTTCTTGCTGCTCTGAGCTCGTCTATCTTCGCTCGCCTCCAACGGACAAATGCATAGACGGAACCGTAGGCCAGCGCTGTGGCGATCAGTAGCGACCCGGCGAACAGTGTTGGGTCGATAACCAGCTGGCTCTCGCCCGTGAGCGCGACGAAAGGATTCGCTGCTCTAAAGCCCCAGACGGTTACTATCGCGATCTGCCCGAGTGAAGCGACACCGAGGGCTATCCAGAAGGGGCGATCGATCATTGCGATTTTTCTTCCTCTATCGAAGAATGGGGCGACTAGAAATATGAGGACGAAGATCGCTGGAATGATGGCTCCCGCTATGAATGGCTTCAGACCATGAACCCTGATGAACGCGTAGAGGCTTGTAAAGTACCACTCTGGAAACGTTATTTGTGTGGCCAGATTCGGGTCGTACTTCACTCCAACGTCAACCGGGAACAGGCCTCCCATGATGAGGATAACTCCGGTTATCGCTGATGCAACGGGGATGTCTAGAACAAGGTTTCGTGGCAGGTGAACAGCCATTATGGCCAGCATGATTATGGGTATTATGAATACGTGAAATGCGTAGAATCTGATAGCTAGGTCGTTGAAGCTGAACCCGAATATTATCTGGGCTAGGTTAGCCCCGATCACCGGACTGTAGTAGGTGAGGGTCTGCCCGATATTGATCGCCAGTTGGCCTCGAATGTTGAAAATGAGATCGTAGCCAGTGTATGCCTCGATCACCGTTACGACGCCGAGCACGATGCCTGTCACCCATAGTATTTCGTAGCGTAGCTTGTACCTGCCTCCAAAGTACTGGTAGAACATGTGCATTACCGCTAGGAGAACCATTGCATTGGAAGCGTGGTAGTGGATGTTCCTGATGATCTGTCCCCAGCTGACGTCGTTGTTTATCGATTGTACACTATTGTAGGCCTGGTTGCAGGTAGCAGCAGGCACGTAGGTTGTACCGTTGACAGGGGGCGGACAATTGCCGAAGAAGGGAGTGAAATGGAAAAGCAAAAGCGCACCGGTCACGCCGAGAATTATGAATACGATTAGGGTGAGCACTCCAAGGAAACCTAGCGGGCTGATAAACCGGGACGGGAAGACTATCTTTAGCGCTAGGAGAAGGGTTCTCTCAAGCCTCTCCCAAGTCCACTTCAGAAGGTCGATTATGGGGTCGAGGACCCCTTTCTTCTTCCTGCTAGGTGCGGCCAATTCCTGGCGTTCCTTTCATTCCCGTTGCGCTAATCTTTCCGGTAGAGTCAACTGACAATTCGACCTGTGGTAGCGGGTTCAAGCCTAGATCGAACGCCGGCCCAGCGACAGGGATGGCGTCAACTAGCCGGTACTGGCTGCCATGGCACGGGCATTGGAGTCTGAATTCTCCTGAGCCTGGATCGCCCGCGTACCCTGGATTGACGAGGCATCGCAAGTGCACGCAAGTGGTGTTGAACGCAACTACGTGCGACAAGATGGGGTCAGTCGGATAGAGAGGGTTGACTAGGGGTGCGTCTGCATCGGGGAGCCTAGCTATTATGTTCTTGTAATATGGACTGACTGAGGAATCGTATTGCCAGTAAAAGAACTGTGAGTAATTCATCTCGTTATACAACCCCTTAATCGTCCGGTCATCCTTGACATCCTGGTATTTTTGGTCGAGAACACTCCAATCGGCGATTACCTGGGGAGGGAGAGGGGTGGGGACTTGTGGTCCTAGAATCTGACCTGACGCGCCAACTGAGGCGGCAGCGAGAATCGCAGATGCGGCAAGCGCTCCTTGGAGAAACCTCCTTCTTGAAATAAGTGGATTCTTGACAGGCGGTGTAGGATTTGGCGGAGAGGCAACGGTCGGTTGAGTCGGAGTGGGAGGCATGGAGGTCGTGGACGTGCTAGGCTTCTTCTCGTCCATGGACAACCCTCCGTTAGTCAAGAATAATTTTCGCTCGCTCCGTCTCCACGCTATTAAAGACTTGTCTATATCATACGCAGCCAATAGGATGGCCAGTGGTCTTCGGAAACAATATAACTACGCAAACTCGGAGCATGCTAAACCGATTCGCCGAGCTAATGGTGAACCAATCTGAACCGAGTCATAGCAACCCTCACGTTATTCGTAGGATTGGCGATTATGATGTTAGGCGTCTACTCGGAAGAATGGATCACCATCCAGCAACTGGTACGTCAGTTCGTTCCCTTCTTTGGTTAGGCCAGATTCCCAATTGCAGCCTATCGTGACAAGCGAACCGAAAGTCGGAGTTGCCAAGCGCATATCGCAGCGCATTAGGCATGGAAGAATATACTATTGGCCAGTTAGGACTCTTGTCCAGCTCGGCTTCTTCTTACTATTCGCGGGTATAGCTGTTGCTCGCCTAAACCCTTCCCTTAACGGAGCAAGATCATGGATCATACTCCCAGTAGTAGCCAGTGTCAAGGCACAAGGTGCAATCGGTTCGACTTTAGACGCAACCACACTTCTCATGTCTCAGGCGGTCTTTCCGTGGTTGCCGATCGGGATCATGTTTGTGGTCGGAGCCGTCCTCGGAAGGTTCATGTGTGGCTGGATCTGCCCAGTTGGTTTTCTCCAAGACGTTATCACGGGAATTAAGGGAAGAGTCGATACCGTCCAGACGCGGACTCACGAATACTGGATTCGGCTGAAGTATGTTCTCGTCGGAATAGGCTTCTTGATGAGCGGAACCCTAGGGCTCGCGCTGTACTACGGGGTCGGAGCCGACTACAAACAAAGCCTTGGAGACTTCGCTCCAGGCGTCTTTATCGCAATAACCCCAGACGGCACGCTCTTCGGAACTCTCCCGGTCTTGCTGGCGCACTCCTGGAGGTTCCTGGGAAATGCTCAATCCTCCGATCTCTCTGCAGCCAACCTTGGCTCATGGATAGGAGGCATCACGGTTCTCACGTGGATCAATATTCTGATATTGATTGGATTCATCTATGCGGCATGGCGAATCCCGCGATTCTGGTGTCGCTACATCTGCCCTGTTGGTGGAATCATGGCGGTCTTCCAGAAAAACAGCTTGCTAGGAATGCACCGGGATCCGATCAAGTGTTCAAACTGCAAGGAATGCGAAACCGCTTGTCCCATGCAAATCCCGATACTGGATTTGGACTGGAAGAAGTTCAACGATTCGGAATGTATCCTCTGCATGGCTTGTATTGATGCGTGTCCTGCGGGGGCGCTCTCTCCCAAGTTCCCATAGGACCACCTCGTTCAAGCCGAGACATCTGTTCATAGACTTTGAGAATGAGCCGGCCAATGGTCGAAAAACCGTTAACTCTTTTTACGGGACTTGGTGTAAGTGTAGCGAGGCGTGAGAGACCCTGTGGAGAACCGGTGTTACTCTGGGCGTCTTGGCTCTGCTATTGCTAGTCTCTGTACCCGTGGTAGCAGCTCCCTCTCTCCAAAAAGGCGACCGGGCCGTTTACAGCTTATCCGCCTCAATCTCGTTCCTTCAGTATTGCGGGCCTATCGGTGTTCCGGCCTCGAGTAATATGATTGTATGCCCTATGATAGCAACGATGCCGTTGACGGTTGACTTCAACGGGACCCTTGCTTGGGCTGCAACCGATCTCAACAGCACCACCGCATCTCTAAACATCACCAGAGATCTCGCAATCTCCAACGATGACGCCAGCGGGTCACTCACCCATACCGTTGTTAGCTTCAACGAGTCAATCGACCTCGCAACTCGAATAGTCTCTCTCCTCCCTCTGATCATGCCAGAAATGGATCAAGCCATCAAGATGGCTCAGAACGCGATGGGCAATAGCCTGCCCTCAAGCGTCAACTGGAGTTCGTCAATGTCAATGCTCGACAACACAATAGTTCATCGACCACTCTACACTATGTGGTGGGTGAACGGACCCCTAAAAGGAAACCAGACCGTGCCGGTGCTTGTACTACCAACGAATGTAACAGGAACATCCAACGTCGATCTCGGAGGCACCCTCGGAACTCGGACTGCATGGACGCTGGCATTCAACCTCTCTCAGCCCTTGGTTCCTCCAGATCCATTAGCTACCTCGCCCTCGTCGATTCCGTTCGGCGACAACTTGGAGATAGCTTTCACTTTCAACTACGATCAGACCACTGACCTCCTCCTCAGTGCAAGCGCGGACATTCACCTTGGACTTGGAGTCGAAACAATAATTGAGCCAATCGCGTGTGACTCATCTATCACTTCCAACTCGTGCCCCGCGACACCTGATCAAATGATGATAATGAGAGGATTTGGCCTGGAAGCTCATGCGACCCTAAAACTTGCAAGCACCACCGTAGACCTAGCCCATCGGATAGCCCAAACCGGGTCTTCTCAGAATGGCAACGAAGGTTCTCACTCAGGTACCGGGTCAGGTTCTGGCACAGGAACCGGGTCGGGACCTGGAGCCGGATCAGGATCAAACCCGGGAACTGGTACCGGCGACGACTCTAGCTCAACGACCGGAGCTACACCAAGTGGAACCGGACAGCCTACAGGCAACCAGGCACAACCAAAATCCACCTCGGCCGGTTGGTCACCTTGGATCTACGGCCTTCTCGGAATAGTAGCCGTAGCTATTACTGGTACAGGCGTATGGACAGCAAGAAAACGGATGAAGAAGATCGGTTCGAAGACATCTGCGGCTCAACCTTCGGTCTGAGCATTCCACTCCTCGCCAAGACCATCCTTCTGTTCTGTGGAGCCGGGGGTGGTAATCCAAATCCAAAAGAAGCCTGATGTGCCACGTTTTCCTGGCTCATGATCACTCTAACCCACTATACGCGATCTAGAAAGAAAAGCGTTCTTGTCATGCGAAACCGATTGACAAGGTGGTTCTTTCCAACCGTCTTCTCTCTGGATCCGATTGGTAGAGATAGACCCTTTGCTCTGATTAATACACGTTAATCGACGTCAAAGGTACGTATAGAGTGTGGAAGCGGACCTAGCTCAATCTTCATGATTGTTGGCCCAGTCTAACAACGTTCATGTGAATATGCATTTACAAAGACGACTAGCCAGAGTGGGGCGCGTACTATTTTTTAGACGGCGTCCGGAATATGATGTACTTTACAACTGACTAATGCCGTTCATTGAGCTAAGGAAAGTCTACGGGCGGCAACGAATGAGCCTAGAAATGCGAGACCAGTGGCAGCAAGAGGCATTGTCCAGACCCATTGCAAAGTCGGGTACCATTGGACACGATAGAAGATATCGCAGCGAGTGAGAATCACATCCTGGGGATTCCAGATAGTCCCTGGGGGAATTCCGCCACACGCCGCTAGGTCATCGCCATAACCGATACCCATCGAAAAATAGAATGTAAACGTGAGAACCCCTAACGCAAGGCTACCCAAGAATAGAACGCCGGCTTGCCAGTCCTTGACTACACCACCTCGAACAATACCGTAACCTACGAGGAACAATCCAAGACTTAGGACCGCAATCATCGCCACGATTGAGATATCGAGCAGCGATGTCAAGTTCTGTCCAACAGCTAAGCTCCAAGCTAAGCCCCAAAGAAGACTGAAGAATAGCGGAGCACTCGCGTCGAGGAGGAGACCTACGACCAGCAGTCGAAAGTCCACAGGACCGTCCGTTAGTTTATGCGCAATAGGGCCGGTTAAGTCTATCCGAGAAGCGGCAACGTCGTCGACGAGCTACCTCTTAGGAGTAGATAGGTCTCCCATCGCCGTGAGAGCCCCATTGCGTTCAGCGTAACCCCACTTGCTCGGCTTCCAAAGCTCTTCAACATCTACTAGGGCCTTTCCGACGATGGACCTCTTGATGAGAAGAGAGAATTTGAGCACATTCCATTTCCACAAATGGCCAAGTAAGGCGAAGACGACAGGTAAGCCTGAAACGGAACTTGAGAGGTTCGGGGTGCCCCCTCTGGACATATTGAGAACTTTCAGGTATAAATCATCCCGACAAGAGGCTGAGCAACTACCTTCCTTACGACAGGATCCGAGTCCGTAACGAATTCTGGTCATCGCCAGAAGATATCGTTCCGCACAATGATCCTAACTTCCATAATGCCACTTCCGGGGAATATTGGAGGGGAACGCCGCGACCGGGAAATCCGAAGCGATGACACGAACGCGTAGTGAGATTTCTCCCCGAGAATGTTCGTGTTCACGTTGGTTAGAAGCCTCATTGTGAGCGGCCCGAGGTCGCGGTTTTCCGATCCGAACGCCAGAGGTATACTGAAGTTGCAAGGATCCACAGAAGGAAGAGCCCATAGTAGGCGAAACCCAAGACGGGAGCAACGACTCCAACCGCGATAAGGAGTAGGGCAACACCGATGATGGTAACGAATGCAAGTCCTACGTACGTGAGCCAGTTCGGGAAGATCTTGCTCTTCCACATTGACCCGCTAAAAAGCCCGATGGCGAGGGGTGCGCCGACAAATAGGGCAAAGATTGCTTCCTCCTCCGCCTCTAACACCTGCTCGGAGACGAGGGCTGCGGCCTTGTCAATGGCGGTTACCGTCGAGTTGTTGTAAATACCTGCTAGGGTGGCCCTCGCATCCAATACGATCAAGTTCACGACGACAGGGACTATAGATGCAATTATTGAAAAAACCACTGCAGCTGTGGTCAACACACTGTCCCTTTTCGGAAGGGCAGTGCGCAGTGATAGGACGAACAAGATGAGGAAAATCCCAGAAAAGGTACTCACCAGCCCGAAGACGATAGCCAATCTACCATCGTAGTTGGCGAGACTCTCTGCCGGATTCTCAGCGCTGGTAGGTAGGAAGAATCTGGTAATGTATAAGACTGAACCCATTACTCCGAATAGTGCCCCGAGTCTAGACGACCGAATCCTCCCCTCATGCCCTAGTGTTGTTTCCATACAGTGTATCCTGCTGCCAAATATGGAAGCAAGACTTGGTAGGTAAAAAGAATGCGTCTCATGTTGGTTGACCCATCGAAAAGGACGAGGTGGGGTTCCTCCCAGTGGGTCGAGACGTGGCCAGGTTAAGTATCGTGTCCTATTCTGAAGACGTGGTGCGTTGAAGGCCTCGGAGGTCTCGGCCTTTGGTTTGCAACAACCCAATTCCTGACTACAGCCTTTCTGTGTCCGACAGAACCTACCCTGGTAGGTAGCTCGACCCAAGACTCTATTGTTCGTACGGATCCCATAATGCGTCGACCGGGCAAGACTCGGACGCCTTGGGCTAGAGGTGTTATGCTACCTCTGGGTGCACGTTTGAGTAACGGCACGTCAGGCTTCTTTCTTGGAGCCGGGGGTGGGGCGAGACGACCCAGATGCGGAGCCCTAATCTCCATCTTGCGGGTCAATCCAATAGTGAATGATTTGCCCTCGGCCTTTCTATTTGCGAATTTGTCCAAACCCTTCACGTTTCAGAGGCGTTTTCTCGAAATCTCGGTCGTTGGTGTAAATCTCCCTTATCCCAAGTCGTTCGGCTACAGTGAAATGTAGACTGTCCTCAAGGTCCAGCCTGTAACGACGCATTGCTCCGACAGCACTCCCGTAGTCCCCGAACGTGAGCGGTTCGATTCGCAGAAACGGGAGCTCTCTGAATTTCTCCAGCAGTTTCTCTTCGGAATAATTCCGCGCGGCTCCGCTGACGAGGGCTATGTGCGTCAGCCAAGGCGTTAGGGATGATGTCGCGGCGCGTTCTCCTTTTTCAATCCGTTCCAATATGACCGTTGCATCGTCACCAAAGACCGGGTCATCTCCCAGCCAGTACACGAAAACGTTAACGTCTACGTATTTCACGAAGTTCCCTTGCGGTAGATCTTAGCGAGCCCTTTCTAATTTCCATGTCCACATCCCGGACATGTCTCTTGAGTTTGAAGAGTCCCCTACCTTTG
>Ga0137378_10003706_pt1 | contig 13190 bp, 7 predicted proteins | sample SagtaG_21_FD_104813 | JGI IMG/M metagenome (GOLD analysis project Ga0137378, IMG submission 104813) | Vadose zone soil microbial communities from Sagehorn Ranch, Mendocino, California, USA - Sage2_L_60_16 metaG | ecosystem: Environmental > Terrestrial > Soil > Vadose zone | place: USA... | reverse complement strand
GCCACGTTGTACTCCTCCCCCATCTTGCCCGTCGCCTCATACGTCCGCCGTTTCAGGGCGAGCCAGTGCTCGCGGGCGGCGTCGGCCAGGTCCGCGCTGCCGTAGCGGCGCACCCCCTCGATCGCCAGCCACTCCAGGGGGGGCCAGCCGTTGGGCGCGTCCCACTGTTGACCGGAGGCGATCAGGGTCGTCACGAACCCGCCGGACCTCAAGAACTCCCGCCCGAGGCGCGCGGCGACCCTGCGGCCTTGCTCGGCTGTGGCGAGTCCGAAATAGAGCGGGGCGGCGGCCGCGAGCGTGGGGCGGTCGTCTACGCGCTCGCCGCTCTTCCAGCGGACGTCGTAGAAGAACCCGGTGATGGGGTCGTAGGCGAGCGCGAGCAGCGCCTCAAGACGCTCGTCAGCCGCTCGGGCGAAGCGCCCGGCGACCTCCGCGTCGCCCGGCCGCCCGCGGAACGCCCGCAGCGCGGCAATCGTCCGCTCGGCGTGGTAGAGGAGACTGTTGAGATCGACCGGGATCAACTCCGTGGTTTCCAGCGTCCGCAGATCCTTCGGGTCACGCATCCAGCGGCTCGAGAAGTCCCAGCCGCTTTCGGCCGTGGCCCGGACGTTTCGATAGAACGCCTCGCGTTGGGCTTCGGGGAGCGTCTGACCGAGCTCGTAGTCCTGGCGGTACGACTCCGGTCTGGGCTCGGCCCGGTCATCCCAGTAGCGGTTGAGCACCGATCCGTCGGGCGGCCGCACGACGCGGCGGTACGCCTCGCCGGGCGCGAGACGCTCCGCTCCATCCATCCAGAACGCGTGCTCCGCCTCCAGCGCATCGAGGTAGCGAAGCGCCTGCGCCGTATCGGTCGCGGCGGCGTAGAGCCCGACCATGGCGGCGAAGAACGGCGGCTGGCTCCGGCTGAGATAGTAGGTCCGGTTGCCGTTCGGGATGTGCCCGACGGTCCTGACCAGGTGGGCGAAGTTGTCGAGCATGCTGCGCACCAGGTCGGTCCGGCCGCTCGCGACGAGGCCGAGCATCGTGAAGTAGGAGTCCCAGTAGTAGACCTCGCGGAAGCGGCCGCCCGGGACGACGTACGCGTTCGGGAGCGGGATCAGCGACGACCGCGCGTCCGCTGTTTCCGAGGGTGGCGCGCGCGTGAGGACGGGCCAGAGCGCGCGGATGTGCTGCTCCATCGTTTGGGACGTGTCCGTGTGGAAGCCCTCTGCAATCGGCCGCGGCAGCTCGAAGTACCGCTGCACGAACGCCTGGAGGCTGAACCTGGAGGTGGCGCGCGTGGCGGCGTAGCGGACGGCGATGTCGGCCGGAGGCGAGAGCGGCCGGGCGTCGACGAAGGTCTTTGAGTCGGCGAATGTCCCCGAGAGCTGGACGTCCTGGAACAGGGGCCCGAGGTCGTGCGCCGGGTCGTAGCGCGAGACGGGTGTAGGGGGGGCACTGGAGGCCCGGCGGGGTGCGCCAGTCCGGCATCCCGCCGTCAGAGCGAGCCCTGCGACGATCGCGACGACGGGTGAGGGGAGGCGGCGAGTGACGCGCATGGTCGGCCGGCTATGATATCCGCATTTCGAAAGAACGGAAGTACCGGCGCCGGTCAGGGACCGACCCTGCTCTGTCCATCATGTGACCGCGCCTGCATCCTGTTCTCGAAGAGCAGGATCGGATCCACCGCCGTTTCCAGCGTTGGTCCGCGGAGTCTCCGTTGAATCCTGGCAATGTCTTCCAGATCCATGGCGCCGATGATGACGTCAAGCCATCCGTCTCTGTTGAGATCGGCCGTTGCCATCACATTCCACTGATTGCCGCTGGCGATGGAAAATGCATAGGGCTTGAAGTTGTAGCCACCGACATTTTCGAAATACATGATGCCCCGCTCGGGATGTCTCGCAGAGTCTGCAAAATTGCTCGTCGTCAGAATGTCGAGGTCACCATCCTTGTCGAAATCGGCGACTACCGCCTGGGCTGCGCCATACATGGGGAAAAAGTAGCGCTCGGTAAAATTGTTGTGGCCGTCGTTTTCCAGGATTCGGATGCCGTGGTAGGGCTTTAGAACACGCGAATAGTCAAAGTTGTCGCCGTTCACGTAGAGGATATCCGGTTTTCCGTCGCCGTTGAAATCACGCATGGTGAAGTACATCGAGCCATATATCGGCGGAAAGCGGGCCAACACCGTACGCCGTCCGGAAAAATCGCCTGTCCCGTCGTTGGCGAACAAGACAATTCGCTCATCACCCTGCGCGAACAGCGCCACGATGTCCGGAAATCCATCCCCCGTGAGGTCAATGATTTCGAATCGTATCGCGCCTGGCGTGGCATCGAGAACGTGGCGCTGATACGTCGCGCCATGCTCTCGGTAGAGCGCCAGGCGCCCGCGGTTGTTGCCGAATTCGCAGATCACAAAGTCCTTCCGCCCATCCCCAGCAAAGTCGAATTGCTTCACGAAGACCGGCCGGAACAGCGAGTCGATCAGGATCTTGCTGAAATGGAGCGACCCGTCACGGGCAAAATCATATTGCACGAGCGTGCCCTTTGGCTCGTCATTGGGCTCGAGCTTGCCCGATTCGAGCACGAGGAGACGGTCTTTCTCGGAAATCACGTCCGTCGGAGGGCTACCCAGTGTCAGCGACGCTTTCAGATGGCGGTTGAAGTCAAAGACCCGAAACGTGTTACTTCCGGCCTCCCCAACAAAGATTCGTTCATTGACGGTGTCAGTTTTCAAGAGCGTGATGATCGCGCTGCTTTGGATCCGCGGAATGAACGGACCGGCGGAAAACAAGGGGGGATCAAGCTGCGGTTGAGCCGGCAGGGACTGTGGTGGCAACGTGTCGGGGGCATGTTCGAGATAATATCCGGCAATTTTTTCCCAATCTGGTTCTGACACCTTCTTGGTCAGGACGACCAGCTCCGGATCCCGGGACATTTCGGCGACCAACGACCTCGCAGGCACGCCCAGTCGCAGGGCCATTTGTGGTAAGACGCCTGTTCGCCAGGTTTTCTTGTCCAGCAGTGCCGGCTGGGGAAACATGTGGCACGCAGCACAATAGGTATGCGCGAGCCGCTCTCCCTCGGACCCATACGGCCTGCTGCAACTTGTCGGCGAGAAACACGCGAGAGCGAGAACACCAAGTCTCAGCGCCGCGTGATGGGAGTCTTCAGACATGGACTGAATGATATCGCCCCAGACCGGGAGCGTTAGATTCTCCGCACCATGCTCCGACTCTCGCTTCGGTCGATCGGTACGCTCGTGCCGATCGTGGCCGTGATGGGCTGTGGCCGTCGATCGGCGAGGGCCCCGTTCCTCTTCAGGCTCCTGAGCCCGGCCCAAACGGGGGTCACGTTCGCCAATACCATCGCCACCAACGATTCTCTGAACGCTCAAACGGACGTGTATGTGTACAACGGTGCCGGGGTGGCCGTCGGGGATATCGATAACGACGGATTGCCGGACATTTTCTTTACGGGCAACATGGTCTCGAGCCGCTTGTACTTGAACAAGGGGAATATGCGGTTCGAGGACATCACGCAGTCAGCAGGCCTTACGACAAACCGATGGGCCACCGGCGCTACCATGGTGGATATCAATAACGACGGGTATCTGGACATTTACGTCTCCGTTTCCGGACCGCCATGGTCCAAACCGGCAGAGCGCGCCAATCTGCTGTTCCTCAACAACGGCAATCACACCTTCAGGGAAGTTGCCTCACAATACGGAATCGCAGACACCGGGTTCACCACCCACGCCGTTTTCCTCGATTACAACCGAGACGGATACCTCGACCTGTTTCTGCTCAACAACTCGCCCGAGGATTTCACGCGCGGTGAAGCCACCATCCACCCGGCGGCCGGGCGCGGCGGGAGCGCCCGCAGCTACAATCAACTGTACCGGAACAACGGTGACGGCACGTTCACGAATGTCTCCAGGGAAGCGGGGATATTGCGACAGCTCGGGTACGGACTCGGCGTCGTCGTCTGCGACATCAATGGAGACGGGTGGCCCGACATCTACGTCTCGAACGACATCACGCCGAACGACGTCCTTTACGTCAACAACCGGGATGGAACGTTTACGGACAAGGCCGGCCAATGGCTCAAGCATACGAGTTTTGCCGGCATGGGCGTCGATATCGCCGATTTCAATAATGATGGCTGGCCAGACATTCTGCAGACGGACATGATGCCGCAAGCCTTGAGCGCGCGTAAACGGATGAGCGGCCATGTGACGTATGGCGCTTTCACGGACCTCGCAAGCAAGGGTTTTCGCCACGACTACGACGTCAACTCCCTGCAATTGAGCAACGGAGTCACCCGGGACGGCGATGTTGTCTTCAGCGAAATCGCCCGCCTGGCGGGCGTGGCGTACACGGACTGGAGCTGGAGTGCCCTGTTTGGGGACTTCGACAACGATGGATACAAGGACATTTTCATCACCAACGGCTATCCCAAGGCGGTGAACGATTTCGATTACCAGACGGCCGTGTTCAGGGCGCGCCGCGCCGGGGACAATCGAGGTGCGCTGAAGCTCCTGAAAGAGTTGTACAGTTACGAAGTGCCGAACGCTGTGTTCCGGAATAACGGCGACCTGACATTTGCCGACAAAACGAAAGAATGGGGGATGGATCACCCGAGCTTTTCGTACGGCGCGGCCTACGCCGACCTCGATAACGACGGCAGGCTCGATCTCGTGGTGAATAACATCGACGCGTCCGCGTTCATCTATGAGAACGTCCAACCCAAAGACGACGCACATCACTATCTCGGGATCAAGCTCGAGGGGGAGTCTCCCAACAAACGGGGGATCGGATCGAAGCTGATCCTCACGGCCGGGGGCCAGAAGCAGTACATCTACCATTCCCCCTACCGCGGCTACATGTCCACGATGGATGACCGGGAGCATTTCGGCCTCGGCCACGCCGGGCGCGTGGACAGCCTGGAGGTGGTTTGGCCCGATGGGCGGTCCCAATTACTGACCGATCTGGACGTGGATCGGATGGTGACGCTAAAGCAGCGAGATGCGACCACGAAGGTGTCGGGTGCCGGTGCACACGGGATGCGTCTCTTCCAACCGGCGGACGCCCGCCGAGCACTGAAGTACCGACACCAGCGAGGGAGCTTTGTCGATTACAGCGTGCAGGGCCTCTTGCCGTACATGCTTTCCAGCCAGGGCCCTCCGATCGCCGTGGGCGACGTCAACGGCGACGGCCTGGATGACGTCTTCATCGGCGGCGCGGCGGGTGTCCCAGGCAAGCTGTTCATTCAGCGCAAGGACGGCAGTTTCGTCGAATCCGCGCAAGGTCAACCCTGGGTAACCGACAAGGATTACGAGGATTGGGGGGCCCTGCTCTTCGATGCCAACGGGGACGGGCTGCCGGACCTGTATGTGGCGAGCGGCGGATATTCGCTCGCACCGGGTTCTCGGTGGTTGCAGGACCGCCTCTATATCAACCAGGGAGGCGGCAGGTTTGTGAGGGATACCCAAGCCTTGCCGAAGATGCTGACCAGCACAGCCACAGTGAGGGCGGGCGACTTTACCGGCGGTGGCCGATTGGATCTGTTCGTCGGTGGCCGCCTGGTCCCCCGAAACTATCCAAATCCCGCCCGCAGCTATCTGTTACGCAATGACGGGGGCCACTTCACGGATGTTACGGAACAGGTAGCTCCGGAGCTCGTTCACCCCGGAGGAATGATCACCGCCGCGGTGTGGATCGACTTTGACGGCGACGGGCGATTGGATCTGGTCACGGCGGGGGAATGGATGCCGCTCCAGTTTTACCAGAACGATGGTAAGCAACTTCGCAACGTGACGGCTTCCATGGGTCTGCCGCCGATGCGGGGGTGGTGGTACAGTCTTGCCACGGGCGACTTCAACAACGACGGCCGTCCCGACCTGGTGGCCGGGAATCTGGGTCTGAACTACACGTACACGACGTCGCAGCGGAGCAAGTTCGGGGTCTATGCGGCCGATTTCACCGGAAACCGGACCACGGACATCGTGCTCACCCAGGAGATAAACGGGACGGACTATCCCCTCTTTGGTTTGGCTCCATTGGGCCGAGAGATTTATCCTCTTGCCGTGAGATTCCCGAGCTACGCATCGTTTGCAACGGCTTCCGTCGAACGGCTGTTCGGCGCCCCCCAATTGCGGCGCGCCCTCCATTATCAGACGGACACGTTCGCGAGCGTCTATCTGCAGAATAACGGAGACGGCACCTTCACCTCGTTCGCGTTACCCAATCTCGCGCAACTATCACCGATCAAGGGAATCATCGCCCACGACGTCGACGGGGACGGCAATCTCGATCTGATCGTGGCGGGAAACCTCTACCAGTCGGAGCCGAACACCCCAAGAGCGGATGCCGGCAATGGCCTCTGGCTCAAGGGCGACGGCCATGGCCGGTTCACGCCGGTTGCTCCGGTTCAAAGCGGGTTTCTGGCGCCCTTGGACGTCACCGGTCTGGCGCTGATCAAGACGCCCGCAGGGAGGGCCGTTCTCGTTGCCAACAACGGCGATTCGCTGCGGACGTTTGTGATCACGGCGCGCTAAAAACATTCCCCCTCTCCCGAAGGGAGAGGGGGACAGGGGGTGAGGACCGACCCGCGAGGGAGACGGTGGAGAAGGGGCGCGGCCCTGGCTACCACCCCGGATTTTGGGCCAACGCGCCGTGGCTCAACTCGATCTGTATCTGAGGGATCGGATACAGATGATGACGACTCGTGAAGGGAGCCGCACTTCCCATCCAGGGTAGCCGATTTTTCTCGACCGCCAGGTAGTTGGTGATCACCGAATCGGCGCTGCCCCGGCGTCGCAGGTCGAAGAAGCGCTGGCCCTCCATCGCCAGCTCGAGCCGGCGTTCGTACCGCACGGCCGCTCGGGCAAACGCTTGATCGGTCCACGGCGTGGTGTACTGTCCGATCTTGTAGTACGCATATGGAGTGATCAAGGTGTCGCGACTGGCCCCCTGGACCAAAGGCACGGCGATCCGGTCGTCCCCCACACATCCGGCGGGCCACGATCCGGGGTACTTCACCTGCGTTGGGGAATTCGTGGACCCCGATCCGCACCCTTCCGCGGTCTGCCCGGCCCGTGCTCGGATCTGATTGACGATCCCTCGTGCTTCCTCGAGGCTATTCGTTTCAACGGCCGCCTCGGCCAAGAGCAGCAGCGCATCCGCATACCGGTAGATATGGATGTGCACCGAATTCAATTGGAACGAGTTCCAACCGACGCCACTCTGAGCGCCACTGCTCTTTTCGTGGACGTTCTTCTTCGGACTGTAGGGACCCGAGTATGCTCGATCTCTGATGAAGGCGGGCGAGTGCAGCCCCCAGTCCTTGTAAGGCACGCCATCCCGGCCGGCCGTCCAGTCCAGCCGCGGATCCACAGGAACCGTCGTATTGGCGGCGAAGCTCGTGTCCAGGGTGTTCCACGCCGGATTCGTCACGGCCAAGGGAAGGCCGCTGTCGTTTACGACGAAGAAATTGACGAGGTTTTGGGACGGCTGGTGAAAGCCACAGCAGAATGGGTCCACATACGGGAAATTGAGGCGTTCGCCATAGTTGGAATTGTTCCCATTGGGCTCTCCATCGTTGATGGAGGCCTCATACGCCAGGATGGTTTCCTTGCCGTTGGCGAACTGGTGAAAGCCGGTCCAGACGTGATCGAAGCTGGTTTCCAGCGCATAGACGCCACTCGCTTGGACCGATTGCAACGTCGTCAATGCCCCGGCATAGTCGCCGACATAGACCTGCACCCTTCCCTTGTAGGCTGTGGCAGCCCACTTGGTCGCTCGTCCCACCTGTCCGTTTCTCGGAGTCGCCGGCAGCAACGCGATGGCCGCGTCGAGGTCGCTGATGATGAGCTTCGCGACGGAATCCACGCCGAGATTATTCGGCTTGTTGAAATCCGCATCGGTCTCAGTGTAGTAGGGAATATTCCCCCACATCCGCCAGGCTTCGAAGTGATAGTGCGCCCGGAGATACAGCGCCTCGCCCTTGATCGAGGCCGCGTCGCTCGCCGGGATCCCACTCACCTTGCTCAGGAGGCGCAACGTCGCGTTGCTGCGGACCACCCCTTCCCACACGGCCCGCCACTTATCGTTCAAATAGCCCTCGGCGAGGCCGGTCCCCCAGTTATAGAGCTCGATGTCCGCGATGGGGGCCTGATCGTTGGCGTCGGACCCCTTGTGGGCATCGTCGCTCGTGACGCTTCCCCACACCCAGTTGCTGGCGGCGGATCCCCAAGCACCGCCCACCGCGTTGTTCCAATCCAACGCGCGGAACGCGGCAATCAGGGTGCCGTCGACGCCGGCCTGGTTCGACAGCGTCCTTTCGTCCAGCGCCCCCTGTGGGGCGACGTCGAGAAAGTCCTTGCAGCTGTACGTGACCCCGCCGACAATGATCAGGAACGCCGTCCCGACCAGCAAGCTATGCCCAGTGCGCATGTTCATCGTCGTCCGTTCCTCGAGAAAAGGCGTTCCCTAGAGCGTGGTGCTGAAGCCCACGCTGATCATCCGGTTGCTCGGATACGAACCCCGATCGACACCGCGATATTGGTCTCTGATGTCAAAGTTGCCGGGGCCGGTGATGTTGGCCGCGGGCAACGACGGATCGAGACCCGAGTACCCGGTGATGGTGAACAGGTTTTCCGCCTGGAGATAGATTCTCGCGGCGGGGATCCAGCGGATCAGGCCCGGAGGCACCGTGAATCCGATTTGCAGATTGCGCAGCCGGACGTACGTGCCGCTCTCGATGTAATAGCTGCTGAACTGGTTGCTGAAGCCGTCGCTCACATCGAGCCGCGGATACTTCGCGTCCGGGTTCGTCACGACGCCCGGGCATGTCGTACCGGCACAATCACCGTTCAGCACCGCGGAGTTCGTCAGCAGGTCGCGCCGCACGTTGGTGTCGAACACGCGGAACACGTACCAATACTTCTGGTAGTTGAAGATCTGGCTGCCGAACGACCCGAACATGGTCGCGCTCAGGTCCCACGCTCCCCAGCGCAGCCCGAGATCGAGGCCCCCCGTGAATTTGGGGTGGGGGCTGCCGATAACGGCGCGATCGGCCGACGTGATATGGTGGTCCCCATTCACGTCCAGGAACTTGATGCGGCCGGGACGGGCGCCATCGGCCCAGCATTGGCCCAGCGGGTCCCCGGTGCCGCATTGGGCGGCGTCCAGCGAATCCCGATAGTAGCCATTCGCCGCCAGGCCGTAGAACGCCCCGATCGGATCGCCCACCTGGTTGATGGTGGCGTCCTGCTCGCGGGTGTAAATGGGACCGAAGAAATAAGTCGCCGACCCATCGAGTTTCTCGACCTTGTTGGTGTAATGGGTCCCGTTGAACGTCACGTTCCAGAGCTTGCCCTCGCCCAGGTTGCCAGAGTAGCCGAGGGAAAACTCGATGCCCTTGTTGCTCATCCTACCGATATTGATGAAGGGGGCGGCTGCCGTGCCCGCAGTACCCGGAAGTGCGGGCGGAAACAGCAAATTGTCGGTCTTTCTGTCGTACACGTCTACGCTGAAATTGCCCTTGCCCTTGAACAGCGCGAGATCCAACCCGACGTTCACCGACTTGTTCTCTTCCCACTTCAAGTCCGGATTGCCTAGTGCTGTCTGCCGGTAGCCCGGCAGCACCGTGGTGCCGGATCCGCCGATATCGTAGAAGCTGCCTCCCGTTTCGCCGCCAAACTGGGAGTTGATGCGACCCGAAGGGATGTTCTGATTTCCGGTGATGCCCCACCCGAACCGCAGCATGGCGTTCGAGACGAGATCGCTGCCCGAGAGGAAGGATTCCTGGGACAAGCGCCACCCCGCGCCGATGGCCGGGAAGGTTCCCCAACGGTGCGCCGGACTCACCCGCGAGGAGCCGTCGCGTCGCAGGGTGAAGCTCAGATAGTATCGCTCTGCAAAATTGTAGTCCGCCTTTCCGAAGAACGACAGCAGCGTGCCGATATCCCCCCTGCTGTTCACGTTCTTGGTCTTGGCATCGCCCAGGGCATCGGTGATGTAACGGTAGTCGATACCCGTGTTGAGGAGGTTCGCGAGGTTTCCATTGATGCCCCGGCTCGCGTTGCGGTTCGCTTCCTGTCCCAGCAACACGGCGACGTTGTGGCGGTCGAAGGTGGTCACGTAATTCAGCGTATTGCTCCAGGTCCACTCCACGAACGAGCTGAAGTCCTGGTTGATCTGACTGGCGGTGACCGGCTCTTTGTTCTCCGGCGTGGTGGGAGTGAAGGTTCTGACGGTGCCCTGACCCACGTTGAACCCGAACCTGGTTTTCGCCGCGAGCCGGCGCGTGACGTCCAGGCCGCCAAACACATTTCCGAAGATCCGGCCGCTGGTGTTGCGATCGTCCTTGTGATTGAAGGCGTAGGCGAGCGGATTGGACTGATTGGCGATGGACTTCTCGGAGGCGAAGTGGCCGCCGACGTCGTACACGGGGACGACCGGCTGCATCAGGATGTTCTTCCCGAGAATGCCGTCTTCCGCATAGCCACCGGGGTCGTCCGCCAGCCCGCCGTACGACTGCTCGAGCGCGAGCCCGATATTCTCACCGACGTTGAGCCGGTCCAGGGTGAACGCCGTATTGACGCGAACGGTCCCCCGCTGGTACCGGTTGTAGGCGGCCGATCCATCCTGCCGGAAGTAATCGAAGGAAACGTGGTACGCGTTATCTTCGCCCCCGCCCGAGACGGCCAGGTACGCGTCCGCCACCGGAGCGGGACTGAACACGGTCTTCCACCAGTTCGTCCCGGGGCTGCCGCGCATGATCAGATTGCTGGGATAGGAATAGCTGCTCTCGTCCACGGTCGAGCACGGGTTCGGCGTGCAATTGTTCGGCCAGATGTAGTTGGGAACCGAGGGATTGAGCGAATCCCCGTAGATCTTGGTCGGAATGGCGAGCCTGGCGTTCTGATAGCTCTGCTTGAGGACCTGAAAGTACTGCAGCGCATCGAGTATCAAGAAATCGTCATAGCCCTTGACCGGACTGGCGACGCCCGTTCTCACATCCAGCGTAATCTGGCGCGGCCCCGGTCTTCCCTTTTTCGATTCGATGACGACGACGCCGTTACTCGCCCGCGAGCCGTAGATGGAAGCCGCCGATGCGTCCTTCAGGACCTGGATGGACCCGACATCGCCTGGATTCACCCAGTTCAGATAGGAGTCCAGGGTGGGCGTACCATCGATGATGTAAAGCGGATCATTGTTCTGGAAGGAGCTGATACCCCGGATCCTGACCGTGCTGCGGGAGCCGGGAGAGCCACTGGCATCGACCGTTACTCCGGCAACGCGGCCATCCAGCCTCTGCAGCACACTGGCCGAGGTCTGCTTGTCGACGCTCAAGAGATCGACGGTCGAAACGGCGCCCGTAATGTCGGTCCGGCGCTGTGTCGTGTAACCGGTAACGACCACCTCCGGCAGCACGGTGACGGCGGGTTCCATGGCGACGTCGAGTGTCGTCCGTCCGTTAATGCCTATCCCTACTCCGCGATACCCGATACGACCAAAAACCAAGACTCCGTCTGCAGGAGCCGTTATCGAATACTTCCCGTCCGCATCCGTAACGGTACTGGTACTCGTCCCTCGGATGCGTACCGTAACTCCCCGAAGACGAGCACCGTCTGCGGAGGTGACTGTGCCGGACACCCCCGTCTGCTGCTGGGCAAATGCAGGCCCGCACAACATCAGTGCCAACAGCAAACTCATCCCCACTTCACGGAGGAAACGCTTACGCTGCAACATGTCTCTCATGGCGGCGTCCTCATCCTGCGGGTCTTCGCATGGCCTTGAGGCCTTGCTTGGCGATCAGCTCGCGATACGTGATGAGCACTACGTTTCGGGCCTTGACGGCCCGGGTGAATCTCTCTGACGTGAGCGCATCCAGCTCTCCCTGACGATTCTTGCTCATCTCGGGGAGGGGATGGTCGGTGTTCATGTCCTCGAGTGCTCCGAGCTCCGTGCCCGCAGCTCCTTCTCGATTTCCCGCGAGCTCGGGTGGCTCCTGAAGAGGGCCTCGGCGGACGGGAAAAAGTATCCGTCAGCGTCGACCAGCGTCGGGACGGCCTCGCGGCCCGATACGGGTCCCCAGCGATAGTTCTTCCACTCCGAGTTCAGCGTCAAATGAATGCCTATGGCGACCGTGGGATGTCGCTTCAGCATCTCCACGGTTTCCTGATACCAGGGACAGGCGAACATGACCGACACGGACAGGGGAAGTCCGCTGTCAATGAGTCTCTGCAGGGCCACGTTAACGCTGTGACTGAACCCCGCGTCGTCGCTGCGGATAATCAGGTAGACTGGGTCGGGGGCACCCGTATGATCCGTCACGCGAGCCTGACCGAAGACGGAAGTCGGCGAGTGCCGTTCCAGCTTAGGGTAGGGACTTCCAGCGACTTGTCGCGAATAGTTGGAACGGCACGAGCTGGCCAGCAGGACGCAGAACGCGACGCGGGTCAGCGCTCGATCCACGGTCATTTCGTGTCGTCGCACGGGAAGACTGAGTCTTGCGCGGCGAGGGTAACGCCGCACGACAGCCTACCGATGAGCGCGGCAACGAGGTGACGGCCCAGTGCCATACAGCTGCTCTCCTACAGGTGGACAATCGCATACCCGCGGAGCAACGGAAGCGCAGCGTCGATAGGAAATACGCATCAGATGAAAAGCCCGCAAGGGGGGCGGGCCCGATGATCCGTTCCAAAGCGGATCGTCATGGTCGGGGCACCAACCGGAGCGGGGGTCAGGGGGTGAGGACCCAAAGGGTGGTCAGGGAGTGACGACTCCGGAGCGGAGAGCGGACCAGGGGCTGAGGACCTGCCGCGTATTGTACGTCTCGAGGTACCGCCGGTGCGCGGCGTTGGCGGGATATGCCTCATCGGCGCCGTAGGGGTAGCGGGACATCTGGTGGAACGGGAGCGGCGCCACCGTGCCGCCGGCCGCGGTATTGAGATCGGCGTCCTTCATCCAGGCGTCTGTGTAGATGACGAAGTCGCGCGTCCAGCCGCGCGGCAGCGGCGGCGCGGTGGCCGTGTCGAACTGGAGCGCGATCTCGTCTCCCGGACCAAAGATCACGTACATGTCGTCCGCAGCGTCGAGCAGGGGCAGAACGTCGCCGTACCGCGTGAGCGCACCCGCGATCGGCGCCCAGCGCGGCTCCCGCGACACGGCGTCATAGTCGAACCACTCGGGCCCGTAGCG
>Ga0137378_10003705_pt1 | contig 13193 bp, 6 predicted proteins | sample SagtaG_21_FD_104813 | JGI IMG/M metagenome (GOLD analysis project Ga0137378, IMG submission 104813) | Vadose zone soil microbial communities from Sagehorn Ranch, Mendocino, California, USA - Sage2_L_60_16 metaG | ecosystem: Environmental > Terrestrial > Soil > Vadose zone | place: USA... | reverse complement strand
TCGGCCGGCACCACTCGCAATCGGCTACGCCGCGCGTTTGTAGTTGCCGAAGTCGCGATCGCGCTCGTGCTCCTGATCTCCGGCGGACTGTTGGTGCGCAGTTTTAATAAGTTGCTCGATGTGCGTCCCGGTTTCGACCCGCACAACGTCTTGACGCTGCGTCTTTCGTTGCCGGGCGCTCAATACGACAACGCTGCGCGCACAGCCCAGTTTTACGACAGTTTGCTGCCACGCATCGCCGGCTTGCCGGGTGTGACGCATGCGGCCGCCTGCTTCCAGACTCCTTTCACTCCCGGCGGCGACAATTCGATCTTTTCCATTCGCGGTTGGCATGCAAATCCGAATGATCCGCCGCCGCATGCGGATTACGCGTTCGTCTCATCTGATTACTTTCACGCGATCGGGCTGCCAATCCTGAAAGGCCGCGACTTTCAACCTTCAGACATGCGCGCCGGTAATTTCTTTGCGCCCAACTCTGTCGCAATCGTCGACGAAGAGTTGGCAAAGCGCTTCTGGCCCAATGGTGATGCGCTCGGCGGGGGCATCAGTTGGAGTCGCGAAGGTCCGTGGGCCACAGTCGTCGGCATCGTTGCCACCGCGCAATTAAAAGACTTGGCCGAAGAGTCGAAAGGCACCTTCTATCTGCCGGCGTACTTCTCGGCTTCGACACTTGTGGTTCGCACGTCAGGTGATCCGCGGCCTTTGACCCAGGCCATTCGCGAGCAAGTGCTCGCCGTCGACAAGAATCAACCGGTTTACGATGTCAAGACGATGGACGAGTGTGGCCGTCACCCTCGAGACGCGGCGTTTTGCCGTGGTGCTGCTCGGCATCTTCGGGGGTCTTGCTTTGCTGCTCGCCGCGATCGGTTTGTACGGCGTACTCGCGTTCGCCGTGACGCAGCGCACCCGTGAGATTGGCATTCACATGGCGCTGGGAGCGCAAGCGCGTGACGTTTTGGGCATGGTGCTCAAACAAGGAATGTCACTGGTCTTGTTCGGCGTGGTCCTCGGCGTGGCGGGCGCCTACGCGCTGACGCGCCTGATGCAGAGTTTGCTGTTCGAAGTAAGCGCGACCGACCCGACAACGTTCGCGCTCGTTCCCTTACTACTGGGGATCGTTGGCTTCGTCGCCTGTTACATTCCGGCACGGCGCGCAACGAAAGTCGATCCACTGGTTGCGTTGCGCTACGAGTAGCCGGAGGAGGAAAAAGGATGCACAACCTGTGGCAGGATTTGCGCTATGGCGCGCGTATGTTGCTAAAAAACCCCGGCGTCTCGGCAATTGCGATACTCACGCTGGCATTAGGTATTGGCGCGAACACGGCAATCTTCAGCGTCGTCAATGCAGTGATGCTACGTCCATTGCCTTACAAGAATCCTGATCGACTGGTTTCTTTGTGGGCAAATGTGCCCGAGCATGGGCGTTGGCGCACGACGCCCGCAAACTTTTTTGACTGGAAGAAGCAAAACACGGTCTTTGAAGATATGGCCGCCTTCGGTGCCTGGACGATGACCTTGACGGGCGATGGCGAGCCGGAACAATTGCTGGGCACGCTGGCTGGCGCCGGATATTTCTCAGTCGTCGGGGTTGAGCCGATGCTGGGCCGCTCGTTTCTTCCGGAAGAGTACGATCCGGGCAAAGGGCAGGTCGTGATCCTGGCGCACGCCTTCTGGCAACGCCGTTTTGGTGGGGATCAAAAGATCATCAACAAGGCGATTACATTGAACGGGACCAGCTACACAGTTACCGGTGTGATGCCTCCTGGAATCTATCCAGTATGGCCCACCACCTCGGGACAGATCTCCTTTGATCAAAGCCAGCAGCAGTTTTGGACACCGATGTCTTTCAACGCTCAGTGGGCGGCGGTCCGCACGGCGCACGTGCTCGGCGTCGTGGGCCGCCTCAAACCCGGCATCACAATCGAACAGGCACAGGCAGAGATGAACACGATCGGCGCCCGGCTCGAGCGGGAGTACGCCGTCAATAAAGGAGAAGGGATTATTGTTAATCCATTCATGAATGAGGTCGTTGGGAATGCCAAACCGGCGTTGCTCACATTGCTGGGCGCGGTCGGTCTTGTGCTCTTGATTGCTTGCGCCAACATCGCCGGCCTCTTGTTGGCGCAACACGCTGCCAGAAGCAAAGAGATTGCTATTCGAGCCGCCCTGGGTGCGGGGCGCGCCCGGCTTGTGCGCCAGTTCTTCCTCGAAGGTTTGTTGCTTTCTCTGCTGGGCGCTGCGGCGGGCATTGGGCTGGCCAAATTTGGCGTGGACGCGATAGTGAAGCTCATACCGCCGCAGTTTCCGCGCTTCAGTCAAACACAACTTGATTTGCGCGTACTCGGCTTTACCCTTCTGCTTTCGCTCGTCACTTGTTTGGTATTTGGTCTGGTGCCCGCGTGGCACGCCTCGAAGCCCGACCTGCATACAACCCTCGAGCAAAGCGGTCGCACTTCCGGTCCGGGAGCGGGGCGCCAGCGCTTTCGTCAGTTGCTGGTTGTCTTTCAAGTCGGTATGGCGGTGATGTTGGTGATTGGCGCGGGACTGCTAATCAAGAGCTTCTGGCGCTTGCGCCAGGTAGATCCCGGTTTCAAGCCGGAGCACGTCTTGTCACTGAGCCTGACGCTGCCGCAATCGAAGTGGGGCGACACGCAGCAGATCAATAACTTCTACAACCAACTGATCGAACGCATCTCTAGTCTGCCGGGCGTGCAGGCAGCGGCGATTGGTTACGATCATCCGTTACAGACCAACTGGGTTGACAGCTTTGCGATAGAGGGAAGACCCGCTCCCGCAGCAGGTGAATCGCCTTCAGCGAGTTTTAATCCGGTAAGCTGGGATTACTTCCGAACGGTAGGCACGCAAATCATCAGCGGCCGGCAGTTCACGTCGCAAGACGATCAGGATCATCCCGGAGTCGTGATCGTCAACGAGGCCTTTGTCCGCCGCTTCTTCCCGCACGAGAACGCGCTTGAGCAACGGCTCCGGCTGAGTCCGCCAGCAAGAATCTGGAAGAACCAGCGCCTGACCTCGTTTGAGATCGTCGGCATTGCACGCAATGTGAAATCCGCGGGCTTGAATGCTGACTCTGAGCCCGCTTACTACGTCCCCGCGACGCAAGCGCCTTTGCCGGACATGAAGATTCTGGTGCGCACACTGAACGATCCAACCGCGCTCGTTCCAGCACTCCGCAAAGCCGTGTGGTCCATCGATCCCAATCAGCCGATTGCGGAGGTCAGCACCATGGAAAAGATCGTCTCTGACAGCATTGCGCAACCGCGTTTGAGCATGATGCTGATGGGATTGTTCGGAGCGTTGGCATTAATCCTGGCTGCCGTAGGCATTTACGGTTTGCTTTCTTATGCGGTAACGCAACGCACGCAGGAGCTGGGCATTCGAATGGCCCTCGGCGCCCGAACGCCAGACGTGCTGACGCTGGTTCTGAAACGAGGGATGACGCTGGCGCTGATCGGTGAAGCGGTTGGACTGGCAGGGGCCTTCGCGCTCACGCGCTTGATCAGGACGTTGCTTTTCGGAGTGACGCCCACTGATACGACGACCTTCATAGCTGTGGCCAGTGTATTGACCGCCGTTGCGCTACTTGCTTGTTACTTCCCCGCGCGACGCGCGACAAAAGTCGACCCGCTGGTGGCGCTGCGTTACGAGTAGCACGATTGATTTGTAGGGGCGGACCTGCGTGTCCGCCCGCACCTGGAATTAACTCTCTTATCTGGGACCCAGGGCGGACACGCAGGTCCGCCCCTACAAGCGGAGCCGGTCATGGAAACGCTATTCAAAGACATTCGCTACGGAATCAGAAGTCTGCTGAAGCGGCCTGCCTTCACATCAATCGCCGTGCTTACGCTGGCGCTCGGTATTGGCGCCAACACGGCGATCTTCAGTGTACTGAATGCTGTATTGCTTCGTCCTTTGCCTTACGTTGATGCGGATCGCATTGTGCGGATCGATGAAACCGAGGAGCGCGGAGGCATGGGTGTATCGCCGCCTAATCTTCTGGACTTTCAGCAACAGAATCACTCCTTCGAAAATATTGCCGGATACGCTGAAGGCAGTTTCATCCTCACCGGGGCCGGGGAGCCTCTGCGTCTTCAGAGTGTCAACGTTTCGCACAACATGTTTTCGGTCCTCGGAATTAAGCCACTCCTGGGAAGAAGTTTTTCGGAAGCCGATGAAAGACAAGGACAGAATCAGGTAGCTTTAATCGGCTACGGTCTTTGGCAGCGGCGCTTTCGCGGCGAGAAAGATTTGGTTGGACGCCAGATCACTTTGGACGGCAAGAGCTACTCGGTCCTGGGCGTGATGCCCCGCGAGTTTGAGTTTCCGATCCAGACTGAACGAGTCGAGGTGTGGGTTCCGTTATCGTTGCCGGAGGATATGAGCCAACTGAGAGGCGCTCATTATCTTGATGTCGTCGGCCGCATCAAGCCCGGCGTATCGGTAACGCAAGCACACGCGGATCTGGAAGGCGTTGCTCAGCGAATCTCCCAACAATTCCCGAAGCTCGTATCGGGAAAAGTCACAACCGTTGGGTTGAAGCAGGATATGGTGGGCAAAGTTCAAGCGTATCTGCTGATGTTGGCCGGCGCGGTCATGCTCGTCTTTCTAATTGCCGCAGCGAACGTCACGAGCTTGATGCTCGCTCGGGCCGCAGAGCGTCAGAAAGAGATCGCTTTGCGAACGGCGCTTGGCGCCAGTAGAGCTCGCCTGCTAAGACAACTTCTCACGGAGAGCCTGATACTGTCTCTGCTCGGCGGCGCCGGTGGTGTGCTGCTGGCAACTTGGGGCACGGACTTTCTGGTAACAATTGCGCCTCGTGATTTGCCGCGCTTGCAGAGCGCGCATATAGACGGTTGGGTGCTGCTGTTCGCCTTAGCCACGTCTTTCGTCTGCGGCATTCTTCTGGGACTGATTCCCGCGTGGCGCGCTTCCGTTCCGGACTTACACTCGACGCTCAAAGAAGGGGAGAGCAGAAGCGCGACTGCTCCGCGCCAATCCTTGCGCAAGGCGCTGGTGGTTGCTGAAGTCGCTTTGGCGCTCGTGCTGTTATGCGGCGCGGGCTTGCTGATCAAGACACTGTGGAAGCTGAACGCAGTGGACCCGGGCTTTGATCCAGAGAAGGTCCTCGTGGCGGAAGTAGTTCTGCCAAAGACGAAGTACCCTGACCAAGCGCGTCAAACGGCCTTCTTCCAACAACTCCTTGAACGAATCAAATCATTGCCCGATGTGGAATCCGCCGGCGGTACCAGCAATCTTCCGTTGAGCGGAACGAACATGGTTTTTCTGGCGTCGGTCGAGGGGCGACCGACAGGCGCATTTCCGGCCAGCTTTCGTGCTGTTAGCCAGGACTACTTCCGCACAATGCGCATCCCGCTGCTGAAAGGACGTTGGTTTGACGATCGGGATACGGCGTCGAGTCAGTCCGTGGTGGTCATCAATAAGACGATGGCACGCCAGATTTGGCCCGGTGAAGAGCCGCTGGGAAAACGGATTAAGCACGGCTTCAAGGAACAAGTGGCGGAGGTAGTCGGCGTGATTGGCGACGTAAAGTATGGCGGCCTCGATCAGCAAACAAAGCCGGAGATGTACGCTCCGTTTTCTCAACGCTCCTGGCCCTTCATGCGCATTGTCGTGCGGACAAAATCCGATCCGATGAATTTGGCCGCCGCCATCCGCACCGAAGCTCAAGCGATCGACAAAGATCAACCCATAGACAAGCTAACGACGATGGCATCAGTGGTCGGTGCTTCGATCGCCACGCGTCGCTTTTACGGTCAGTTGCTCGGAGCCTTTGCGGTACTGGCGTTCATTCTGGCTTCGGTGGGGATTTACGGAATCGTGTCCTATTCGGTCGCACAAAGGACGCGAGAGATTGGTATTCGCATGGCGCTGGGCGCAAAGCAAAGCGATGTGCTGCGACTCGTGCTGGCCGAGGGCTCCTGGCTGACGATGCTCGGAGTGATCTTGGGTTTGGCAGGGGCGTTCGCCGCCACGCGCGTTCTGACAAGTTTGCTGTTCGAGGTGAAGCCAACGGATCCGGTGACCTTCATCGGACTTTCGATTTTGCTGGCGACGGTTGCGTTATTGGCCAGTTACATTCCCGCGCGACGCGCGACGAAAGTCGATCCGCTGGTGGCGCTGCGCTACGAATAGCGCTGACTTTCAAGCAGAAGCCCGCGCGTAAGCAAGGGCTCCTGAGTAGTGATAACCAGCCCTCCCTAACGGTCGGGCTTCTGCCAGGAGGAGAACATGCACACACTGTGGCAAGACGTGCGCTACGGCGCGCGCATGTTACTGAAAAATCCCGCCATCACTGCGATTGTGATTGTAGCGCTGGCTCTGGGCATCGGCGCGAACACGGCGATCTTCAGCGTCGTCAATGCAGTGCTGCTGCGTCCCTTACCTTTTGAGGAGGCTGAACGGCTGGTGTTCTTGAATGAGACCAGCAGGGTCATGGACGAGATTTCGATTTCTTATCCAGACTTCGCAGATTGGCGCAACCAAAACCATGTCTTCGAGTATGTCGGTGTCTACAACCGCAACAGTTATAACCTTACTGGCTATGGTGATGCGGAGCGCATCCTCGCGGCGCAGATGTCCGCCGATATCTTTTCCGCTCTGCGCGTGAACGCCGCTATCGGCCGAGTGTTTACGAACGAGGAAGACAAACCCGGTGGCCCGCCGGTCATCGTCTTGAGCTACGGGTTATGGCAGCGCCGGTTTGGCGGCCAGTCAAGCATCCTGAATCAAGCGCTGACCTTCAACGGAAAAAGCTATAACGTCATTGGGGTCATGCCGGAGGGCTTTCAAATTCCGAGTCGCGTCGAGATGTGGGTTCCCGTCGGTCAATTATCAGGCGATGCAAATTGGCAACAGCGAGGCAATCATCCTGGCTTGTACGGAGTCGCGCGCTTGAAGCCCGCAGTAACTCTCGCGCAAGCGCAGGCGGAGATGACAAACATTGCCGCCAATCTTGAAAAGCAGTACCAGGACTCAAACGCCGGCACCGGCGTCAAGCTGCAGCCGCTGCTCGAAATCTATGTCAGCAACGTCCGCCGGACCCTGTGGGTGCTATTCGCAGCCGTGGGCTTCGTGCTTTTGATTGCCTGCGCGAACATCGCAAACCTGCTGTTGGCTCGGGCCAGTGCGCGCCAGAAAGAGATGGCGATTCGCGCCGCGATGGGCGCCGGCCGTTGGCGCATCGCGCGCCAGTTGCTGACGGAGAGCGTTCTGCTCGCTTTAGTCGGCGGCACGCTCGGACTGCTCGTGGCGCGTTGGGGTATTCAATTCATTTTGTATATAAGTCCCAACGCTATTCCTCGCGCGCGGGAAATCGGTCTTGACTGGCGCGTACTGACCTTTACGATTGGGGTCGCATTTCTAACCGGCATTCTGTTTGGTCTTGTGCCCGCGCTCCAGGCCGGAGTGGTTGACGTTCATGAAACTTTGAAAGAGACGGGCCGCGGCACGACGGGACGACATTGGCTGCGCAGCTCGCTGGTAGTCGTGGAAGTGGCAACGACGCTGGTGTTGCTGATTGGCGCGGGCTTGATGATTCGCAGTTTCTACCGGCTGCAAAAGGTCGACCCGGGTTTTTCTTACGAACATCTCACCAGCTTTACTGTCTCGGTACCGCAAAAAAAATATCCCAACCTCGAGCAACGCGAAGCGTTTTTCAAGCGGCTGCTGGAAAACAGCCGTGGCTTGCCGGGGGTTGAAGGAACTGCCGCCGCTTCCGGGCTACCGCTGGGCAACAACGGCTGGCAAACATCATTTACGGTGGAAGGCCAACCCCTCCCGCCGCGCAATCAGACACCACTGATGGAGGCCTGCCTGGTCACGCCCGATTACTTTCGCGTGATGAACATTCCGCTGAAGCGCGGTCGCTATTTCAACGAGCACGACGATCGATCATTTCTAGCCGGGAAGGACCTCAGCAAACTCGACGAAGACCAGAAAACGATGGCCGGCGTCAACGCGATCATCATTGACGAAGAGTTTGCGCGCCGCTATTGGCCCAATGAAGACGCCGTCGGCAAGCGGATCAGACTTGGCGGCGCGGACCCCAAGGCGCCGGTGCTTACCGTGCTGGGTGTGGTGGGACGGGTAAAGATGGAAGGCCTCAGTCAGGATTCAAATCGTGTGCAGGGGTACTTTTCATTTGCCCAAATGCCATTTAGCGGTATGACGGTGATTACCAAAGCTGCGGCTGATCCAAATCAGTTGGTCGCCTCGTTGCGCCAACAGGTGAAGGCCATCGATCCGGATCAGCCCATCTACAACATTCGCACCATGGATGAGATTCGCGCGGATTCAGTAGCGCCCGAGCGCTTGAATCTAACGCTGCTCAGCCTCTTTGCCGGTATCGCTCTGGTGCTGGCCATCGTCGGCATATACGGAGTGATGTCGTATTCGGTGACGCAGCGCACGCATGAAATAGGAATTCGCATAGCGATCGGCGCGCAACCGCGCGACGTCTTTCGGATGGTCCTTGGCCAGGGAATGATACTGGCTCTAATCGGCGTTGCTATCGGATTGGTTTTGGCTTTCCTTCTTACGCGGTTGATGACCACGTTGCTTTTCGGCGTCGAACCAACCGATCCGGCAACGTTCGCGAGTATCGCGGTGTTGCTGACCGGCGTGGCGCTGGTTGCCTGCTACATACCTGGGCGACGCGCCACGAAGGTCGATCCAGTGGTGTCGCTGCGCTACGAGTAGTCAGAACCACCTGCGGTAGCGGGTGGGTGAGATAGGCATCGGAGTCGACCAGAACGAAACCATGACCCACCGGCTACCGCAGGTGGTTCTGACAGGAGCGACTATGCACACATTCATTCAGGACCTTCGTTACGGCATTCGTATGCTGGCAAAATCGCCGGGCATCACTATTATTGCCGTGCTCGCACTGGGGTTGGGGATCGGCGCGAACACCGCGATCTTCTCGGTTGTCAACGCAGCGCTCTTGCGACCTTTGCCTTATGCCGACCCGGACAGACTCGTGCGGCTTTCGGAAGACAGCCCGCAGGTGCCGCAGATGTCTATCTCGTATCCGAACCTCCTCGATTGGCGCGAGCAGAACAAAGTCTTCGAGCGTATCGCGGGGATGCAGTTTCGCAGCCTCAACCTGACAGGCAAGGACGAGCCGGAACGCCTGGCAGGCAGAGGAGTGTCGGCGGAGTTCTTCGACGTACTCGGCGTCAAGCCCGCGTTGGGACGCAGCTTTGCGGCAGATGAAGATCGCCCCGGCGCCAATCCCGTCTGCATCATCAGTCACGGCTTGTGGCAGCGTCGCTTCGCTTCTGACCAAAACATAGTCAGCAAACAAGTGACGTTGAGCGGCACGAGGTACACGGTCATCGGCGTGCTTCCGGAGAGCTACGCCTTCGGCACGCCAACCGACATATTCGTGCCCATCGGGTTGCGCGCCGACGAGATGAAAGAGCGCGGCAGTCATCCCGGCATCTACGCAATCGCGCGCTTGAAACCGGGCGTAACGGTCGTGAAGGCGCGTGCCGAGCTCATCGCATTGGCGGAACGTATCGCCGCGCAATACGGCATGAAAGGAAACAGCGCAACGCTCACTCCGCTGCGCGAAGCATTCGTCGGCGACATCCGCACTACTTTGCTCATCTTGCTTGGCGCCGTCGGTTTCGTACTCGCCATTGCATGTGCGAATGTTGCCAACCTTTTGCTCGCGCGCGCCGCGACCCGACAAAAAGAGATGGCGATTCGCACGGCTCTCGGTGCGGGACGCCTGCGCATCATTCGGCAACTGCTCACGGAAAGCGTGCTGCTTTCACTTCTGGGCGGCATTGTTGGTTGCCTCCTGGCGTTCTGGGGCCTCGACCTGCTGCGCTCTGCCAGTGCCGACAGTTTGCCGCCGACGGCGGTGATCAAATTGGACGGCCGCGTCCTCATCTTCACGCTGCTCGTCTCGCTCTTGACCGGCATCATCTTCGGTTTGGCTCCAGCGCTGGGCGCCGCGAAAACGAATCTGCATAACACGCTCAAAGAAGGAGGCCGCAGTTCGACGGCCGGCGGGGGACGCGCTTGGTTGCGCAGCGTGCTCATTGTTGCCGAAGTCGCCCTCTCGCTCGTGCTCTTGGTCGGCGCCGGACTGCTGGTCAAAAGTTTCTTGCGCATCCTCGACACCGACCCCGGCTTCAAGCCGCAGAATCTACTCACGATGCAACTTGCGCTCAGCGCAAAGAAGGATGAAGGCGGCAAAGTCCTCAACTTCTTTAACGACTTAAACCGGCGCATCGCCGGACTGCCCGGCGTCGAGGCGGCGGCGTTTTCAAACGGCATACCGCTCGGACCAACAGTCGATACATCGTTTGCCATCGTGGGACGTCCGAAACCGGAACCCGGCAAACAGCCGCAGACAATGCTCTACATCACGAGTCCAAACTACCTGCAAGCGATGGGCATCCGTCTCGTCAAAGGCAGATTCTTCACCGTCCAGGACACGCAACACAGCCCGCACGTCGCTGTTATTGACGAGGCGTTTGCGCGCGCACAATTTCCTAACGAAGAGCCGCTCGGACACTACCTCGCGGGCGATGGCAAGGATAATCCGGATGCCGAAATCATCGGTGTCGTCGGGCACGTCAAGCACTTTGGCCTGGATGCTGTAGAGCGGGTGCAACCACAACTCTATGTCCCGTTCAATCAAGCCCCCGACGAATTTCTTCCGATGCTCGCCACGCGTATGAACCTCATCGTCCGCACGACGGCAGACACTTTGAACCTGACCGCGGCGGTGCGCCGCGAAGTGCAAGCACTTGACCCGAATCAACCCGTCTACAACGTGAGTACGATGGAGCAGACGCTTGATCAGTCGCTGGCCACCGAGCGGCTCTCAATGAGGCTGTTTGCGCTGCTCGCCTCGCTCGCCTTGATCCTCGCGGCGGTTGGCATCTACGGCGTGATGAGCTACACGGTCACGCAGCGCACACACGAGATTGGCATTCGCCTGGCGATCGGCGCGCAACCCGGCGATGTCTTTCGCATGGTGATCGGACAGGGAATGAGGCTGGCTCTGATAGGCGTGGCTATCGGATTGGTTGGCGCTTTCCTGCTTACCCGGTTGATGACCACGATGCTCTTCGGCGTCGAACCAACCGATCCGGCAACCTTCGCTGGTATCGCGGTGTTGCTCGCCGGAGTTTCACTGGTTGCTTGTTACGTGCCCGGCCGACGCGCAACGAAAGTCGACCCCGTTGTGTCACTGCGCTACGAGTGAAGTCATTTTGCGATTGCCGATTGCCAATTGCCGATTGACCAGCAATCGCAAGCCACTCGCCGGAAAGGGGCGCCTGGATCGGCAACCGAAAGCAATTGGAAATCGGCAATTGGAGATTGGAAATGTAATCATGGACTCACTGTTGAAGGACATTCGTTATGGGATGCGAGGCTTGCTGAGACGACCGGCGTTCGCGATCGTGGCGGTGATCATCCTGGCGTTGGGCATAGGCGCCAACACCACGATCTTCACTTTGATCAATGCGGTGCTCCTGAAGCCGCTGCCGGTAAGCAAGCCGGAGGAGTTGGTCCTGTTCGACGACTCACCAAGTGAGGGAACTTCCACGGGCGATCCGACGACGGGGCGGTGGCGTCTGTTTTCATATTCCGCCTATCGCTATTTCCGCGAGCACGATCGATCATTTCAGGAGCTCAGCGCATTCCGCAGCGGTGAAAGCCGGATGAGCGTGCGGCGGACAGATGCTCAACCCGGTGAGCCCGCCCAGCGCGCGTGGGGCCACCTCGTTTCCGGAAACTACTTTGCGGTTATGGGCGTCAACCCGATGCAAGGGCGTGTGCTCACCAACGAAGACGACTCTCCCGGCGCACATCCCGCGGCCGTCATAAGCAATGGCTATTGGATGCAAGCATTGAACGGCGATACGCAGGTGGTCGGCAAGGATGTTCTGCTCAATGGGACTGCTTTCACGATCGTGGGCATCATGCCGCCTGGGTTTTTCGGAGAGCGGGTGCGGCGTTCGCCTGATTTCTGGCTGCCGCTTTCCTTCCAGCCACAGATCGAATTGCGGAATTCCTTGCTCGATGACAAAGACGCTTATTGGCTCAAGCTGCTGGGTCGGCTAAAACCCGGCGCCCAAATTGAACAGGCTCAGGTTAGCGTCAACATCGGGTTGCGGCAATTCCTCAGCGACCGGGCCGGAAGCCAGCTCACTGACGATCGCCGCCGCGCCATTGAGAATACCTACGTTCAACTCACCCCGGGTGGGCGCGGGCTTTCGGGCCTACGATCTTTCTATTCACAAGCGCTGCGCATGCTGATGGTGATCGTCGCGCTGGTGCTGCTGATTGCCTGCGCCAATGTGGGGAATCTGTTGTTGTCGCGGGCAGCTGCCAGACAAACGGAGTTCTCTCTGCGCCAGGCGCTCGGCGCGACCCGCACTCGACTGGTTCGTCAACTGCTCACGGAGAGTTTGTTGCTGGCCGTAGTCGGAGGCGTGAGCGGCATACTGCTGGCTCAATGGGGAGTCAGCTTGTTGGTGACACGCGTTGCCGGAAGCACGCCGTTGGACGTCAAGCCGGACCTGTCGGTGTTGCTGTTCACGATCGGGATTTCGCTTATTTCCGGAGTTGTTTTTGGCGGGGCGCCGGCCATCCGAGCCACCAAGACCGATCTAACTTCGGCGTTGAAAGAGAAAGTTAGCCGGGGCCGGCGCGGCCGCTTTAGTTTGGGATCCGCGTTGGTGGTTACGCAGGTGGCCGTCTCTCTCGTCTTGCTGGTAGGCGCGGGGTTGTTTGCTCGCAGTCTAATGAAGCTGCAACAAGAGGACCTTGGCTTCAACCGCGACAACGTGCTGCTCGTCAACATCGAGTCGCGTCTCGCCGGTTACACGCCCGCCGAGCTCGCGCCGCTGTACCGGCAGCTTTATGATCGTGTGAGTGCGCTGCCTAATGTTCGCTCCGCCACTCTGGCCAGCTACAGTCCGATGAGTGGGCGCTCCAGCACCAGCAGTCTTAACCTTCAGGGATACACGCCCAGGCAAGGCGAAGACCTGGTGGTCTCTGACATTCTGATCGGGCCAGGCTACGGCGAGACGCTTGGTCTGCCGCTCTTGCTCGGCCGTGAGATTGGATTGCAGGACACTGGAGCTTCCGCCAAAGTTGCCTTGGTTAATCAAGCCTTGGCGCAATCT
>Ga0137378_10003698_pt1 | contig 13199 bp, 14 predicted proteins | sample SagtaG_21_FD_104813 | JGI IMG/M metagenome (GOLD analysis project Ga0137378, IMG submission 104813) | Vadose zone soil microbial communities from Sagehorn Ranch, Mendocino, California, USA - Sage2_L_60_16 metaG | ecosystem: Environmental > Terrestrial > Soil > Vadose zone | place: USA... | reverse complement strand
CGGGCCCGCTGCTCGGCGGGATCGTGGGGGCCACGTCCCTCACGCCGACGCTCCAGCACCTGGCGTACTTCGAGCCTCGGGAGCCGGGCGTGGCCGAGGGCATGCCCACGTTCATCGAATGGCTGAGCCCGACGGACGTCTGGTACGCCGTCCCGCCGGCCGGCACGGCTCCGGGCGCGAAAGCGGGGGAGCACCGTGTCGGGCCCGTCGTCGACCCGGCCGAAGGTCCGTTCGACGTCGACCCCTCGGCGCTGGGGCCCATCGCGGCGTACGTGGAGCGCCGGCTCCCCGGCCTGCGCGCGCGACCGGTCGCCCCCGAGACGTGCCTGTACACGATGACTCCGGACGAGGACTTCGTCGTGGACCGCGTGGGCAAAGTTGTGGTCGGGGCAGGGTTCAGCGGGCACGGGTTCAAGTTCGCGCCGCTGATCGGCGAGGCGCTCGCCGCCCTGGCGTTGGGAGAGGACCCCGGGCTCCCGCCGGGTCGGTTCTCGGTGCCTAGAGGCTCGCCGCCGCCGGGATGAGCTCCTGGCCGATCAAGGCGACGGCCTCGAGGTCGTCGTGGAGGAGGTGTTGCAGCATCACGCGTTCGACCCCGGCATCCGACAGGCGCGCCAGCTTCTCCAGCACTCGGTCGGGCGTCCCGGCGATCCAGGCATCGTCCAGGCCATCCAGGTAGGCGGCCGGCTCCCCGGACTCGCCGCGGAGCGCCATCAGGCGCTTCGCCCGGCTCGACAGGTCGGCTTCGTCCGAACCCACCAGCGCGCCCGTCATCAGCGACAGCCGGACGGAGGCCGGGTCGCGGGCCGCCCTCTCGCACGCCCGGTCCAACGCGCTTCGGACCGCCCGGCACCCCTCCGGGTCGCGGAACGTGGTGTTGTACTCGTCGGCCCATCGCGCGGCGAGGCGGGCTCCGCGGGGTCCGCCCGCACCGCCCAGGATCAGGTTGGGGTGTGGGTCCTGGACGGGCTTCGGCAGGGACCGGCAGGTCTCAAGCCGGTAGTGACGGCCCTCGAAGGAGACGGTTTCCTCGTCCCGGTCCCACAGCCGGTGCACGATCTCCACCTGCTCCTCGACCACGTCCACGCGTTCGCTCGGCGGGGGGAACGGGAAGCCGTAGGCCCGATGCTCGCGCTCGTGCCAGCCGGCGCCCATGCCGAGTTCGACCCGGCCGCCGGAGACGTAGTCCACGGTGACCACGGCCTTCGCCAGGAGCGACGGGTGCCGGAACGCGACCGGCGAGACCATGGTCCCCAGACGGAGCCGCTCGGTGCGAGCGGCGACCGCCGAGAGGGTGGTCCAGGCGTCCAGCGTGCCCTGAACGTCGTGCCCGCCGAGGGAGAGGTAGTGGTCCGAACGGAACAGGGCGTCGAACCCCTGCTCCTCGCACGCCAGGGCGATCGCCAGCCACTGCTCCCACGTCACGTTCTCCTGGCCTTCGATCATGAGGCACACGCGCATGACGGTTCCCTTCGCCGCGGAGGGGCATCGTAGCCATTCCCGGAAAGCGGAGCGAACCGGCCTCGAAGCCCGACCCCTCGGCTACCATGGGTGCGTGGAGGCTGCCTTCTTCGACCTCGACAAGACCGTCATCTCCAAGTCGAGCTCTCTGGCGCTCACCCGACCGATGTACCGAGCCGGGCTGGTCTCGCGTTCGACCCTCCTGAAGGGCGCGTACGCCCAGCTCGTGTACCTGCTGGTGGGGGCGGACGACAGGAAGATGGATCGGGTCAAGGACAGCATGCTGGCCCTGACCCGCGGCTGGGACCGCCGGCAGGTGGAAGACATCGTCCGCGAGGCCCTGGCGACGCTGATCGACCCGTACATCTACCTGGAGGCCCTCGACCTGATGGAGCTGCACCGGGCGAGAGGCCGGAAGGTCTTCATCGTGTCGAGCTCGCCGGAGGAGGTGGTCCGTCCGCTCGCCGAGCACCTGGGCATCGTGGAGGTCATCGCCACCAGGGCGGAGATCGAGGACGGCAAGTACACGGGCAACCTGGAGTTCTACAACGCCGGCGACAACAAGGCCGTGGCCATCCGCGAGGTGGCCGAACGCCAGAGCATCGACCTGTCCGGTTCGTACGCATACTCCGATTCCGTGTCCGACCTCCCGATGCTCGAAGCGGTCGGCAAGCCGATAGCCGTGAACCCCGACCGCGAACTGCGCAAGATCGCGATGGAGCGCGGGTGGCAGGTCCGCGACTTCCGGCGCCCGGTCCGTCTGCGCCAACGGCTTCCCAGCGTTCCGCAGCCCGACCCGCGGGTGACGCGCGCCGCGCTCGCCGTCGGACTGGCCGCCGCGGTGTGGTGGCTGCTCCTCAGGATCCGCTTCAGCCGTGCCGGCAGAGAAGCTCCCCGCGCTGGGTGACCGGGCTCGCCCCGGCCGGCGCGCTCAGCCCCCCGCCGATCCTCGCGCGGTGAGCCGGTCGGCCAGCCGCTCGGCCCGCCCCGCCGCCTCGGCCACGAGCCCCATCGACAGCTCGCCCATCAGCGCGAGCAGCTGGGTCTCGACGTTCGATTCGAGCCGTCCGCGCGCCGCCAGGACCGTGGACGTGGCCCGGTCGAGCCGCTCGACCGCCCGTTCGAGCCGGGCCACCTGCCCCTGAGGCCACGGGCTGAGCCGGCGGACCACCACCTCCGAGCGCCAGGTCGCCGCCTCGGCGACCCCGGCCACGGCCGAGCCGGATGACGCCGGGCCAGCCTCGCCTGGGCTCACCTCGCGACCGGGATGATCCCGCCTCCACCCGTCCAGCTCGACGACCGTTCCCATACGAGCGATGCTAGCCGCCGGCTCTGACAGCGCCTGACCTGCGGCGATGCGCCGGCCGCCCCGTCCGCCGCCGCCGGGGCAACTAGAATCGCGCTCGTGGACGACGAAGGTGCCTCCGGGACCTCTCCCGAACCGGCGGCCGACCGGGGCGGGCCCGGCGGGGCGGTCGTGTCCGAGGTCCTCGCCGCGCTCGCCTATGGGGAGCGGTTGGGGGCCAAGCGGGCCCAGGACTCCGTGGACCTCGCGCCAGACCCGCGCTCCCGGAACCAGCAACAACACATCGCCGACCTGGAGCGGCAGAACTGGGAGCTGGTCGAGGCCCGGGTCCAGGAGATGGGCGGCGAGGAGCTGATCGAACGGGTCCGGCCGTTCTTCGACGCCTTCTTCGCGCGGACCGAACCGAAGAACTGGGTCGACGCTCAGACGTTCCACTACGTGGGTGACGCCCTGGTCTCCGACTTCGCCGACGTGCTGATCCCCCTGGTGGACCGGGTGTCGGGCGAGGTGATCCGCCGCGCGCTCGGGGACCGGGAGGACCAGGAGACGTTCGCGCTGGACGAGCTGACCCGAGCGCTCCGCGACGAGCCGGCGCGGGCAGAGGAGATCCGGAACTTCGCCCGGCTGATCGTCGGCGAGGCCCTCACCCAGACGGCCAGAGCCCTCGAGGCCACCGAGGGGCTGCGCACGCTCCTGGGCGGCGACGAGAGCGGGAAGCGGTTCGTGCTCTCGCTGCTCGACCGGCACCGCCAGCGGCTCGACCGCCTGGGCATCGAGCCGGTCGAAACCGACTGAGGCGGCGAGCCCGGCCTACCCGGCCTCTGTCCTCGAGCGGGCGTTCCTCGAGGCCGCCTCCCCCGGACGGGGTCAGAGAATCCCCACGATGACCGATTGTTCGGCGCCGGCCACTCCGGTACCGTGACCCTCGCCTCCGCCCCGCTCCCCGGCCGGCCCGGAGAGCACCCCTCCTTCCCGTCCTTCTCCCTTCCCCGCGCACTTCCCCCTGGCGGCCTTCCCATGGGTCGAAGCGGGTCCGCGCGCGGACCGGGCGAGGGAGCGAACGATGAGACGTGCTCTGCGAGAGGCTGAACCGGGCGGCGCCACGGGACCGGCCGCGTCCGCCGCTCTGCTGGTCGCGGATCGGGCGGGACCGCCCGAGGACGGACGGCGAACGGGCGGGCACGTTCGTGCAAGGGTCGTCATCGGCATCCACGACCTCCCCTTCCACCAGGAGGTCCAGGACTTCCTCGGTCGGCATCCGGAGATCGAGATCGCGGCGTCGGCCACCGATGCCGAGCGACTGGCGGCGTCCCTCCGGGAGGTCGAACCCGACGCCGCGATCATCTGCCCCGTCCTCGGTCGAGCCCTCGGCGATCGCCCCGGTCGCGAGACGGGCGCGGCGATGTTCCTCGTGGCGGAGGAGCTGACCGTTCCCGTGCTTCGGAGCGCCATCGAGGCAGGCGCGCAGGGCGCCTACCGCTGGCCCGAGGAGCGCGGCGAACTCGCGTCGGTCATCCCGCGGGTGCGGCGATCACGGCCGTCGAGCCCGCGGACCCGAGGCCGGGTGGTCGCCGTCTTCGGTGCGTGCGGGGGCGCGGGCGTGACGTTCCTCGCGACGCACCTTGCCGCTGCGTTCGCCGATCGTGGGCTTCGGGCCGTGCTCGTCGACATGGATCCCGCGTACTCGGGCCTCTCGGCTGTGCTCGGGATCGGGGCGGACGAAGAGCCCCGCACGATCGCGGACCTGCTTCCGGTCGTCGAAGAGCTCTCGCCTGATCACGTCGACCAGGCGCTCCTCCGGCACGCGCGAGGGTTCGGCGTGCTCCTGGCATCGGGTCCGGGTGAGACGGCGGGCCCCACGGTCCCTCCCGGGCTCTACTCGGCGTCCGTGGCCCTGCTGGCGGGCGACCACGACGCGGTCGTGCTGCACGTCGGCCGTGCCCTCGAGCCGGTGGCTCGCTCGGCGATCGGACTGGCCGATCGGGTGCTCCTGGTCACGGGGCTCGATCTCCTGTCCCTGTACGGGGCCCGGCGCGCGCTCGCCGGATCCCGCGCAACGGCCTCGCCCGAGCGGTTCGTCGTCGTGGTGAACCGATGCCGCCGCTCCGAGCTGACCGCGACCGACGCCGAGCGGATCCTGGGCGTCCGACCCGCCTCCGTGCTCCGGTGCGATCCAGCCGTCGGGCGGGCCCAGGACCGAGGCGAGCTGCTGCCGGCGAGGTCCCGGAGGGCCTGGCGGGACGTCAAGGCGCTGGCGGAGATGCTGACCGTACCCGGCGAAGCCGAGGCGGACGGCGAAGGACGCGTGACGTGAGCCGCGCTGCCGTGGACACGGGGAGGATCAAGGACCTCGTCAGGGCTCGGCTGCTCCGCGACCCGGAACTCGAAGCGCTGAGCGCTCCCGAGCGACGGCTCGCGGTCCAGACGGCCGTTCACGACGCGCTGAGCGATGCGCGGGCGATCCTCCCTGTGGGGTCGCTCGCGGAGGTGGTCAACGAAGTCTCCGACGAGGTCGTCGGCCTCGGGCCCATCGAGCGGTTGCTCAAGGACCCCGAGGTCAGCGAGGTCATGGTCAACGGGGCCGACGACGTTTACGTGGAGCGGAAGGGGCGGATCGAGAAGGTCGAGGGCCTGTGGTTTGAGGGGATAGGAGTTAGAGGCCCCGAAACGTAACGCTCCCTCGCGGTCCCTCGGCCAGTCTCTCTCCGCTTACGGTGTCCAGCCAGGGAGACGGAGGGTGATTGGGTCTTGGCGGGCCCTACAGGTCCGAAGGTCGACGTTATCTACTAAGCCGGAACGCGGTGATGTCACCTAAGACGGAACGCGGTGATGTCACCGCCGAAGCAGGTGACGTACACGCGGCCGTTCACGACCGTCGGCTCGCCCTCGGGGCCCGGAGACGACAACCCGATCCATTCCGTCGCGCCGGTTGCCGCGTCCACGGCGTACACGCGATTGAACCAGGCGCCGAAGTAGACCAAGCCGTTGGCGATCGTGGGCTTGGTGACCGGGAAGTTGTCGGGCAACGGCTTCGTCCAGATGATGGCGCCAGTGACGGCGTCGCGGGCGGACACGAGATGCCTGGCGCTTGAGCTGTAGTAGACAACCCCGTTGGCCACCGATTGCCCGTAGCCGTTGGCCACCTTCCGGCGCCATATTCGTCGTCCGGTGACGGCGTCGAAGGCGTAAAGAGCGCCCATCGTGTAGGGCGATACGATCGTGCTTTCGTAAACGATGCCGTTCGCCACGACCGGCGAATGCGTGGGACCGCCGTTCAGCCCGGCCCACCACCGCCTCTTGCCGGTGGCTGCATCGTAGGCATACAGGCGTTGATCGTTCGAGCCCACGTACACGAGACCATCGACGACGGCCGGGGACTCGTAGATCGCAGCCGGCGAGGACGTGGCCCAGATCACGTTGCCGGTGGAGGCGTTCAGCTTGTACAGGTACCCGTCGGTGGAGCCTACGAACAGCGCCCCGCCGACTACGACGGGAGAGGAGTACACCCCTCCGCCCGTGAGTACCGACCAGCGCTCAGTGCCGGTGGCGGCGTCGATTGCATACACGCGGTCATCTTGGGAGCCCACGTAGACCAAGCCCCTATGCACGGCTGCGGCCGAGTTGATGATCGATCCCCCTGTCGGGAAGGCCCATAGCTTCATCCCGGTGACGGCGTCCACGGCGTAGAGGTTGTTGTCGAACGAACCCACGTAGACGACACCGTCGACGACCGTGGGTGGAGCCGAGGCGTAGGTCGCGTCGGTGAAGGTCCAGGTCCTGACGAGCTTCATGACGTTGTCCGGACCGAGGAGGTGCTCATCGGGGTTGAACCCGGTGTGGCCGAGGTCGTAGCCGTACGTCTGCCAGTCCACGGCTCTCGCCACCGACGCCTGGACGGGCGTCCCGGGACCAACGCCGGCGGCGGCCGCGACCAAGAGCAGGGAGAGTAACGCTCGTTTCACGGCCGGAGTCTAGGTCGTAGAGGCATAGGGGGAAGGGCGGGCAACCCACAGGCCCCGAACCGTAGCGCTCCGGACGGCGTCTTCCGTCATCGGAGGCGGCATCGCAGGCGGGTGGTCCGATGGATCCGCTAGACGGTACGAAGCCAAGCCAGCTGGAACGCGCATGGGCGGAGGCCGGTCGGGCTCTGGGCCGCGCGCTCAGCCTTACGGTTCAGGCGGCGGCTCGCGATGCAACCAAGGCGGCCACGACTCCTGGGGACGATACGGCGTCCGAGTTGCCGCTCACGATGAGCGTGCAGGAAGCGGCCCAGGTGCTCGGGATCTCTCGCGCAGCGGCCTATGAGCTCGTGCATCGGCAGGAGCTCCGGTCGGTCCGGATCGGGAGGCGCATCGTAGTTCCCCGCGCAGCCGTGGCCGAGTTCCTGGATCGAGGCCACGAAAGATGACCCTCCTCGCCGAGCTCGGCGGTTAGGTCGCGAGTGAGGTGTAGCGCGCGCATGGTGTCAAGCGTTTCCTCCTGCGCGCCGATAGGCCGATCAGATAGGCGGGATCGCCAGAGAGGGTTGAGGTGTCAGGACTTCCTTTGCCGGCTGAGCAGGCCCGAGGAGCCGACGAGCAACGCGTCGGCTTCCGTGAGCGTCTGCAAGACGGCCTCGGCGTCGAACGGCAGGTTGGACACGACCTCTTCGAGCGCGGGTACCGGGTGGGTTGGCCGAATCCACCGCGTACTGCCCCAGGGTCTGGGGCCCGGTTCGACCCTCATGCGCCCGACCTCCTCGTCCAGTTGCCGAGCGGCGATCTGGGCCTTGAGGTCAAGGGCAGGAAGATTGACTTCGCCGGTCCAGACGACTTCCCGCGATCCCTGGCCGTCGTGGGAGGCGTAGGGCGATGGAGGCATCGGACCGACGACCCGTGGGCGGTGGTCCTGGTCTCGCGGGGACCTAAGGCCGGGCGGCTCGTAGTGCCTTGCCGAACGCGCTACCTGTGGGAACTGGTCAACGTTCGCGGGGAACCCTGCTGGGGCGCACCTCGTGAATGCTGGCGGACCTGGGAATGGCTGGTTGAGCGTCTCGAGCATCCGGTCGCTTGACCTGCCCTCAAGGGAGCCGGCGATCGTGCCATGCCTTTCCTAGCAAACGGCGGCAGCAGGCGTCACGGGGAATGTCGCCCATGATGACTTCGACTGCCTGGTTGTGCGCATGCAAGTCTGCCCTATCGTGCTGGCACCGCCGCTATCGTTCAATCGGCTACTGTGCGCTCTACTAGCCAACTGGACGGAGAGGCGAGGTGAGGCATGGCAGAGCAGGTCGTGGTGGTGTGCGACACGTGCGGGAAGGCTCCGGCCCAGACCGTAGCGATCACGGTGAACGGCCGGAGCTATCGCAAAGACTTGTGCTCAGAGCACCTATCAGAGCTCTTGGCCAACACACACACGGCGAGGCGCGGACGTCCCCGTGCGGCATCGGCTCCGAAGAGCGGCCGTGGGCGGTCGAAGGCGAAGGCGAGCCCGAAGGCGAAGGCGAGCCCGAAGGGACGAGCTCCCGCTAAGAGGGCGACCAAGAGCCCGCGACGCAGGGTCACCGATCCCGAGATCCTGGCCAAGCGGCGCGCCTCGCTTGCGAAGGCTCGCGCCGCGCGAGCAGCCAAACGGGCCGCAGCGCGTCAGGTTGGCTGATACCGCCAGGGGTATCGGTGCCGCCGCTGCCAACTGCGGAATGCGTGGATCGGGTGGCGGATCCACCGGGTCCGCCTGCGTAGGCTTCTCTTGAGACTCATCGGGAAGGGTGCTCAGGCTAGCGGTCGCGAGTGAAGCGTGCAGGGCCGTTCGGTGGTGATCGTGTGACGGTCGGATGTCTGACCGGCAGTCCTGCGCCCGGACAGTCAGTCGCGGGGCCTCTCCGGCACCCCGGACAGCCGAAGCGCAAGCAGCGCGAGGCTCTGCGCGGCCTGGTCGACCGCCGGCGTCCTCGGCACCGGCTGCAGCGACCCCGGATGGAGGGCGATCGACACCTCGTCCACCTCGTTCTCCTCGTTCAGCCCCACCCAAACGCCTTGCGAACTGCCCTCCGGCTCACCTCCGAGAGGTCGAACATGTGTTCGGACCATAGCTTAGACAGATCTTCCGCTGCAAGTCCGCGTCCGATAATCTCGTCGGGCTGTGGAGATCCAGGAGCGGGAACGGGCCCTTCGGACGGCGGTCGTGGGCTTCCGGCTCGAGGTCCGGCGCGCCCTGCTCCACGTGATCTTGGCGCCGGAGGACCAGCGGGCAGAGGCGATCGGTCGGCTGTGGGCGCTGCGTCCGAACAGGTCGATGGCCGAGCTACTGATGGACCTGGAAGAGGACCGTCTGATCGCGCTTGACGTAGCGGAGGCGCTTAAGGCTTCCATCCGGTAATTGGTGGGCATAAGAACCGAGGACAGTCGGACTTGCGCCGAGCCGTCGATATCGGGTGCCTCATCGCTCTCGATGTGGGTGGCTCCGCTCGTAGGCTCTCCGTTGCGCTGGATCGAGATCGGTTAGGAACTCCTCGGAGTACCGTCCGGCGTAGGTGTCAGCGTCGGCCTTCCACCATCTGTACTTCACGTGATACCTCTCGGCGTTGCGGTCGCGGAGTTCGCGTCCGCGTGAGCCGTCGAGGTCATACAGACACAGGACGTGTTCCGGTCCGCTCACGAGCGTGCTGTTGACCTTCGCCCGGCGGAAGCCGTGCTCGGCGATTTCCGTGATCGCGATCCTGACTAGGCCCAGTGGATCCTCGTGGAAGAAGAGGTATTTCCCGGTGATGCCGACGGGCGGCTCCTCGCCCAGTATGTTCAACCAGTATCCGTCGAACTCGAAACGCACCCGGTCCGGAGCGACGAAGTCGGCGGGGAGCCACTCGGGCCAGCTGCCTCTCTTCGGCATATCGGCAGCATACGTTCCGAGCGAGATGCTGCGCCAGAGTCGGCCCAGTGGGGCCGGCCTTCCCCTGCCAGAATCAGCGACGTGAGCGACCGATGAACCAACCGGACCGTCAGACTGGGGATCGTTCTTCCGGCCACCTCGCGGCCTCTTATGTCGCCGTGCTACGCCGCCCCACGTACTGCGTGCGGCGCCCCTACCTCACCTTCCGCGAGTTCCCAGGATCCCCTACGTCGTACACAAGGACAAGGCAGCAACTGCGGCATGACCTTGAGGCCGCCTATCCCGACCTCATCGCCGGGATCGAGGAGGAGCAACCCTCACGGTTCTCGAATGACTACGTACGGGAGCACATTGACGGGAAGAGGAAACGAGCTTTCGCCGGATACATGCCCGTCTTACTCCGGGGTCAGACACGCTTGGGCGGACGGCTCGTCACGGTAGTCGGGCGAACCCACGTAAGTGGGGGGGCACGCAACTGGGTCGTCGAGGAAGACTCCCTCCCGGCGACCAATGCTGGCGGCGCGACCGCCAGCTACTGGGCGGAGCGACTACAGCTCTACGGTTGGCTCTTTGAGCAAACCTTTGGCGTCGCGCCGATACGGCTGAGCGTGGGCATCTCCTTCACCCCTCGCTACATCCGACTGGAATACGATGGCGGCCGCTCGGCACGAAAGACGCTCAAGTCGCTATGGCGCCTGGTCACCGCGGACGAAGAACCATGGACTCCGGTCGGGAAGAGCAAGTGCAAGGAGTGCGTCTTTCGAGAGCGCTGCGCGCAGACCGCGACGGCCGCGGGCGACATCTCGCTCGTCGCGCAGGAACTCGCCTGGGCAGAGGCATTCCACGACGCCGGCATCGAGACTGCTGCGGATCTCCTCCAGCACGACGAGTCATCCCTCGCTGAGATTGAACTCCGGGTCAACGGTGAACCCCGCTTGGTGGGACCGAAGCGATCACAGGCGCTGCTCGCTCGCGCAAGGATCGCCGCTTCCGGGAAGCCGGAGTGGCGTCGCCGTCCCGTCGTTCCTGAATCGCATCAGTACGCCATGTTCGACATCGAGGACTACCGCGGGGCTGTGTATCTCTGGGGGCTCCAGGTGTTCGGCGATCGGCAGGGCGAATATCTGGGGCGCCTCGGCAACCTGTTCTCCGATCCCTACCTCTTGATGGGCCTGCGGGGTCGCATCAACGGTCGAGGCTGGACGGGTTTCCTGACCACATGTCAGACGGTTTTCAGGGAGTACGGCGATATCCCCTTTGTCCACTACGGAGCGCACGAGCGGTCGACCTTGCGGCGATACGTGGAGCGGTTCGGCGATCCGCGCAGGATCGCCAGCCGAGTCGAACGCAATCTGCTCGACCTGCTTCCCATCGTGAAGGGCTCAGTTACGCTGCCCGAGTACGGTCTCAAGTATGTGGAGAGGGTGGCAGGGTTCAGCCGCGGCCATCCAGAATTCGACGCAAGATGGGCCGAGGCGCTGCTAAAGACCGCCGATGGCGTCGTGTCGAAGTTGCGCTGGGCGAAGCGCCAACGGGGCTCCGATCGGGAAGGGCTCTTGGGGGCTATGGGCGAGGTCCAGGCACAGGTCGAACAGATACCTACCTACAACGAGGACGACCTGAAGGCGACGTGGACCGTACTGTGCTGGCTACGAGCCCAGTCGGCGCCGCCGGATAGTTGACTCTTCTTGTACCGCGCTGCCCGTAGCAGAGCTTCCCAATGGCGAGGATGCGGCACGGCCAGCCCTCGCCTCACCTGCGAGCAGTACGCATTCGACAGCCCGGTTGCGGCGCTCAGCCTGCTCAGCGGCAGATCCTGGAGTTCGGGCAGGATCTCGCGTCGGAACACATCCGGATCGGCTGGCCCCCGGTGCTCGCGTTCCCACGCTATCGCCTCGGCGATACGCGCCGCGTTCGCTCGTCCCAGCTTCGCCTTGGCGGCCGGATTCGTGCTGACGTGCCGCCCCTCGGCTACGGCCCGGTCGATCGCCGCCCGACCGGCCGTCTGGAACGCGACGACTCGCTCCCGGCGTGAGTCGAGCAGGCACTCGTCGCAGAGGTCCCGGTCTCGCGACGCACCATCGAACACGATTCCGCAGGAGTGGCATGCGTCGGGCAATCGCGTCGCGCGTGCCTGCTTCGGCTTCGCGGCCCCGGTCCGGATCGCCGACCGGCCCTTCGACCGGTTCGCCTGCGTGAGCGGCGTCGCCGTGCTGACCGCCCGGGAGGACTTCGCGAGGATCTTCGTGACCCGTTCCGCGTATGGCGCCAGCGCAGCGGACCAGGCCGTTCCGGTCTCGGCGAGAGCCGCGACGATCGAGCGTGTCAGTCGGCAGTTGCCGCTCGGAAGCTCGACGAAGTCCCTGTGCGAGAACGTCCGGGCCGCGAGCTGGTCGTAGACATACTCGTCGATCTGCGGCCTGACAACTTCGAGCAGATCGAGCGCAAGCGAGTCCCGGCTCCGCTGGTCCGCGTGCAAGATCCCGAGGCCGGGGTCGAGCCCGACCGCGTACAGCGCGATCCGGGCTTCCGCCTCGCCGATCGCGTACAGGTAGTTCGCGATCGCGTTACCAGGCGTCGTCGCAAGCCGTGGCCCCGACGATAGCGGCGACGTCCTCGAACCGAACGCCGTCCAATGCTCCGGAACGACCCCGAGGCTCGTCTTGCCGAACCGGATGCCGACGCCCGACCAGGCCAACCAGTACGCCGCCGCCGCCTTCGATTCGAGCAGCCGGATCTGCACGAGCGTCTCGGCGGCATCGAGCGCCACGAGGCACCGTCGGACCTCCGCAGACTGCTCCCCGTCCGGGTCGATCTTGCGTTCGAGGAGCGACAGCTGACCGGCGAGCTTCGCGCCGATGAGGTGCTTCGAGATGGCAACGCCGGTCGGCGATTCCAAGGCGAGCGCCTGCGCCCGGCGCAGCCCCGGATCGTCGAGACCGGCCCGGGCCGATGTCGCGATGACTTCGCCGTCCCAGGACAGGCAGACGAGCTTGGCGCCGATCCCGTCCAGCCAAGCGAGCGCCTGGAAGCTCATTGAGCCGCCGCCGATCCCGTGGACCACGATCCGCCGGAGCTTCGGCCGGGAGACCTTCGAGAACCGTCCGGTCCGGATGTGTGAACCGGCCCCGGTCCGGACCACCAGATGCCGGCGCTCGACGCGGAGCGACGTGGCGAACCCGGAGAGGAACAGGGTGCCGTCTCGGGTCGGGGCGAGCGGTGCAGGAGTATCGTCGATCTGCATGGGAAGGTTCCTCCTTCCTGTGCCGCGCCCCCGGACGTCGCAACCGTCGCGGGGGCTTCTCTTGTGGATAGACAGAACCTATCACAGCAACGCGCAACCGGTCCGCTACCAGTCAGCTAGCTGTCACGGTCGCTGCCAAACCTTCGATTCGGAGCATTCCCGCAGGTCAGGGGCTATAATGGAGCGAACCGAACCGGCCTTCGGGCCGGCCGAACCTACCCACGGAGAGGGCTTTGTGATTGCTATGGCGACCAGCACCAGCAGCATCGTCGAAGTCCTGATGTCGCGGCTTCGGATCGACGCCGCATTGCAGGTGAGGGT
>Ga0137378_10003697_pt1 | contig 13200 bp, 15 predicted proteins | sample SagtaG_21_FD_104813 | JGI IMG/M metagenome (GOLD analysis project Ga0137378, IMG submission 104813) | Vadose zone soil microbial communities from Sagehorn Ranch, Mendocino, California, USA - Sage2_L_60_16 metaG | ecosystem: Environmental > Terrestrial > Soil > Vadose zone | place: USA... | reverse complement strand
TGGACATTTCATTTTGGTCACAACCACAGTTTTCAAAGTCTTCACTCCAGCGTCACTTGCTCGCGACCATACCTTAAGGTCCTAGCCATCCAGATCAATTCCTTAAGAAATTTGTCGATGCGACGAACGTAGGAAGGATCCAGCAAGGCTCCTTCCGTGGAGAATGCCGCCTGTACGCTCGAAAAATTAACATCCCAAAATATCGTCACTAGGCCCAGTTCTCGCATAACGGGCAACAGGTTCTGAATCACTCGGGTACCCCCAAAAGGGCCCGCAGAGACGCCCACGATTCCCACGGCTTTGTGAATGTACTCCTTGAGGCAGCTGTCCAAAACGTGCTTCAGCAAACCGGAATATCCGTGGTTGTATTCCGGAGACACAATCACCAAGGCGTCCGCACGCTCCATCTTGCTGGCAAACTGTGGGTTCCTAATCGCCTCGCCAGCATCTTTGATGGGCAGCTGCATTTTCGCGATGTCAATCAGCTCTGTTTCGACGCCAATGCGCTTTTCAATCTCTCCAGTCATAAGCCTCGCTGCGTGTTCGCTCATTCGACCGGAGCGTACTGTGCCGAGAATCACTGGAATAAACAAAGGACGGCTTGGGTCCATTAGCCTCACCCAATGAGCAATTTGAACTGTGTACTAGATGCGCTTATTGGCATTTGGTGACAGGCATACCCACGAGAACGCCCCATTACACGCGACGCCTGTCCACGTAACGTCACCTTTCAAGCCGGCTGGAATCTCACTCGAATAGTGAAGGAGCAAACAGTGAAGGGACAGGTTGTACTGGTGACGGGCGCGAGCGGGGGATTAGGCACCTACGTCACACGAGCGTTTCTCGATGCTGGTGCTACAGTCATTGGCACCTCGCGAAAAATACAGCAATCCGATTTCACCGGCGACAATTTCATTGCCACTCCCGGAGAAGTCTCGTCGCAAGCAGCGGCGAAAAGCCTCGTGGACAAAGTGGTGTCCCGCTTCGGAAGGCTCGATGTTCTCGCGCACACAGTCGGTGGTTTCGCCGGTGGACAACCGATCGCCGACACCGACGACGCCACTTTCCAGCGGATGTTGGATCTCAATCTTAATTCCGTGTTCCACATTCTGCGCGCAGCGATTCCGGCCCTGCGAAAGAGTGGCAGCGGACGCATCATTGCGATCGGCAGCCGCGCCGCATTGGAACCGGGAGCGAACGTCGGCGCCTACAGCGCTTCCAAGGCAGCGATGGTGTCTCTGATCAAGACCGTCGCGGCGGAGAACCGCGATGCTGGAGTGACTGCAAATGTCATTCTGCCGGGGACCATGGACACGCCGCCCAATCGCATGGCCATGCCTGGCGCGGACTTCTCGCAATGGGTGCAGCCTGCAAATGTAGCCAGCCTGGCAGTCTGGTTGGCAAGTGACGCCGCGAAAGAGATCAACGGCGCTGCCATTCCGGTTTACGGCAATGCTTGAGTTCCTCGCCAAGGTGTTCGTTTGGATGTTCGAGGGATATGCCGGCATCGGCATCCTCTTCGCGGCATTCTTCGCGTCAGTTGGCATACAAAAGCTGGACTCCGAGGCGAGGGGTTCCGGAATCGTGTTTCGACTGCTGATTCTGCCCGGTGCCGCGGCGTTCTGGCCCATGCTGCTGGCGAGATGGGTTCGTGGAGTGAGCGAGCCACCAGTAGAACGCAACCCACACAGGACTTAGAAATGATTCAACCACTCAGAAACGCGCACAGGCGTACATTTTTGGCCCTCGCGGTTGTTCTGCCGGCAATCCTCGTGGTTGGACTGATGGCGCGGCATCGGAACCTGCCAGTCAGTGCAGATACGTTCAAACCGCCTTACGCGATAGAAACCCAGAAGATGTCCGTGGGTTGGCAGAAGCACCCGATTGACACCTACTTCTACATGAATCCGGTCCGCGACGGAGAGGTTGCAGTCGTCCTCACCCCTAAGCCGGCACTCGACGAACCCGACCTGCTGCTGTATTGGGCGAATACTGATGCCGCTGGGGCAGATCTTTCGCGGGCACGACTATTAGGTCCTTTTGTTCCGGGCACACGTTATTCGCTTCTGGCGAGCGAACGGCGAGGACAGTTAATGCTTTACAGTCTTGCTCATAACGAAGTGATTGATCGCGCGAAAATCGAGGGGCTCCCATGAGTATCGGATATCGTGCAATCAGTTGGAACCGGCAGAAGAAGATTTATGACCTCACGGTCGCACCACTTCTGTCGACCTATGTTCTCGCGTTTGTTGGCGTCGGCGCATGGCGCAATCCGACGGCCACCGCTGAAACGTTGCTGATCCGCGCATTCGGGACTGCAGCATTTTTGCTTCTGCACGTCGTGCTGTGCATCGGGCCGCTGGCAAGGCTTGATCGCCGATTCCTTCCGCTGCTCTACAACCGGCGGCACCTGGGAGTCACCACATTCTTGATGGCGCTCGCGCATGGCGGCTTTGCGCTGTTTCAATTTCATGCGTTGGGAAATGTGAATCCCCTGGTGAGTCTGTTCATCAGCAACCCTCGTTATGGAAGTGTTGCGCAGTTTCCCTTTCAATCCCTTGGGTTCTTCGCCCTGATCATCCTGTTCCTAATGGCTGCAACCAGTCACGACTTCTGGCTACGAAATCTATCCGCGCCCACATGGAAGCGATTGCACATGTTGGTGTACGTTGCCTACACCCTTTTAGTAGCTCACGTCGTGCTGGGAGCTTTGCAGTCGGAAACCAGTCCTGTTCTAGCAGGTGCACTCACTCTAGGGATGGGGGCGGTGGTCTCGCTTCATCTCGCTGCCGCATTGAAAGGAAAGCGGATCGATTGCGAAAAGCGCCAAGCCTCGCACGACGGCTTTATCGAAGTCTGTCGCGTGGATCGCATCCCCGAAAAGCGCGCCACTATTGTCTCCCTCTCGGGCGAGCGGGTCGCGATTTTTCACTATGACGGCAAGGTGTCGGCTGTTTCCAATGTTTGCCAACATCAGAATGGTCCCCTTGGCGAAGGCCGCATTCTCGACGGCTGCATTACTTGTCCCTGGCATGGATACCAGTATCAGCCACAGAATGGCGCTGCTCCGGCTCCGTTCAAAGAAAAGATTCCCACCTTCCGCGTCAAAGTGGTTGACGGAACTGTATTTGTGCATCCGCGTCCAAACCCCGCGGGAACGTACATCGAACCAGCAGTCGTATCCAGCAATTCAAAGGCTCGGGAGGCGTAGGTCTCATGAACGAGGACGCAGATTTCTATGTCGGCTATTTGCCCCATTCCCCAACATCACTGCGGCGCTTTGTACAGCGTATTGTCCTTGCACTCGGACTGCTCGTGATCCTTGTTGCAGGCCTACTCGCGCTTTTACAAATGCCATTCGCGAAGTCTTACTTCGAATTCGGCAAGCAGCGGGATTTCCAGGGCACTCTCATAGCTGAACCTTATCCAACGCTTATTGTGCGCCGTCCAGGCCAGGCCGGGCCCAACGAGGCCGTGTCGGCGTATCTGCTAGTTGCACCCGGAAAGCATGGTGCGGACACACTGATTCGTAGCTCTACAGGCAAGCATGTTACCCTCCACGGGCAACTGATCTACCGCGAAGGCCACACCATGATCGAGATTGAGCCGGGCTCAATCAGGGTAGCGGAGTCACTTCCTGCGACCGCCATGCAGACGCGCGATCTTGGCCCGCTCACCCTCACTGGCGAAATCGTTGACAGCAAGTGCTACCTGGGCGTGATGAATCCCGGCAGCGGAAAAGTCCATCGCGACTGTGCATCGAGATGCCTGAGCGGTAGCATTCCCCCGCTCTTCATTGAACAGAAAAGTGGAAAGCAGTTCCTTCTCGTGGGACGCGAAGGAAAGGCAATAGGCTACGAATCGATCAAGGCCTTCATCGCTGAACCGCTAAACCTTACCGGGGAAGTTTTTCAAAGAGGTGATGTCCAGTTGCTGGAGATCGAACCTCGGGAAGTGTTGCACGCAGACAACTTGGAATAACTAAAGTGTTCCCAGGAAGCGCGCTCGAATTTTCGGATGCAGTTGTTCCAGGTCCAAAAGCGTTAGAAAGTCAATTGTCTTGAACTCGCGATCGATCGCAGGTGGCCCGCAAATTCGTGCTCCGATTGCGAGATAGGTCCGCAGCAATTTCGGAACAGAATCGTCGGCGTAAGGCGAATCAAGTACCGGCATGGCAAATGCCTTTTGTGGCCTGGTCTGCAAATCATTACCAACCTGCCAATCTCGTAAGCGACGGTAGACGGCGCTGCCGCGCGCCGGATCCTGAGACGTTAGGGACGAGCACCCGATCAGATATCGCGCTCGATGCTTGAGCGCGTATTCCGCAATGCCGCGCCACAACAGATACAGGACATCGGTCGAGCGATGATCCCGGTGAATGCACGCGCGGCCCAACTCCACCACCTTCGGTCGGAGCGCCTCGTAAGGCGCAAAGTGAAACTCGCGTTCGCTGTAATAACCGAGGTTGTTCGCAGCGGTGGTGCCGGCCTGTAGTCGATATGTTCCAACCACCTTCCTGGTCGCCACGTGTTCAACAATCAGGTGATCGCAAATGCGGTCAAACTCGTCCATATCCCGGCCGGTGGAAAAGGCGCAAGGCAAGCCCTCATTTAGTTCCAGATTGAAGACCTCGAAACGCAAACGGAGCGCTGAGTCAATGTCGTTCTGGGTCGATGCGAATCTTGCTAAATAGGGGCCCGGCCGAAGATGCAGGTCGTATTCCCTACACTCTGGTTCGCTCGATGAGACATTTGGATGTCCAACAGAACTGATGAACATTCGCCGGCCCCTCTGCAGAGTTGTTGCGCAATAGATACCACAGACTGTAGCTGTCGTGTGATGAACAACTCGTGAAAAGGTGACACTTCCGCGGCCGACGCACAAATCGCGGGAGCAGTGAAACTTTTCAGCGTGCCAGGAGTCTCAACGGCTGAAAGGAACCTGACTATGGCAACCGGAAGCGCCGCAGCGATCGCAACGAGGCAAGCGCCACGCTGGATTCAGGTCCTAAGTTGGGCCTGTCGCATTATCGCCGCGGTCATCCTACTGCAGACGCTCTTCTTCAAGTTCACCGGTGCGCCGGAATCGGTGTACATCTTCACCAAGGTTCACGCAGAGCCGTGGGGCCGCATCGGCTCCGGTGTGGTCGAACTGATCGCTGCAGTTCTCTTGCTGATCCCCCGAACGATCTGGGCCGGCGCCTCTTTGGCCCTGGGAGTGATGGCCGGCGCGATTTTCAGTCACGTGACGATCCTCGGCATTGAAGTCATGGGAGACGGCGGCTTGTTATTTGCCCTGGCGTTGATTGTTTTCGTCACCAGTGCGGTGGCGCTTGTTCTACATCGCTCACAAATGCCTGTAATTGGGCGGCGGTTTTGACATGGATCGTTCAGCACTCATCTCGGCTGCAGAGGACGTTCTCCGCCAGGGGCTCGCTCTGCTAGAAAACATCGATCCAGACACCTACTCACGCAAAGCGGACGGTCCGTGGGAATCGTCAATTGGCGCCCACTACCGCCATGTTCTCGATCATTTTCTTTGCCTGATCGAAGGACTTTGGGATGCCCGGATTAACTATGATCACCGCAGTCGCAATCCTGAAATCGAGGGCTCGAGTGAAGTCGCACGGGCAGCAACACTCGACTTGATAGACGCCTTTGCCGCGATTCCCTCAGATGTACTGAATCAGGAGTGCGAGGTCGTTTACAGCGTCGGCTACGGCGACAAGGCAGTTGAGGGTGTGCGGTCTGTGGTCGGTCGTGAGCTCATGTTCTGCGTGGGGCATGCAATTCACCACTACGCGATTGTGAAACTGCTCTGCTCGCTTAGGGCTGTTGCGCTTCCATATGAATTCGGCATCGCGCCTTCCACGTTGAAGTACCACGAAGCGCAGGCGGCGCGCTAGCTATGTTTCCGCATATCACGTCGCTGGGCAGCCCGACGACACTCGCTGCCTTTATCTTTCTCCTCACGTTTGCGTACGAAGATGGCGCGACATTTCTCGCCGCAACACTGACCATGGCCGGACGATTGGACGCCCGCCTAGGTTTCGCGTGCGCATTCCTCGGAATTTGGGTTGGAGACCTGGGCCTTTACTTCACGGGATCGACCTTAGGTGCGCGGGTTGCGCAGTCCCCTTGGATGCAACGTCTCGTATCTGGTGACGCTTTCACCAAATCACAAGCATGGTTCACACGTCGCGGGAGTCTGGCCATAGTACTCAGCCGGTTTGTGCCGGGTAGCCGCCTGCCTCTTTACCTCGCAGCTGGGGCACTCAAACACCCTGCGCGCCTTTTCGCCGCGGTGACTGGGATCTGCTCCATCATCTGGGTGACGGCAATCTTCGTTGCGGCCCATTACGCCGGCTCTGCTCGACTCAGCTACGCGAAATCATTTGTCGTCTTCACTACAGTACTGCTGCTTGCGCCATGGCTGGGAATGAAGCTGTTTCGCTTTGCGTCCCCGAAACTACGTATCCTTCTGAAGAAGTATCGGCGATGGGAGTTCTGGCCGACTTGGATGTTCTACCCGCCAGTCATCGCGATTTGCGCTTGGCTCTCGCTCAAGCACAGGGGCCTGGCGCTTCCTGCTCTCGCGAATCCGTCATTTCGCAACGGCGGAATCGTTGGCGAATCGAAGATCGAAATTCTGCGAATGCTTATGCATGCTGCGCCAGAGTCCGTTGCCCACGGGTACCTGCTCCCGGCCGGAGCGCTGCAGAAAAGGCTTGAGTCGTTCCTCCGTATTCGCAAGCGCCACGAGCTCTCATATCCGTTGGTCCTGAAGCCAAATGTCGGACAGCGCGGAGCAGGTTTCAAACTCGTGCATTCTGATCCAGAAGCGCAAGCATACTTGGCGCGCCTAAAGTCAGACGTCATGGTTCAGCGCTATATTGCAGATGAAAAGGAAGTTGGCATTTTCTACTACCGGATGCCCGGTCGGTCACGGGGCGAGATCTTCGCCGTCACAGAAAAAGCCTTCCCTTACGTTACAGGGGACAGCGTGAGCACATTCGACGAACTCCTGCACAAGGATGAACGTGCATCATTGATCGCGAATACCTATTTGCGGCGATTTCCGGAGCTTCGAGGTAAAGTGCTTGAGGCTGGCGAGCGACTGCGCCTTGTCGAAGCCGGCAATCACTGCCAGGGCTGCATTTTTCGTAATGGCGGGCACCTGCTCTCGGAGGCATTGCGCGACCGAATCGATGATGTTTCGAAAGCCATCCCAGGCTTTTTCATCGGGCGCTATGATATTCGCTACTCCAGCGACGACGACCTTCTGCGCGGCGAGAATTTCACAATCATCGAACTTAATGGCGCTGCGTCAGAGGCAACGAACATTTATGACGAACGAAACTCGCTGCTCTCGGCGTATCGAACGCTTTACCAGCAATGGGATCTTGTGTACTGTATTGGGCGCGCCAATCGCGAGCGAGGCTACACGCCGATTTCGGTTTTTGAGGTACTGCGTGACGCTGTCCGATACGCGAGCATCTCAAAAGCCTACCCTGCGGCGGATTAGGCAATGTGCACGGTTACCTTCACCCCCACACCAGACGGCTACTATCTCGCAATGAACCGCGATGAGCGGATTGCGCGAGGACCGTCGGGCCCCCCCGAGGTCATTCAGTACGGATCGACCGCCGCGATCTACCCGCGCGACGTGGAAGGCGGGACTTGGATCGCCGCAAACAGCGGCGGAATCACATTTGCTGTGTTGAACTGGAATACTGGCGGAGTGATGCAACCTAAGACTCGCAGCCGAGGCTGCGTGATTCCCGCGCTCATAAATGCGATTTCGGCCCGCAAGGCAAAGGAAGAGCTCAACAACTTTCAACTCGAAGGAATTCTGTCCTTCAGGCTTGTGGGACTCTTCCCGGCTGAAAAGGAAATAACAGAATGGCGTTGGAATCAAAACTCGCTGGAACATGAGCTTTCCGGCTGGTGCTCCCGTCAATGGTGTTCGTCAAGCTTGTCTGATACACAGGCGACGCTGCGTCGCGGGCTTGCATACGCTCGTGCAGAACACGAAAGCGACAAAGGTTCCCTGGTCTGGCTCCGAAGGCTGCATGCTTCGCACGACCAGGAAGAAGGGCGTTTCAGCACATGTGTTCACCGCACAGACGTGAAGACCCTGAGCTACGCCGAACTCATATGTACCACCGACGCCGTTGTTCTCAACTATTTGGCTAGGAGCCCTTGTTCGGCAAACCAGGCCATGCAGTCTGTGTCGATCGCCCGGTCGTGAGGCCCCGGAGATCGAGACGGTAGCCTACTTTGGCCAACCATCTCGACCTCTGTCCATGCTGCCTTCAGGCTGCCGTTGCTCGGTCTTTCAAGTTTCGCTGCAGAAATTCCACGATTCTGTCCGCTATTTCGGCAGTGTGCGTTTCGAGCGCGAAATGTCCTGTGTCATAGAAGTGAGTTTCGGCATGTGGATTGTCACGCTTGAAGGCCTCCGCACCGGGAGGTAGGAAGAAGGGATCGTTCTTGCCCCAGACCGCAAGAAGCGGTGGCCTGCTGGTGCGAAAATATTCTTGAAACTTCGGATAAAGAGCGACATTGCTCGCGTAGTCCAGGAAGAGGTCGAGCTGAATCTCGTCGTTCCCAGGGCGAGCCAGCAGTGCTGAGTCCAGCGTGTAGGATTCGGGCGCCACAAGGCTAGGGTTCTGAACACCGTAAACATATTGCGATTTGGTTGCTTCCGGCGTGAGAAACTCCCTCAGCGCCATGCGATTTTCGGTTGAGGGCTCTTTCCAATACCTTTGAATGGGATTCCAACCTTGGCTCAAACCTTCCTCGTACGCATTGCCATTCTGGGAGATTATCGCGGTGATTCGCTCCGGGTAGGCGAGAGCCAGCCGAAAACCAACGGGGGCTCCGTAATCGAATACGTAAATTGCATACTGCTCCAACCCGATTGCCTCAATAAAATTGCCAATGACCTTTGCCAAATTTTCGAACGTGTATCGAAATCGCTGTCGATCAGGCGCGTCGGAAAACCCAAATCCGGGAAGATCAGGGGCGATCACGTGATAACGCTCGGAAAGCAGAGGTATGAGATTACGGAACATGTGGGAAGAGGTTGGAAATCCATGGAGCAAGAGGATGTTCGGGGCATTCTTCGGTCCTGCCTCGCGGTAAAAGACCTTGTTTCCTTGCACCTTGATCGAGTGATAGCTGGTCATAATTAAATCTCCTTAGCTGTATGGTCTGTTTGAACGTCGGCGTTTCATGCCTGAAGGCGTTTTGATCAGCACTTTTAATCAGATGTGCTAACCGGTATAAAGTTTCATTATTGGTGTTATGATTATTGAGAGCTCTAGGGTGGTGAGCAAGATATGGAAACCGACTGGAAGGACGGATTCTTATTCGTCGGAAATCAACTTGCGCTCGATTTTCTGAACACACGCCCGGTTCAGGACGGTGAGGCACGAGAGCTTGTTCCGAACTTCGAAGCTTTGCTTCGCTGGTTTCGAGCGGCGGGCCTGCTCACCAATCAGAACGTTTCAGCACTGCAGAGAAGTTGGGGTAAATCGGCTCGTGCGCAACAGGTTCTGGAAGAACTACGCCAATTTCGTGAGGATCTGAGAAAAGAACTGCTCTCGGTCGAGGCCGGAGCTGATCTTCGTCGCGCCACCATAGACAAACTGAATACGCTGCTTGCTGCCCACCCAATGATCGCCAGAGTAAAGCAAACCGAGATGGGACTCCACATGGGTCTCTCCTTCGTGGTCAACAAACCGGAGGATCTATTCGCTCCCCTCGCTCAGGCAACGGGCGAACTGTTCACGAACGCGGATCGAAGCCGACTCCGAAAGTGCGGACAATGCGTTCTCCACTTTCTGGATACCAGCAAAAAAGGAACCCGACGGTGGTGCAGTATGCAATTGTGCGGCAACCGCCTAAAAGTCGCAGCGTACGCACGCCGAAAGCGACTGGCCGGCGAATGAATGTTGTGCTCGGTGGTCGATGTGCTATACCGTCACTTGGACTGTTGAACTCTGGCGAACGGCCGCTGGGCTCCGATGCGCTGCATTAGCGGCTCGGGCTGTGGGCTGGATTCCCTTAACGTCTTCCAGGTACGCGCGCAGAACCTCTGCCACACTCCATGCTTGTGCGATGCATCCGCAAGGACGGTGCGGCTCTTCGCCCTCGAAGATTTCTGAGATATGCCCGAGTCCTGCTTCGGAAAGGTGGTTCTGTACGGGCCTGAGCCACTGGGATGCCTGCTCTCGCGCGGCGGCGCTGGCTCCGTTCACCTTTATATATGCCGTGATGAACGGCCCCAGCAGCCACGGCCACACCGTTCCCTGGTGGTAGGCGCCGTCGCGTTCGAATGGGCCACCCGAGTAGCGTCCTCTATATTGCGGATCGCTCGGGGCGAGGCTGCGCAACCCGTACGGGGTCAGCAGATGCTCCCGCACCTTCTCGACGACACTTTTCGCTCGCTCCGCAGACAACATGCTGTAAGGCAGGCTTATAGCGAAAATCTGATTGGGACGAATCGATGGGTCCGGCGGGGCGCCGTTCGTAACGTCGTACAGGCAGCCAGTATTCTCGTTCCAGAAGAGGCGATTAAAACTCCAACTCGCCACCGCCGCCATATTGCGATACCGCTTCGTGCCAGCTTCGTCTTTGAACTCTTGCGCAAGGTCTTCCATGATTCGCAGCGCGTTGTACCAGAGCGCCTGAATCTCCACGGGTTTTCCGCGGCGAGATGTAACTACCCAATCGCCAACCTTGGCGTCCATCCATGTGAGCTGAACACCGGGTTCGCCGGATGCAAGCAATCCGCTGGGGTCCACTTTTATTCCGTACCGTGTGCCGCGCACATGCCAGGAGATGATGTCGGCGAAAACCGGATAAAGTTCCTTGCGGATGAAGTCCGTGTCACCGCTGTACGCGAGATACGCCCTGGCAGCTTCAAAGAACCATAGCGTTGCATCCACGGTGTTGTACTCTGGGGTTTCGCCGGCGTCGGGAAAGCGATTCGGCAGCATGCCCTGGCTTGTGTTCTGAGCAAAAGTTCGCAGGATGCTGCGGGCGACGTCGTGCTTGCCGGTCGGAAGCGTCAGTCCAGGCAGCGCGATCATCGTGTCGCGGCCCCAGTCACTGAACCAATGGTATCCGGCAATGACCGTCTTTTCGTCTCCCCGAGCGACCAGATACTGGTCGGCCGCTGAGGTTAGCGCCTGCGCAAAGTCATCACTGATTGGCGACGTCGAAGCGATCGCACGCCGGCGGGTGACTTCTTTCTGGCGATAGTCTGCAGCGAGAGCGGCGTCGTGTTGCGCAGTGGAAGCGATGATGGTTGCTCGCTTGCTCATGCGGAAATCGAACTTCAATACCAGCGGATTGAACAGGTCCTCCTGAAAATCAAGGCCTCGTTCCCGCTCGGCGTCGTATTCGAAGTTGCGGTACCAATTGCCGGCCTTGGCCACGTCCGCCGCGTTGTGAGCAAGATGAAGCGAGGGCAGCCCCTGGTAAGGGGTCACGTTGACTCTGCCGGGCTTTCGCTCAATTGCCGAATTGATCGCGCCGTTCTCGTGAGTAGTGCTGTGATAATCGCGGGACGCAATGAGTGGCCGCACCTCTAACCGCAGGCTCTTCGGGGACTCAGGGTGATTATTCTTGGTCAGCTCATACTGCACGACGGTACTGTTTTCGCCCTGAATCATGAACACGCTTTTCTCAATCTCAAGACCCTCAATCTCGTAGGTAAAAACGGGAAACGGATCCAGCCGAAACTGCTTCAGGTATTTGAAGCCTTGCGGGTGGACCGCACCAGGGTAGCGGTTTGCGGACAAGTCAATGGCGTGGCCTTCGATGAAGAGAGTCTCTTCCAGCTTCGAGAGCAGAACGTAGCGGCCAACGGGCGGCTTCGTGGCGGCCACAAGCAGGCCGTGATAGCGGCGTGTGTTCAGGCCAATGATGGTTGACGATGCAAATCCACCAAGCCCATTCGTCTCAAGCCACTCTCGCGAGAGAGCCTGTGCAAGATCGCCACAAACGGATTTCTTCAACTGAATCATGGCAGCCCCTCTCATCAGACGCGGTGGCTCAAAAAAAGTGACAGGTTCAACCGCACGACGGCGTGTTAGCGTGGAAGGAGTCCGCTTTGCGTCGTCCGATGTGCGGGAGGATGGTCTGGCACCGCCAATGACAACTGAGACACCGCGACCGATCTTCGAAATTCCGGACACCGAACAATCGCGTGCATTCGTAGCGCGAAATCCGCGGTTCCCGGATGCTCTTCTGAAACTATTTGAAACCGCCAATAAGTGCTTCGGGAGGAACCCGCATCCCAAAAGCCACCTTGAGAATGTTTGTTTCTGGTTAGGGCATACGTGCAGACAAGATTTCTGTGAGATCGTCTTTCTCGCGGTCAATGGGTACGGTGCAGGGGCAACAAAGATCCTCCGTAGCCTTTATGAGCGGGCAGTCACGATCGAGTACCTAATCCAGAATCCAAACAAGATAGACCGCTTTCTGCAGTTTGCGGCACTTCAAGAGAATAAAGCTATGGAGGCCGCGCTCAAACAAATTCCGGCAGATCAAATCGACGCTAGATGGGACCGGCAAATACGGTTACAGAAGTCCGCAAGCGCTACGAACAATACAAGGGCACGTTTAAGGCGACGGCTTGTCCTGTATGCGGAGTGAAAACACCTCCCACGTGGGACTTAGACCTCGTCTCAATGATAGGGCGAGTCGGAGAACCTTATAAGAACGTCTTCGTGCTCGCTTACACCAATCCCAACTTCAAGATTCACGCCACTCTAGCCTCCGCCAGCCCGCATGATGAAGCCGAAGAGGAGAAGAACGCCGAAACGGCTCTGATTGTCGCAACTGAACTCTTCTTAGCTGTAATCAGATCTCAAAATGCCCTGTTCTCGCTGAAGCTAGACGCCGAGGTAGAGGCTTGCACGAACGACCTCCGCGATGCGCAGGCGCCAGCTCTTTCTTCCATATAATTCACCATTCAAAACGTTTTACACCTCCGCCACCTCACAGAACACCTTGATGGACCCGTTCGGCGAGGTCAGCTTCTGGAACAGCTCGCCGTAGTTCTCTAGCAGCCCGTGGAAGAAGTGAGTTGTTGACTATGCCGCGATGGAATGAGAGTTCCGGTGCCGGCAGCATGAATGTGGGCTCGAGTGCATCTTCTCCTGCGATCCGCATCAGAACCGCGATC